>OLOK01000142.1_pt1 | contig 65660 bp, 28 predicted proteins | sample 1672591 | NCBI WGS metagenome assembly OLOK01 (sample SAMEA3136703, study PRJEB25190) | human gut metagenome | biome: human gut; feature: human-associated habitat; material: faeces | place: Austria | collected 2013 | reverse complement strand
TTGCACCTACTCCCCATACACTTCCATCTGCATCTAACATTAATAAGAAATCTTCACCTGCTGAAATTTGTATAATATTAGATACTTTTTTCATTTTTACAGGGTAATTTGATGCACTTGTATTATTAACTCCAAATTGTCCATAACTATTATAGCCCCATGAATATACTTCACCATTTTCCATTAAAGCATATGAAGTTAATTCTCCTGCTGCTATTGCTACAACATTTTGTAAATATCCAACCCCATTTGGACCTTTTACTTTAGTTAATGTTGCTTGTGATGTTTTATTTCCATTTCCTAATTGTCCATAACTATTTAATCCTGTTGCCCATACTGTTCCATCTTCTTTTAAAACTAATGTATGATAATAACCTGCTGCTATATCTATTATGTTTTCTACTTCTTCTTGTGTCTTTTCTCCATCTATGTTTTGAACTGTTTGGAACATTTTTGTAGGCTCATCTTTGCTTACATAATCATTAGTTCCAAATTGTCCATAACCATTGTAGCCCCATCCATATACACTTCCATTTGATTTTAAAGCAATAAAATTATTATAACCAGCTACCACCTTTGGATATGTTGTTCCTTGACTTCCATTTACATTAACTTTTACAGCTGAATATATACTATTATCTGAATTATATAATTTTATAAATGTTGTTCCATTAGATACCGCTGTAATAATTCCTGTATCACTATCAACTTTTGCAACACTTTCATCCATTGATTTAAATGTACATGTTGAATTTTTTATGTTATCTGTTAATAAGTTTAATTTCATTGATACATCATATTTTATTTTGCTTGTATCTCCGGCATTTTTTAAATTAATAATATTATTTTGGTCTACATTTACTTTTAATCCTGTTAATTCCCATTCCTTTGTACGATTTTCTACTGTTCCATTACCAATTTCTCCATTTCCATTGTAGCCAACAGTATAAATATAGCCTTTATCATCAACTATAATTCCAGTTTGCTTTCCTGTTGATCTTGTCAATGCCATTGCAATAATTTTCTTATTTTCTTGTGTTTTATATAAGTATTTTCTAGTGCTTGTTGATTGAGTAAAATTTTGTGCACATGATGCATAACCTGTAACATATAAACCATTTTCATTTTTGGTTGCAAATGTAGCATATCCTGCTGAATATATATGATTTACATTTTTTAGTTGCGCTGAAGAACTGTCTAACATTGGAACAATAACACTTTTATTTTGAGTATCTTTAGTTGCCAATTGTCCATAATTATTTTGTCCAACAGCATATACATCTCCACTATCTGTAATTAATGATGTGCTATATATATTACAGCTTATTTCTTTTACCCCTGTAAGAATTCCTGAACCAGTTTTACTAACCATTTGAGTTGGCACATAAATATCTGTTGTATTTCCTAATCCTAATTGTCCTTCTCCATTTCTTCCAACTGCCCAAACACTTCCATCTGCTGCAATCATTGCAATATGGCTTTCACCAGAAGCAAGTTGCATAATATTAGGTATTTTACTCATTTTACAAGGCACATAATTTGCCAAAGATGATGTTGCATTATTTCCATATTCTCCATAACTGTTAAGTCCCCATGACCAAACTGTTCCATCCTTTTTTAATGCATGCATAGTAGAGCTTCCTGCAGAAATAGCAATAACATCAGATATATTGGCTTTTTTAAATGTATTTGAACTTGTTGTTGTTCCATCTGCTAATTGTCCATAACCATTATTACCAGACATCCAAACTGTTCCATCATTTTTTAAAATTGCAGTAAACTGATATCCTGCTGCTACATCTATAGCATTTTCAACATTTGTCTTTGTTGGTTCAAGCCTACTAGAAGTATCTCCTGTTCCTAGCTGACCGTTTCCGTTATATCCCCATACATATGTTGTACCATCTGACTTAAGTGCAACAAAATGATTTTCTCCTGCTGCAACTTTAGGGTATGTTACACCATCATTCTCATTAACATTTACTTTTACTGTTCCATATATTTTATTTGTTTTATCTGAAATTCTTATATATGTTGTTCCAACTCCTACACCAATAACTTTATTATTGCTAACAGTTGCAACATCTGTGTCTAGTGATTCATAAGTCAAATCTATTGTAAAATCTTTGTTTATTAAACTTAAACCATAAGCAAAATATGGTTCAATATATTTTGTCTCATTTGCTTTTAAATTTATTATTGCATTATCATCAAGAATTTTATAATCACTTATGCTATAAGGCTTATACATATATGATGTATCTGTTGTTCCATTTCCTAATTCTCCATTTCCACTATAACCAACTGTAAATATTCTACCAATTTCATCAACATATGCTGTTGTTTGTAAAGTTGCATGTTTTGTAATTGCTATATTTTTAACTTCACAATCAATGTTGACCTTTGTCAATCTTTTTACTGTTGAGCTATTTCCTTGAATTAAGTGTCCATATTTATTATTTCCTACAGCCATAACAGTTCCGTCTTCTGTTATAACTACACTATTACTTCCTTGTGCATAAATTTCTTTAACATTTTTTATTTGACTTCCAGATTTATCTGTCATTGGTATTAAATAACTTTTAGAAGTTGAAGTACCATCTGCTAATTGATAATAGCCATTATACCCTGTTGCATAAACATATCCGTCATTTGTTAAAACCATTGTATGATTTATACCAGCTGAAACGCTTTTTGCATTAGACATTTCACCTGTTCCATTTAAATTTTTCATTTTGCTCCATGTATTAATATCACTTGTTGTATTAATTCCTAATTGACCATCTGAATTTTTTCCTGAAACAAAAACTTGTCCATTTTCTGTAAGTGCTAGCGTGTGATTTTCTCCTATTGCTATTTGCTTAATGTTTTGCAATGTTGTCTTTGTAGGTAATGTTCTTGATTTTTTATCTCCAAATCCCATTTGACCATATCCATTATAACCCCATGTATATACTTCATTGTCATTTGTAATAGCATACATTGTATGTGTTCCAGAAAAAATTGATTTTATATTATTTAAAAATCCTGTTCCATCTTCATTTTTTACTTGTACAAAGTTTAGTTTATTTTCAGTATCTCCAACACCTAATTCACCATCTGCATTATATCCTGTCATCCATACAGTTCCATCTTTTTTCAAAGCTGCTGTATAATAATATCCTGCAACCACATCAATTACATTGTCAATATTTGAATATACCGGTGTTGAATAGTTTGTAGTGTTTCCTGTTCCTAAATTTCCATACCCATTATATCCCCATGAATACACTTTTCCATCAGCAGTCAAGGCTGCAAAATGATTTGCTCCTCCTACTATTTTTGCATTTGTAATTTGATTTTTTAATATTTCATTGCTTTTGCTGCTAACATCTATGCTAGAAATTGGATTTAGAGCATTTTTTAAATTTTTTATAAAATTAATACCTTGCTCACTTCCAAGCCCAAAAAGCAATGTTGAAATCAATAACATTGCAATTGCTGAAATAATTAAATTTTTCTCTGTTCTTTTTCCTTTGCTTATTTTCATTGTTCATTCTCCTTATACAAGTAATATATATATATTTATTATACTTATTTTTTTATTTTAATTTCAACTAATGTATTTTTATATAATATTATATATATACTATATATACTTACGGATAAAATAGTTTTAAAGTTCGTACTACATTTTTTGACATTTTATTTAACTTTATGTTACAAATAAGCAATTTAAAGTTAAATTTACTAGGGAATTAGCTAATATTTGCCATTTATAATTTTTATATTTACTTTTTATGTAAATTATGATAAAATATAAAAGTATTAATTTTATTTAAAGACTCTTTAAATTATTTTGATAAAGAAAGGAAGTTTTAAAAATGAAGTTTTCCATTGAACCTCTTGACTTGCATCATTATGAGGTATTTATGCTTCATCCAATACAAGGAAAAATATTTGGAAAAACTCAAGAAAAAACATATATGGGATCTGCTACAATTAGTCTAGATGGTACTAATGTTAATATATATTGCGAAAATAAACGAATGAAAAAATACTCTGAAATCTTAGGGAAACAAGCATATTCATATTATTCAAACAAAATTGGAATATAAATTTAATTAAATAAACACGACAAATAAACTTGTAAAATGCCTTTTTTTAAAATCTGCATTTTCAAGTTTTATTTTTTAAATTAAACATTTTTTTGTACAATTAACAAACCTTATGAAAGGTCTTTTTATTTTTTATATTATACAGTTATCATTAAGTGTTAAATTGGGTAACACCTAATGATAACTTAAATTATCTTATCCCAATTATAAGATAATCTTACTGATTTCCGATATATTAGATTGGGGCTAATATACCAAAATATCAGTTAAATAAACTCTCATCCCAATTTTTGAAAATTTATTTTTATGTTCTATAACTATATTCTTCATTATTATAGTCAACTTTAAAGTTTTCATCTTTATCATGTATTATAATATTAACTGTTTTTTGATCTAATTTTTTACTTATTGATTTAGATAATACTACTTTATATTCATCTTCATTATATTTTTTATAGTATTTGTTTAAATCTAATACTCTATCATCTTTTGTAACTTTTTCTTTACCAATTAGTACTTTTTGACCATCTTCTTCAAGATAAATCTTAACATTTTTTCTACGTTTTATAAGTACTATGATTATTAAACTAATTCCAGCTAGAGCAAGTATTATAGCAAATAGATTTAATATATTTTTTAAATTTTCCATCACATCTGTTGGTGAATTTTGATTATTATTAGTTATTCCTATTGCTTCTGGTTCTTTGCTCTTTTCTTGATTACTATCTTGTTTTTTATCTTCATCTTTTAATATATTATCTTGTGTATTTTGATTACTTTCTTCTACTTTATCTTCTGTATTTGAAGGTACATACATAATAGTATTAGAAGTATTACGTTTTGCATTATTTTTGCTATTTGATTGGTTATTACCTTGGTTGTTGTTTTTTTGATTATCGTCTGTTTTGTTATCTGTTTGATTATTGCCTGGTTTGTTATCTGTTTGGTTATTATCTGAATCTGGAGTGCTTGGGGTTGCATCCTTTTCAACATATACACCAAATTTATTATCAAAACCTCCATAATTTACAGTAATTACTTGATAACCCTCTTTATTACTATCATATCCTGATACCATATCTTTTGTTATTTTTACAACAGTCACACCACTATCTTTTGTTACATTTAATGTTGCTCCTGTTAAATCTAAGCTTTCACCCTTTTTGTAAGTTGTTTTATTAGGTAAATCTTTTATAGATACACCTAATAGTCTATCTTCTACATTTACAGTATACTTATAAGTATTATCTTTAAAAGTTACAGTAATTGTCTTTGTACCTGGGGTTGTACTATCAAATCCACTTACAATATCTTTTGTTAAATTATACTTATTACCTAGTTTTCCACTAGCATATACCTCAGTAATTGATCCTCCAGTTAAATCAAGTGTGTCACCAATTATATATTGTTTTTTTGTAGGAGAAACAAATTTCATTTCTTTAATATAATCTTCCCCTACTGTAACACTAAAGTATCCTGTGTATGTGTTTTGCTTATCATCTTTATATGTAACAGTTATCATTTGTTGTCCTGGTGTAGTTTTTTCGTATCCTGTTATCATATCTTTTGTTATTTTTTCATTTCTTATTGTTCCATCTTCCATTACTACTTTTATGCTACTTCCTGCTAAGTTTAAATCTTCTCCATATTTGTAATTTGTTTTAGTAGGTGGTATTACTTCTATATGATTTACATTATTTATTACTGCTACTTCGAAAATTTTACTAAATCCTTCATATGTTACAGTGATTTTTTTAATACCTGGGGTTGTACTATCAAATCCACTTACCATATTTTTTGTTAATGAAATAGTATTTTCATTTACTCCACTTGCCATTACTTCTGTAATACTTCCTCCTGCTAAGCTTAAGCTTTCATTTATTTTATATTCATTCTTAGTAGGCGGTGTTAATTTAATATCTTTAATATAATCTTTTATTGTAACACTCGTTTTTAATGATTTTTCATTATATATTATTGTTAATTCTTGGTCTCCTAATTTTTGTGGATTATAGCCTGATATCATTCCTGTAGTTACAGGAATATTCTCAGTTTTTCCACTATTATATTTTACATTTATGCTTAAATTGCTTAAATCCAAGTTATCTCCATACTTATATATCTTTTTAAAATCTTTATCATTTAAAGATATCTCACTAATTGTATCTTTTACTGTTACTACAAAGTCTTTAGTATATGTTTTATCATCTACATATGTAATTGTTACATTTTGTTTTCCAATTTTTGTTGATGTATAACCACTTATCATACTACTTGTTACTATTATTTCTTCAGGCTTACTTGGGTTTGAAGCCATTATTTTAGTAATCTTTGCTCCATCTAAGTTTAAACTTTCTCCATAGTTATATTCTACTTTGCTTGGAGGTGTAATAATTACGCTTTGTACATAATCTATAACTTCAACATTAATTGTAGTAATAGTTTGTCCTTCATACTCTATTTTTACAACTTGGCTACCTAATTTATTTTTTTCATACCCTTTAATCATGTCTTGAGTTACAGGTATTGTAACATCTCCACTTAATTTATGAATATTTAATTTTAAATTAGATATTTTAAAATCTTCTCCATATTTGTATTTAGTCTCTGGTATACCTTGTAATTCAATACCAGTAATTGTATCTTTTACATTTACATCAAATGTTTTTGTTTTTCCTTCATATGTTACTTTTATTGTTTGTATTCCTGATTGGTTAGGATTAAATGTACTTAATGTTACACTATCATCTGTTAATGGAACTGCTGCTACTGCTGCTCCACTTGCCATTACTTTTTGTACACTTCCTCCAGTTAGGTCTAAACTTTCTCCATATTGATATTCTGTTTTATCTGGATTTACTAAAATTATATCTTTCACATAATCTTTTACAGTTACTTTAAATGTTGCTTCTTCTCCTCCATATGTAACTTTTATTGTTTGCTCTCCTAATTTTTCTTTGTCATAGCCACTTACCATATCTTCAGTCACTGGAATTTCTATTGTTCCACTTCCCTTTACAACACTTATTGTAGCTCCTGTTAAGTCTAAATCTTCTCCATAATTATATTCTGTTTTATCTGGATTAGCTTTTATACTTATACTTTCTACACTATCTTTTACAGAAACATCATATGTTGTTGTTTTTGTTATTCCATTTTCTGTGTAACTTACTATTAATGTTAATTTTGTATTTTCTTTTGTACTATCAAATCCTGTTACCATATCTTTGGTTATTTCTTTTGCTTCTGGCTCTCCTACTGCTCTTGTTACTAGTATTTCACCATCTGTTACATCTAATAAATCATTTACATTGTAACTTGTTTTTGGTGTTTGATGCATTGTTATTGATTTTACATCATTTACTATTATTATTGGGTAACTTGCTGTTTCTTTCTTTCCGCCTTCTTCATATGTTATTGTTAATATTTTAGTTACTGTTGTGTTTTCTCCATAATCATCTTTACTTGGACTCATATTTACTGTTGTACCATTTTCTGTTATCATGCTTCCTTCAATTGGTACTTCTTTACTCAATCCACTTGCTGTTGTTACTTCTATTTTTCCTCCTGTTAAATCCAATTCTTCTCCATGATTATAATTTGTTTTTGTTGGCTTTGTTATTGTTATTTTTGATACTACATCTGAAAGTGTTACATTTAATGTTGCTTCAAATTTTTCTCCTTTTGTTGCACTATTTACATCTTCATCTTCATATTCTACTTTTAGACTTTGTTTATTTATTGTTCCTTTATTATATGTTGTTTTTATCATGCTTTCTGTTAGAGTCTCTGGGGTTTTTGCTCCTTCTTTTGCATATGTTACAACATATTTTATGTCATTTGCTGATATTATTTGTGATAATTCATCATTGTATTTTCCTGTTACATCTGCTGGAACTACTTCTATTTTTGTTACATAATCTTTTACATTTACTTTAAATGTTGTTTCTTCTCCTCCATATGTAACTTTTATTGTTTGTTCTCCTAGTTTTTCCTTGTCATAGCCACTTACCATATCTTCAGTTACTGGAATTTCTACTGTTCCACTTCCCTTTACAACACTTATTGTAGCTCCTGTTAAGTCTAGTTCTTCTCCATATTTGTATTGTGTTTTATTTGGATTTGTTTTTATCCCTATTCCTGTTACTGCATCTTTTACAGTTATACTATAACTTGTCTGTTTTGTAACTCCATTTTCTGTATATGTTATTGTTACTTCTTTTTCTCCCTCTGTTGTAGTATTAAAACCACTTATCATATCGTTTTCTACATCTATTGCTTCAATTTCTCCTGTCTGTCTTGTTACAAGTATTGATAAACCTGTTTGTATTGGTTCATTTATATTATACTCAGTTTTAGGAGTTCCTTGTATCTGTATTGATTTTAAAGTATTTATTATATCTATACTATAATTAGATGTTTTGGTAATTCCTCCTCTAGTTACTGAAATCTCTAAATTTTCTTTATATTTTTGTGTACTTAAATCAAACAAACTACCATCTGGTTTCATTTCAACAGCACTTCCATCAACTTGTCTTATCATTGTTTCTGTCATAGGAATTACTATTGCTTTTGTTGGATTAGATGCATAATATGCTTTTATACTACCACCATCAAAAGTAAATGTATCACCATAATAAAAACTTACATCTGTTGGATTTGTTATTTCCATTTTTGATATATAATCATTTACTTGAATAGTAAAGCTTTGAGTAAATGTATCTAGGTATGTATAACTATTTGTATCATTATCTGTATAACTTACTATTACATTTTGTGTACCGATTGTATTCATTGAGTAATTAGATAGGTCAGATAATGTTAAATTGCTTGCTGAACCTATTGTATCATTTCCATATTTTACATTATAACTTCCACCTGTTAAATCAATTGCATCTCCATATTTATATATTGTTTTATTTGGTGTTGTTAATATAATTTCTTTTACATAGTTTTTTACAGTTACAGATATTGTATCTGCTGCAACCTTTCCACCATATGAAACATTTAAATTTTGGTTATTTGGCATAGAAGTAGGTGTTTTATTATAGCCAGTAACACTAACTGCCCCATCTTCCATACTTAAATCAAAGCTTGCTCCTCCAACTGTCAATACTGTAATTTTACCATTTTCTAGTTCTAAAGAATCTCCATATTTATATGTTGTTTTACTTGGATTATCTTTTATTTTTATTTCTGATATTGAATCATTTACTATTACTGTAAATGATGTTGTCTTTGTTACATTATTACTATCTGTATATGATAATGTTATTTTTTGATTTCCTGCTAATAATCCACTAGATGTTGTCCATTTATTTCCCTGAATATTAGATGAATTAATATCTGCTAATCCTGTATCAGAAATTACACTACTGTCTGGTAAGTTTATATTTTTAGTCACACCACTTTTTGTTTTTGTTTCTATAATTCCTCCTGTTAGGTCTATGGTATCTCCTGTATTATATGAGGTATTTGTTGGACTTGCTATTAATTTTATTGAATTTACTGGATCTGTTACATTTATATTAATTGTTTTATTTTGTGTTATATCTTCTACTGCTGTAACTACAAAATTAGAATTATTTACATCTGCTTTTGTTCTGTCTACAGTTACCTTTCCATCTTCTATTGCTTTTTGTAATGATTCACTATACTTTGAATCATCAGAATAACTAATAGTTACAACAGAACCCACATAATCAATTATATCTCCATGTTCATAATTTAGTTTTGTAGGATTTGTTACTTCAAAATTTGTTATTTCTACTTTTCCATCTGTATTAAATCCAGATATAAGGAAATAATTTTCTCCTAACACCCATTGAGTAACATTATTATAATCTATCTCCAATCCATCTTGTAACCCGCTAGCACCTTTTACTAACTTAAATGATTCACTAGTTATATCATTTAATGTATATCCGTCACTTATTTGGAAATAAAATGTTCCTAAAAATACCTTTCCATTAGGATTTAATTTGTCTGCTGTTGCTTGTAATCTTATTCTAGACTCATTTGTAAATAAATATGAGCATTTTTCTCCTGATTCTACTACACTAATATTATCCTCTGATGAAAATGCATTTCCTATTGATGTAGCTTGAACATATTTATTTCTTTTGTAGTACACTGGCGTTAACAAATCACTATCATAAGAAAAGTTAACGTCAAATCCATCTACCGCCTTAACTCCACCTAAATATAATTTTACTGGTATAACATTAAAATCTTCATAATCTGGTTTAATAATATCTTCAAATTCTTTATCATTTTCATCATATCCATTTGCTAATTCTAAATATGGCATGTCTAAATCCACACCTGCATATGATATTAAAGAACAATATGGGAAAAACATATTTGCAATTAATGTTATTAATGTTATTAATGCCACTATTTTTTTATTTTGCTTAACCTCTTTCATATTTTTTTCCTACCTTCCCTTATAATTTTCTATTTCTCTTTGGCTACCATTATCTGCTGCTATAATACTTATATCCTTAATCTGGACATTTCCATCATCATTTAAATCATATTTTTCTTCAAATCCTTCTTTTAAATAACTATCTCCATTATGCATATTTAGTAATGCTATATCTTGGATTTGAACAATTGCATCTTTGTTTATATCTCCAGCAATTAATTGGTATGTTCCCAAATCTTTTACTTTGTTTTCTTCTATTTCTACATATATATATATATGATCTAAATATCCTGGCTTATCTACTAAAATATCATATGTTCCAGGTATTATGGTAAATTCAAATGTTCCGTCATCATTTGTTGTAATGTTTTTTTCCTCTTGTAAATTATGTAGTTCTTTATTTACAGTATCTACACCAGCTTTACCACCAAACTCTTTTTCCTTTTCATCCCAATCAAAAACTTTAGCTACTTCACTGCTTTTATATGCATATATATTTGATATATATTTTCCCGTTGTTGATAGTGTATATGGTGTTTCAATTTTTCCTTTTATAACTCCATATGGTCTATGTATTGTTAATTTATATATATTAGTAGTTTTTTTATCTTCAGCAATTACTTTTATTTCTATAATTGTATCTTGCTGGCCTAATTTATTTAATGTTATTTCTTGGGTTAGATCTTCGATTTCTTTTTCTTCATATATAATTGTTGTTCCATCACTATCATAAATTAATTCTCCATTTTCATCCCTTTTTGGAATTTTTAGAATGATAGAAGATTTTTCATCATCTTTTGTTATTTCTAAGTCCATTTTATCTATATATTCTAATAAGTCTAAATTATATTCTAATATCTTTTTATCAAATGTAGGTGTAATTGGGTATTCTTTATAATTTGCATCTTCCTCACTTCCAGTTGATAACTTTATATTTGCTAAATCTGCATTTTTAGATGCTGTCTTATCTGTAAAACGAAATGTTGATTGACTTTCATAATTTTGTTCATTACCTATTGTTATTTTTATTCCTGTTTTAGGTGAACTGCTGCTTGATGTTTCTAGTTTAAAACTACTTATATTAAACTCATCAGATGACATTTTAAAGCTTAATTTTCCCAATAAAACATCTCCTGTTGTATCTATTATTGTTCCTAAATTTTCGTCATTTTTTATATGCTCAGATTCTGTAACTGGAGGGTTTAGCGAAAGTACTAATCTTATTCCAGCATCCGTGTTTCCTGTATATGGGACAGAAAATATATCCAAATTATCTACAAACTCATTTTCAAATGCAAAATATTGTGTTTCATCATCACATTCTTCATTAGTAATCAAATTAGATGTTGAAAATATATTTCCATCATATGAAAATCTAACATCAAATCCTTTAAACTTAATGTCATGTCCCCAAAGTTCAAAAATTACCTGTTTACCATTTCCTTCAACATCCTTTATTTTTGTTGCTCTTAATTCTATGTATTGGTTTGTAGTTGGTTCTATTGTTGTAGAATCAGCCATAACAATTTTGCAACTTGCAGCAATTGTACAAATGCATATAATTAATACTATTAAATTAATTTTTATTAATTTTTTAACTCTTGCTTGCAAGTTTATTTCTCCTTTTTATATCTTTTACTTATATTTATAAATAAATTGTATATTAATAAAAAAAAATATACAATTATGTACATTTTCGTTTTTGTTTTATATTACATTTTTCTTATTACGGCTTTTCGACTTTTATCTACATTTTTTGCTTTTATTAAATTTAGATTATTTTAATATTACATTTTGTTATTTTGTTTTATAATTTTGCTCTTACTTCTTTATTCCGTAGGATTATACAAAAAAACAAATAATTTGTTACTAAAAAAAGAAATAAGTATAAATACTTATTTCCCATTTTTATATTCTTCTAAAGCTATTGCAACTTGATCTGGGCAAGATGTCCCTCTTCCTGCACAATCAATTCCTTTTAGTAATTTTATAACCTCATCTATATTTTTACCCTCAACAAGTCTTGCAACACCTACAGTATTTCCAGGGCATCCTCCAACAATTTTTAAGCTTTTTATTATATCATTTTCTATCTCAAAAATCATTTGCATTGAGCAAACTCCTTCTGGTGTATAAGTATATGTCATTTTCATCACCTCTATATTAATATACCAAAAAATCGACATTTTATCAAGAAGTTAAACCAATTTTCTATATTATTCCAATAAAAATCATCTTTTTCTCTATATTAAAATTATCCAAAAATCTTCCTTTCTTATTCTCATTAAATCTTAAAATATATTTATCTAAATCCAAAAAATATATATTAGAGCTCTTACATATTTTATAATTTTTATTTAAAAATTTGATATTAAACTTCTTTTTATAATTATAATACTTGCTTTTATATTCTGTTATAGTTGCTTTTTTATTATAATACTTTCCATTTTTCACCTTATTTGTTAAATTTTTTTCTTCACAAAAATACCAATAACAAAATATAGTTTCTTGGACTTTTTCCTTATTTATAATTTTTAGATATATTTCACGCTTTATATTTGTTTCTAATACCACTTCCACTTTCATAAGTTTAAAATTATATTCTGATATCTTTTTTAGCCTTTCTATTCCTTTAAATTTTATTTCTTTAATTTTACAATTTAAAGTATTTTGAAGAATATTTTTTATTGCAAGAGTATTTTTTTTACTTCTTAAAATATTTTTTTTGTTATTTTGCAATTAAGCTCCTTCCTACTACTCTATTTTTTCCTCTTTCCAATATTTTTCTAACAACTCATCTAATTTTGATATTTTACTAAACTTTTCTTTTGATAATTGTATTAATTTTAAATTTTGTCCCTGAAAATAACCAATCCACGCTTCTTCCTTTTTGATATTCGATAAATTTAGCATTTTGAATTTAGGTAATTCTATTACATGCATTTCCATAGTTTCTAAAATATTATCATCTATTATATTAGTTTTAATTGAAATTTTTCTGTGATAATTATATGAGCTAAAATAATTAAAATCTAGAATATTAATTGTAACCGTTTTGGCAATTTTTCTGTTATCATTATATGTTATCTGGTTTGTATGTACTCTTGCATAATATAAAAACATTTTATTTTGAACGTAATTTCCATCTATTATTTGAATTCCAACATTTAATTCTTCATCTTCTGTTTGTATTCTTACTTCTACTATTCCCATACTGTAATATGTAGTACTTGAATAGTATTTGTTTTCTTTTGGATTATTTAAGGTAATGTTTTTTATTTTTACTTTTAATATAGTTTCAATGAAATCTTTTAAGATATCTAAACAATTATTTGAATTTAAAATTTTACTTAATACTAAATTACTTTTTGATACAAATTTTCTATTCATAAAAAAATTTTTAGTGCACTAAAAAAAGTAATACCTCCTTTTCATATAAATTAAATTTTGGGGTAAATTGATTAAGATTTAAAGTTAACTTTAGATTTGTAACATCTTTTGATTTAATTCTTTGAAAAAAAATTTGTTACGATTAAATTATATAATTCTGTTTTTAGTATACTCCCTAAAAATTTTATTTGTCAATCCTTTTTTAGTATAATTTCCTACATTTCATCGCAAATTTCGACATTTTAAAAATTCATAAGTAAAATTTAATCTTTTTTAAACAATTATAGATTAAAATTATATTTTCTTAAAATTTAAATTTTTTCACATAAAAACCAAATAAAAAATATTAAAAATCAAATTTTAACTTTAAAAATAATTGAACTAAAAATTTTTTTATTAATTTCTATAACAATTATTTGAATAATAAAATTTTATTTTTAATACTTTTTATCCGATTTATATATATTCTTTAAATTATCTTCTCTAATTTTTTTACTACATTATTTATACTTTTTTCAGGTGTTGATGCTCCTGCCATAATTCCAACTACAGTTATTTGTTTTAGTTCATCTAAATCAAGTTCAGTTTCATTTTCTATGCAAACACATTTTTGACAATTTTTAGAAGCAATTTCAAATAATTTTTTTGTATTTGAACTATTTTTACCACCTATTATTATCATAAAATCTACTTGTTTTGCTATTTGTTCTGTTTCCTTTTGTCTTACTTTTGTTGAAGCACATATAGTATTTTTTATAACAATTTCTTCATTATTACTATTTTTATTATTTAAAAGCTCCTTTATTTTTTTCTCTATTTTTTCAAATTTTTCTAAACTATAAGTTGTTTGAGAAATTAAAAGCATTTTGTTGATTTTACTTTCATTTTTATAGTTTTCATATTTGTCTATTGCATCTAAAACATCTTCTTCCTTTTCTATTACATAGTAATTTTTACCACAATAACTCATTGTTCCAATATTTTCTGGATGATTTTTAGAGCCTGTTAAAATTATAAAATAGCCATTTTTTGCATATTCCTCAGCAATTTTATGTATCTTTATTACCATTGGGCATGTATAGTCTTCTATTTTAACATTTTTCCTTTTTGCAAGCTCATATACATCTTTTGGAACTCCATGTGCTCTTATTATTGTTGTTCCTTCTGCATTAGTTATATTATCAACAAACTTTATTCCTTTATTTTCTAAGTCTTTTATTACCTCATTATTATGTACAATCTCACCTAAACAATATGTTTTTTTATCTGACTTTTTTACTGCTTCATTTGCTCCATCTACTGCTCGTTTTACTCCATAACAAAAGCCGGCAGTTTTCCCTATTATTATTTTCATAGCAAAAAACTCCTTTAAATAATATAATTAAGAATGAAGTGCACCTTCAAAATTTAAACTTTCTGTCTAAATTTTGTGATGCACTTTAATATTATTAGAAATATATTTTGTTTTTAATATTTCATTCCATATTTACTTTTATTTAGATACTATATAATATCCTACACCTCTTTTAGTTATTAATATTTGTGGTGTTGATGTATCTTTTTCTATTTTTTCTCTAATTCTTCTTACTGTAACATCTACTGTTCTAATATCTCCATAATATTCATATCCCCATACTTTTTCAAGTAATGTTTCTCTAGTTACAACTTGACCAGGCTCACTTGCCAAGAATTTTAAAACTTCAAATTCTCTAAGTGTTAAATCAATTACTTCTCCTCTAACTTTAACTTCAAATTTATCTAAGTCTAATTCTAAGTCTCCAACTGAAATTTTGCTTTCTTTTTTCTTTTCTTGTTTATCATCTATAGTCTTTGAATTTAGTGATGCATCAACTTTTCTTAAATTTGCCTTAACTCTTGCAACTAGTTCTCTTACACTAAATGGTTTTGTTATATAGTCATCTGCTCCAAGTTCTAGACCTAATATTTTATCTATTTCTCCATCTTTTGCAGTTAGCATTAATATTGGAACATTTAAAGAATTTTTTATTCTTTTACATACAGATAAACCATCTAATTTTGGAAGCATTATATCAAGCAAGATTAAATCAGGCCTTTTTTCTAAGGCAACATCAACTGCTGTGATTCCATCATTAGCTTCTATCACGTTATAACCTTCTTTTTCTAAATTATATACTAAAATATCAATTATTGGTTGTTCATCATCAACTACTAATATTGTCTTTTGATCTCTTTCTAAATTTTCTTCCACAAAAACTCCGCCTTTCTTTTCCTTGCTTTATTTTTATACTATATTTATACCATAATTATTTTTATTATACAAGTTTTTTTTACAATTTATTCAATTTTATCCTAAAGCAACATCCAATATCATCATTATTACAAAGCCAATTGCAACTCCTATTGTACCAATATTTGAATGTTCTCCTGCCTGAGATGCTGGAATTAATTCTTCTACTACAACATAAATCATTGCACCTGCTGCAAATGACAATAAATATGGAAGGACTGGAACTACTATATTTGTAAGTAATATTGTAATTATTGCACCAATTGGCTCTACAATTCCAGATAAAGTTCCATATGTAAATGCTTTCCATTTTGGTTCTCCTTCACTTTTCAGTGGCATCGAAATTATTGCACCTTCTGGAAAGTTTTGTATTGCAATTCCTATTGATAATGCAAGTGCTCCCGCCATAGTTATTCCTGCATTTCCAATCATTGCCCCAGCAAGTGTAACTCCAACTGCCATTCCTTCTGGAATATTATGAATTGTTACTGCTAAAACAAGCATTGTTGTCTTTTTTAACTTTGCCTTTATCCCTTCTGGTTTACTTTCATTTAAATGTAAATGCGGTACCAAACTATCTAAAACTAGTAAAAATAATATTCCAACTATAAAGCCGATTGCTGCTGGAATAAATTTAAAATGTCCTATATTGTCTGACATTTCTATTGAAGGAATTAATAATGACCACACAGATGCTGCAATCATAACGCCAGATGCAAATCCCAATAATATTTTTTCTACTTTCTCGTTTATTTTATTTTTCATAAAAAATACCATTGCTGAACCTAAAGTCGTTCCTAAAAATGGTATTAGTAATCCAAAAAATAATTGCATTTTTTCACCTCTTATTATATTTTAACCTAATTTTTTTATTATATCACTTTTTTTAATTTTTATAGTTGTTGGTCTTCCATGTGGACAAGTATATGGATTTTTTAAACTTAATAAATTTTTTATTAGATTATCTACTTCTGCCTTTTCTAAATCCATGCCTGCTTTTACAGCTGCCTTACATGCAACTGTAGCTATAAATCTTTCTTCAACATCTTTTATTGAGGTCCTTTGTTCTTCTAGCATTTCATCTAAAATGTCTAAAAAAATATTTTTGCTTTTACCTCTATATTCTAAGTCTGGAATGCCATTAATTTTAACAGTATTTTCACCAAATACATCAATTTCAAATCCTGTATTTTTAAAAAGCTCTATATTTTGCTTTACAAATTCCATTTCTTTATATGTTAGGCTTTCAACTTCCGGAATAAGCATCATTTGGCAGTTCCTACTAATATGATTTTTGTAATTATTTTTTATTTGCTCATAAAGAATTCTTTCATGCGCCGCATGTTGATCAATTAAATACAATTCTTCATCAATTTCTACTATAATATATGTTTTAAATAAAATTCCAATATATTTATAATCCACATCTCTTGTTATATCACGTGTAATTTCTTCTTTTTCTTGTTTTATATTTGTTTTATTATTTAAAAATTGATATTCATTTTCTACATAATTTTCTTTTTGTATTTCTTTTTGATCATTTCCTAAAAAATTATAATTTAATAATGACTCTTTTATTGCATGGTACATTAATCTATATATTTCTTCCTCACTTTTAAACCTTACATCCATCTTTGTTGGATGCACATTTACATCATACAAGTTTGCAGGAATTTCTAAGTTTAAAATACAAAAACCATATTTTCCAATTCCCACACCCCCTTTAAAGGCTTGGTCAATACTATTTGCTAAAATACTGTTTTTTATGTTTCTTTTATTTAAAAATATTATTTGTCCATTTCTGTTATCCCTTGAAACAAGAGTATTCCCTATAACTCCTGTTACTTTCATATTGTTATATTTATAATCTACTTTTATAATATTTTCTTGTATCTGTTTTCCATATAATATATAAATTATATCTTCTATTTTTCCATTTCCTGTAGATTTAAAAACCTGCTTACCATCTATATATAATCCAAACGATATATTTGTATTTGCTAAAGCTGCTTTTTGTACCCAATTTTTTATGTATTTACTTTCTGTAGCATCTTGCTTTAAAAATTTATACCTAACTGGTGTATTAAAAAATAAATCTTCCACAATTACACTAGTTCCTGTTGACATGGCACATTCTTCTTTTTCTTGTATTTCTCCAGCTTTTGCTGTAATTTTTGTTCCAGACAACATATTTTTTGTCTTAGAAGCAAGAATAAGTTTAGAAATAGAAGCAATACTTGCCATTGCTTCTCCTCTAAACCCCATAGTATAATTATTTTCTAAATCTTCAATATTTTTAATTTTACTTGTAGCATGGCGTTCCAAGGAAAGGAACATATCATCTTGTTCCATTCCTTTGCCATTATCTACAACTTTTATAAATGTTTTTCCACCATTTTTTATTTCTATTGTTATTTTGTTTGCTCCTGCATCAATTGAGTTTTCTACTAACTCTTTTACAACATTTGCAGGTCTTTCAATAACTTCTCCTGCTGCAATTTGGTTAATAGTTAAATCATCTAATAATACAATATTTCCCATTATTCATTTCCTTTTAAACTTGTTACCATATCTATTTTTTTAACTTTTTTTGCTAACACATGTGATGAAACAAATGACACAACTAATGTTCCTATTGCTGCATAAATATATGAAAATACTTTTATATATGCATGCATATCATAGTTTTCTGCTAAAGCTGCTTTAAATATATAACTTGTCATTAAATATCCTAGTGGTAATCCAATTATAATTGAAACTATTGTTATCCAATTATTTTGCTTAATAAATATATTCTTTATTTTTCTATCTTTAAACCCTAAAACTTTTAATGTAGCAAATTGATATTGTTTTTCTGTAAATGATAATACACCTAAATTATATATAATTACACTTCCAAGTATAGCAGCTACTACAATTAATAGTATTATCATAGATTGCATTGTATTTAACATATTACTCATACCATCTTCTAAAGATGATTTATTTTGTATTAATTCTACACCGTCAATTTCTTTTATATTACTTAAATCATCGTTTGTATATACAGTATCTGCTTTATATTCTAATCCAAGTGTTTCTAAGTATTTTCTTGTCATTTTAATATTTTGGTTTTGTGGATCACGATCCATTCCTACAATTTTACTTTCATAATATGTGTCACTTCCATATATATGCCATGTAAGTTTGTCTCCAATTTTGTACCCTTTATTTTCAGCAAGTTTTTGTGTTACATAAATTCCAGTGTCTTCTAATGTAATGTATTCTTTTTCTTTTGAAGTAAATCTTACATAATCTTTTGCATCTGTAACAAATATATTATTTGCTTCTCTTTTATCTCCATTTTTTATTTCTATTCCTAAAGTTTGTGATGTTGCATCACCATATTTTGAAGTTATTTCATTAAATTTTTCACTAGAATATCCTTCATTTAATGATAATTTATAATTAAAATTATATAAATCGTCAAATTGCCAATCTATAAAATTGTGTAATGTGTCAAACATTCCAAATGCACATACTAAAATCATTGTACATCCTACAATTCCAACTAATCCCATTAGTGTTCTTGTTTTATTTCTTAAAACATCTCTAAAGTTCCATTTACTTGCAAATTTCATATTTTTAAATATTCCCTTTGAAGTAATATTTAAGCTTTTACTTTTTACTTTTGGCATTTCTTCTCTTAATGTTTCTGCAGGTGACTCTTTTAATTCACTTCTACATGTTAAGTATGTTACTAAAGATATAATTAAAACAATTATTGCTGCAACTAAGAAGCTGCTACTATCTACTGCTGCCTTTCCATTTGGAATTTGAAAATATTTCATTTCCATTCCTATAAATATATTACCAATTAGTAATGGGGCTGCAATTAAACCAGCTATTGCTGAAAATAATGATATCCAGAATCCATAGCCTACATAATGCATTGTTATTTTTCTTTTCTTAAATCCAAGTGCTTTTAATGTTCCAATTTGAATTCTTTGTTTTTTTACAACCCTTGTCATTGTTGTAATAACAGATAAAATAGCAATTAATAAGAACAATCCTGAAAATATTCCAACATATGTTTCTCCTTCTTCAATTTCTCCTTGATATACAGAATATGAAGCTGAATCTTTTATGTCAGATACAGCTAAGGCTGATTCTACATTATTTTCTATATTTGCTTTTACACTATCTTTATTTTCTTCCCCATTTACATCAATTATAATATAATTAAATATTAAATAATCTTTGTAATTAAAGTCTTTTACATACATATCAAATATTGCTTCATCTGTTACATTCATTTTTTCCATAACAGTTTTTTTAACATAATGCTCAGGAAATTCATTTATTGACATATATGCAAAACCATAGTTTTCATGATTTGGGAATAATTCTGATTCATCTTTTACGTCATAAACATGGTCTGGTACATTTATAAGTCCTACTATTTTTTCTTCTAATGTCTCACCATCATATTTAATTTTTATTGTATCTCCAACTTTTAAATCATTGTTTTGAGCATAAAAATTATCAAGCCATACTCCAGATTTATTTACATCAAATCCTTCACCATCCATAACATAGAATTTTGATATTTTATTTTCTTCTATAAAGTTTAATTGTAAAAATCTGTCTTCTTTATATTCCATTGTACCTGTAATTGTTAATTTACGTTCTGCATCATTTACATTTTCCATATTTTTTATTTTTTCTAAGTCATCTTTGCTAAAATTATTTCCAACTACATTTAAATCTTCTAAGTTATTTTCTCTATAAAATACTTCTGCTGTATTTATCATTCCGTCCATATAAGAACGTACTCCACCATATACTAAAACTCCTAAAAATACCATTAAGAAGATTGCTATAAATTGAGATTTATTTAGCTTGATGTCTCTAAACATTTTTTTCTTTAATTTACTCATTTTGGTCTCCTTTTTACCATTTTACTTCATCTATTTTTTTAGGGTTTTCATTTGCAACTACGCTTTCTATTTTTCCGTTTTTTACATGTATTACTGTGTCTGCTATTTCTGCAAATAAACTATTATGTGTTACAATTATAACCGTGTTTGCACCATTATTTTTGTCACATTGCTTTTTTAATAATTTTAATACATCTACTCCTGTTTTTGAGTCTAACGCGCCTGTTGGTTCATCACATAATAAAAGTTTTGGGTCTTTTGCAATTGCTCTTGCAATTGATACTCTTTGTTGCTCTCCTCCTGATAATTGGTTTGGAAATTTATTCATGTGTTTTTCTAATCCTACTGCTTTTATTGCTTCTTTACTATCTGTTCCATTTTTTACAATTTCTTTTACTAAATCAACATTTTCTAATACTGTTAATGTTGGCAATATATTATAAAATTGAAAAATAAATCCTATATTTTCAGCTCTGTAATCACTTAATTTTGAATCATTATATTTTGATATTTCTTCTCCATCAATTTTAATGCTTCCCTTTGTAGGTGAATCCATTCCCCCAATTAAATTTAATAATGTTGATTTTCCTGCTCCTGATGGTCCAAGTATTACAACAAATTCTCCTTTGTTTATAGACAAATCAATATTGTCTAGTGCTTTGAATTCTTTTTCTCCTATTTTGTAAGTTTTACTTACTTTTTTTAATTCTACTATTTTTCCCATAACTCCTCCTTACATGAAATTAATTTCATATTTCTGTACTATTATAATCATTATTATTAAAAAAGTCAATAGAATATGAAACTCTTTTCATATTCTTGACTTTTTTTATTTTACCATTTATAATATGCTTAAATTTTATGTTTTATTTAGGAGGATTTATGAGTAATAGCGATATTAGGGAACCAATTCAAAAACGTTCAATAGAAAAGAAAGAAAGAATAATACATGCTGGTTTTGACCTAATTTGTAAAAAAGGATATTATAATACCAATACAGCCCAAATTGCAAAAGCTGCTGGGGTTTCAACAGGAATTGTATATCAATATTTTAGAGATAAACATGACATATTAATAGAAGGTATTAAAAGATATTCTGATGAGATTTTTTACCCAATGTTAAATATTGCTCAAACCAAGATAGATAAAAATAATTTAGATTCAGTTATTCGTAATATGATTAATAAATTTGTTGAAAACCATAAACTTTCACAATCAGCTCATGAAGAAATAACCTCTATGACACATTCAGATGAAGAAATTGCAGAATTTTTTCACGAGCATGAATTATATATGACAAATAAAATTGCCAAAATATTAATAGAAAATGGATTTAATGAAAAAAACTTACCTGAAAAAGTTCATATTTCAATTAATTTAATAGATGACCTATGTCATGAAATTGTATATCATAAACATAAACAAATAAATTATGACATAATGATTGACTTAGTAATAAATACAATTGTTGATTTAATAAACAAATAAAAAGTGGGAAATTCCCACTTTTTATTCTACACTTTTTAAACTTTCTATCATATCTATTTTTTTCAAAATAAAATGAATTATTGCATTTACAATAAGAGAAAACAATATAGTTATTGCTGCTGAATATACATAGCTTATTGGCTCAATATTTTTTAAAAATCTAAGTTTATCAATTTCCACACTTGCAATTATTCCGTCTGTTAAAAATGTTCCAAAAACAAGTCCTAAAACCACTCCAATAATTGTAAATATAATATTTTCTTTATTTATATAATTATCAACTTCTTTATTATAAAAACCTAAAACCTTAAGTGTTGCAATTTCTCTTTGGCGCTCTGCAATATTAATATTTGCTAAATTATATAATACAACAAATGCAAGAAGTGCAGATGCAACAATTAATATAACAACAACATAATTCATTGTATTTAGCATATCACTTACCATTTTCATCATGTCTGAAATCATATTTACAGATGATACGCCTTTTATATTTAAAATTTCTTCTGACATCTTACTTTTTTGTTCATCTGTTATATCTTTATTGTTTATATAAATCATATTTGTTTTATATGTTTTTATATTTGTCTCATAAAACTGTTTTGACATATACACATAGTGTGATACATAATTTTTAACAACATAATCAACTTTAAAATTATATTCAATATCATCACTGCTGACTAATGTAACATTATCTCCTGCTCCAATTTTTAAAAATTCTGCAACTTTATCTGTTATTATAATTCCATTATCACTTAATTCTACATTTTCATTTGTTTTTGTATCTATAAGATTTATTGCATTTTTAAAATTTTCCTTATCATTTGGAATAAACATTGTTACATCAAAGTTTGCATTTTCATTTTTTAATTTCCCTGTTGCTCCATCAATTTCAACATAACTTTCAATATTTTCGTTTGAATTTATATAATTTTTTAAATCCTCTAAACCTTCTGTATTTTGAAGCATTACAGAAGAATCATATTTAAACACCCCTCCAAATTGTGAGTCTGGAATTCCAATTACAGAATCTTTAATTCCAAACCCTGTTAGCATAAGTCCTGTACATCCTGCAATGCCAACAATTGTCATTACTGCTCTTTTTTTGTATCTAAATATATTTCTCATTGTAACTTTTTTTGAAAAGTTTAATTTTTTCCATATGAATTTAATTCTTTCTAAAAATATTCTTTTTCCATTTTTAGGTGGCTTTGGTCTCATAAGGACTGCAGGCATTTGTTTTAATTCTTTTACTGCTACAATAATTGTAGCACCACCAATACAAATAAATGCTATTAATATACCAAGCATTCCAATTCCAATTTGATATGTTGCATAAAATTTGGGAATTGTATATATCATTGAATATAAAATCCATACAATATTTGGCAACAAATAGAATCCCACTGTCATACCAAGCACTCCACCAATAACACATGCCAAAAATGCATATAAAACATATTTAGAAATTATTTGTAAGTTTGTATATCCTAAAGATTTTAATGTTCCTATTTCTATTCTTTCTTCTTCTATCATTCTTGTCATAGATGTTAAGCTAATTAAAACTGCAACTAAATAAAATATTAATGGAAACATTTTTGATATATTTGACATTGTTTTTATTGCATCAAATATATTTGTATAACCAGTATTATCTTTTCTATCTTGTATATACCACTTAGCTTTTTCTATTTTTGATATCTCATCTTTTGCATCATTTAATTTTGTTTTTGCTTCCTCTAACTTTTCATTTGCTTCTTTTCTTGATGTTTCTAGTTTTTGCTCGTTTTCTAAAATCTCACTTTTAGCTGTTTTTATTTGTTCTTTTCCTTTTTGTATTTCCTGTTTTGCCGACTTTATTTGACTTTCAGCTTTAGACTTATTTTGTTTTAATGTTTGCTCATTATTTTGTATTTCTTGGTTTGCCTTATTAATTTCAGTCTCCCCATTTGTTATTTGAGTTTTGGCTGTATTTAATTTTGTTTCTATATCATTTTTACTACTTTCTAGTTGTTTTTGTTTATTTTGAGTCTCTAAAATTATTGCATCAATTTTTGTTGTATCTTGGTTTGCCTGAATTAAAACTTGTTTTTTAGCATTTAATTGTTGAATGGAATTTTTACAAGTTGTTATTGCATCATCTAGTTTGCTAATTGCCTCTTGAGATTGTTTAGTATTTTTTTCTAATTCCTGTTTTGCATTTTGCAATTGTTCTGATTTTGTTTGTATTTGCTTTTTTGCTTCTTCAATTTTATCTTCGGCTTCTACAAATTGTTTTTTTGTACTTTGTTCTTTACTTGAAAGCTCTTTTTCCGATTTTTGTAATTTAGCCTCTGATGTAGCAATTTGCTGTTTTGCATTTTTTATTTTTGTATCTGCTTCATTTAGCTCATTTTCTACCTTTTGTTTTTGATCATTATACTCTTTAGTTGCATCATTTAACTTTCCTTGAGCCTTATTTACAAGTTCATTATATCTTGCATCTTGCCTTTGCTCTTTTATATTTTCTACTTCTTGTTTTGCATTTTCTATTATACTTATATAATCATCACTATTTGTTACTACATTATTTGCGTTGCTTACTTTTACTCCTATTTCTGTATAATAATTAGTATTAATTACTCCATCTTTTACATATATAAAATATGATATGTTTCCACTTCCTATATATGTATTTCCTCTTTCATTTGATATGTATAATGGTGACTCTACAATTCCAACAATTTTAAATTCCTTCTTTGTAAATATTGGGTTTTCATCCTCATCTTTATCTTCATTTTCTAGTACAATTGTTTTACCAATAAAATCATTTGGATTTTGTACTCCAACATATCCTTCATCAAGCAAGCATTCATCATTATTTTGTGGCATATTCCCATTTATTAGTGATGGTAAATTTATATTTTCATTGTATTCAATTACTTTACATATTTTTTCTTTCTCATCTATTTTTGTTATTGAGTCTTTTGTTTTTATTCCATATGCTCCATCTATTTGCTCTAATTTGTTTAAAGACTCTATATCATCATCTGTTAGTCCTAATGTTGAAATTATATTTATATCTTGCATTTTATTTTGTCTTGCATATTTATCTAAACTGTCTAGCATATCTGGGCTTGTAGCAACAAGGCCTGCAAAAAATCCAACACCTAAAAAAGCCATAACAAGAATTGAAAAAAATCTTCTTCTGGTTTTTATTATTGCTTTTAAGTTATTTTTTACAAGTGATTTTTTCATTTATTTTCCCTTCTTTTTATATTTTGTCTATTATATATTACCATTAATTTAAAAAAATTCCAACTAAAAATTCATAAAATAACATTAAAAAACTTAAATAAAGAATAACATTGTTTTTTCTTTATTTAAGTTTTTTATTTACATTATAACATTTATGTTATATATATTTCTTGTTCCATCTAATTTTATATTATTTTCAACTTCGTTTCCATTTAATAGTATTTTTGTTATTCCAGTATTTTTCCCATTTGGATTTTCTACTTTTATATTATATATGCTTTCTTTCCATTGATATTTTATAGTATATTCTTTCCAACTGTTTGGAATACATGGCCTAATTTTCAAAATTCCTTTTTCAACTTTCAAGCCTAATATATATTCAATTCCTGTTTTATAATACCAACTAGATGAACCTGTATACCATGTCCAGCCACCTCTTCCTGCCAAGTTTCCTTCTCCATATATATCTGCTGGTATTACATATGGCTCAACCTTGTATTTGTTAGCAGAATCTTTTGTTCTACTGTGCTCTATTGGATTTATCATTTTATATAGTTCTAGGGCTTTGTTTCCAAATCCTAGTAATGTTTGTGCAATAATTACCCAGCAAGATGCATGTGTGTATTGACCACCATTTTCTCTTACACCAGGTAAATATGCTTTTATATAACCAGGTTTTAGCTTACCCTTTTCAAATGGGGGATCAAGTAATTTTATGATTCCAGCATCCTTATTTACTAAATGATTTTCCAAGCTCTCCATTGAAATAAACTTTTTATCATTATCAGCGGCATTTGAAATAACACCCCAACTTTGAGCAATACTATCAATTCTACACTCATCATTGTCCATACTTCCAAGCCAATTGCCATCATCCATAAAAGCTCTTTTAAACCATCTACCATCCCAAGCAACTACATTTAAAGCCTTTTTTAAATTTAAATTTATCATTTTATATTTATTGGCTAATTCTATATCTCCTTTTTCTTCACAAATAGGAATAAAATTATCTAAAATATAATACATGAAAAATCCGAAGCCATACACTTTCGCCTTTTCCTTTATTACCAACCGTACTAAATCCATCATTCCAATCCCCAGAACCTATTTTAGGAAGACCATGTTCACCAAAATTTAAAGACTTTTCAATTGCTTTTTTACAATGATCATAAATACTTTCTAAAACATCAGATGGCAAATATACATCATATTTTTCATCTTGACCATCTGCAAGTTCTTGGCCTGTAATATACTTTGTTTTTATGTCTAAAATATTTTTATCTCCTGTAAACAAAATATATTCAATAGTTGCAAAAACAAGCCATAATAAATCATCAGAAAATTTAGTTCTTATTCCCTTTTTTGTTTCTTCATGCCACCAATGTTCTACATCACCTTCTAAAAATTGATGCTTACTATGCTTAATTATTTGATTTTTTAATAAATCTGGGTCCAAATATTTTAATCCAAACGTATCTTGCAGTTGATCTCTAAATCCATATGCTCCCCCAGACTGGTAAAAGCCTGTTCTTCCAAGTAGTCTGCTTTCTATAGTTTGATATGCTAGCCAACCATTTAAAATTATATTTACAGACTCAAGAGGTGTATATACTTGAATTCTTCCTAAAAGTTCTTTCCAATAACTTTTTACATCATTTAGCTCTTGCTTACAATTTGGTATTTTGCTATATTTATAAGACATGTTTTTGCAGTCAATAATATTATCTTCTGCGCCTAATAATATAGATATTTCCTTTTCAGAAAAGCTTTCAACTTCTATTTCTATTTCATAACAAATACAGGTATTTTGACCAAGTGAATTTTCATTATTTAAACTAACTTTTTTTATTCCATCTGGATTTTGTATTCCACCTTTCCCAAAAAAGAAATTTTTATTTCCTGTATATGATTTTATTTTTTCACTACATGAAACATATGCAATTGATTGTAGCAATTCACTTAAATACATATTTTTTGCAAGAATAATATTATTATTTTTATCATAATCTAAGTTAATATAACCATTAGATTTTACACCATCTTCACCCAATACTGGCTTTGTATAATAAATTAATTTTAATCTTTTCTTTGCTTGTGTTGTATTTTTTAATTTTAAAATTTGAACCTTTATACTATCTTCTTTTGGCACAAACACCTCTAATTCCTGCTCTATTCCATCACTTTTGTGTATATATTTTGCATAGCCAAATCCATATATTACATTATAATTTTTGTCATCTGGCATTGGATTTAAACCAAGTGACCAAGTTTTTTTGGTATCTATATCTTTTAAATATATTGCCTCTGGCGGAATGTCATAATTTGCACTGTTTTCCCAGCTTGTAATTCTATTTAATCTACTATTTTTATACCAAGTATAACCTCCCATACTTTGTGTTACAAGTGTTCCAAACTTTTCGTTTGCTAAAATGTGGCTCCATACTGTAGGAAGTCTATTTTGTTTATTTGCCTTTATTAAATATTCTTTACCATCTTTAGAAAATCCACCATATTCATTGTAATATTTTATATCTTCTACATTTTGCATAATATCTATATCTTCATTAGATTCTTCAGTAATTACTGGCATTTGCTCTTCTTGTCCTATTTCTTTATAGTTTTCTAAATATTCTTCTTCTATTTCTTTTAAATTATTTGTAATTCCACCTTTTTTGCCATCTATTATTATTGAAGAAACAAAGTTTATTAGTTCTATATCATTTCTTTCCATTTCTGCAACAGAAAGAGTAAAAATCCCACCTTTTATATTTTTTAAATATGCCATCTGACTATTTAAAATTGCACCTTCAATTTCTTCTTTTACATAGTTCTCATAACTATATTTTTCTTCATCTAAAATAACAATATCTACTAAAACATTCTTTGTTTTAAAGTATTCATATGCCTTTAACACTTCTTTTACAACATAACTTTCATTTGCATCATTTATTTTAACCAAAATTATTGGAAGATCTCCAGAAATTCCATATTTCCATAGTTCAGATTGATTAAATGTTTTGTTTTTATATTTTTTTAAATATAAACTTTTTGCTGGGTTTTGAAAAATAATATATGATAGCATTTTTTGATAATTGTCTATATCTTTACCTTTTATTCTTAAATATCTACTTTCCGCTTCTACTCTTGCTTTTGATAGTTCAAATGCCTTTTTTACATTTTCTTCTATTTTGTATTTTTCTAAATTATAAATTGCTTTTTCTTTATCAAAATTTGCAGATAAAATTAAGTCTATATTCTTTGTTTCATTTGGCTTTATTTTTATTATTCTTTTAAATGCTATAACTGGCTCTGTTACAAGTCCTAACTTTTTAGAAAATGGTATTGAATTTTTTATCATATTTGGAATATCTAAATTTCCCCTGCCAAGTAATTTTTCTTTATCTATTTCATATTCTAGTTCATGTTCTTCTTGTCCTGATTCAAAAAGTGAACTTGCAAGATAAGGTTCTTGATCATCTTCTTTTCTTTCTTTTCTTTTTACTATTAAAATATTTTTTTCTTCATCATAATCAAATTTTAAAAATAAATTGTTAAATGCTGGATGAGCATATTCTTGTGCTTTTGTTGATAATACCGGTTCAAAATATGAACTTATTTCAAGTATTTCTTCATCATTTCCTATATTTTCTAAACTTAGTCTTCTTATTTCTACAGGTTCATTACTATCTACTGTTATTGTAACTTTGCTTTTAATATTTCCATATCTTATTTTAGTTTCATCTTTATCTGGCATAAAGCTTGTTTCATAATTTACCTTTTTTAAATCATTTTGTGGATAATTTGTTGTCCAAACATCTTTTGTTTTTATATTTTTTACATAAAAATATATACCTTGCATATAATCATCTGTTACTTTAAATCTATTTATATACAAGTCTTTATATTTACTAACACCTGCTCCTTTTTGGTTAATTCCTATTGTATAATTTTCGTTTGAAATTATATTACTTCTTATTAGTCTTTCATCTACTTTTTGGTATGTGTTTATAATATAATCTTCATAATCTAAATATTTTAATTTTTCTACTTTTTCTTTATCTTCTTTAGTTACTATATATTTTTCTGGTTTTCTTTCTTGTAATAGAACAGATACAGCTTCAATTTCTGGGTTTTTCATAAATCTTTTTTGCAAAATATTGTTATTAAATAAATTGTTTATAGATAGTAAAATTAACCCTTGATGATGTGCCATATACGTTTTTACTATGCTTGCCCTTTCATTTTTTTCCACTCTTTGTGGTGTAAAATCTATTGATTCATAAAATCCATATTTATCTTTTGCCCCATATTGTTCCATTAGTTTTAAGTTTTTTACAACCTCTTTTGATTTTTCATTTATGGCTAAAACACTTCCATAACTAGAAACAACAAATTCATCTGCAAGTCCTCTTTTAAGTCCAAGCCATGGAACTCCAAATGCTTTATACTGATAATTTGAATGTAAATCTTTTAAGTTAAAAGCCGCTTCTGATATTCCCCATGGTAAATTTAGTTTTTTTGCATATTCAATTTGACACATTTCCATAAACTTACAAGACTCGTCTAATAAGCTTCCCTCATATTTAGGAATATTTATATTTGGCATTAAATATTCAAATGCAGTTCCAGACCATGATACAAGTCCACTATAGCCATTTAATGTAGTAATTGTTCTACTTAAATTTTTCCAATGTTTTACTGGAACATCTTTTTTAGCTATCGCAATTAAACTTGCTTGTCTTGCCTCTGATGCTAATAAGTCATAATAAGAGTCTGTTAGTCTATTATCTTCTATATTAAATCCTATTGAAAATATTTGATGTTCATGATCGTAAAGTGGTGAAAAATCAGTATTTTCTATCATATTATTTATTATTAATAACAAATTATCTATTTTTTGTTCTAAAGCTTCATTTTCTATTTTTATATTTTCCAAAAATGTTTTTACAACAAACAAATATCCTACAAAATTCCCACTATCTACTGTTGATATATATCTTGGAATTAGCGGTTTTTTTGTCTTTGTATTATACCAATTGTAAAGATGCCCATTCCATTTTTCTAAAGTTTGCACATTTGTTAATATATTATTTAAAAGATCAATACATCTTTTAATATCTATAAATTTTAAATCATATGCAGAAATAACTGCAAGTAATGATAATCCAATATTTGTTGAAGAAGTTCTTGATACTATTTTTTCTTTTCTATCTTCTTGATAATTGTCTGGTATTAGAAAATTGTTTTTTTCATTCAAAAACTCATCAAAAAATTGCCATGTTCTTTTTGCAATATCTATTACATAATCTTTTTCTTGTTTGTTTAATCTTTCTATTTGTGTTTTTTTCTCTTTTTCCTTACTAATTGTACACATTATATATGGTGTAATTATCCATAAAATTCCTAAAACTAATGTAAAAATATTTTTATATAATAAATATATAAATATTGCAAATAGTACATTAATTATCATTTGTTTGTAATAAGAAATCACATCTGTTTTTGATTGTTTTTCTGCCTCTTCAGACGTTGTCCATTCTAGAAGATGTTTTTTAGAAATTAATACTCTATAAATTGTTTTTACTATTGATTTTGTTGAAATAAATGCCTTGTATGGTAAACATCCTAAAGTTAAAATAAGTCTACAAAAAGCTCCCTTAATTCCAGATATTCTTGGCAAAAAATCTTTTTGCTTTTTTTCTCCTTCTTTTTTAAAAATTATTTCATTTATTATTTCAAACAAAAATGGCATTAAAAATGAAACATATATTAACGCTATAACTTCTACTGTTTTTACATTTAATGCATTTTTTAAAATAATTAAATATATAAAAAAAATAATTATTGAAATTTCTAAAAGACTTCTTCTTAAATTATCAAATATTTTATATTTTGAAAGTAAATTTAATGGATTTTTTATTTTGCCATCTTTTGTCTTTACCTTATTTTTTAACCAACCTGCAATTTGCCAATCTCCTCTTATCCATCTTGAAAGTCTTGCCATAAAACTTAAATATTTGCAAGGATAGCCATCCATTAGCATAATATCTGTTGCAAGTCCACATCTTAAATAATTTCCTTCTAGTAAATCATGACTTAAAACTGTATTTTCTGGGATTGTATTTTTCATAACTTTAGAAAATGTTTGAATGTCATATATTCCTTTCCCTGTAAATATTCCTTCTCCAAAATTATCTTGATAAGTGTCAGAAATTGCATTTGTGTAGGAGTCAATTCCTCCAGATCCTGCAAATATTTTTGTAAATAAATTTTTATAACTTATATCTAAATTAATTCCAACCCTTGGCTGTATTATTCCATAACCATCTACAACTATATTTTTCTTTTCATCTATTATTGGTTTATTTAAAATATGTGCCATAGCACCAACTAATTGAAATGCAGACTCTAAAATTAGGTCAGTATCTGCGTCAAGTGTTATTACATATTTTAAATTTTCTATTTTGCAATTTTCTTCAAATGTATTTACTTTAAATGTATTGTTTTTTTGGCCTAATATATATTCATTAAATTCATTTAATAATCCCCTTTTTCTTTCCCAACCTAAATAACTATTTTCTTTACTATTCCATATTCTATTTCTATATATAAAAAAGAAAATAGGATTATCTTTTTTATTATATTTTTCATTTAAAAACTGAACTTGTTTTAGTCCTTCTTCCACTACTTGATTGTCAAACTTTTCATCTTTGTTTTTACTTTGTGAGCAATCTCCAAGCAATGCAAAATAAAGATTTTCAGATTTATTTGCTATATAATAAACCTCTAATTTTCTCATTAATTCCTTTACTTTTTCTTTGCTTTTTAAAATTGTTGGGATAACAACTATAGTTCTATTTTCTTCATCAATTCCATTAGATAAATCAATTTTAGGAATAAGTTTTGGCTTTACAATTTTGTTTAAAATATATTGTACTACCTGAATTACAATCTCACTTACTGGTATTAATATTAAAACAAAACTTAAAATTTTAAGCCAAATACTTTTTACATTTAATATAGATAATACACCAATTGATATTCCAATTGTAAAAAGTAAAACTGCTAATACATATACTTTGGTCTTAGCATTTTCACTCATTTTTTTACTTGCTTTATAATTTAAAGCTTCATACAATTCATTTATACCATTATCTATTAAATAATAGCCTATATGACTTTGCTTTGTGCCAATATCATGTGCTTTTGCAAGCTCTAAAGTTTTTTTAGCAATATAAATTTCAGATATTTTGGTTTTAGTAGAAATTTCTTTTATTTTATTTCTATAATATGCTTTTGTATTATGCTCCATTTTAATATACACATTAGCTGGATCTTCATTTAAAATTTCCTCTACTCCGTTTAACTTTTGAAAAATTTCTAAGAAATCAATTCTTTGAATCTCCTTAATGCTTGTTATATAATTGCTAATTAAAACTTTTTTAATAGCAATATCAAAATGTTCTTTTTTTATTACATCAGATACACTACTTCCTGAAATTTCAACAGTTTCCTCTAATGCCTTTAAATAACTTACACCTTTTTTCCCATATCTTTTTAAAGTATATGACATATATTCAATAAACGGATATTTCATATCTTGAAACACTGTTTTTGTTAAATTAGATGTGTTTTTAAATTTTATATCAGCTTTATCTTTATTTTCAATAAGCCTTTCTACAATGTTTTCAACCTTATACTTTTGAATTTGAGCACTATAAATTTTTTCACAAACATCTTTTATAGACCTTATAATTGCTATTTGCAAAAAAACGCCAATATTCCATATTTCATCCATATTTAATGTTCTTTTTTTCTGATAACTTTCAATGTATCTTTCTAAATCTTCTTTTTCTATCTTTCCTTCAGTATAGGCAATAATCTCAAAAGCAAGTACATATATTCTTGCAAAACCTTGGTAAGGTCCATTTGCAATCCCTAAAAAATTAACATATTTAGAAACAGTTAAATCTTCTTGTATTTGCTTTACAGTTTCTTCTATAATATAAAAATTATCTAAAATCCATTCCCCTGCAGGATGAATAGTAATTCCAAGTTTAACATGTTCATTTAATAAATTATAAACTTCTTTAATAAATTTATAATTTTCTATCATATCTGGTACTGGATAAGTATCTTTTTGTGACTTTGGTTTTAAATTATGATCTGTCGCAATTTTTTCTAAATGGCTCTCCAATTGCCTTTTATCAAGCAAAGTACCATTTAGCCTTAAAGCTTTTTTTATATTCAAAAAATTTCCACTCCTTTAATATGTTTTACACATATTTTCTACAATTTGTGGAAATTTTATACATGTTAAAAAAAATTAGACATTGGGACGGGGTTTTTGTCTTAACCTTTTTGAGACTTTTTATTATTTCACAATTAGTAAATAAAAAAGCAAATGTTATTAAAAATAAAATTTTATCGTTCAAATAATTATCGAAGAAATTTTAAATTAATTTTATGGCACCCTTCCATCAGGAGATGAACTCTTTCCATAAAATTAATATAAAAATTTCTAACTCAATTATTTTCAATTCTAAAATTTGATTTTTAATAATATTTGCTTTTTATAAATATATGTGTAATTATAAAAAGTCCCAAAAAGGTTAAGACAAAAACCCCGTCCCAATGTCTAAGCTTCTCTTCTCCAATAAAATAGGTATTGCTGTGCTATGCCTGATAAGTTTCCAAATTTTTCTTTTGCTAAGTTTTCTATTTTCTTTTTGCTTACTTTTTCTTCATTTTCCTCTTTTATATATAAGTCATTCATTACTCTTCTAACCCAAACATCTATTGGAAATACGTCAAATCTTTTTAGTTCGGAAAATAATAATATACAATCTGCGACTTTAGGACCAACACCAGAAAGTTTTAATAATTCTTCCCTTACTTTTAATGTATCTTTTTCTTCTTTTAAATATTCAAGGTCTATTTCTTTATTTAAAATCATCTGTGTTGTTTCATATAGTCTTATATCTCTAAATCCCAGGCCCAATTTTCTGTATTGTTCTATTGTTACATCTTTTAATTGATTTACACTTGGAAATGTATAATATTTATTGTTGTTCCATATTATTTCATTTCCATATGTTTTTGATAGTTTTTCTATTATGCCCTTAATTCTTGGTATATTGTTATTTGCTGATATTATGAATGATATTATTGTTTCCCATAAGTCCTGATTTAATATTCTAATTCCTTTTCCATATTCTATGCTTGTTTTCATGTTTATATCTACTTTTGATAGAGTTTTTTTTATGTTCTCATAATCTCTTTCCAAATCAAAATAATAAGTAACTACATTTTTTATATCTCCACTACATATTCCCTTAAAGTAAACATCTTGTCCTTGTTTTTTTACATTTATTACATTTTGTTTAAAAACACCTGTATAGCTCTCATCACTTTCTTTGTTCCATCTAAAGCATTGACCGCAATCAAATATGTCTTTTAGTTCAAATGATTTTGCATTTTTTAAAATATATTGCTGTTCTTTCATATTTTTACCTCACACTCTTTTTGTTTGTTTATATTAGTTTTATTTTTATCAATTTACATTCTAAATCTAGTATAGCATAAATTTAAACATATTAAAATATTTTTCTAATCAATTTTAAAACCAAGTCCTACCACTTCCCTTGAATTTGTAATTATTATAAAACTTTTAGGGTCTATTTTTCTTACTGTATCTTTTACCTTAGAAACATCTCCTCTTGCAGCAGCACACATAAGAACTAACTTTTCCTCATTAGTGTACATGCCTTTTCCATATAAACCAGTAGTACCACGTTTTATATTTTTTCCAATTTCTTTTGCAATTTCTTCATTTTCATCTGAAATTATAATTAATAATTTAGTAAAATACACCCCCTCAAATATAATATCTATAATTTTCCCCATAATATATATTGCAATTGCAGAATATAGACCTACTTCTATTTCTTTAAAAAATAATACATTTAATGTAACTATTATTATATCAATAATTACAATCATATTTCCAACTCTTATACTTGGGTTAAACCCCTTTATTATATTACTTAATAAATCTGAACCTCCTGTAGAGGAACCTGCTTTTAAAATAATAGCTGTTCCAAGTCCTGTAATTATTCCACCATAAACACATGCCAAAATTCTGTCTTCTGTTAATGGTTTAAATTTATCCAAAATATCAATAAAAATAGACAAACTTGCAGTTCCTAATAAAGACTTAATAAAAAAACTTTTTCCGCAATTTGTATATTGCCAAAATAAATAATGGAATATTTAAAAGCATTATTGTTGTTCCCATTGGAACTTTTAACAAATAATAAAATATTGTTGCAACACCTGCAAATCCTCCAGATGATAATTGATTTGGCAATAAAAATAAGGCAGTTCCAACAGCCATAAAAAAAGCACCAACAATTGTTCCTGATAATTCAATTACTATTTTTCTAAAATTAAACTTTTCTTCTAAATGCATAAAAATCACCAATATTAATATTTGTAAATATTGGTGATTTTATACTTTCTTAATTTTCATATGTTTGAATTACTTCAATTTTAGATTTTCCTTGCTTTATATTTTTGTCTTGTTTTACAATCAAATCAACATTATATAATTCATTTAATTTAATTACATTTTCTTTTTTGTGTCCAATTACATTGTTTATATCAATTGGATTTACTGTTACCTCAACTTTTTTGGCTTTTACATTTAATTTTTTTATTTTTGAAACAATTGCGTCATACCACATGCCTGATTCAACAAGTTGTCTAAATGCTGGATGATAAGGTCCTGCTACAACCTCACTTTTACTATTTTTAGGGTCTGATATTTCTTCTGTATTTTGCAATCCAATTCTTATAACATTAATATTTTTCTCATCAAAGATTCTAACTAATTCTTTGCAAATTTCAACAGCTTGTACTACTGATAATGGCTCATATGTTCCATTTTCATATTCTTGTTCTAACTTTGTATTTTTTACAACTAAAACAGGGTATATTCTTACCATTTTTGGTTTTAGTTTTACTAAAGCTTTTGCTGTATTTATTTCATCAGCACGGCTACTTTCTGGAAGTCCAACCATCATTTGATGTCCTAATGTAAAGCCATTCCATCTAATTAATTTAGAAGCTTTTTTTACATCTTCAAAATTATGTCCTCTATTTGCTCTTTTTAGTACATAATCATTAGCAGATTGAACTCCAAGTTCTATTGTTTTTACTTTATATTTTTTTAGTCTTTTTAATATAGTTTTATTAATATAGTCTGGTCTTGTTGATACTCTAATACTATCTACTTTTTTATTTTTTATATATTCATATGCAAGACCTAATAACTCTTCTTGTTGTTTTTCTTCAATCGCTGTAAAACTTCCTCCAAAAAAAGCAATTTCTACTAAGCTATTTTCTTTATTTATACTTTTTAGGTGTGTTTCTATTATATTTTTAGCCTCTTGCCTTGTCATATTTTTCTTTTGACCACTTATTGACTTTTGATTACAAAATATACAATCATTTGGGCACCCTAAATGTGGCACAAAAATTGGTATAACATACTGTTTTTTCATTAATACACCTCCTAAGAATTATAAACTTTCTATAGCATTATGTGCAGCATCCATTTGTGCCAACTTTTTGCTTTTTCCAGTTCCTACTGCAAGTTTTTTACCATTACATCTTACTTCCATTTCAAATCTTTTATCATGGTCTGGTCCTGATTCGTTTAATAATATGTATTCTATTTTTACATCTCCATGTATTTGTAGCTTTTCTTGTAAAACTGTTTTATAATCCTTTTGCCCAACATGTTTTGTCGCAAGTTCTATTTCATTTTTTAAATTTTCTATAATAAATTTTTCTGCAACTTTAAGTCCTCCGTCTATATACATTGCAGCAATTACAGCTTCTACACTATCTGCAAGTATAGCTGGTCTTTCTTTTCCACCAGATAATTTTTCAGACTTACCAAGATTTAAGAAATCACTAAAATTATGCATTTTTGCAATTTTATATAAACTTTGTTCACATACAACCTGTGCTCTAACTTTAGTCATTTCTCCTTCTTTTAAATTTGGATAATTTTTAAATATATACTTACTAGATATAAATTCTAAAATGCTATCTCCTAAAAATTCCAACTTTTCATTGCTTTCCACATTGTTTTCATATGCATATGATGTGTGGGTCATTGCTTTATTTAATAAACTCTCATCTTCAAATTGATAACCTATATTTTTTTGTAATTCTTGTTTTTTCATACATTTTCCCCTCCCTTCTACAAGTAATATTATATACCATTTTTATAAATTTGCAAGCAGTTTATTTAAAAACTGCCAAATTAATATGTTTTAACATTTTTTTCTATAGACATATTTTGTATTATATTATATAATATTGTTGGAAAGTTTTATTGAAAGGAGAATTAGTAGTGGTAACTGAAAAAGAAACATTTAAAAATGAAAAAGCAAATTCACTTCCTGATGCATTTAAACAGTTAGAAGCTGCCCGCATGCATTATACTGAAGAATTGTTAACACATCCAAAAAAGCATAAAAAAAATAAACACAAATCTTACAATGTATATTACTCTGGTTCTTCTAAATCATCAAAGAAAAATAAATCAATAAATCAGGACAAGCTATCATTTAAGCAATGGTTAGATTATAAAATAAATAAACTTAGGTATGATAAAGATGAAATTAAAAAACTATGCTTTATTACCTCTGGAATATTTGCTGTATGTATAACATTGGCATCTACAAACTACATATTTGCTCAATACAATAAAGAAGAAGAAATTAAACAAAAAATTGCTACAAATGTATTTGAAACAAATAGTGAATCTCTAAACCTTGATAAAATAATAATAGATAATGTTGGTATTAAAAAATCAAAAGCAATTGTAAATGATGAAGAACGTGAAGTTGCATTTGAAACAAAAAAACAAGATAACCCTAATTTGCCAAAAGGAGAAGAAAAAGTATCACAAGAAGGTAAAATTGGAAAAAAACTTGTTAACTGTATAAAAACATATCAAGATGATGAATTTGTAGATGAAAATATATTAGAAGAAAAAATAGTTGAAGAACCAATAACACAAATTATAGATGTAGGAACATCAGAATTTTTAGCAAAATACCAAGTTCACATTGGTGACAAAATGTATGTTACCGAAAATTTAAGCTTAAAAGAAAAGCCAGAAGACACATCAAACAATTTATGTATTATTTTAGCAACACTAGACGTTACATTACAAGAATTAAATGATGAATGGTGTAAAGTTACATATGAAAGTTATACAGGTTATGTTAAATCTTCATTGTTAACATCAGAAGCTGTAACACCTGGTATAGGAGAAAAAAATAGGGTCCAAAAAATACGTAGCACATTAGATGCAAACATGTCATTAAATAAGTCAAGTGGGCTTACATTAGAAGATTTTAAAAAAATTCTTAGCAATAATGCAAGTGACACAAACAAAATATTTGAGCAAAACGCCGAAGTATTTTACAATGTAGAACAAAAATACAATATAAATGGAATATTTTTAGCATCTATGGCAATACATGAAAGTGGATGGGGATCATCTAAAATTGCCAAAGACAAGAAAAATTTATTTGGATTTGGCGCATATGATAGAAGTCCTTATGATTCTGCTGTAACATTTGCAACATATGAAGAAGGAATTGAAACAGTTGCAAAATACTTAGTTAAAAATTATATAAATGAAAAAAATGCTAAAATATATAATAATGAAACTGCAACAGGAACATACTATAATGGTCCAACACTTGTTGGAATAAGCACAAGATACTGTACAGATAAAGATTGGCCAACTAAAGTATATAAATATATGAACTATTTATATGAAAGACTTTAGTACCAAAAAGGAGTTAACATGAGATTAAAAATAAGAGTAAAAAACGAAAAAAAAGCTTTAATAATTTCATTTATATTTATAATTGCAATAATTTTTCTTTATTGCAATTATGTTTTTTCCCCAATTTTACAATATGTTTCTTATACAAATCAAATAGAAAACTTTGCAAAAAATAATAGTGAACCCATATTTAAAATAGGAAAAGTTGTTTTATATAGTAGTGCAGATGCTGTTGATAGCAGTGAAGGTGAAATTCTTAGAGACTTAGATATAAGCCAATATACAGATATTGCAATATATATTGATAATAAATCATATATACAAAATTTAAGCAATAAAAATACAGTAAGTGAGCTTTATATTGACAGCATAAAAATAAATCTAAATTCAAACAAGGGTACACAATCATTAAACTATAAAAATCCTTTCAATTTTGGAAAATATAGTGATTATGATGAAAATAAATCAAGAATTGACTTTAATATATTACACACAAATCAAGACAATGAACAAAATGATTTCTCAAATCCAACCTTTTTTACTGATTGTTCAAACCCTATAACTCTTAGTTATCTTAACAAAAATGTAAAAAAGAATTGTGAAATAACAAAAAATAATGAAACAGTAGATTTTAATGGAAAACTTTTAAAATTAGCTAATATTCCTATTTCTGATATCTCATATAATTTAAATTTTAAAATCCATTTAAAAAATAGTTTAGAACAATCATTTGTGTATAATGTTGACCTTAATATGCCACTTAAAGACAAAAATAGCAGTATTTATGATGGTTATATATTAAGTTATAAATATAATTCTAAAAATCCATATTATTTTATTAAAGAAAACTAAAAACAGGGCTCACACCCTGTTTTTTAATCTTCAAAAAAATTAATTATATCATTATTTAAATATTTTTCTGTATCAATTCCTTTGGCAGCTCTTTTAACTTTTGTAGAACCAACAGATTTATAAATATTATTATCATATTTTTCCAAAACAGGTTCATATGTATACACTGCAGCTGTCTTTGGCTTTTCATATTCTGTTTTGATTTGTTTTTGTGTTTGATTTTGCATATTTAAAATAGCATTTTTTAATTTTTCGTCAAATTCATCTTGCATTTGTTTTAATTTCTTTTGAAGTTTTTTATCATATTCATTTTGCATTTTGCTAACAATACTAGAAATTAACGTACTGTTTCCTTCTTGCATCTTTTTTAACTGATTATTTATTTCTTCTTCATTTTGTATTTGAAGCCTAGCTAATCTTTCATTTAATATATTTCTTGTATCTTTTTTTAGTTTTTCCACTTCTTTATTTAATACAGAAACTACCTGACCATTTACTCCTTCTAATTGTTCATTAATTATTTCTTGATTTTGTAATTTTATATTATTTAATTGTTTTGTAAATACCTTATTGCTTTTTTCTTGCATGTTTTTAACTTTAGCTTCAAGTAAACTATCATTTTTTTCTTGAACAATTTTTAATGTATTTTGTGCCTCTTTAGAAATATTATTTGCAATATTATCATTTAAGCAATTTACTTCATCTTTTAAAGCCAAAAATTTTTCATTAAAACCTGCTTCTGTATTTTGCGCATATTCTTTACTTTTCGCATCTATAAGTTCCAATTTTTCTTGTAATTTTAATGCATTTTCATCAATTTTACCATTTATTTCTTCTATGGTTCCTTGATAATTTAATTTTTTCATTTCTTCTGCTATAGCAAGTCCATATCTTTCTTCTGATACTTCTAATCTTTCTTCTACTGCAATTGCCAAATTTTTATACTTTCTAGAATTATCTTCTTGAGCTTTTTCTAGTTTTTCTATTTTTTCATTATATTCTTGTATGCTTTCTTTATTTTTTGCATTTTCCTCATTAAAGCCCTCTATTTTTTGTTCTAGTATAGCTTGTCTTCCTTCAAATTCTGTAATAATCTTATCATTGTTATCTATTTTATTTTGTATATTTTCTATTTTGTTTTTAACTTCTTCTTGTAGCTTATTTGCCTTATTATTAATAGTTTCTTTATTTTCAGTTTGGATTCCATTAATTTTATTTTCTAGGTTTTCTTGAAGTTTTTTAAGTTTTCCTTCTGTTTCATTTTTAGAACTTTCTAAAACATCTTCTAGTTTTGCTTGAACGGCTTCAATATTATCTTTTTGTTTAGTTTCTATACTATCTATTTTGCTTTGTATTTCTTCTTGTAATTTATTTATATTTTTTATTTGTAAATCTTGATTATTATACTTTTTATTTAATTGTACTATTTCATTTTGTTTTTGTTTATCATTATTTTCAATTTGTTCAATTTTTGTAACAAGTTCTTCTTGCTTAGAACCAATTGTTTCGAACTCAGCTTTAATATCTTCTATTCCTCTTTGATTATTTTCAATACCATTTAATTGTTCTTGTTGATTATATTGTATTTTTTCAATTACATTTATTTTTTCTTCGAAATTATTTAATTGACCTTCACAGTTTTCTTTTAAGTTTACTATTAAATCTTCTTGTTTTTGATTACTAACATTTATCTTTTCTTCTTGAGAATTTTGTAATTTTTCTATTACATTCATTCTATCTTCAAAAATATTTAATTGTTTTCCAAAGTCAGATTTTATATTTTTAACTTCTTTTTGATAATTTTCATTAAAGTGATTAATTAGTTCTTTTTTTGTTTCATTATTTTTTTCTAATTCTTCTATTTTTTGTCCATAATTATTTAGTTCTATTTCTTGTGCTTTTAACAAATCTACCATTGTACTTGATTTTGCTTTTTGTTTTTCAAGTTCCTGGTCTATATTGTTTATTATAGTTATATTTTCATTTTGTATTTGTTCTATCTTTTCTACTTGTGTATAAACCTCATTTACTTTTTTAGTATTTTCATCTATTTTACCAATTTTTTCTCCTTGGCATATTTGCATTCCTTCTATTTGACTTAATTTTTCTTCTGATTTTTTTTGATTTTCTCTTAATTCAGAAAATCTGTCTTTCATGCTTTCTACTTGTTTTTCTAAGCCTTTTGCTTGCAATTTTTCATTAACTTTACTTTCTAACTTTTCTATTTTTTGCTTTTCTTCTTGTAAGTTTTGATTAGTTTCCTGTATTTGTTCATTTATTTTTTCTATTTCTTTTGAAGCTTCTTTTTGTTCTTGCAATTCTTGATTATTTTCTTGTAATTTTTGACTTATCTCTTCTATTTTCTTTGAGACTTCTTTTTGCTCTTGCAATTCTTGGCTATTTTCTTGTACTTTTTCACTTATTTCTTCAACTTTTTTTGCAATTTCTTTTTGTTCTTGTAATTCTTGGCAATTTTTTTCTACTTTTTTATTTACTTCTTTTATTTTATCTTGTATTTGGTATATTTCATCGTTTTCTTCTAATTTTTCTAATATTTCATTTCTTAAGGTTTGTATTTGTTTATTTAAATTTAAAATTGTTGCTTTTGTTTTCTCGTCTATGCTTGTAACTTCATTTTTTATTTTATTGTTTTCATTTTCGTATTTACTTGAAATTTCATTAATTTTTTTATTAATTTCTTCTTCTACTACATCATTTTTATTTTCTAAAAGTTCATTTACCTTTTCTTCTATTTGTTCAATTTGCTCATTATTATAATTTTCTTTTTCTTTTATTTCATTTATTTTCCCCTTTGTTTCATCTTGAACACTTTGGATTTCTTTTTCTAAAACCTTTATAATTCTTTTTATATCCGTAAATGTTTGCTCATATTCTTCTGCTGTATAATTGTCTTCTTGCTCATTTAATCTTTGGGTTATTTTCTTGTTTTCATCTATTATTCTATTTGCAATTTCTTCTACAAGTGATGTTAAATCCCCCATATCATTTTCTTGCTTTTCTACATATGAATTTATTTTTTTCTCAATTATTTTATTTATGTTTTCAGTAGAATTTGCATTTGATTTTCCTTGGTTATTTTGCATGCTAAAATTAAAAGTTTCAAAAATCTCTTCAAATTTACCTTCAATTAATTTTTTGCTTGAAGCTTTAACCTCTTTAATTTTTTTATTAATTTTTTCATTTTCTTCTGCATTTAATTTTTTTAAATCTTCAATTTCATTCTTAATTTCTACTATTTCCATTATTTCTTTATTCATAACTTTTTTCCTTCTCATTTTTATTGACTATATTTTATAATTTTAAATATAAATCGTCAATAGTATTTTGTCGATTCTTTCACTTTTTTGTACTTATTTTTAGAAAAAAATAGAACCTATTAAAACGTAATAACACGTAATAATAGGTTTTATTTTTTGGAGGCGACACCCGGATTCGAACCGGGGATCAGAGTTTTGCAGACTCGTGCCTTACCACTTGGCTATATCGCCGTTTCACCATATTTAATTATATGCAATTAATTTTAAATTGATGACATTTTTATAAAAAATTAATTGGAGCGGGAAACGGGGCTCAAACCCGCGACCTCTGCCTTGGCAAGGCAGCGCTCTATCAACTGAGCTATTCCCGCATTTAAATGCATACTAAATTTTATTAGTAAGCATTTAAAATAATACCAAAAATACTGTGAAAAGTCAATACTTTTAAAAATTTTTATATATATTTTTTATTGTTTTTTTAACAGAGTTCAACTCTAAATTAGCTTTTAATTTTTTGTTAATGTATGATAATAATATGCACCATGTGGTGAACCATAATTTGATTTTCTACTATATCCTGATCTTACATAAGCATTACAATTGTTATTATAACTACTTTGCTTTGATGTCATACTGCCATTGTAAAAATACACACTTGGTTTATTTGGTGTATTAGAAGCATCAACTATATATGATTCATATGATATTAATTCAGGTGTTGAATTTGTATATGTTGTAGAAATATTTCCAATTGTTATTGCTGCTCTACCAGTTCCCTTATCACTTATTCCTATTACACATGAATATTTAGAACTAATTTTACCACCATTTATATTTATATAATTTCTACTACTTGTACTTGTGTCATTCATTTCTGCCAAAATTGCACACCAAGAAGTTGTAACACTTCCACTAGTTGTAGATGCAGTTGTATGTGAAATTGTTCCTCCTGTTATATTTATTGATGGATTTGCTTTAGATTCCGTTTTTAGTGCATGGGCAGAAGATGCATTAATTGTTCCTCCACTCATGGTAAATGATGATTGCCCATCAACTGCAACTGCCATATTATGTTTTGTATTATTTATTGTTCCACCAGTCATATTCATTTTTGCACTATCGCCATAAACTCCTATCAATGTATCTTTACATGAAGTCCTTGTATCACTTGATATTGTACCTCCTGATACATTTAATACTGATGCGCCTGAAGCATATATAGCTTTTCCCCCCAATGCTGATGTAATTGTTCCAAATTTAAAATTCAAAGTTGTATTTATAATTCTTACTGTTGGAGAACTTGAGCCTTGCACGCTCAATGTTGAACCTGATAAATCAATAGTTCCTCCATTAGAATATATTGCATTTGAACTTACTGGACTCATATCAGAATAATGTATATATGCAGTTCCATTATTACTCAATGATGTCTTATAAGAATTAAAGCTTAGATACCAACATATTAAAGTTCCATTACTACCATTATATATTCCATTTGTATTTGAATATTGTGTTGAACCTATATTAGCCTGACTAGTTGATGATGTTCCTCTAAGAGTTAACTTTCCATAATTATATATTACATATGTATTATCTTCACTCCATTCCACTCTATAAGTCCCTAAAGAAACTGTTATAGTTTTATCTGTTCTCTTATTATTAATTTTTTCTTTAACATTTTTTAATAATGTAACTGTTCCAGAAACTGTTCCATTTCCGCAAATCACTATTACTTGAAGCCGTTCCTATTGCAGATTGTAATGTTGGATATAGCACGTAACAATCTGTTTCAGTAGATACTGCAACTGGTGATAATGAAAAATTCTTATATGATACATTACCAGCATTATCTTTTAACCAAATTTTCTTAGTTGTTCCATACTTCATGTCTTCAATAACTATTGTTTTACCAGTATGAGCCTTCCATCTACTATCTGTTGATGATAATGATGTGCTTAAATCTACTGTGTCATAATAGCCAGCCATTCCTGAGTGTCCTTCTGTTATATCAAATTTAACATTATAACTTGCTGATGAGTATGAAGATGGCTTAGAAATTGAAATAGCATATTTAAAGTCAGATAATTCTGGTGCTGTATTATCAAGATATTGTTCTCCTGTAACACTAGTTCCCGCCGCTAATGAATTTCCTGAAACATCATTTACAATACTTTGTACTATTGCAGTTCCATCATAAATTCCAGTTCCATCACTTACAGTTACACTTGTTGATGCACTTTTAATTCCCGATATAGAAACAATAATACTTAATGATTTAGATGTTATTGATCCATTTGTTGCAGGAATTCCAACATATGTTATTCCATATGTTCCTGCTGCAAGACCGCTTCCTTCATCACTTAAAGTAATTGTTACATTTTGTGATTTTGCATAAGTTGTATTACTACTTACCCTAATTGTTGGTGCAATTGAATCACTTATAGTTATTTCATAATTTTTAGAAACACCATTATAATTTGTAGTTGCTGCTATAGATACTATTATATTTATTTTTGAAGAAGTATACTGATTTGCTTTATAGCCTACAGTTACAGCTGTATTATTCTTTGCCGTTGCTGCATTTTCGCTTGTAACCGTTATATAATCCGTATTTTCACTTGTAACGCTCAATGTTCCAGTTTCTGAATCTACATAACCAGATGGTGTAACTGTAAATAAACCCGTTCCATTTTGGTAACTTACACTTCCACTGTTTTCACTAAATGTCAATGTTAAATTTGCTTTATTTATTGTAAACGCTTTTGCAGCCCCTGTTAATTTATAGTTTTCAGCTTTAGCTCTTCCTCCTGCTACACTTGATATGCTTGCTGTTGATGTGTAACTTCCTGCATTTGTTCCTGTTGTTCTTGTTATATTTATTGTTTCTCCTGTTACTCCACTTTCTGCAGTTGCTGTTGGTCCTTGTGCTGCTCCATTATATGTAAATGTTATTGTTTCCCATGTTACTGCTACTTCTTTTGCCGACATTGTCCATGTTATATTCTTTGCTGCTGTTGTTCCATCACTCCATGCATGGTTTTCATCTGGGGTTGCTGTTGCTGTATAGCTTCCTGCATCTATTCCGGCTGTTGTTCCTCCCCAACTCACGTAATTTCCTGTTACTCCTGTTTGGCTTTCTCCATTATATGTTTTGTCTGCTACTGCTGCTGTTGCTGTTGTTGCTCTATTTATTATAAATGCTTTTGTATTTTCTGTTAATTTGTAATTTCCAGCCTTTGCTCTTCCTCCTGTTACACTTGATATGCTTGCTGTTGATGTATAGCTTCCTGCGTTTGTTCCTGTTGTTCTTGTTACATTTATTGTTTCTCCTGTTACTCCACTTTCCGCACTTGCTGTTGGTCCTTGCGCTGATCCATTATATGTAAATATTGTTGTTCCCCATGTTACTGCTACTTCTTTTGCTGACATTGTCCATGTTATGCTCTTTGCTGCTGTTGTTCCATCACTCCATGCATGGTTTTCATCTGGGGTTGCTATTGCTGTATAGCTTCCTGCATCAATTCCTGTTGTTGAGTTTGCCCAACTTACATAACTTCCTGTTACTCCTGTTTGGCTCGCTCCATTATATGTTTTGTCTGCTGCCGCTGCTGTTGCTGTGGCTGCTTTATTTATTGTTAAATTTGCTCCTGTATATGCTAATGTGTAATTATTTGCTAAAAATGGTGAATTATCTGCTAGGGCTAATGTATTTTGTTTTATTTCATATGTTCCTACATTTTCTCCTGCATCTCTTGATAATGCTCCACTAAATTTTGGGGTTTGTCCACTTACTTGATTACTATATGTATATGTTAATCCTGGATCTCCTGCTCCATATGTTTTTGATTTTGCTTCTGCTTTTACTGTTAATGTTCTTTTATTTACTGTTAATGTTCCATTTGTTTTTGTTATTGTATAATTTCCACTTACATCTGTTGTTCCACTTTTTACTACTGCACTACTTACTGTATTTGCTGTACTTCCTACATTTGTTATACTTCCTGTTGCTGTTGCTGTTAAGCTCTGTCCACTTACTAATGTTCCTTCTGTTAATGTTACTGCTGCATTTGTTAGCGCTGCTCCATCATATGTTTTAGTTCCATCTGATGCTTTTACTGTTATTGCTCTTTTATTTATTGTAAAATTTAATACTTTTGTTCCTGTATAATTTCCCTTTCCTGTTATTGTTACTTTTCCTGTTCCTGCATTTATATTATCTGAATATACGAATGAATAATCTGTTCCTACTGCTAATAAATTTTCTCCATCTTTTACAGTAACACTTGGTTTCTTTTCTGTTCCATCATATGTGTAACTTGTTGGATTTAATGTTGCAGTAAATGTGCTTGCATTCTTTGCAGTTATTGTTAAGTTTGTCCCCACATAAGATAATGTATAATTATTTGCCAAAAATGGTGAATTATCTACCAAAACTAATGTATTTTTATTTATTGCATATGTTCCTACATTTTCCCCTTCAGCTCTTGATAATGCTCCACTAAATTTTGGTGTTTGTCCACTTACTTGATTACTATATGTATATGTTAATCCTGGATCTCCTGCCCCATATGTTTTTGATTTTGCTTCTGCTTTTACTGTTAATGTTCTTTTATTTATTGTAAAATTTACAATCTTAGTTCCTGTATAATTTCCCTTTCCTGTTATTGTTACTTTTCCTGTTCCTGCATTAATATTATTTGAATATACAAATGAATAATCTGTTCCAACTGTTAATGTATTTGTCCCATCTTTTACAGTAATACCTGGTTTTTTTTCTGTTCCATCATATGTATAAGTTGTTGGATTTAATGCTACGCTAATTGAACTATTATCTATTGATTTGCCTGTAACTTTAATACTTTTTGAGCTAACATTTTCTACTGAATCTTTTGCCCAAATATAATATGTTCCAACTGTTAATCCTGTTTTTGTTACAGTTTGTTTTTGAGTTTGAGTAATCTCGTTCCATCCTGTTGTTGGTAAAACATTACTTGATGTAATAGCCCACTTATTAACTAATGAACTACTGTCTGATAATGTAATTTGTAATGTATCGCCATATGTTATATCACTTGCAGCTATTGTAGGTGCAGTATTGTCAACCTCTATTTTAGAATCAAATTTTGTTAATATATTTTTATTTTGTGATTTATCTGTTAAGGTATTAGCATCAACTTCAACAGTTAACACACCATTTCCAGGTATTCCTGCTAATGTTAATTCATATTGAACACCATTTGTTATATTTTGTGCACTTCCAAGTGTTTTTGTTTTTGGTGTAACAACACTACCTCCAACTTTAACAACTATATTGCTAGCAGTTAAGCTATTCCCACTATAGTTTTCGTCGGTTCCTTTTAACAATAATTTTACTGTGTTTAAATTATTAATATACTTCTTGCCATTAATTGTTGTAACTGCATAGTTTTGTGTAATTTCTTTTCCAGAAATTGATACTTCTTCCGTATATGGACTTATTTCTAATACACTTACTTCCATTTTTTGTTTTTCTTGGTTTATAAGTGCTGCATAAAAAAAGCCAAAACATAAGGCTAGGCTTATCAATATAGCTATACTAATAATTGTAATTTTGCTTAATTTTAAATTTTTTAATTTGCTTAGCATTATAAATACCTTCCCTTCGCAACATTTAAAAATAGTATTTTCTACATATATTTTAAGTTCTTAATTTATTAAAATCAATATAGGTATTTTATTGTATTTAAAACTGCCTTTTATCATACTAGGGATGCTTATTTGCCGTGTTTTGATGTCATATATTAAGTTTTGTTTACATTTTTATTACGTAATTTTTGACATAATCCGCAAATTTCTTATTTGCGTAAGCTTTTTTCGACTTTTTTGTATAAAAAATAAAAAAATCAGAATTTAATTATAATCTTAAATTCTGATTTTTTATTTTATTCTACAGACTCAACTTCTATTGTCCAAACAGGAAGTATATCATCTACTATTACTTTACATGTTGCTGTTAATCCTGCATTTGCTTCTTTTACTGTTATTGTACATTCACCTTGTTTTAATGCAGTTATTGTTCCATTACTTATTGTTGCAATATTTGCATCATTAGTTGAATAGCTTAATGTTCCTAAAGAAGCTCCTGTTATTGTTAAAACTTTTGTTTTATTTGTTGTAGTATTTAAATATACTTGCGTTGGATTTACTGCAATTGTTGCCTTTACTAATATTGTACTATAAACTGAATTTGCTAAAGTTGTTTTTGCTCCATAACCGCTTCTATATGTTTTTGACCCTGCTACATTAAATGCAACATCTATTCCATTATATGTAGTCTTTGATGTACCTTTTATAACTCCGCAATTAAAGTTTAGTTTTGAGTTTGTTCCTGTTAAATTTATACCATAGCCTGCTGTTGCCTCTATTACAGGAGCTTCAGCACTTACTATAGAGTTACTGTTATTTCCTATATTTACAGTTGCAGCTTGCAAACTACTAATTGCCGCTGTTTTACCTTTTATTGTTCCTCCTAATATATTAATTGTTCCAGCACCTGTTTGCCCTATTGCTACAGCTCCACTTGAATAAATTGTTCCATCATTTACTGTTAAATTTCCTCCATTTAATGTAAATGTATTAGTAGCAGATGTTGTAAATCCTCCTGTACCATTAATTGTTACTGTTTTTTCATTATTTACGGTAATTGTTGCATTTCTTGTAACTGTTTTTCCATTAGTATTTATTGTTACATTTTTATCAATTATTACAGTAGATATATCTGTATTTGTTTGTAATATTGTTATTGTTGATCCATCACTATCTGCCTTTGCTACAGCTTCTGCAAGAGTTTTAAAGTAATATGAACCATTTTTAGTTGTTACACTATAATTTGCTAAAGACCATTTTGCATATAATGTTATATTTCCACTTGGAGTGTATTTATTTCCAGCTGTTCCAACAAGTGTTGTAGTTGCTTGTTCTTTATACCAACCTTCAAATACATAATTTGCTCTTGTAAGTGTTGGTAATGTTACTTTAGCACTACCTACAGTATTATCCCACATAGCATATAATGTCACAGTTCCATTGTTAGTACTTGTTAAGTTTGTTACACTTTGTCCATTTGTATATGCATTTCCTGTTCCATCATTTTTTAAATTCCAATCTTTAAATGCATATGTTGATTTTGCTGTTTGGTTTGTGCTTCCTTCATAATTTTCATTAAATGTTACTGTATACTGTCTTTCATAGCCATTTAATGTTAAGTTTTGTGCTTTGTCATATGTATGTGTTGAACTTGCAGTCGTTCCTCCTGTTGCTCCATTTCCATTATAGTTTACTGTATATGTATTTGCAGTAACCTTTGGTGTCATTGTAATATTTCCTGCTGGCATTGTAAAGCTTCCTGATTGTCCAGTTATATTAGCTTGCATACTTGTATTACTGCTTTCCCATTTGCTCCATGTATAACCTGTATTTACTGTTGCTTTTAATGTAATTACAGTTTCATAATAATAACTTCCAGTAGCTGTACTTCCAGCATTACTTACACCTGTCAAAGATCCTAATGTAAATGTATATTTATTTCTAGAATATTCATACACAACTACTGTTGTTCCATCACCTTTTATTGTTACTGTTTGTTTTTCAGGTGCTGTAAATCCAGTATATGTATTAGTTTCTGGTGTTACATTACTATCTGTTGTTCCTGCTTTTTCTACAACTTCTACTTTTCCAGCTATTGGTGAATTTCCTTCTGGATATGTTCCATCTAAATTCATCTTTTTGTGTACGACTGTATATTTTGTATCTGTATTTGCAATCCATTTTGCATATAATGTTGTATTTGCTCCAATACTGTAACTTGCTCCACCATTTCCTGCTTTTGTTTTTAAGCTTTCATCTGTATACCATCCATCAAATGTATATCCAGCCCTTACAGGTGTTTCCAATGTCACACTTGGATTATTCCATTTTGCATATAATGTATGATTACTTGCTGTTGTTACTTTTGATGCACTAGTTACAATATTTGTATATGCTTCTTCTTTATACCAACCATTTAAGCTACATGCATATTGTTTACTAGAATTTGCCTTTCCTGTATATTTATAATTATATGTCAATGTGTATGTTTTTGCAGTTAAGCCTTCTTGTCCATTTACTGCTGGTAAATTTCCATATGTAGATGAGTAATTTACCTTTTTAGTATTTGTTGTAATTGTTCCACCTTTTGGTTCAAATGTTACTGTATATTCTTGACCTTGTAATATTTTACCATTTGCAACCAATGATAGATTTTGTGTTCCCATTGAAAATTGTTTTGTGCTTTCTGTTTCATATTGCACACCGTCTTTTGTCCAATTTGCAAAGCCATATATATAATAAATATCATTTGCTTTTACATTTGCTTTTATAGTTACATTTTGTCCCCATTTATAACTTCCAGCTCCTGTTACACTTGAAATATAGTCATTTTTACTTAATTCTAAAGTAAATTTATTTCTTGTGTAATATAAGCAAATTTTTGTACTACCATCTGGTTTTACAGTTGTGCTTGTAATAACTGTTCCAACACCTGATGTTCCTCCTACTAAGTTTCCTCCAGCAAATGTTGTATTTGCTATTTCTAAGCTTTTAGCTTCTGTACTTAGTGTAAGTGTACTATCTGTTGTTCCTGTTTTTGTAGTTGTATCATATAAAGTATATGTATTGTCATTTGCATTTTCTAAATAACGACTTACTGTATATTTTGTATTAGTACTTGGTTTAAATATTCTGTATACTGTTGCTCCACTTGTTGTTACTGTTGCTGTTGTTGAACTGTCATATAAGTAGCCTTTATAATATGCTCCTTCTGTTGTATCTGTTCCTTTGCTTGCACCTGTTACTTGTGTTCCAAAGTTTACACTTTCCTTACTTGTTCCTAATACTTTTCCTGTTGTACTTCCTACTACATCTTTATATGTTACTTCATATTTATTTGGTGTTTTACTTGCACTTGCTGTTAATGTTATTGATGTTCCATCTGGTATTGCTGGCCATGTAAATGTTCCATATGGGTTTACTGTACTACTTTTTACATATGTTCCATTATTACTTGTCCATTTACTAAATGTTACTGTATGTCCTTCTATTGCCATTGTTTTTGCTGTTAAACTTGGTACTGTTGCTCCATAGTAATATTTTACACTATTTTGCACTGTAACACTTTCTATATTTTCTCCTGCTACTGTCTTTAATGTTCCACTTGTACGTGCATAATATAATTTTATTACTCTTGTTCCATCACCTTTTATTGTTGTACTTGTTACTGTTTTTCCATCTACTTGTCCATAACTATAATATATTCCATTTGTAACTAATAGTGTGCTATCTTTTAGGTTTGCTATTGTAACTTTGCTGTCTGTTGTTCCTGTTTTTGTACTATCTGTTTTTGTTGCTTCTTCCTCATATGTTCCATCTGTTTTCATTACATAGTGCTCTACTGTATATTTTGTTTTATCATATGCTGTAAATATTCTATATACTGTTGCTCCACTTGTTGTTACTGTCGCTGTTGTTGCACTACTATATACATAACCTGCATAGTATTTTCCAACAGTTACATCTGTTCCTTTGCTTGCTCCTGTTACTTGTGTTCCAAAGTTTACATTTTCTTTACTTGTTCCTAATACTTTTCCTGTTGTGCTTCCTACTACATCTATATATGTTACTTCATATTGGTTAACATTGTAATTTGCAGTGTAATTTTTATTTCCTGTACTTCCTTTTGCAATTGTTACAGTTGTACTTGGTGTTGCTCCATTACTTCCAGTCCATCCTGTAAATGTATATCCTGTTTTTTGTGGATTATTTAAAGTTATATTTTGACTTTCTACATTGTAAGATGTTGGATTTGTTTTTCCTGCTACAAGTGCTCCTCCATTTAAATTATATGTAATTGTATAATTTTGTATAGTTCTTGAACCATTTGCTGTTAATGTTACATTTCCTGCTGGCATTGTAATTTTAGCATCTTTTTGTGTTGTGTTTGCAACTAAGCTTGTATTGTTTGATACCCAATTTACAAAACTATATGTATATCCTGCAATATCATTTAATGTTGCACTTAAATCTATGTTTTCTCCATATTTATAAGACTTGCTTGTATTTGTTATTCCACTTACTTCCCCTGTTGCTGATACTTCTTTTACATGTTCATTTTTTGTAAGTGTTAATGTATATGAATTTCTTGTGTAGTAATATTCAATTACTGTTGAACTGTCTGCTGCAATTGTTGCTGTTTTTTCTTCTGGTGTTGTAAATCCTACATATGTTTTTGGTGTTGCATTTGTTGTTGTTCCTGTTTTACCTGCTTTAATTTCAGTATCTTTTAAATCATAACCTGTTCCTTCAATATTTTGAATATAATATTTAACTGTATATTCAACTTGACCTTCTTCCCATTTTGCGTATAAAGTTGTATTTGCATTTACTTTGTAACTTGCTCCTGGGTCACCTACTTTATTTGCATCTGTACATTCTTTGTCAGTATACCATCCAGCTAAACCATATCCTGTTCTTTTTGCACTTGGCAATGGATCATTTTCTCCTTCTTGCCAGTTAGCATTAAGTGTTACTATAGCTCCACTAGTTTTTGCTAAGTTTATTACACTTGCTTTATCTAAATATGTATTATTGTTTGAATCTTTCCAATTTACAAAATCATATTTATATGCAGCTACTGTATTTGTACTTCCAGAATAATTATAATTAAATGTTACTATATATTCTTTTTTATAACCATTTGCTGTTAAATTTTGTGCTTTATCATATGTATGTGTTGAACTTGCTGTTGTTCCTCCTGTTGCTCCATTTCCATTATATACAACACTATAAGTAATTGGTGTTCCTTTAACAGCATTTGCAACTATTGTAATATTTCCTGCTGTCATAACAATGTTTCCTTTAATTGTCGTTGGTACTGTTACTCCATTTCCTTCAATCAATGTCCATTTATCCCATACAGAAGCATTATAACCTGTAATATTTGTTTTTACAGTTGCATTAATAGCTACTGTTGCACCCCATTTGTATGTTCCTGCACCTGTTACAGTTTCTATATATTCATTTTTTTCTAATGTTAATGTATATTCATTTCTATCATAATATAAATATATATTTGTTGTTCCATCTGGTGCTACAGTTGTTGTTGTAATAGATGTTCCAACTCCCAAAGTTCCACCTGTTAAATTTGCTCCTACATATTTAGTATTTGCAATTTGATTTTTATTTGCTTCTGTTAAAAGTGTAAGTGTTGAACCAGCTGCTGCTTTTCCTTCTATAACATCTCCATATAATGTGTAGTTTTCATTATTTGCATTTTCTAAATAACGGTATACCTTATATGTTACTTGGTTAGCAGACCAACCAGCATATATTGTTATATCTTTTTGTGGTGTATATGTTCCATCAGCATTTAATACTAAAGCTTGTGTACAATTACTGTCTAAATACCATCCTGTAAATGTATAGCCAACTTTTTTAGCTGTTGTTAAATTTATGCTGTTATTTTTATAATTTGCAGTTAATGTTCCATCTTCATCTTTTGTTCCAAATGTATATGTATTTCCTACAAATTTTCCACCGCCTGTTAATAACCAACTTTCAAATGTTTTAGTTGAAACTTCACTTCCAACTTCTGTTGTTCCTCCATTTGCATTATATGTTACAGTAAATCCTTTAGGTGGTGTTATATTTGCATTATCTACTACATATGTTGACTCATATGCCTGTTCTATATTTAGATCTTTGCTATATGTTCCTCCATTTGGGTTAATTGTTAATGTTGATAAATCTCTTACATATTTATATTCTATTATTGTTGTTCCATTTGCTAATATTTCTTTATTTTGTTTTGCTGGTGTTGTAAATCCTTTGTATGTTTTTGGACCAGCATTTGTTGTTTCTTTTGTTGTTCCATATTTTACTTCTTCTTCTGATGGAACACTTGGGTATGTTCCGTCTATATTTTGTTTATAATGTTTTACAGTATATTTTGTATTAGTATTTGCGGTCCATTTTGCATATAATGTTATATTAGCTGTTGGTGTATATGTATTGTCTGCATTTAATTTTACTTCATTTTTTAGTTCTGAATCTGTATACCATCCAACAAATGTATAACCTACTTGTGTCGGAGTAGTTAATGTAACATCATTATAGTTTTCTGTTACTTTTCCATTACCTGCACCATATGTATAAATGTTTCCACTTAATGTACCAAAACCATCTTTACTCCAAGATTTATGTGTTTGTGTTAATACTGTATTTGCTCCACCGTCATAATTTGGATTTAATGTTACTTTATATCCACTACTATTATAAGTACTTAAGTCTAATTGTGTGTTGTAATTTTGTTCTTTTGTTGTATTTCCACTTAATCTTGAAATTGTTAATTTATATTTATTAATGCTCCATCCAGAATATAATGTAATATTTTGGCTTGGTGTATATGTTTTATCTGTATTTAAGCTTACTTTATTTGTACATTGCTCATCTAAATACCATCCTGTAAATGTATAGCCTTCATGTGTTGGATCGTCTGGCATTTCTATACTATCATTTTTATAATTTGCAACTATTGTTCCAATTCCTGCACCATATGTATAAACATTTCCACTTAATGTTCCTTGTCCTGTTTTTGTCCAATTTGTAAATGTTTTTGTTGAAGTTTTTTTAGTGTAATCATCTTGTCCTCCAAAGTTTTTAAATGTAACCACATATCCAGCAGGTGCTTCTATTTTATTAGAAACTGTATATGTTGATTCAAATTTTTGTGTAACTGTTACTGTTGATTGAGAACCTTCATATTTTCCTCCATTTGGATTAATATTTAAATCATATGATTTTCTTTCATACTTATAAATAAATTCTGTATTTCCATCCTCTGTTATTTCTTTTGTTTGTGTTTGTGGTGCACTAAATCCTAAGTAGCTTCCTTGTGTAGTATCTTTTGTAGGTGGTGTTACTTTATTTCCTGGCACTGCTGATTTATTTTCTACATCTGTTGGAACACTTGGATATGTTCCATCTATATTTTGTTTATAGTGTTTTACAACATATTGTCCTTGTGCCCATCTTGCGTATAATGTTTGATTTGATGTGATTTTTACAATTGTTGATGATGTTATTTCCTCTCCTTGTCCATCTTGTTTTGTATACCATCCTCCAAATCCATAGCCTGCAAGCTTAGCTACTGGAAGTTCTCCATATGTTGAATCATATGTTACTTCTTTTGTAGTTGGATTAACTGTACCTTCACCTGGATCAAATGTTACCACATATTTATTTGCATTCCATTTTGCATAAATTGTAATATCTTTTGTTGGTAAATATGTTCCATTCTCATTTGTTGTTAACTGTGTTTTTAAATCTTCATCTATATACCATCCTGCAAATGTATAACCTTCTTTTGTTGTTGTTCCAATTGTTATACTTGATTTTGTATCGTCCCAATGTGCATATAATGTTTCATTATATGCTGGCATTGTTTTATATTCTTTCTTTGTTCCATTTGTTGCATCTGTATACCAACCTGTAAATTGATATGTTGATGTTTGACTATCAAGTGCTGTTCCTCCATTTGTATTAAATGTAACTGTATATTTTCTTGATGCACTTGGCATTTGTATTGTTTCATTGTAATTTGCAGTTGTTGGTTCAGGAGTACTGTTTCCACCATTTGCATTATATGTAATTGTATATTTATTTATTTCCCATATTGCATATAATACTAAATCATTAGAAATTGTATTTGCTCCAATCGTATCTGCTGGATTATATTTAACCTCTGTTGCTGATCCATTTAATCCCCAACCTTTAAATGTATATCCTGTCCTTGTTGGCTTAGTAGCACTTAAAGTTAAAGATTCATTATATTTTTTAGTTTGGCTTCCTGGTGCTCCGCTTCCTCCATTTGCATTATATGTAATTGTATAACTATTAACACTCCAACTTGCATATAATGTTTGATTTGCAGTTATAGTAACTACGCTTTGTTCTGTAATTTTTGTTCCAGTTCCATTTAGCCCAGTATACCATCCGTTAAATTTATAACCTGTCTTTATTGGTGTTGGCAATTGTCCATAATTTTCATTATATGTTACTGTTTTAGAAGATGGATTTACTGTTCCTTCATCTGGATTAAATGTTACTATATATTCATTTGCTTTCCAATTTGCAATAAATTCCTTATCTCCTGTTGTTCCTTTTGAAATTGTTACTGTTGTGTTTGGTGTTGTTCCATTACTTCCTGTCCATCCTGTAAATGTGTAACCATCTTTTTGTGGATTATTTAGTGTAAAACTTGCTGTTTCTATTGTGTAATTTTTAGGATTTGTTATTCCTTCTTCTAGATTTCCACCATTTAATGAATATGTAATATTGTATGTTATTGCATTCCATTTTGCACTTAATGTTACATTATCTTCTACTTTATATGGTGATGTAACTTCTAATTCTTGGTTTAACCATCCTTTAAATGTATAACCAGTTTTGCTAGTAGTTGGTAATGTTACTTCTTTTTCGTATTTTGCAGTTATGTTTTCCACAGAATTTCCACCATTTGTGTTAAATGTAACTGTAAATAGTTTTCTGTTGTAATAATATTTTATTATTGTACTTCCATCTGCCTTAATTACAGCTGATTTTAAGTTAGGTGTTTCAAATCCTTTTCCATAATCTTTTGTTGCAGGTGTTACCTCACTTCCAGTTACTGCTGTTAAAGTTTCTACTTCTGGCTCACCATATTGGTCATCTTCTATATTTTGTTTATAATGTTCTACAATATATTCAGATTCACCTTCTGTCCATTTTGCATATAATGTATGATTGTTTGCTATTCCAACTTTTGTAGTTGTTTCTATTTTATTTTTAAATGTTTCATTGTCTAAATACCATCCTGCAAATGTAAATCCTTGTTTTTTAGGTTTTTCTAAATCCCCATAGTTTTGTCCAAATGTAACTTCTTTAGAAGCTATATCATTTCCTCCATTTGAATTAAATGAAACTGTATATTTGTTTGCTTCCCAATTTGCAGTATATTGTTTATCACTTGTGCTTCCTTTTTCAATTGTTACAGTTTTACTTGCTTCATTTCCATTACTTCCTGTCCATCCTATAAATGTATATCCTTCTTTTTGTGGATTATTTAATGTAAAGCTTGGTGTCTCTATTGTATAACTTTCTTTATTTGCATTTTCTAATGTTCCACCATTTAAATTATATGTGATTTTATATGTTATAATATCCCATTTTGCATATAATGTATGGTTATTTGGTGTTGTAACTTTAGTTGTTTCTTCTATTTTATTTTTAAATGTTTCATTATCTAAATACCATCCTGCAAATGTATAACCAGTTTTTGTTGTAGAAGGTAAACTTCCGTATGCTAAATCATATGTTACTTCTTTATTTTCTACACTGCTTCCACCATTTGTATTAAATGTAACTTGGTATTTATTTTGTGTCCATATAGCATACAAATTTAAATCTTCACTAAGTTTAGTTTTGCTTCCAACTAAATATTTTGTTCCTGTTCCATTTTGGTTAGTATTCCAACTATTAAATGTATAACCTGTTTTACTTGCTTGTAAATCAGAAATTTGTACTTCTGGGTTAAATATATTTATAATTGAGTAACTATTTACTTTTCTTTCTACTGTTTGTTTGCTTGGAGTTGTACCTACTCCACCATTTAAGTTATAAGTTACACTTACATTTTTAGTATATAATCCATAATATGTAACATTTGTTGTAATTTTTAAAACTTCTCCGCCTCCGTGCTTCTATTTCTTTAGCAGCAGAATTTGAAGTATCTTTAGTCCATCCATTTTTTGTCCATCCATTGTATTCATTTTGTTCTGGAACTGTTATTGTTGCTGTTTGATTATTATATATTGTTATATCTTGTGTTCTTATTTGCTTTGTTGTAGCACTATAATCTATATATGTTGCTTTTATATCTTTTTTAAATATTGCATATATAGTTATATTTTTATTTGGCATTACTAATGTAGATAATGCACTTGTAGCATCTTTGTTAGTATTCCATCCAATAAATGTATAACCTGTTTTTGCAGCTGTTTTGCTTAGGTCTACATTTTGTGTGTATGTACACTCTTCTTCTATAGTTTCAGTTGTTCCTCCATTTACTATAGAGTTATATGTTACTATATATTTTTTTGCACTTCTTGTTGCATTAGCAACCAATGTCATATTTTGTGCACTCATTTTTATTGTTGCTTTTTGATCTTTTGTTTTTTCTACACCATTTTCTGTCCAGTTAACCCATGTATATGTATAACCATCTTCTTGATTTAAACTTGCATCTATTAAAACATCTTGTCCCCATTTATAACTTCCTTCTCCTGTAACGCTTGCAACATGTTCATTTTTTTGTAGGGTTAATGTAAATTTATTTCTTGTATAGTATAAATAAGCTTTTGATGTTCCGTCTGCATTAATTGTTAAACTTGTTTCTTCACTTCCGCCTTCTTCTAAGCTTGCATATTTATATGTACAATTATCTATTACCATTTTTTCATCTAATAATGTTTTTACTGAATTTGTTTTTCCTTCTTTTCCTTCTGTTTTATATAATGTATAACCATTATCATTTGCATTTTCTACATAGTGGTAAATTGTATATGGTATATTTTCTGCACTTGTCCATTTTGCATATAATGTATGATTTTCTGATTTTGATACAATTGTTTTTTCTTCTACTTTGTTTTCATATGTACTTTCTAAGTACCATCCCCCAAATCTATATCCTTGCTTTGTAGGTGTTGGTAATTGCCCATATTCTTTATTATATACAACATCTTTTGATGTAGGAGTTACTTCTCCTCCTTGTGGGTTAAATGTTACTACATAACTTTTTGCATCCCATACAGCATATAAGTTTGTAGCTTCATTTTTGCTATATGTTGCACCCTTTTTATATTCTACTTCTACTGCTTCTTTAGATGTTGACCATCCTTTAAATGTATGTCCTTCCCATGTTGGTTCATCACTTGAAAGTGTTAAATTAACATCTTTTTCTTTAGTTTGTGCATTTGGAGCATTTTGTCCACCATTTGCATTATATATAATTTTATAGCTTACTTTAAATACATTAGATACATTATTTTCTACTTCGTTTCCAGCATTATCTGTAATATTAAACCATATATAATTGTTTCCTCCATTTAGTGTAATTTCATTTGTAGATCCATTTTCAAAATTAGTCCATCCTGTTGTTGGTTTTTGAGTATTGCTACTTGTTATTGCATATTGTAATGTTTCATTTAAACCTGATGTTCCTGTGTCTTTTGCTGTAATTGTAACATTTTCTTTTACATTTGTTTGTCCTGGATTTAGTTCATAAGTTCCTCCATTAGGAGTTATTGTTACTGTTGGTTTTTTAGTATCTATAAATGTTATTTCTAATGTTGCAACTTCAGATGTTTGTTCATTTTCATCTTCTACTAATGCATATATTGTTTTATTTTCTTCTATATATGTTACATATTCACCATCATTTAAACTAACTTCTATATAATTTATTCCATCTTCACTATATTTGTATTTTCCACCATCTATTTCTGGGTATGTTACTGTTACTTTTACTTTTTTATTTGTTGGTGCATTTGGGTCTGTAGTAATTGTTGGTTTATCAATTTTTTCTGTTGTTATTTCTACTATGTTTGATATTTGTTCTCCATTTCCTGCATTATCTGATGCCTTTGTGCATATTTCATATGTTGTTTCCTTTACAAGTCCTTTAAACTTATGTGTTAAATTTGCATCTTTCTCCCATGTCCAATCATTTGTACCTTTTAATTTTTTTCCATAATAAATAGTATTATTATCTATTTGACTGTGTGAATCTGTTTGCTTGAATTCTACAGTTATACTGCTACTTGTTGCTACTTTCTTTACTGGTGCTTCACTATTTGGATTTGTATTATCTAAATAGAATAATTCACTTTTGGCTTTTTTAGTATTTCCTAAATTATCTTTAGCAAGAACATATAAATAATATTTTCCTGTAACTTTTTTTGTATTTTCTATATTGTCACCATTAATAAATGTAGTATCTATTTCATTTTCAGCAGGTTCTGCCTCATTTTGTGCTACCCATTTATATTTTAATTCATTTTCATTTATATTTGCTGTTCCTACATCTGTTACTGTTACTTTTGTTTTTTGTGTTTTACTATATGTGTCATTTCCATTTGGTGTAAATGTTACTTCTGGTGCACTATTATCAAACACATATGGTCCAAATACATGGTATGTGCTAAATTTTGTTCCTTCTTTATTAGATATATTTTGTGCATTATCTTTTACTTCTTTTACCCACAAGTAACGTGTTCCTGTTATATTATCACCTATATTGAATGCTACATTATTTGTGTATTTTAACCAATTTCCTGTTGGTATATTTTGGTTACTTTCTCCTAATTGATATTCATATTGGTTAGAATCTGATAGGTTACTTCCACCTTCATCTGTTACATGTATTGTAACATTTGTGTTTTTACATACTTCTTTATTTTGTGGTTCTACACTTATTATAGGAAGAGTTTTATCTATATTTCCTATTTCTATTTTGTTTTCTTCACTTGCTTTATTAACATTTCCTGCAGCATCTTTTACATAGAAATACCATATTCCATTTTCTGATACTTCTTGAGTTTTTGTTATTTCTTCTGTTGTTTGTGTTATTTCGTTCCATCCTTCAGATTTATTTGTTATGTCTGTTTGTTTGCTAAACATATATGCAACTATTCCACTATTTGCATATTCCTCTGTTTGAGCTTGGTCTTTTGCTTTTGCTGTAATTGTTACTGTACTATTTGTTGCTTTTGTGCTTGCACTTATATTTGTAACTATAGGTAATAATTTATCAATATTATCTACTTGATGTGTTGCAACATTTGATTTTTCACCCCCATTATTTTCTACTAATGCATATATTGTTTGATTTTTTGTTACTTCAAAAGTATATGGATTTGTTGGAATTGATTCAAAATTTACTCCATCTGTTCCATATTTTATTGTTGTTCCTTCTTGTGCATCAGGTGCTAATATTGTAACTTTTACATTTTCGTTTGTAATTGTTTCTGGATTTTGTTTAATTAATGGCTCTGTTAAATTTAGTGTTTTAACTATTACAATTTCAGATTCCATTTCATTTCCAGCTTTATCTTTTGCTATTGTTTTTACTTCATATAATGTATCTTTTGTTCTTTTTGTAAATGTGTTTACTTTTTCACTATTTTGTACTATTTCCCATTCATCTTCACCTTGTTTTCTTATTGCATATCTTATTGTTTCTTCATCTATTCCACTTAATGCATCTGTTTGATTAAATGTAACTGTAACTGTATTCGTTGTTGCAACAGCAGTTGGTGCTTTTAATGTTGGTTTTTCCTTGTCTATTTTATCTACTACTATTGTTTTTGTAGTTGTATTTCCAGCCTTATCTGTAACACTTATTTTTATTGTTTGATTTTTATCTACTGTGTAGTCTAAATCAATAGAACCATCTTCATTTGTTGTAAAATTAACATCTTTTGATTCTTCTTTACCATCTACTACTTGTGTTATTGTTACTTTTTCTATTCCACTTGCATCATCTTTTGTTTTTACATGTAAAGTAGCATCTTTATTTGTCCAATTTTCTGGATTTCCTGTTATTGTTACTTCAGGTCCTTTATTATCAATTTTATCTACTGTTATTGTTTTTGTAGTTACATTTCCTGCTTCATCTGTAACTTCTATGTTTATTGTTCCATTTTCTGTAACAGGATATTTTACTTTTGCTGTTTTGTCTTCATCTATAGTTGCTGTTACTTTTTGTCCATTTATTTTTATTTCTTTTATTCCAGTTTCATCATCTTTAGCTGTTATGTCTAATTCAACTTCACCTTTTACCCATGTAGTTGGATTTCCTGTAACTTCAACTTTTGGTGGATTTTTATCTATTTGATCTATTACAATTTGCTCTTTTGCTACATTTCCTGCTTGATCTTTTGCATATATATAATATGTTCCATTTTCTTTTATGCTATATTCTACTGTTGTTTGTTCTTGTGCTTCATCTAAATTTGTCCAATTATTAGAGTTTTCATCTAAATTACCATCTTTGCTTATTTGCCATGCTATTACTTTGCTACATCCATACTTATCGTTTGCCTCTTGGTCTTTTAATGTTATTGTAAGTACTACATCTTTGTTTGTATACCCTTGTGTAGGATTTTTTGTATATGTTATTTCTGGTAATAATTTATCTATATTATCTATTTTTAATGTTTTTGATATATCATCTATTAATCCTTCCTGATCTTTTGCAGATACATAAATTATTCCATTTTCTTTTACTGTAACTGTTATTGGATTTTTAGTTTGTATTGTGTTATTTATTGCATCTTGTCTTGCTTCATTCTCTGTTTTTCCAAATCCTTGACGTCTAAATGTAGTTAATATATTTCCATAATCAACTGTTACTTTTACATCTTCATTTGTCCATCCGTCTGGTTCTTTAGCAATTTTTATTGTATTTTCTACATCTGCTTTATTTATAACATTAAATGGCTCACTCCACTTTTCACTTTCATTTTCAGCTTTATCTTGTGCTTTAACATATAAATAATATTTTCCGCTTTCTGAAATTGTATTTGTTACATTTGCCGTTGTTCCTTCTAATGTTTTTAAATCTTTTTCATCTGGTGCATCTGGTCTTGATCCATCATCTTTTGCCTTTAACCATTTATATAAAACCTTATCAACTCCACTTTCTTCATCTTTTACTGTAATTGTCGTTGTTATTTCTTTTGATGTTTGATTATTATCTATTACATAATTTCCGCCATTTTTTTCAATTTCTATATCAGGGCTAGTTGTATCAACTAAAACTTCAATTTTTGATGTAGTTCCATTTATTTTAGCTGATATTGTACATGACTCACTTATTTTCAAATCCTTTATTTCTTCATCTGTAACTGTAATTTCATCTTTTTTGCCTTTTACTGTTATAATTTTTTCATTTTTACTTAATCCATCTGGCCATTTTACCTCAACTGTCAAAGGAACTTTATTAGTCCACTTACCTTCTTGATATATATTTTTATCATTGTCTTTAACAGTAATAAACAATCTTTGGTTAAGCCTATCTTTTTGGTCTTCATATACCTTATTTACATCACCAGTATCATTATATTCACTTTGAATCTTCTTAACATCCCTTTGTTGAGATGAAGAATTATTTACATTCGAAATGTAAACCGCAACTCCAACCGTTAAAAAGAAAATCATTGCAATTAAAACGAATAAGGTTACAGAACCTTGCTCGCCTCTTTTTCTCCTATTTCTTTCTTGTTTGTTTGTTTCTACAAGCTTTTTCATATACATTCTCCTTGTTTTTATAACTTTAATATATATCATTAATATTTTAGCTTCATATATATAAAAAAACAATATAAGAAAAAAGCCGGCAAAAATTGCCAGCTTTTTTCTACTAGGGATGCTATTTTTTGTCGTTTTAGCACTTTTTATTAAGTTTTTTTAACATTTATATTACAAATTTTACTTTCGTCCTTAATAAATACTGCAAAACCTAAATTTGCGTAGGCCTTTTCAAACTTTAGACATTGGGACGGGGATTTTGTCTTAGGCTTTTTAGGACTTTTGAAATTAAAAACTTATAAAACAAAAAAATATTATTAAAAATCAAATTTTAGAATTGAAAATAATTGAATTAGAAATTTTTATATTAATTTTATGGAAAGAGTTCATCTCCTGATGGAAGGGTG
>OLOK01000140.1_pt1 | contig 65912 bp, 60 predicted proteins | sample 1672591 | NCBI WGS metagenome assembly OLOK01 (sample SAMEA3136703, study PRJEB25190) | human gut metagenome | biome: human gut; feature: human-associated habitat; material: faeces | place: Austria | collected 2013 | reverse complement strand
GTGAGTGGTATAGTTATTTCGAAAACGATGTACTAACTTTTGTTGTGTTATGCAGCTCTATATCAGATAACTGTTCCGCAGAGATTTCTTTGATTATTAAATAGTTACATACATCTAATATTATAACGGATTGAAAGGGAGATGCAACTGATTCCTGCAAAATTTCTAAAAGTGTAAAATTTTTGTGTTGCTGAGAACGGAGTGAACAGTAACAAATTTTTGCAGTTTTTTTATAAATTTTATAATTATATTAGAAATTAGACAAATTTCTCTCACATTTATAGGTTATGATATTTACATCTTAAGGAAATGACGTACCTTAAGAGAAAATCTTTCCTTTCCCTAAAAAGTGTAAAATGAACGTGAATCACCGCTTAGCCGACAAGATCGACGGAGAAGCGGTGATTTTATTATGTCACTGAAGCAGGATTCTTTCTTATAAACCTCTGTAACGATTAAGACAGGCATAAATTTCCTGAATACGGGGAGTAGCGTAACCACAGGAAATTTTTTGATTCTCCGTAAAGAAGGACAGACCATGTAAAGAGAGATTTTTCCAGAGAAACTGCACAATCTCAGGCAGGGTACGTCTGCCGTCTGCCAGATGTTCAACTGCATATTTCAGCAGGAGACCTAAGGCAGCGGTCTGTTCTGCGTCAATAAGCTGTTCTGTATAGCGGAGATCAATCTCCTGTCTGCCGAGAGAGAAGCCATCTGTTCCGGAGATTCTGGTTTTCAGGCGCTCAGGTTTTGCGGCACCGGAATCGGAATGATTTCCACGACTGTTATGTCTGAGGCGCTTAGAAGATTCGGCAGGTCTGCTCATAATGCGATGGCTGTGCGGAAGCTGAAAATCAGTAACTGAAACAGCAGGCAGAGGATATTGGCTGCATAATTTTTTGACAGAAGCTGTAATATCTTTTGGAACGTAATTGTCCATCTGGATAATTGTATCTGCAATATGAAAGAATGCCCCGGAACTTCCGGCAACAAGAATTGTAGAAATCCCTGCTTTTTTATAAAGATCTTCTGCACGCTCCAGAAACGGAGTGATCGGCTCTTTCTCACGCTGGATAACCTGTTGCATGAAAGCATCACGAACCATGAAGTTAGTTGCGGAGGTGTCTTCGTCAAGAAGAAAAAGGTGGCTTCCGGCTTCCATGCTTTCTGCGATACCGGCTGCCTGGGAAGTGCTTCCACTGGCATCCAGTGTAGAGAAACAGCGGGTATCTTTCTTGTTTGGAAGATCATTTATAAACATGGAAATATCCACATCCTTGATAAAACGGCCATCTTCTGAACGCAGTTTGACAGCTGTTGCATCTGTGATCACGTATTCACGTCCATCTCCGGGGATATGATTGTATACACCAAGTTCAAGTGCATTCAGAAGCGTGGATTTGCCATGATATCCACCGCCTACGATCAGAGTGATTCCCTTTGGAATCCCCATGCCTGTGATTTTTCCTTTATGGGGAAGATTTATGGAAATGCGCAGACTGTCCGGAGAAGTAAAGGGAACGGAAGCTTTCATAGGGCGGGAGGAAATACCGCTTTCTCTTGGGAGGATGGAGCCGTCGGCTATGAATGCGCAGAGATTTTTTGCGGGCAGCGTCTGACGGATAAATTCCTGATCCTCTGCAAGCTCTATATAATTCTGTAATTCCTTTGCATTAAGGCTGGAATAGAAAAAGGATTTTTGAATGCATACAGGCAGAAAATCAAAAAGGATTTTCTCCAGTTCAGTGGCATTGATCGTGCGGCCATTAGCAGGGAAGCCCACAAAAAAGCGGGCGGTTATGCCTTTTTCTGTTATTTCACAGGCTGTCCGGGAAAGAATCTCCTGACCACAATGACTGACAGTGAGCAGGCCGCTTTTGCCGGAGCCTTTTGCACGAAAGCTGTACTGACTGACCTGTTTTTCAAACTGACGTGTAAGATAGTCGCAAAGAGTAGTCCCGGTAAGCGTATCTTTATAATATTCGACGGGAAATCCGGCATCTCTGTGTGAAATCTGAATGCTGACATGAGAGGGAGAAGCAAAAGGATCTCCCTGCACATGGTCGATGGACAGAATATAATTTCCAAAATGATACAGACCTTTCAGCCCTTTATATGCCGGATAACTTTTGCGGTTTATGGAACGAAGCTGCTGACGCAGTTCCTCTGAATTTTTCATGACAGAACCTCCTGGTATTGCAGATATTTTTATAATAATCCTCGCAAATAATGAATTTGAGAGGAGAAACATTAACCTGCCATCAACTATAGCGGAAATGAACCATAATGTCCACTGACAAATAAATATTAATCATATGGAAAATTTTCAGAGGATGTTTTATAATGAAAAACAGGTAATTGTTCAATACCATTACATAATAGCGAACTGATGAATAGTTACCGTTATCAAAGCAATACTATGAATGACAGTCATAAAGAAAGGCGGAACAGTAAATGGAACGTAGAAATGCATGGCTTTCTTATACAGAAGCAGAAGAAAAAGAACTGGAGCAGGTTGCAAAAGCGTATCGCAATTTTCTTAATGTGGGAAAAACAGAGCGTGAATGTGTGACGCAGATCATCAGAGAAGCACGGGCAGCAGGTTATGAATCTCTGGAAGAGAAGACTGCGAAGGGTGAGAAACTGAAAGCAGGAGATAAAGTTTATACAGTCGGAATGAAGAAGATCATTGCACTGTTTCATATCGGACAGGATGATATTTCTGAGGGAATGAATATTCTGGGAGCACACATTGATTCTCCACGTCTTGATGTCAAACAGAATCCATTATATGAGGATACGGATCTTGCATATCTGGATACCCATTATTATGGCGGTGTTAAGAAATACCAGTGGGTGACTCTTCCCCTGGCAATCCATGGCGTAGTGGTAAAGAAAGACGGAAGTACAGCAGAAGTAAATATCGGTGAGGATGAGGATGATCCGATCGTATATATCACAGACCTTCTGATCCATCTTGCAGGAAAGCAGATGCAGAAAAAAGCGGCAGAAGTGATCGAGGGAGAGAATCTGGACATCCTGATCGGCAGCAGACCACTGAAAGACCTGGAAGATGATAAGAAGAAAGAGGCAGTAAAACAGAATGTACTGAATATCCTTAAAGAGAAGTATGATATGGAAGAGGAAGATTTTCTTTCTGCAGAGCTGGAGATCGTACCGGCAGGAAAGGCAAGAGAGTGTGGTCTGGACAGAAGTATGATCGCTGCTTATGGACAGGATGACAGAGTGTGCGCATATACTTCTCTGCTTGCAATGCTTGGGATGGACACCCCGAAACACACTTCCTGCTGTCTGTTTACTGATAAAGAAGAGATTGGAAGCGTAGGTGCAACCGGTATGCAGTCACGTTTCTTTGAGAACGCAGTGGCTGAACTTCTGGATGCAATGGGATGCTACAGTGATTTGAGATTGAGAAGAACTCTGAAGAATTCCAGTATGCTTTCCTCTGATGTAAGTGCAGGCTACGATCCGGCTTATGGGGAGGCATTTGAGAAAAAGAATGCAGCTTATCTTGGAAGAGGTATCGTATTAAATAAATTTACCGGAGCAAGAGGTAAATCCGGCTCGAATGATGCAAATGCAGAATATGTGGCAAGAGTCAGAAATATTTTTGACAGCCATGAAGTTGCGTTCCAGACAGCTGAGCTTGGTAAAGTTGATATAGGCGGAGGCGGAACAATCGCTTATATCGCAGCACTTTATGGAATGGAAGTCATTGACAGCGGTGTGGCAGTGCTCAGTATGCATGCACCATGGGAAGTGACAAGTAAGGCAGATATTTACGAAGCTAAGAAAGCATATAAGGCATTTCTGCTGGAAGCATAAAAAGTCAGGCAGATACGGAATAAAAATATGAAGAAATCGTGGAAGCTGTATCGTTTCTGATAACAGAGACTTGCAGATTCCGCAGATAAGGGCAGAGCTTTTGGAAAACTGAAGCGCTGCTCTTTTAACATATAAGTGAGGTTATGACTGTAAAAGGTATTTCTGATATCTTACGAAAGACAGGTTGCGATTCTGTAAGATCTGGATTAGAGCAGGATATTTAATAGACGGGAGGGAAAGATGGAGGAAGCGCTGATCAGAGTAAAAGATTTGTGTAAAATATATAATCCCGGCGAGAATGAAGTACGGGCGCTGGATCATATTAATCTGGAAATTAATAAGGGTGAGTTTGTTGCTATTATCGGACAGTCAGGTTCAGGAAAGTCTACATTTATGAATATGCTGGGCTGTCTGGATGTGCCTACATCCGGCGAATATTTTCTGAATGGAACTGATGTGTCCACAATGGAAGATAATGAACTCTCAGAAGTCAGAAACCGGGAGATCGGATTTATTTTTCAGGGATTTAATCTGATCTCAAATCTGACTGCAATTGAAAATGTGGAATTACCGCTGGTTTACAGAGGGGTAGACAGAAAAACGAGACATAAGCTGGCAGTAGAGTCACTGACCATGGTAGGGCTTGAGAAACGTATGGATCACAGACCAAATGAAATGTCAGGAGGACAGCAGCAGAGGGTGGCTATTGCAAGAGCAATCGCGGCCCAGCCACCGGTGATCCTGGCAGATGAACCTACAGGAAATCTGGATTCTGCATCCAGTAAGGAGATTCTTCAGATTCTTAAAAGTATGCACGAGCAGGGAAAAACGGTCATATTGATCACACATGATAATGGGATTGCTGCTCAGGCAAGGCGTGTAGTCAGAATTATGGATGGAAAGATAGAATCAGATTTTATCAATAAAAACTATGGGAAAGAAGAATATATAAAAAACCAGCTGGATGCATAAATCCGGTTACAGGGAGACAGATATTATGAAAAAAAAGAAAAGTAAAAAGAAAATTATTATTGGAGCAGCAGCTGTTCTTGTTGTTGCCGGCGGAGTTACAGTAGCAGGTCAGAGAAATTCAACAGAAAATCAGATTCCACAGGTTCAGGTAGTAACTGCAGAGAAAGGAGATGTTGAGGAAATTGTAGATGCCACAGGAACAGTGGGAAGTGAAGAAGAGAAGACTTATTATTCTCCTGTAAATGCAGAACTGAAAACGGTTTCTTTTTCCCAGGGCGATGTGGTAAAAAAGGGAACAAAACTGATCGAGTTTAATACAGAGGATCTGGAAAAAGATAATCGAAAAGCAGAACTGAATCTGAAATCAACAAAGTATGATACAAAGGATACAAGAAATAAATCTGACAAAGCAGAGAAGAAGCAGAAGGATGCCAAAAAGAATGTTCAGGAGCTTGAGAAGAAAATAAAGGATAAAAAAGCTTATGTCTCGTCTCTGAAATCACAGATTTCAGCGGCAGCAGCAGCGGCACAGCGTGAAGCGGCAGCTCAGGCATCCGCACAGGCAGCAGCTCAGGCTCAGGCACAGCAGCAGGAAGCTCAGGCAAAAGCCCAGGCAGAGGCAAAGAAACAGGAGGAAATCCAGAGTAAATATCAGGCCGCACTTTATACATACAAGACGGAGACTCTTCCGCAGTACCAGCAGCAGCTCTCAGATCTGAATGCACAGTATAATCAGGCACAAAGCGATTATAATCAGGCAGACACCACATATCAGATGGCATTTGCAACATGGCAGGCAGACCCTTCAGATGAGAATACACAGGCTCTGGATAATGCGGAGGCTGCAAGAACACAGGCACAGCTCGCAATGCAGCAGGCACAGCAGACTTATAATGATCTTAAGCAGCAGACACCGAAAATGCCGGTACTTTCTGACTTCACAGAAAGCAGTGCAGATTACTCATGGGGAATTTCAGACGGTTCAGATGCAGATGACAGTGATGGGGAAGATTCTTCCTCCTCCGGATATGATTACAGTGGAAGTGATGGCGGGACAGTAACTGCGGATACTTCTGCTCTGGAAAGTGCACTTGAGACAGCAAGCGATGAACTTGCAGAGCTTCAGTCAGATCTGGCTTCTGAGAAAGCTATCGCAGAGGCAGATTCCACAAGCCTGACAAAAGAAGAAAAAGAGAAACTGAAAGTAACAGATAATCTTTCCGAACTGGACGCAAAATCAGCCGAGGAGCTGGTGAAGGAAGGAAAGAAAGGAATCACCGCGGAATTTAACGGAATCATATCCAAGGCAGATATTAAGCAGGGAGCAGCAGTTACTCAGGGTATGGAACTGTTTACTATTGAGAATACAGACAAGGCAAGTGTGGATGTGACTCTCTCTAAATATGATTATAATACAGTGAAAGAGGGGCAGTCTGTTGAGATTACCTTGGGGGATAATACTTATCAGGGTACTGTAACAAAAATGAGTCATATTGCGGTGCAGAATGAAAAAGGAACGCCGGTCATTTCAGCAACAGTAAGCATTGATGATCCGGATGAAGATATTTTCCTGGGAGTAGATGCAAAGGTTAAGATTTATGCGGCTTCTGCGAAAAATGTGGTGACTCTTCCTGTGGAAGTGGTCAATATCGGAAAAGAAGGCTCCTTCTGCTATGTGATAGAAGATGGACTGGTGACAAAGAGAAATATTACCACAGGAATCAGCTCAGAGGATTATGTGGAAATTACGGATGGAATTAAAGAAGGAGAAGAAGTAATCGCAGATCTGGGTGATTACACAGAGGGAATGGAAGTACAGGCAGTTCCTGAACAGACAGGAGAGGATGCTGATGAGTAATCTGTATGAATATATCAAGATGGCAGTCCATAATATTATGGCAAATAAGGGACGTTCTTTTCTGACTATGCTTGGCATTATCATTGGCATTGCTTCTGTAATTGCCATTGTATCTGTGGGTGAAGGAACCAAGAACCAGATGAACAGTGAAATTGATGATATCGGCGGCGGGCAGATTGCCATCAGTGTCAGCGATGAGGCACAGACAGATGAGGAGTGGATCACTGCGGATGATGTGGAAGCAATCCGGGCGGTAGACGGTATAGAAGGAGTAAATGTTTCGGATTCATTCAGTGGAGAAACTACCACAGGTAAGGGAAATTTTTCTCTTATGCTGACGGGTGAGGGACCGGATGCAAAGCTGTTAAATAATGCCACCATGAAGCATGGAGTATATTTCGGGGAAAATGAAGTTCAGGAAGCAAAAAATGTCTGTGTGCTTTCCGATGCAGATGCAAAAAGACTCTTTGGCACAGATGATGTGGTTGGAATGACTGTAGATGTCAATTGTTATGGACTGACCAAAAGTCTTCGTATCTGCGGGGTGACAACCCAGAAAGAAAATGGAACCTTTGTCAGTTATACTTATGAGGGAATGCCGGTGACTATTAATGTTCCCTATACTACAATGAATGAATTCACCGGTGTATCCGATTACTTTTTCTCAGTAACAATGCAGGCAGATAAGAGCTTAAACAGTCAGGATGTTGCTGACAAAGTGGTAAAACTGATGGAAAAAAGACATCAGTGTGCAGGAAAAGATTACTTTCAGGTACAGAGCTTTCAGGATATTATGAGCTCTATGAATCAGATGCTGGATATGGTGACTGCTTTTATCTCCTTTGTGGCGGGAATTTCCCTTCTGGTTGGCGGTATCGGCGTTATGAATATTATGCTGGTTTCCGTAACAGAACGTACCAGAGAGATTGGTATCCGTAAGTCACTGGGAGCGAAAACCTCTTCTATTATGATGCAGTTTCTGGCAGAGGCGGCAATTTTGACGGTGATTGGAGGGGTGATAGGAATTGTTCTGGGTGTGATTGGCGGATATGTGATCTGTTCAATCATAAGCAGCAGTATGGGAATGTCCATCACTCCGGGAATCAGCCTGAGTACAATTATGGCGACGACTTTGTTTTCCTGTGCAGTAGGAGTATTCTTTGGAATTTATCCTGCGAAGAAAGCAGCAAAACTGAGCCCGATCGAGGCTTTGCGGCGGAATTAATGAAAACAGGACTGCGATGGTATTTTGGTGTACCTGTGTACTGATATCATTACAGAATAGTTGTAAATTGTTATAATTTTGCGAATCAAAAGAAAAAAATAAAAAATTCAAAAAAAGTGTTGACAAATGCTCCAGTATAGAGTACAATACTCATTGTTGTGAGGGACACGAGATAAGAACTTCACAAGGATGTGCGTTTAGCTCAGCTGGATAGAGCGTTTGGCTACGGACCAAAAGGCCGGGGGTTCGAATCCTCTAACGCACGCTATAGAAACCCAGTAAAATCAAGGGTTTGAGAGAGAACATTCCTAGAAAGGGATGTTCTTTTTTTTGATTTGACTAACATTTGACTAACATTTTTTTAAATGTTAACTAGATATTTTGTGATTGAGCAGAGTATCAAGTGCGGATGATGCCTGCTCGTCCATTTTTTGCAGGGCATGACTATAGATGTCTAAAGTTGTACTCGTCTGAGCATGCCCGAGTCGATTTGATACAGTACGGATGTCCACATTCTGACTAATCATAAGTGTAGCAGATGTATGTCGTAATCCATGTAATGAGATTTCTGGCAATTTCTCTTCTTCTTTGATAATATGAGCATTATAACAACGAATGATACTTTTAAATTTATTATAAGGTGTATCGGGATGCATTTGCTTTCCATTTGCTTGGATAAAGACATAATTTTCTCCAACCCATTCAGAACCGAGACTTAATCTATATTGCAACTGTTCTCTACGATAATTTCTGGCTAATTCCATTAGAAAAGCAGGAACAGATATTTTTCTGATAGATGCTTTGGTTTTGGGGGTCTTTGTTATGGGCTTTCCGTTGGCAATAGTAGTACTTTTGGTAATGCTGATGGAATTATTGGAAAAATCTAAGTCAGACCATTCTAAGGCTAATATTTCACCTCTTCTCATACCACAATATATTGCAAGAAGATAGAATAGTTTAAATTGTGTTGGGACTGTTCGTGTTTCCGTATATTCATCAACATGATAGGCTATTCCGGTATCGTCTATTCTGTCATGTGAGCGATATGTAGAAGTATAACGCTGATCGAGTAAGCCTATAAAAATTTCGGTCTGTTCTACGGTGAAATATTTTACCTTATCGCAAGCGGGAATCTGTTTAGGTGGGACAACTCGGTCACAAGGATTATCTGTAACAATATTCCATTTTATTGCCATGGAAAAAATACTACTAATTAAGTTATGAACATGCTTAATTGTTTTCGGGGCATATCCACCGTCTTTTCCGTCTTTTCGTTCTACTGCTAGCTGATTATATAGCTTGTTAAGATGAGCAGGAAGTATCTTTGCAAGTTTGATGTTACCTATAGCAGGTAATATATGCAGTCTGAGAAGATGGTCATATAACTGTAGGGTGGTTTCTTCTAATTGCATTTCTGCATAATCTCTATGCCATATTGGAACAAATGACTGGAATGTTAATTTTTCACCGTCAAGATATTTCCCTGCTTTCACTTTTGCTTCAAACTCTACTGCAAAACGTTCTAATGCTTTCTGATTTTGCTTTTCGGTTTTTGATGGGTCGGGAACAAAGGTAGCAGATTCGATGATCTGCTTACCTCTGGAATCGCGTCCATTGGATACGGACACTTGATATGTCTTACTCCTTTTTCGTATACTTGCCATTTTTGTTGTACTCCTTTTTTATTTGTTCTATTATTTGCTTTACTTTAATTGGACTTAAATGTAAGTAATAATCTCTATATTCTTCACTTATAGTGAATAATTCATCTAAAATTGCTAGGAGAAAATACTCTCGTAGATCACTTTTTTTAAAGAATGATGTTTCTCCCATTATATCTAAGCGATTCTTGGATTGGTTATATTCTATAAGTATAGGGTTGTCACTTGGAAGCTCATCCGAAAATGCATTGAGATCAATATCCGTAAGATAAGCTGTAAGGTACAATAAAAGGTTATCTGATGTAATAAGAGAATCAAATATAGATAACCTATAAGAAACGCAAGATTTAGGCAATCCAGAAAAGGCTATGTCATCTACTTCTTTGTATGTCTTTAATGCATTAAGAGCTTCTTCTGATAATCCAATAATCTGAGTAGTTTTTTGCGGAGGAATAGTAAATGATTCACAATTACCTAATAAATATTCGTAATCGCAATGTAATACATTGCATAAGGCTTTTAAATCTCGGAGATTTACTCTGTAATCCTCATTTATACTTGTTTTCTGTAACCAATTGTTAATAGTACGTAGAATACTTGGTACTTGAGGGGGATTATATCCATGACTTAGTTCATAGTCATACATTTCATTAGCTATTTGAGTGTATGTATAATGACTAGAAGCTATCAATTGACGTAGTTTTTCCCCAAAAGAATTTGAATGTGTATTAGTAGTGAATGTTGGATATTTAGTGTTGCTTTTTTGTGTCTCCTCAGAGAGGGAGCATAACTCGTGCTGTATTTTTGAAAAATAAATACCAAAAGTAAATACTGGTTCAGCACAATAAATCCATTTAAAATTCTTGTCTTGAAAATCAATATTAAAAAAACGGTACAATATATTAAGTAAATTTTCGCATGAAATAATTTTGTTAATAGCTGACAGCATATACGAATATATATTTTTTTCGCTTTGTGTAGCTTTTTGTGTCAATTCTATTAATTTTTCTACAGAGTAGGGTGCTAATCCTGTTTCTTCAACAAGCTGATTGGTTGTTCTATGAGGATAAATTTCGTCGGCTAGTAAAAAAGAATAATCACAATTATATATAGATGTTAGAATATTTAAATTTCGAACAGAAAAATCTATATTTATAGAAGTTTTTTGCTCCCAGGATTTATACTTACATCGTGTTGATTCTATTTTTCGCATAGCTTCATAATAACTTTTTTCAAAATCACTTGTATTATCAGTAAAAACCAATGATTTTTTTGATTTTAATACGTTGTTAAAAAGTATATTTTTTTTTCGAATTCCAGTACATATAGATAATACGGTTTCGTCAAGAGGTTCAAATCCCCTGTAGTGTTGTTGCAGAATTATTTCAATAGCAATATCTTCTTGAGATTTCCCTTGAATGGCACGACATCTTGCAAGACGATCGCCAAAGCGTGCATTTTTAAATGTGTCATACATATCGTCTGCTTTTTTTATTCTATTTTCTAGCACTTTTAAGTCCTCCTTATATGTTTTTGATTATGAAAATATTATACCATTTAATTGCGGCAAAGTCAAATTATTGGAAATGAAAAGGTATGTACTTTTCTTGAATTGAATGATAAGATATGTAAAACGAAAGGAGATAACAAGAGATAACAGTAGAAAGGAGGGAAAAATGTGAAGAAAGTATTGTCTCCAAATGTAGTTTTTATTGTGAAAATATTATACTATTTAATTTGAATAAAGTCAAATTTATGAATATAAAAAGGTATATATTTTTCTTACATAAAATGTAGAACAAAAGGAGACAACAAGAGACAATAGTAGAAAGGAGGTAAAAATGTGAACGAAGCATTGCCTAGAATGGTGACGTTGCGCGAAGCCGCAAAAATGACAGGATTGTCTTATGACTGTTTGCGTAAATTGTGCTTGCGCAATGAAATCGCACATATCAGAAGCGGGACAAAATATATGGTCAATGTAAAAAAATTGAATGATTATCTGAACCGTATGGGAGAAACATTATGAGTAATGATAATAATGAAGAATTTGCTCAGATGATGCAGACACTTGTGCGAAAAGAGGAACAGCGTCTAGGTGTAAATAGTGAGCTGTTTTGGGATAGACATGCAGAAATCATGGAATTAATTCAGAAAGCTAAAAGGAGTAATGATAATAATGGTTAAGAAAGATGTTGAAGATATCTATAATGTTTTGAAAGAAGTTAAAAATGCGGATACTAAGAAAAAGATTGCTCAGATGATTAATATGTGCAGACTGCATGAAACATTAGTTGGGATTGCAGTTGGAGTCGTTGTTATTATGATTCATTGTACTAGAACTATTAAGAAAGCGTACTGTAGAGGTTATTGCCATGCTTGTAAGAAGAGAGGGAGAGCGGTATGAAGAATAGAAATGAGACAGTGTTGAAAATGTTGCGTTACAGAGCGGATGTCGAGGATAGATCGTTCTTGCGTGTTATGATGCGTCAGTTAACGGACTCTGTGATTGGACATGACAGAGATACAGAGGGATTAATTGTAGACTTATTAGACAATCAGATTACAATGCAGGACATGATAGTTAGATCATGTGGCATGATGTCTATGTATGCGGATAGATTAGATATGGATAGCACACGTAGACTGATTACATATCTGGAGTGGCGAGGAGACTACCGAGATACTAATTATACAGGTATTGTAGATATGTATGGTTATGTGCAGACTAGATGGGATGATCTGGCGGATTATGTATCTCACACGGCAGGCGAGACTATCGCGAGAGCATTTCGTTCTGACTATGGCGCGAGCAACCCCGTGTCCGTATGTAGATTGTATTGGGAGTATATTCACAAAAGTTCTACAGTATATAGCTTTCTGGCGCGTCTGGTGGATGTACATGGCATGTATGACAGTTGCGACAACTGGGATGCACGTTGTGAGGTATCATGGATAGTCGCGGATATTATGCGTGATCTGGAGTGATGCTGACGGGTAGCAGATTACTGCGTGGAGCAGTGATCGCGCAGGGCGGTAGCCCTGTCCCTCCCCTAGGGGAGGGAGGCTCCCTGCAAGGGCAAGATAAGCGGCGTAGAGCCGCGGTGGGAGAATCGAAGATTCTGCCATATCTTGTATGGCAGAACAGAAAAAATTGTAACAAGTAGGTGACAGATATATATGGCGAGTGTAAAAAAATTTACGGAATCAGCAGTAGTCAATCAACTCAGACACATAGAGCGTACCATTGCACATCCAGAAAATATGGATATTGAAAAAGATAGAACTGTGCAAAATTATTCGCTATTACCTCAACGAGGAATCAGTTCATATGAGTATTATAGACAGCGAAAAAGTGAATTATATTGTTATAATCGAGCAGATGTTAAGGTTATGGCAGGTTGGATAGTAACAGCACCTAAAGATTTGCCAATGTCAGAAATGGAAAAATTTTTTAATGTAACATATGAATTTCTGGCAGAACGTTATGGGGAGAAAAATTGTGTACAGGCAGTTGTACATAATGACGAGGGTGGACAACCACATATTCATTTTTTGTTTATCCCAGCGGCGGCTGACAAAAAGCATGGTGGGGAAAAAATATGTGCTAATGATGTTTTGAATAAGGCGGAACTTCGAAACTTCCATTCGGCGTTGCAGAAGTATCTCTTAGATCATGGTGTGCAGGCTAATATCTTAACGGGGATAACTAAGGCACAAGGGGGAAATCGTACTGTGCGAGAATTGAAGCAGGAAAACACAAAGAATCGTTGGCATAGCAGAGAGTATGATAAAACCGAAGAAAGGGGCAGAAGATGGGACTAAATTTTTTTAAAATTATCCAGAAAATAGAGTCAGCTTTCATGTTTATCCTTTTGCATGGAGGATTAGAGACAATAATATTATTTGTTTTTGGGGAAGAATTATATAATAAATATAAAATAAATAACAATAAAAATAATATTGGCATGTCCAGAAAGAAAGACAAAGTAAAGGGGATTGTGTTTGGGAAAAAAACGGGAAAACTGTACTATTCGCCAACAGATGCAGAGGGACATGTTGTATGTTTTGCAGGATCTGGCTTGGGTAAGACGAGTAGTATACTTATACCTACACTACAACACTGGGACGGGACATGTTATGTCGTTGATATTTCAGGAGATATATGCCAGAATGTAGCGGTTCCAAACAAAATTATTTATAATCCTGATGATATGGATGGAGTTTTATATAATATATTTTTTCCTGTCGATATGCTTGAAAGTGATGCAGATAAAAACGAAGCATTGGAACAGTTAGCTTTTCAGTTAATGCCATTGGAAACTAATATGACTGACACAAGTGTGTTTTTTCTGAATGAGGGCAGAAAAATATTAACAGCGGCAATGATTACATATTATCATCAGGGTATGGATTTTCCTCAGATATGTAAAAAAATTATATCAAGCAGTTGGTCAACGTTATTTAGTGAGATTGATCAAAATGGAAACTATGAAGCAAAGCAATATATTAATTCTTTTGAGGGAACAAACGAGAAAAATATAGCCGGATGTAAACAGGCTTGTGATTCAGCATTAAAATTGTTTGCGACAAATTCACACGTTTACAATGCCATTGGACGAGAGAGAGAGGGGAAAGAAGCATTTACACCTGAGCAATTGGAAAACAAAAATATTTTTATCTTAATTCAAGACTCAAAGTTAGAGTTATATGAACCTTTAGTGCATATAATTACTGCTCAGTGTATGGAATACTTTTCAAATCGTGATAATAATAATCAACATACGATTTTGATGTGTTTGGATGAGTTTGCGTCTTTCGGACACTTAGAGATAACTCCTGCATTACGCAAACTGCGTAAGAAACATGTTCGTATTATGGTATTAACACAAAGTCTGGCTGACATAGACTTGATTTATGGGCGAGATGAAAGAATGGCTATGCTTAACAACTTTGCTTATAAGATTGTATTAGGCTGTTCAGATTCTGATACTCAGGAATATTTTTCAAGACTTATAGGAGAGAAAGAAGTTTATAGAAAGGCAGTTTCAAAAAATGGAAAGCAAGTGACTAACACAAAAACCGAAGTTAAAGAGAGAATTGTGCCACCTGCGGAGTTGGCACGACTTGGGCGACACATGATACTATTGGCAGAGGGAAAATATTACAAACTTACGAAGAACTACTACTTTGAGCTTGATTTTTGGGATAGAGTTAAGAAATGTATTAATAATCTGTCAAGGATACAAGAGGAAGATTTTTCGGAGAAAAATACTCTCTCCTTGACAGATGAAAATAAGTAAAATTATGTAAGGGGAAATTTCCAGAATTGGGGATTTTCCCTTGATTAATATTTATAAATTTTTTATATATTCGAGTAATTCTTCTTTTTGCCGTTCGACATCCTGTTGGAATATTTTTTTTTCTTCCTCAGAAAGAATGTAATAAGAGGGAGGATACGCGCTGATTGGAAAAGAACCAATTATTGAGCCAGCATGATAATAGTTGAAATCTTTTACTGCATAGATAATTTTGATAATGTATTTTTTTATTTGGTAGAACTTTTTCATATAAGACCTTTCTCTTATCTATAGATAAGAAGTTACAGTAGATATCTTACAGCTTCTTTTCTCATTCTAATTTCTATATCCTATAGTTGTCAACTATATTTAGCATAATCGTTTAGAAAAGGGAATACATTATACTATTATGAAAGTCGAAGAAGATTATGGGTATATAAAAATCAAATTGGAAGATTTGATTAAAGAAAATGAAATAAGTAAAAACAAATTAGCACATAGAGCGGAGTTACAAAGAACTCAGCTTAATCAATATTGCAATGGAACGGTTACGAGGTTAGATACAGCAGTATTGGCACGAATTTGTAATGCGTTAGACTGCAAAGTAGAAGATTTATTAGAGTATGTTCCACCAAAAAATAAGGTATCAGGTGAATGTTTTGACTAATATTTGACTAACATTTGACTAACAAAATTATAAAAAGAGGGAATCAGATAGAGAAAGATAGAAAAAGTAAAACTTGAAAAATGCCGGAAAATCAAGACTTACAGTGCGTTAGAGGAAGATAGAAAGAACAGATAATAAGACTACGGACCAAAAGGCCGGGGGTTCGAATCCTCTAACGCACGCTAATAAAAAATAAGACAGTGCATTTGCACTGTCTTATTTTTTTATTCGAGTCCGGGTCGGACTCGAACGGGTTCGATCTACGCTTCGTTCCGGTCGTTGCTAAACGCGTGCCACTGGCACGCAGCAACCTCTAACGCACGTAGAACCGCTAGAAATCAAGGCTTCTAGCGGTTATTTTTTTACTTGACAAGGCTACTTGACCCTTTGGTTAGTTCCGATGGCATAGCCCCGGGAGTAATCATTAAGGAGAAGAAATTTTACATTGAATGTAATTGAGTAAAGCTCTGTCATTCCGATTGTCTTCAGAAATTGTAATGATTTCAACCTTTGGGTGATTTACAATTTCAGGCCAGAAAGATTCTGCAGGTTCCTGTAATACCCCTAAAATGGGAGTCTGCCCATCCAAAAGGTTTAAGATTTTTTTACGAAATAAAGTAGCGTCTGCTTCATGTGGACCAAGTTCATCCATAACAATTAAAGAGCAGTCAGAACACATGGAAAGAATATTGCATCCAAGAAGATCAAAGGTATCGGCAGTGTGTTCATCTGTTTTTCCGCATAAAAACAAAAGATTAGATTCGTTTGGGAATTCCTTCTCTTTTAGATGGTACATATGAACTGAATACTGATTCTTTAGATAGTCTTTTGTGCGGACAGTCAGGAATCCATCAGCGGTTTTCTTATAATCATCCAATATCTTTTGGATCAATGTAGATTTTCCAATGTGTTTTTTACCAGTTAAAAATATATGTTGAGTCATAGTAAAGTCCCATTTCATTTTATTTTATAATAGTTCCATAATTGTAACCCACGTATCATTTCTCATGAACTGTTTTGGCTGAGCTGTTTACCGGTAAACAGATAGTTCGTTCACGGCCATAGCGGTCGTGTGTAGTTATCACATCCATTTCAATATCGTAAACAGATTGTAAGGTTTCAGATGTAATGATTTCTTTGGGAGAGCCAAATCCCATAACCTTTCCGGATTTCATGAGAAGAACTTTGTTTCCCACGGAAAAGGGATGCTCAGGACTATGTGTTGACATAATAATGCAATATCCCTGGTTGGCCAGCCCTGAAATTACTTCCATGAGAAGCTGATGATTTGCATAATCCAGATTGGCGGCTGGCTCGTCCATGATGAAGATTTTTGCAGACTGACAGATTGCACGGGCAATTAAAACCAATTGCCTTTGTCCTCCGCTTAAGGAAGTATATTTCCTGTTGGCAAGAGGCAGGGCATTTACTTTCTCCAAGGCAGCAAAAGCTGCTTCCTGATCAGGCTCTTTTGGGGTTTCAAATGCGGAGAAATGAGAAGCACGCCCCATAATTACTATATCAAGAACTGTATAGGCAAATACAGGGGAATGATATTGGGGAATATATGCAATCATATTTGCCAGTGTTTTGGTTGTAAAGTCACTAATATTTTTTCCGGCTATCTTTATTTTTCCATTAGAAACAGGAAGGGAACCTAATATCATGCGGAACAGAGTGGTCTTTCCGCAACCATTAGGACCAAGCAGACAAAGCACATCACCATAGTCTGCGCTGCAGCTGATACCTTTTAAAATATCACCATTGCCGTAACCGCCAAAAACATTTTCAATTTCCAGAAGCATATAATTACGCGCGCTCCTTTCGTTTGATGATAAGATAGATAAAGAAGGGGGCGCCCATGATACTTGTGACAACGCCAAGTGGAAGTTCCATGGACAAAAGGGAACGGGAAATATCATCAACAAGTATCAGATATCCGCCGCCAAGGATCGCACTTGCAGGTATCAGCCTTCTGTAATCAACGCCAACCAGTGCACGTGCCAGATGGGGGATCATCAGCCCGACCCATCCAATCAATCCTCCAAGACAGACAGCAGCGGCGCTGAGTAATGTGGAAGCGACTATAAAAATCAGACGATATTTACGCACATTGATTCCTAAACTTTTGGCTTCTTCTTCATCCAAAGTCAGCAGATTGATCTGCCATCGAAAAATAAAAATCAGACTTAATCCAATGATCATTGGAAGAACACTCCAGGAAAAGGATTTGGTTGTGGTTTTGGTTAAGCTGCCCATAAGCCAGAAAGTAATTTGTTGGAGAACATCATTAGGGTCTGCCACATATTTGATCATTGTGACACCGGCATTGCAGAGTGACATGATCATAGTTCCGGTCAGAACAAGACTGAGAGTCTGGGAATGTGCGGATTTTCGGCTGATAAGATAGGATGCGGCTACTGCGGCTACACCACCTGCAAAAGCAGAAAGTTGAATCATCCAGTTGGAAGCTCCGTTTAAAATTGCAAAAGCAGCTCCGAGACTTGCACCGGAAGAAACTCCAAGGATATCCGGAGATACCAGTGGATTGCGAAACATTCCCTGATAGGTTGCACCTGCTACCGAGAGGGAAGCACCAATAAATAAAGCAGACAGAATACGGGGCAGACGGATATTCCAGAATATGGTAACTGCCTGGGGTAAAATATCTCCTTTAAAACCAAATTTTGATAAAAATGCATTTAGTACCTGCACTGGTGTAAGCGGATAATATCCCACCCAGAATGAGAGTACTATAATGATAAACAAAAGTACCAGCATAACCGCCAACAGCAGAACATATCGTCTTTGCCGGGCAGTAGCTGCTTTTTTTTCATTAGCTGTCAGATTCATAATCATTCATCCTTGTAACTTGACTGATCAAATTTACGGTGTTATACTCAGAAAAACCGAATTGTTTTTAAAAACTATTCGCATATACATTATAATACTTAAAAATTGTATAGTCAATTTCAATAAGCGTCAATTATGAGTAATGCGGAGAAAAGAAAGGAGAAAGTTTATGAAAAAGCACAGACAACTTTTGGCTCTGCTTATATGTCTGGTGATGTCAGTCAGTCTTTTAACAGGATATTCTGAAACGAAGGCTGCTACTGAAGAGCAGGCGCAGAGTGGGGAGCAGGATGCCACGCAGGAAACTGCTGAAACCCGTGAGATCACAGACATGGCAGGAAGAAAAGTAACGGTCCCTGCAGCAGAAAATATTGAATCTGTTTTTTCAGCAGGTCCGGTAGCTGCAATTTTTCTGTATATGGTTGCACCGGATAAGCTTCTTGGGTGGAATTATGAACTGAATGATGTTGAGAAATCTATTATTCTGGACAAATATCAGGATCTTCCTAATTTTGGAATGGGTGATGCTGTCAATTATGAAGCAGTAATTGCTGCCAATCCTACAATTGCTATTAATAGTGGAAAGATTAATGATACAATGGTTTCTGATTGCGATGCGTTATCAGAAAGCCTTGGAATTCCGGTTGTTGCAGTAGACAATAAGCTTAATAATTCTGCGGAAGCTTTTCGTTTTATGGGCGAACTTCTTGGCGTAGAAGATCATGCAGAAGAGCTTGCTCAGTATGCGGAGCAGGTATTTACTGATATTAATGCACTTTCAGATATTCCAGAAGAAAAGAAAGTCAGTGTATACTTCGGTAATGGAGAGGATTCACTGGAAACTGCACCCAGGGGATCCCAGCATGCACAGATCCTTGATGCCATCAATGCAGTCAATGTTGCAGATCTGGAATTGGGAGATGGATCTCGTGTTCAGATTTCAGCAGAACAGCTTCTTGCATGGGATCCGGATGTGATTGTTGTAAATGGTGAACCAAAGGCAGATAAAAGCGGAAATTCTGCAGCAGAAGATATCCTGAGCAATCCTGATTATGCTTCACTAAAAGCAGTACAGGACCAAAAGGTTTATGGAACTCCTAATGCACCGTTTAGCTGGGTGGATCGTCCGGCAGGACCAAATCGTCTGATCGGTATGCGATGGTTCTCAGCATTGATTTATCCGGAATATATTAAATGTGATATCAATGAAGAAATACATAAATTTTTCGATCTTTTTTATCATGTTGATCTGTCCGATGAACAGTTGGAAAATGTTCTGAAAGGAACTTTATAAAGGTTAGGCATGGACGTGGAAAAGGGCTATACAATAAATAAATGAAAAAGAAACGCTGGTTCCGGTAAATACCGGTTCCGGCGTTTCTTTTTATAATTTTCGGATCATTGCGCTTCCATGCAGATCGCATACAGGATCTGCAAACAGATGGTTTTTCAGACAGAATTCCCCGACCGCTTTTCGACATCCGGAAAACTGTGTACTGTACACATCGTGGATCAGGAGAACTCCTCCGGTGGCCAGGCGTTCATAGAACAGAGGAAGTGCGGCTGCAGTTGGAGCATAGAGATCTGCGTCCAGAGATACAAAACAAAAAGTTTCATCTGTGACATCGGAAAAGGTATCCGGAAACCATCCTTTGTGGATCACAGTACGTGTAGGATCAGGCATAACATGAAGAACAGAGTCAATATCAGTAGAAGAAAAATCACCTGTTTTGGCACGGGACAGATTACCGGAGGCTTCTATTGTGATATCCTTTTCTGAAAAGCCCTCAAAAGTATCAAAAAGATGGATTTTTCGGTCTGGAAAGGCTGCACTGATCAGGGAAGAAAATTCACCTCGAAAAACACCTAGTTCTGCAACATTTCCCGGAATATCCAATTGATAGATCTGCTCAGATAAAAGACGCATAACAGCAACCCGTGCGTCAAACATGCGAAGGACGGAGGGATCACGAAAAGGTCCGTGATAACCTAAGTTTTCCATCTGCTTTATCATAGAATTGCGCCGTTCTTCATCCAGAACTCCCAGGATGACCAGATCCGGGAGAAGTGCTGCTGCAGTATCCGGAGAACAGACTGGAATATTTCCAATATATGATCCGTGTTTATGGGGGTCATTATCAGCAAAGCACAGGAGCTGACAGGGACTGCTGAGAAGTCTTGCGGTCATTTGTCCAATTTGTCCGGCACCAAATATTACAGTTTTATATACTGATTTTGCCATCATTTTGATGTAGCCTTTCTGTCAGCGCGAACCTGGATCATCTGTCCTGTGATGGAGATGGCGATTTCAGCCGGTGTTTCTGCTTTGATCTCCAGTCCTATAGGTGAGATGATATGGTTTAAATCTTGTTCATTAATGTTGTATTCTTCAATCAGACGGTGAAATACAGCAGCTTTTTTTGCACGGCTTCCAATGACGCCTATATAACATGCAGGTGTAGCGAGAAGCTGTGCCTGTACAATGGTATCATAGGAATGTCCACGTGTCATGACGCAGCAATAATCAGCAGCTGTAATAGAAACATACTGGTCCAGATGGTTGAAATCACAAAGTATTGTTTCAACTGCTCCTGGGAAAAGAGCAGGATTTGTAAATTCCGGCCGGTCATCCAGGACAACACAGCGAAAATCAACGCTTGCAAGGATTGGGACAAGCTTTTGTGAGACATGTCCGCCGCCGAATACATAGACAGTTCCTGAGGTTCCAATCTGTTCAGAAAACAGATCATAATCTTCACTGTGATATCGGTGTGGCTTTGTAGACAAAGAAGATAATACAGAAGAAGGAACATTGGCAGTTCCGATGAGACCGCATGCAGGACTGTAGAGGCTCACACCGGAGGTGGTGAGAAGATCGCAGATCAGCCAGAAATCTTTTCGCTCTTCATAGAATTTTTCAGCAGTTTCCGTGATTTCCATAATAATCGGATCGTTATGATCAAGATACTGGAAAAAGGCCGTAACATCACCACCACAGATCATACCAATATTTTCAACATCTTTATGATTCAGCCGGAATTCATGCTCGCAGGATTCCTTTTTTTCAAGAATATCCAATGCCATACATTCAGCACGATATTCTACAGCTCCACCTCCGATGGTTCCGGAAATTCTGCCGTTTTTTCCGACCAGCATGCGGGAACCGGCACCTCTTGGTGTAGACCCTGAGGATGCTGTAACGGAAACAAGTACAAGATCGTTTCCCTCCAGGAATTGTTGTTTTATTGTCTGAAATAATGTTCTCATATAATAAAATACCTCCTAACTAAATTAAGTGATTTTTCTGCTCCAGTTGTGTACGTCTGCCCGCCTGAACTAAAGCGTGATATGGCAGAGTGATTGTATCATGTCCTGCAGTTTGCGGGCTTGTTCTAACTGCTGCTCATGAGCTTTGCGAGCTTCCGGACTTTTGCATTTACTCATGCTGTCGGCAAATCTTTTTTCTATGGTTACACGCTGTGTTTCCTGAATCAGTTTATCAGCCAGAAATACAATAGCTGCTTCATCCAGCGTGGCTTCCAACAGACCATGGTGCTGTGAAATGATCTGGCTGATCTCAGGATAACCTAACTGTAAGAAAAGTTCACCGCCTGTTTTCGCGTGATGCCTCTGAAGTCTGGCAATATCATGCAGAAGTGCACCGGAGCGAACAAGCTTCTGGTCAAAGATATAACCATTGGATTCCAGCATATTGCATAAACAACAGGCAAGTTCAGTAACAGCATCACTGTGAGCTTGTACATGACAGGGCAGAGAAACAGCATTGCGAAGCCTGAGACATAGTCCGTCATTTAATTCAGGATGAGGCAGTATATAACTGGGATCAGAGAAAGAAATATTATTTTTTTCATTCACTTCCAGATGATAGTAAGAGCCGCAGGGCAGACGAAACCGCTGCCTGCTGTACATATCAGAATGTAATGCATGTAAATAAGAAGAGATTACATCTGTATGAGTTACCACTGCAATATCACCTTCAGAAGCGCAAAGAATCTTATGAACTGCCTGCGAAAAGCGAAAACCAGATGCAGCAGGAGTTTCTGCTCCCGGGATCGGATGATCAGGGTTATTCCCACGCGCTTTATAAATGTCCGGCCATCTCTGGCGTATTTCATCAAAAGAAAGGCCATCCCATTCTCCCAGATTTCGTTCTGACAGATCAGAAACAATGATATGTGGAAGCTCAGGTGCCATATGGCCTGCTGTCTCAACTGCTCTTAACAAAGGACTGCAGTATACCCCTGATATTTTATCGGACAATTCTTCGTTAAGAAGGACTGCCTGCAGATGTCCAAGCATGGATAGAGAGAAATCTGTCTGTCCTACACAGTAAGAATGTTCATCCGGATACTGTGGTTTTCCATGCCGGACCAGATAAAGGTTACGCATTTAAAAACCCTCCGAAACATTCTTCAAATATTTTTTTTGAACAGGAACGTGTTTCTTCTGAAAAACGGGCATATCGTTTCAGAAATTCTTCGCCGTATGGTGTCAGTTCGCTATGGCTTCCCCTTGTACCGCCTTGGCTTCTGATGATCAGAGGTTCATGAAGCTGTGATTCCAGGGTATGGATCAGGTTCCAGCTGGTAGAATAGGAAATGTGCATGCGCTCACAGGCATCGCGGACAGATCCTGTTTCATGGATCAGTGTAAGCAGCGAATAGAGTTTTTCATCAAAAAAAACTTTTTCCCGGGCTAGCTGAATATGGATTTCAGAACGGATCAGACTCTGGTTGTGTATGCGGAGAAGTTCAGCATAATCCTCTGGTGTATCAGCATCATGAATAATACCGGGATCCTTTACATTAAGATAATACATGGGTTCCCCGCAGTTATCCACAGCACCTTTAAGTCCTGATTTTCCGTCATCACTTAGGATGGAATCAATCAGTGTGGAACGGATCAGAATGGGATGACCGGGATTGCCATTACAGACCGGAGTTACAAGGGGACGCCCCAGAGAGAGCATTTGAGTGACTGTCTGGGCTGTGAACAGCGGAACATCAACAGGTGTAAAGAGTACCGTATCCACTTTGTCTTTCAGATACTCAAGTCCGATTCGGACAGAATCAAACATATGAGTGTTTGCATAGTTCTCATTTCGAAGAAAGACTACATTATTGGAAGCCAGGTGGCATTCCAGAACATCTGCATGATATCCGGTTACCACTACTACTTTGGAGATTCCGGCCTGCCGGAAATTATTGATCACGCGCTGTGCGATGGAAATGGAGCCAAGCTGAAGCATGGGTTTAAAGTCTCCCATTCGTGATGATTTCCCCGCAGCCACGATGAGGGCGCCTGTCTGCATTTAGATACCTCCTTCTTTCAATGATATTATACAAATTTGATATTATTATAACATATAAAAGAATAAAAATAGTTAAAATTTTAAATAAAACAAAATAAAATTGTCTGCAATATATAAAATAGCCAACTATTAATTATTTGTAATTTGTATAATTGTGCAAAATTATGGTAGTATGGATATATAAAATAACATGGACAGGAGAACTTTTTTATGGATAAGATTTTTGAGATTACCGCAAAAGAAGTTACTGTACAGGTAAAAGATGAGCGTACAGGGGTTGTATATAGCCGGACGCTTCCCATCGATTATTATGAGAATGCAAATGTTTTAAAGCTCAGCGGTGAGAATCTGGACGGGAGCAGCTCTTCCATTGTTTTCTATTCCGCCAGAGGAATAGAGAGACTGAAAGATCTGACAGGCAGGGGAGCTGACCATGATTCGTGCGGAACACATAAGCCTGAAGATCAGTAAGATTGAAATGAATTTTTTTAAAAGGAGGAATGGGACATGATTAAAAAGACATTGAAGATTAATGGTGTTGAGAGAATACTTATTCTTGATAAGGATGAGACACTGGCGCAGGTGCTCCGTGATCACCTTCTTCTTACAGGATGTAAGATTGGCTGCGGTGAAGGTCACTGTGGAGCCTGTAATGTTATTATGAACGGAAAAGTCACAAGATCCTGTATCTACAAGATGAGCCGTGTTCCCGATCATGCAGAGATCACAACCATTGAAGGTGTGGGAACACTTTCTGATATGCATCCAATCCAGGTTGCATGGATGGCATATGGATGCGCACAGTGCGGTTTCTGTTCACCGGGATTTATTATTTCAGCAAAAGTGCTTCTGGACAATAATCCAAGTCCTACCCGTGAGGAGGTAAGAGACTGGTTTAACAAACAGCGTAATCTCTGCCGTTGTACAGGCTATAAGCCGCTGATCGATGCTACTATGGCTGCAGCAGCAGTTATGCGCGGCGAGATGACAAAGGAAGACCTTGTGTTCAAACAGACAGGTGATTCTATTGTTGGAACAAATTATATCCGTCCGTCAGCAGCACAGAAGGTAACAGGTACCTGGGATTTTGGTGCAGATGATGCATTAAAGATGCCATCAGGAACACTTCGCCTTGCTCTTACACAGGCAAAGGTTTCTCATGCAAATATTCTCAATATTGACACAGCAGAAGCAGAGAGTATGCCTGGTGTTGTTCGTGTTATCACAGCAAAAGATATTAAGGCAGCAGGCGGAACCAATAAGATCAATGGTCTTGTAATGCTTCCAAAACACAACAAGACAGACGGTTTCGAACGTCCTGTACTTTGCGATGAAAAAATCTTCCAGTTTGGTGATGCGATTGCCATCGTAGCTGCTGATACAGAAGAGCATGCAAGGGCAGCAGCAGAAGCAGTTAAAGTTGAGATCGAAGAGCTTCCTGCATATATGAATGCAATGGATGCCATCGCACCGGATGCGGCAGAGATTCATCCCGGTATTCCGAACGCATTCTTTGAGACAAACTGTATCAAGGGTCCTGATTTTGACTGGGACAGCATTCCGGATTCACAGCAGGTTGAGATCGAATCTTACTGTTCACGTCAGCCTCATCTTCATCTTGAGCCGGACTGCGGTTATGGTTACATTGACGAAGACGGTATGATAACTGTTCATTCCAAATCCATTGGTATCCATCTGCATATGCCTATGATCGCTGATGGTATCGGTGTGCCAATGGAGAACTTACGAATTGTTCAGAACCATGCAGGAGGAACCTTTGGTTACAAGTTCTCTCCTACAAATGAGGCTCTGATCGGCGCTGCTGTTAAGATCCTTGAACGTCCTGTGTCTCTGGTATTTAATCAGTTCCAGAATATTACTTATACAGGAAAGAGATCCCCTGCATTTATGAATATCAAGCTTGCAGCAGATGAACATGGTAAGCTTCTTGCACTCTGGGGCAATAACTATGTGGATCATGGTCCATACTCAGAATTCGGTGATCTGCTTACAATGAGACTTTCCCAGTTTACAGGTGCAGGCTATGGAATCAATTCTATCCGTAACAAATCTACAACAGTGTTTACAAACCATGCATGGGGTTCAGCATTCCGTGCTTACGGATCTCCTCAGTCTTATATGGGATCTGAGATTGCGATAGATGTTCTGGCTGCAAAGATGGGAATCGACCCCTTCGATATCCGTGAAATGAACTGTTACAAAGAATCAGAAGGCAGTACGATCCCTACAGGTTATCCGCCTGAAGTATACTGTGAAGAAGAACTGTTCAAGACAGCTCGTCCACTGTATGAAGCAGCTAAGAAACGTGTGGCTGAAAAGAATGCAGCTTCTGATGGCAAGATCAAATATGGTATCGGTGTATCTCTCGGTGTATATGGCTGTGGTCTTGATGGTGTTGATACATCAAACGCATTTGCAGAGCTGAATCCGGATGGAACAGTTACAATGTATGCTGCATGGGAAGATCACGGACAGGGCGCTGATATGGGGGTTCTTGTATCATCACATGAAACACTTCGTCAGGCAGGAATCAGACCGGAACAGATCAAACTTGTTATGAATGATACCAAGACATGTCCTAATGCAGGTCCTGCAGGTGGATCACGTTCACAGGTTATGTCAGGTAATGCATGTCGTCTGGCAGCAGAAAACCTTGTGGCAGCCATGAAGAAAGAAGACGGAACCTTCCGTACTTATGATGAGATGGTGGCTGAGGGTCTTGCAACAAAATATGAAGGTAACTGGGTGACAACCTTCTGTGCAGATCATCCGATCGATCAGGATACAGCACAGGGTGATCCGTTTGCAACCTACATGTATACGATCTTCCTTCCGGAAGTTGCTGTTAATACAGAAACAGGTAAAGTTAAAGTTGAAAAATTCACCTGTGTGGCTGACGTAGGTACCATCATGAACAGACTTCTTGTAGAAGGCAACTTCTACGGCGGCCTTGTACAGGGTATTGGTCTTGCTCTTACAGAAGATTTCGAGGATCTGAACCATGATACTTCTCTGAAGAACTGTGGCATTCCGTATCCAAATGATGCGCCGGATGATATTGAACTTCATTTCAATGAAACATATCGCCCAAGCGGTCCTTACGGTGCTGCCGGCTGTGGGGAGGCTCCGCTGGATGCTCCTCATCCTGCAATCCTGAATGCGATCTACAATGCTACAGGCGCACGTATCACACGTGTTCCTGCCCGTCCTGAAAAGGTTCTTGCAGCATTAAAGGAACTTGAGAAATAACTGTCAGTATAATTTTATCATGTGATATAATAAGGGGAGACGGGAGACTGTCTCCCCTTTGGAAATGAAAGGAGTATCGGGTTATGACATATATACAGGAAAGAGGTTCCACTCATGTTTATCACGTAAATCGAATGTCAAAGGAAGAGATGGATCATATGATCAGCCTCTGTGTTCATGAACAGCCGGCGTACTGTGTTGCAGCCTGTCCTTTCAAAGCAGATACAAAAGAAATGCTGTTTTATGCTGCAAAAGGAAACTTTAAGAAAGCTCTGGCTATCTATGAAAAGATCACACCATTTCCCATGATCCTCTGTAACGGATGTACTGCACCATGTGAGGAAAAATGCAGACTCTGTGAGCTGGGTGATGGCATATCCATACGTGAAGTAGAGCGTGCCATTGTACGATATGGGGAACCTGGAAAACGGAGCAGTGTATTTCGTATCAGAAAGAAAAAAAAGGCTGTGATCTTTGGCTCAGGATTGTTCCCGCTGTTTCTTGCAGGGGAACTGGAAAAGAAGATGTATCCTGCAACCATTTACTGTCAGGAGAAAGATTATGAAGCCTATATTGCAGCAGCAGCTCCGGAGCTTTTGGAATCAGATCGCAAAAATGAGGTAAAACGTCTCAGTTCCATGGACCTTTCCTTTGAATTCGGATGCAGTCTTGACCTTCCGTTTATCAGAGCGAAAATGAAGGAGGCAGATGTGGTCTGTGCTTCAGAGGAGGTGGCCAAAAAGCTGGCTCCAGAGGAAACAGCAGACGCAGAGATCATGCTGAGAGAACAGGCGGGAATTGTCAGCGGTCCGGTCCGGTCTGTGATGGATGCAGCTTTTGCTGCAAAGAGAGCTGCCCTGACTGTAGACCTCCTTGTACAGAATCTTTCGCCCCACAGCAACAGAGGCAGTGAAGGAGCAGTTACCACCAGGCTCTATACAAATATGGACGGGATGAAAGGCTCCAAAAAGATTCCCTGCAGCACAGATGGATATTCAAAAGAAGAAGCTGTTGAGGAAGCAAAGCGATGCATTCAGTGTCACTGTGATGAGTGTATGAAAAGCTGTGTCTATTTAAGGGAATATAAAAAGCATCCGGGTCTTCTTGCACGTGAGATTTATAATAATACCCAGATCATTATGGGAGATCACCAGATGAATAAACCGATGAATTCCTGTTCACTCTGCGGACAGTGTACTGTAACCTGTCCAAATGGGTTTGATATGAGCCAGGTCTGCAAATCTGCAAGAGAAAACATGGTATCTACAGACAAAATGCCTCTGGCACCTCATGAATTTGCACTGATGGATATGCTGTTCTCCAATTCGGAGGCTTTCTTATGCAGACCTCAGCCGGGATATGAAACCTGCAGATATGTATTTTTCCCAGGATGTCAGGCAGGAGCTATAGCGCCGGATGTTGTCACAGAGGCATATGAGGATCTGTGCAGGAGGACAGAGGGCGGTGTTGCTCTGATGCTGGGATGCTGTGGTGCTATCAGTGAATGGGCAGGACGCTATGAAATGACAGAAAAGGTAAATGAACAGCTGAAGCAGGAGCTTGCAAAACTGGGAGATCCTATGATTATAGCAGGCTGTCCAAGCTGTATGAAACAGTTAAAAGAGAGTCTTGGCGCCAAAGTCACAGGAATCTGGGAGATTTTAAAGGAAATCGGACTTCCCGGACAGGCAAAAGGACTGGAGATACCTGTTGCAATACATGATGCCTGCGGTGCCAGGGGAGATACACAGACACAGGATACAATAAGAGAGCTTCTTGCAGATATGGGGTGCACTGTTGTAAATACAGAATATTCCAGAGATCTGTCTCCCTGCTGCGGATACGGCGGACTGACTGCCTACGCTAATAAAGAGATGGCAGATAAAATGACAGAAAAGTGTCTGGAACGATCCGATTCCCCATATATAACGTACTGCATGGCATGCAGGGACCGATTTGTCAGGGAAGGCAGGGAATCCAGACATATCCTGGAACTTCTGTATGGTATAAATGCCGCCAATATGCCGGATATCAGTGAGAAACGCTACAACCGGCTTGAGCTAAAAGAGAAGCTTTTAAAAAATATATGGAATGAGGAACTGATGATGGAGAAAAAAGATTATACCGTTGCATATACAGAAGATGCCATCAGTATGATGGATGAACGTATGATCCTGAAAAGCGATGTGGAGCGTGTATTATCAGATTACAGAGAAAATCAGGAAGCGATCTTTGATGAAGAGACAAAAGAACTGGTGACAAGGAGCAGACTTGGAAATGTTACATTCTGGGTGAGATTTGTGGAAACAGAAGAAGGGTATCTGGTACGCAGAGCATACAGTCATAGAATGAATATTATGAAAAGGGTGGGACAGTAATGGCAGTAGAGAGAACATATTATACCATTGATCCTGAGGGAAAGCTGACTTGCATGAAATGCAAGGTTCCTCTTGTAAAGGGAAAAGCAAAATTTATGTATCTGGAGAACGGTTTTCCTGTTGAGATGCCGGTCTGTCCCAAATGTGGCTTTGTCTATGTTCCGGAAGAGCTGGCTCTTGGAAAGGTTTTGGCAGTGGAACGTGCACTGGAGGATAAATAGATGAACAGACACCCCGGAGGGGAAGAGCAGACAATTCATCTTCTGAAAAGCATAGAATTGAAAAAAGGAATGAAAGCTCTGGATCTGGGAGCAGGAGAGGGAGAGACCGTGCGGATCATGAAAGCATTTGGTCTGAATGTGCAGGGTGTGGATCTTGCTCCGCGAAGCAGTGAGGTGCAGCAGGGAGATTTTCTGACCCTTCAGTATGCAGCAGACAGTATGGATCTCTGTATCAGCCAGTGTGCATTTTTTGTCAGCAGAGATCAGAAAAAGGCAGTCTCTGAATGCTGGCGTGTACTGAAAAAGGGAGGATTTCTTTTGCTGTCAGATCTGGATCCGGGCAATCTTCTGGAAATTGTGAAAGAAACAGGGTTTACGATTCTCTGTCAGGAGGATCAGACTGCTCTCTGGAGAGAATATTATCTGGAAGCAATCTGGAATGATTCATTCTGCTGCGAGGATCATAAGCTTCTGCAGAAAGAATACAAAGGCAGAAAAATAGGCTATACCATGGTGGTTGGCAGAAAGGAGTAATGTATGGATCTTTACGAAAGAATAATGGAATTAGGTAGCATGGGATATCATTGTTCACAGATCATTATGATCATGACTCTGGAAACCATAGGAGAGGAAAATCCACAGCTTGTAAAGGCAATGGGAGGCCTTGGCGGAGGAATCGGTTACTGTGGAGATACCTGCGGATGTCTGACAGGAAGTGCCTGTGCCATCGGATATTTTCTCGGAAATCTGGCTCCTGAGGAGAAGGAAGATGCACAGATGAAACCGGCTGTACAGGAATTATATCAGTGGTTCCGCCAGAAGACAGAGGAAGAATTCGGAGCTTTTTACTGTAAGGATATCACTCATCTGGACTGGGGTGTGATCATGGAGAAATGTCCTGGACTTATTGCAGATACTTATACAAAAGTTATGGAAATTCTGACAGAGCGGGAGGTACTGAAGCTTTGATCACCATCGGCAAAACAAAGAGTGTCTGTCCGGAATGTATGAAGGTAGTTCCTGCCATAAAAGGTATCGGTGAAGACGGGATCTATCTGGTAAAGGAATGCAATGCTCATGGAAAATTTCAGACCCTGATCTGGGAAGGAAATGCAGCAGATTATCTTTCCTGGGGAAGAGAAAATCTCTCAGCAGAAACGCCTGTAAATCCGAAGGTTAAAGAAAAATCCTGTCCGGATAATTGCGGACTCTGTGAGGAACATGAAAGAAAAGGCTGCTGTATGATCCTGGAAGTTACAAAACGCTGTAATATGCATTGTCCTGTCTGCTTTGCTTCAGCAGGAGAAGACAGGGAAAAGGGAGATATTCCCATCTGTGAAATAGAAAAACAGTATGATTTTCTGATGGCTCACGGAGGTCCCTTTAATATACAGCTTTCAGGAGGAGAACCAACCATGAGGGACGATCTGCCTGAAATCATACATATGGGAAGAGAAAAAGGATTTACATTTTTTCAGTTAAATACCAATGGGATCCGGCTTGCCAGGGAGGAGGGGTATGCCGGAAAGCTGAAAAAAGCAGGACTGAATACAGTATTTCTTCAGTTTGACGGTGTGACAGATCAGGTTTATGAGACTTTACGTGGACAGGCTATGATGGAACTGAAGAAAAAGGCGGTCTTAAACTGCTCAGAAGCAGAGCTTGGTATTGCTCTTGTGCCGGTCATTGCGCCGGGAGTAAATGATATGCAGGTAGGGGATATCCTGAAATTTGGTCTGGATCATATGCCCTTTGTTCGTGGCGTACATTTTCAGCCTATCAGTTATTTTGGCAGATGTTCCCAGAAGCGCCCCCAAAATCCCATCACCATACCAAAGATGCTGAGGCTTATTGAAGAACAGACAGAGGGACTGATGAAAATTGAGGATTTTGCAGGCGGCGGCGCAGAGAATCCCTACTGCTCCTTTCATGCAAGTTATCTGAGAAAAGGAGAGCAGGAACTGAAGCTTCTTGAAAAAAAATCAGGAAAAGGATGCTGCTGTACTACCAGTGATGATTCCAGGCAGTATGTGGAAAATCAGTGGAGCTACAGTACAAAAACCTATGATGAGGGAGAAATGACACAGACAGATGCGCTAGATGAGTTTCTGATCCGGATACATAATGAAACCTTTGCAGTATCAGGTATGATCTTTCAGGATGCCTGGAATCTGGATCTTGACCGTCTGAAACGCTGTTATATCTGTGAAGTGGATCCTGATCACGGAATGGTACCGTTCTGTGCATATAATCTGACTAATCTGAAAGGAACATATTTATACAGAAAGTGAAACGATCCAATATAGATGCAATGATCTGTAGGCAGGAAAAAATTACAGATATTACAAGGGAAACAATAAACAAAATACAGCTGGATAAACTGAATGCTGTTCTGAAAAGAGAAAAAGAAAGGCAGGGATTTTATAGAGATCTGCCGGAAAGGCTGGAAAGCCTTGATGATCTGAAAACCCTTCCCTTTACAACGGAATCCGACCTTGCTCAGAAAGGGGGCAGGATGTTACTGTGCTCTCAGGGAGAAATACAGAGGATCATTTCAGAACAGACAAGCGGAACAACAGGTGCAGGTAAACGTGTATTTTATACAGAAGGAGATTGTGAACATACCATAGAACTTTTTATGGCCGGACTTGGTGAGTTTATTTATCCGGGAAGCAGGACTATGGTTGCCATGCCGTTTTCAGGTCCTTCTGGACTGGGAGAACTGATCGCAGACGCAATCAGACGTATAGGAGCACATCCCCTTTTAACCGGGAACAATAAAACCTATGGTGAGTTAAAAACAATTCTGGAAGAGGAGCGGCCGGATACTTATGTAGGTATGCCGACAGCACTGCTTTCCATGCTCAGAATGTGTGGAAAAGGCAGTATAAAGAGAGCACTGATATCAGGGGATGCCTGTCCGGAAACAGTAATGAAAGCAATAGAAAAAATTTTGGGAACACCACTCTGGCCTCATTATGGTTCCAGAGAGATGGGACTTGGGGGTGCGATTTGCTGTCAGGCTCATGAGGGCATGCACATGAGGGAGAATCATTGTATCACAGAGATCATAGATAAAGAGGGAAATGTTCTGCCTGACGGTCAATGGGGAGAACTGGTGATCACAACCATTGGGATGGAGGCACAGCCTCTGATCAGATACAGGACCGGCGATCATACACGTATCATCCCCGGAAAATGTATCTGCGGAAGTGAGGTAAGGCGTCTGGATTTTGTAAGGCGCATCGACCAGTCCAAAAGTATGAGAGAAATGGATGAATTACTGTTTCAGTTTCCGAAACTGGTAGATTACTGTGTAAGGAGTGTTGGAGGGAAAAAAGAAATCACAGCACTTTTTATATCAGATAACGGAGAAGAACTGATCAGAAATGTCTGCACAGAGAAGAATATTATTTCTTTGGACTGCAGAAAAGCAGAATGGAGCGATAGGGCATTGTATCCTGCGAAACGTATTATTTTATAGAGAAACTATTAGAAAACAGAACGAAACCCATTGACTATCAGTCGGATTTCGTTCTGTTTTTTATTTTATGAATAGTTATTTGTTCACAGGATAATACGGACAGTCCTCTCTGATACATTCTTTATTATCTTCAAAATATTTACATAGTACAGAAGACAGCGGAATCTTTACAGAGCTGAACTGCCTGTAAAACCTGATCGCTTCTTCAATAGCAATTCTGCTGGTGCGTTTACAGCAGCGCGGACCACCAACATCAGCCAGTTTGGATAAAATAACAGAGACAAGCTTCTGAGGAAAGGGCCATGCATCCTTATGGAGGGGACCGGATCCGGTCATAACAGACATAAAGATTCCGGCACCTGCTGCTGCACCACACACTCCCCAGTAACCGCAGGTACCACCGGGAACCTGCCTCGCTCTTTTACAGATTTCAGATAATGCGGTATCGTAATTCATACGCTCTCCATTATTGCGAAGTGCAGTCAGAAGAACACTGGGAACAATGGCATGATGTTCAGGTCCATGCATGTGGACAGAAGGAAGGTCCATGATCTCTTCCAGAAGCAGCAGGGGATCCTTCTCTGTGCTGCTTCTGAGGGCTATGATCACCGGTATATAAGTACCATAGCTGTGACAGGCATCACAGACAAAATGGCCATTTTCACAGACAGCATTTGTCAGCTGCTCTTTGTGGCAGATGCTGCAGGTTTTCACAGAACTTTCGACGCTATATGTGACCGGTGCTCCACAGATCAGGCAGCCTGAAAAATGTTCTGTCTCTCCACAACAGCAGGAATTATTTGTATTATCCATAAAAATCAGCATTTCTCAGCAATATCATAGATAAGCCGTTCTGTATCTTCCCATCCGAGGCAAGGATCTGTGATGGAACAGCCAGGAGTCATATGATCACTGATATCCTGGCGGCCTTCGAGAAGGTAGCTTTCGATCATAACACCTTTAACCAGCTTTCTGAGGTCTGGATTATAGTTACGGCTGTGAAGTACTTCTGAAACAATACGGATCTGTTCCTTGTATTGCTTGTTGGAGTTTGAGTGGTTGGCATCTATGATGATGGCAGGGTTCTTAAGGTCCTTTTTGGCATACAAAGCAGACAGATGTATCAGATCTTCATAGTGGTAGTTAGGAATAGTCTGTCCGTACTGGTTTACACCACCTCTGAGAATTGTGTGTGCCAGATCATTTCCTGAAGTTTCCACATCATTTCCTCTGTAGATGAAGTGGTGAGGATGCTGTGCAGCAGTGACAGAATTCAGCATAACAGAGAGATCACCGCTGGTAGGATTCTTCATACCGACAGGAATATCCATGCCACTGGCAGTGAGACGATGCTGCTGGTTCTCCACAGAACGTGCACCTACAGCTTCATAGGAGAGAATATCATCCAGATAGCTGCGGTTTTCAGGATAAAGCATCTCATCTGCAGAAGAGAGTCCTGTCTCCTGCATAACTCTCATGTGCATCTTGCGGATAGCAATAATTCCGGCAAGAAGGTCAGGAGCCTTATCAGGGTCTGGCTGATGAAGCATTCCTTTGTAACCGTCACCTGTGGTACGGGGCTTATTTGTATAAACTCGCGGGATGATCATCAGTTTGTCAGAGACTTTATCTGCCACTGTTTTCAGTTTGCGTACATATTCGCAGACTGTATCTTCGTTATCAGCGGAACAAGGTCCTACAAGGACGATAAATTTATCTGATTCACCGGTGAAGATACGGCGTATTTCTTCATCGCGCTGTTTTTTTACTTCTTTGAGTTCCTGGCTGAGAGGGTACTGAGATTTCAGAACCTCCGGTAAAGGGAGCTCGTGATTGATTTTCATAGACATGATCTGTTTCCTCCATATAAGTACATGCAGGCCATTGATAATGCCGGAATTCAGGAACACTTTGTACCTGGTCAGACTGCCTGCATATTTTTCTTCACAAGTATACCATGGTGTTATCTAAAATTCCAGTACTTTAGCACTTTAAATTGATATATTTTTGAAATCTGATGAAGACAATATTTTTGGGCAGATAATTGATGTACTATTTATCTGACGGAAATGTAATATTGCATTGTCTGCGGATTTCATCCATCAGTTCCATTGCATCCAGAGAACGCTGTGTGTGGAGCGAATGTTGTTCCTGACCGTAGAGCATACGGATAAAATGTTCCAACTCATATTTCATGTTGTTTTCCGGTTCTCTGGAATATACCGTTTCTTCTGTTCCATCATTATAAATAATTCTTACATTCTCTGGGCAGTTGATTTTATGGATCAGCATAACACCGTTTTCTCCCTGGATCTCACTTGGAACTTTTGAGTTTGTAATCTTAGAATACTCTACTTCTGCGATCATATCCGGATATTTTGCCAGGATAGTTCCTGCTCCGTCAATATCACCGCGGATAATATCTGAAAATCCCATAACCTTCTGTGGCTTTCCAAACAGGCAGAGCAGACCGTGAACACAGTATGTTCCAATATCCATTAATGCTCCGGCGGAACATTCTCTGCTGAAAATATTATGCTCCTGCCCTTGCAGAAAACTGTCATAGCGGCTGGAATACTGACAGTAATTAAGAGTCGCTCTGCGTATTACGCCTAATTTATTCAGGCTGGCTTTTACTGCATCCATTCCAGGGTCAAAGACAGGACGCATGGCTTCTAATAAAATTACATTATTTTCAGCTGCAGTTCGAAACATTTCTTCTGCCTCTTTTTTATTTGATGCAAGAGATTTTTCGCAAAGTACATGCTTGCCTGCTTTCATCATCTGAATGGCCTGTGAACAGTGAAATGCATTTGGACTAGCAATATATACAGCATCAATTGTTCTGTCTTCAGCTAGCGCTTTTAAGCTGTCATAGAATTTTGTCACATTATAGGGAGTTCCAAATTCTATGGCATTTTTTATATTTCTTGAATATGTTGCTTCAAGCTTAAATTCAGGTACATTACTGGCTGCGCTGAGAAAAGTTTTTGTAATTTTACTGGTTCCTATTGTTGCAAATTTTATCTCTGACATGATTTATTCCTTTGTGGTTATGATGTTAATATTGTTGTAAAACAGGATAATTATAGCACTAGTTTAGTGTTGGAAACAAGGTTAGAATATAGGATATAATAAGGAAAACAACGAGACAGTAAAAAAGATGAAAATGACAGAAAATTCCATTGCCGCAGGCAATCTGGAATGAATTTTGGTTGCGTTACTGTGAACGGAGTGAACAATAACGTACAGATTATGAAGGACTTTAAACGTTATGCCGCAAGGCTTCACAAAAATGCTTTCAGATGTTACAATCAAATAAAGGGTATGAGGAAAGAAATATCAAAAGAATACAAAAGAAAGTCGGGGTGAATGTTATGGAGGTCAAGAGTATTCTGATAAAGGATACAACCAGAGAGGAAAGAAAACAGATTGTGGAAGAATCCTTTGGAAATATTTCTGCAAGCTGTGATGGCTGTATGGCGGGACTGGCTGAGATGTATCAGGAATATATTGATGGCACGAAGGAAATCCGCGATATTAACATGGAGTTTAATGCACATTATATACGGGAAGATTTGGATGAGAAATCAAAGAGAAGCTGCCCGATGTAGATAAAACAACTATATGGGAAACTTACAGATTCCGAATGTGCAGAAAATAACAAGATATCAGGAGAAGGACAATAAAATGAGTACAAACAATATGGATAGATTTGAATTCAGATGTATCAGACCGGAGGAGACACAGCAGGCGATAGAGATCGAGCAGATCTGCTTCCCGCCAAATGAGGCATGTTCCCCGAAAAGTCTGACAGAGAGAATAAAAGCAACAGCAGAAACATTTCTGGTAGCTGAGGATAAGGAAACCGGAAAGCTGGCTGCATTTCTTAATGGAGTTCCTACAGATGAGGAGGCTTTCAGAGATGAATTCTTCACAGATATTTCTCTGAGTAATCCGGAAGGAAAAAATATTATGCTTCTGGGTCTGGATGTCCGTCCGGAATATCGTATGCAGGGTCTGGGCCGTGAATTGGTATCCAGATATGGCCAGAGAGAAGCACAAAAAGGACGAAAGAAACTTTTCCTCACCTGTCTGGATGAAAAAGTGAAGATGTATGAGAAATTCGGCTTTACAGATCTGGGTCAGGCAAACTCCACCTGGGGCGGAGAAGCATGGCATGCCATGAGTATTGAGATTGGAAAATAATTAACGAGCAGAACAGACAGGAGAGTGTACAATGAGCCTATACGCAATCGGTGATTTTCATCTTTCGTTTACAGTCAATAAACCTATGGATGTATTTGATAAAAGATGGAAGAATCATGTGGCTAAGATCGAGAAATACTGGAAGAGAAAAGTAACAGAGAATGATACAGTAGTGATTACAGGAGATCATTCATGGGGGAGAGATCTTACAGAGTGTCAGGCAGATTTGGATTTTATTATGGCTCTGCCAGGCAGGAAGATCCTGCTTCGGGGAAATCACGATATGTTCTGGGATGCGAAGAAGACAGAAAATCTGAATGAGATGTTCAGAGGAAAGTTGGAATTTTTGCAGAATAATTTTTATACATATGAGGATTATGCGCTGGTGGGAACCAAGGGCTACTGTTATGAAGGAAAAGACAGCTATGAGCATTTCTTGAAGATCCGAGAGCGGGAGATGGGGCGGCTGCGCTGTTCATTTGAAGCGGCAAAGGCAGCAGGATATGAGAAGTTTATTATGTTTCTTCATTATCCGCCAACCAGTATTGGAGAGATGGAGAGTCCGTTTACCCTGATGGCACAGGAATTTGGCGCCGAGAAGGTAATCTATTCTCACTGTCATGGAGAGAAGCGGTATGATGACAGCTTTAAAGGTTATGTGGATGGAATAGAGTACAAGCTGGTGTCAGGTGATTATCTGAATTTTAAACCGGAGCTGGTTTTACGCTAATTATATTGTCTGGAAAAAATCCCTGGGAAGTATTATACTTTTCAGGGATGATTTTATGTGCTTTGAGAGAAAATATCTTCGGGGAGAAATGAGAAAATGAAGATTTACTACAGAGAGAAATCTGGTGGGATTGAGATTTTGCGGTGTTTTGGAATGGGAGACAGAGTTGAGATTCCGGGAATGATAGAGGATAAATTGGTGGTCAGTGCGGCATCCTATGCATTTTCCAGCCATATGGATGAGAAGGAAGAACTGAAAAATGCCTGCCTGTGGGAAGTGTCAGATGGTCTTGGATTTGGCAGAGAAGAACATGTTCTGGCAGGGAATGACGTGGAGGAGATTGTTTTTCCTGACACTTTAAAAGAGATTGGACGATATATTTTTTATGGCTGCGGGAATCTGAGAAAACTGGAGTTTTCTGACAGTCTGATGCAGATAGGCTGTGGTGCATTTACAGGCTGCCATGCATTGGAGAAGCTGACTGTTCATATGAGACAGGGAAAGAAGTCAGGAGTTAAGGAAATGCTGGGCGAGATGTGGCAGAGGATTGATGTGAACTTTCTTTATGAGTATGAAGAAGATGGCATAGAGAAATCAGATATAATGCATCGCAGAGAAAATAAATCAGAGGCGAGGCTTGTGTTTCCAGAACATTATGATGAGGCAGTTGAGAACACTCCGGCGCGTATTCTGTATACGGAATATCATGGCTCAGGCAGTAATTACAGGCAGTGTTTTTATGATAGGAAGCTGAATTATCAGGAATATGACAGGCTTTTTGAAATGGCGGTGGCCATGGATAAGCTGGAGGTTCTGGTAGATATGTCATTTGGCAGACTGGAGTTTCCCTATGGACTGACCGGGAATGCCAGGGAGAATTACAGGGAATATATTCGTAAGAATCTGGAAGATATTGCAGAATATCTGGTAAAGCAGGAGGATATGCACAGATTGGAAATGATATCCTCGCAAAAACTCTGGACACTGGAAGGAATCGATTCTGCGCTGGATTGTGCATCTAAGAGAAAAGAAACGGAAGTATCCGCATTTCTGATGAATGAAAGAGCAAATCTGGTGGATAATCAGGCAGGAAGTGAACGTATAGATGTGGATAATCTGCAAAATAATCAGAAAGCTGACAGAACAGAACAGGGAAAAAATGAACAATCGCAAAATACAGAAAAACCTTTGAATGTAAGAAATATAAGAAGAAAGAAGTTTGAACTGTGATAGATATAGAGGAAGATAATGATGCGGCCAGAGGATAAAACACAGGAAATAGCAGAAAGAGCAGAGCGTCTGCAGGAAATCGGCAGCAGTATTCTTAGAGCTGCCCGGGATGAATTGTATCTGGGAATGCGATTTCTGGATGTGGCACTAAGCAGTTTTTCTTATCAGATGGATGGTCAGATCCATGGGTTTGGAACAGACGGAAGAGTGATGTATTTCCAGCCACAGATGCTGGGAGGTTTATATAGAGAGAACAGGATTCTGGTGAACAGAGGGTATCTGCATATGGTATTCCACTGTATTTTCCGGCATTTTGCATGGAGAGGGACAGAAGGTAAGAAGAGGGCAGACGATGGAGTCACAATCCAGGAACGTATGCGTGATCTGAGTTGTGACATTGCAGTGGAGCATATGATAGATGGGATGAACTATCGGAGTATCCGTTTCTCACGCAGTCTTCTGCGAAGGGAAACCTACCGTCTTCTTGAAACAGAGGGCAAAACTCTTAATGCACAGAGAGTGTATAAAATATTGTCAGAATGGAATCTGAATGAAAAAGATCTTACAAATCTGGAACAGGAATTTCGCACAGATGACCACAGATATTGGGAAAGCAAGAAGCCGGATCAGAAACCGAACCCCATGCTCAGCCGCAAATGGGGCGAGATCAATGATGGAATCGAGACAGACCTGGAAACCTTTTCCCAGGAGGCAGGTGAGCGGGACGGAGATTTCCTGGAGCAGATAAAAACAGAGAACAGAAGCAGGTATGATTACAGAGAATTCCTGCGGAAATTTGCAGTTTTTCATGAAGAACTGGCAGTGGATGATGACAGTTTTGATTACAATTTCTATACCTATGGTCTGCGTCTCTACGGAAACATGCCGCTGATCGAACCGCTGGAATCCAAAGAAGTTAAGAAGATAGAGGAGTTCGTGATCGTCATCGATACTTCCATGTCCTGTTCAGGAGAACTGGTGAGAAAGTTTCTGGAGGAAACCTACGGTGTACTTAGTGAGAGTGAGAGCTTTTTTACAAAAATAAATGTGCACATCATTCAGTGTGATGAGAAAGTCCACACAGATAAAAGGATTACCTCCCGGAAAGAAATGAAAGATTATATGGAACATCTGGAACTGTATGGAGATGGCGGAACAGACTTCAGGCCTGCATTTGAATGGGTGGACAAACTGCTGGAACAGCATGAATTTCATAACCTGAAAGGGCTGATCTATTTTACAGACGGATTCGGAATTTACCCGAAGAAAATGCCATCATATAAGACTGCATTTGTGTTTATGCAGGATAATTACAGAGATGTGGATGTACCGGTATGGGCCATGAAACTGATCCTGGATGAGGATGATTTTGATAAACCAGACAGGTAATGAAGAGGAAAAAAATATCTTTTGACCCTATAGCAGTTCTCTTAAATGCATTATTTACGAGGATTGATATAATATCAATGGAATGAAAAAACTGAGTAAAAGTAAGAAGTGTTCAGCAGGAAAGGATTTACATTATGGATATAAAACGAGCAAAACAGGAGATAAAGGACTCGATAGAAGCATACCTTGCGAAGGATGAATTTGGAGAATATCTGATCCCTGCCATACGCCAGAGACCGATTCTTCTTATGGGGGCACCGGGTATTGGAAAAACACAGATCATGGAACAGATCGCCAGAGAATGTAAGGTGGGACTGGTATCTTATACCATCACACATCACACCCGTCAGAGTGCAGTAGGACTGCCGTTTATCAGAGAGAAAACCTTTGGTCAGGAGACTTTTTCTGTCACAGAATATACTATGAGTGAGATTATTGCCTCTGTCTATGAGAAGATGGAGAAGACAGGGCTGAAAGAGGGGATTCTTTTTATTGATGAGATCAACTGCGTATCGGAAACCCTGGCACCTATGATGCTGCAGTTCCTTCAGGGAAAGACTTTTGGCAATCAGAAAGTACCGGAGGGATGGGTGATCGTGACAGCAGGAAACCCGCCGGAATACAATAAATCTGTCCGCGAATTTGACGTAGTAACCCTTGACAGAATCAAGAGAATTGATGTGCAGCCGGATTTTGAAGTATGGAAAGAATATGCCTATGAGCAGGGAATCCATCCCGCTGTAATCTCTTATCTGGAGCTTCGCAGAAAGAATTTTTACAGAATGGAGAACACAGTAGACGGCCGGATTTTTGCCACTGCCAGAGGCTGGGAAGATCTTTCCAGGCTGATGCAGGTATATGAAACACTGGATAAAGAAGTGGACAGAGAGGTGGTATATCAGTATATCCAGCATCCAATGATTGCAAAAGATTTTGCTGCATATCTGGCATTATACAATAAGTATAAGACAGACTATGCAGTGGAGGATCTGCTTCGGGGTAAATGGACGCCCATCACTCTGGGCAAGATCCGCAATGCTTCACTGGATGAGCATCTGAGTATTGTTGGTCTGCTGAACGGAAAGCTCAGCCAGTTATTTGCAGACTGTTATTTTATGGATGCCTATGTGACAAAGCTCTATAGTTATATGACAGAATACAGAGATAACCTCCCGGAAATGACCCTGGAATCCATTTATAAAAAGGCAGAAAATGATTTTCAGACTGCAAAAAAATCTGAGCTTCTCACTAAAAATGAAGAAAAAGTATTTGTCCGTACAGTGGATTTTCTTGAAAAATTATGGATAGAACTGAGGGGAGAAACTGGTTCTGAAGATAAAACAGAGAATAATAAAGTTGTTGAAATTTCAGAAAAAGATACCTATGAGCAGACAAAAACTGCTTTTACAGCGGAGACAGACAACCTGGAAACTCAGACAGAATATATCTCTCAGACGCTTCAGAATGTTTTTGATTTTATGGAAGCGGCCTTTGGTGACAGTCAGGAAATGGTAGCCTTTATCACAGAACTGAATGCCAATTATTACAGCCTCTGGTTTATCCGTGAGAATGGTTCGGATCAGTATTATCGTCACAATAAAGGCCTGCTTTTTGACAATCGCCAGAAGCAGATCCTTGGACAGATGGAAGAACTGGAACAGGGGAACAGCTTCCCTCCTGTATTAAAATAATTGTTTCTCTGGGATGTATGAAACTTAACAAATATCTGCTTTTGTTAAGGAAAACGAAAATGTCTGTCAAACATAAGCAAACCGGATTGTTTTTTGAAAATTTGGGTGATATACTCCACTTGTCAACAAAAAAATAATATTTTTTGAGTGAAAAGGAGTCTATTATTATTATGAGAAGAAAATTAATTGCAGGTCTTTTGACAGCTCTTTCAGTGACTATGGTTTGTCCGGCAGCATATGCATCTACAGATCATTATACAGACAGCAGCGTGGTTGGTGCTGATTCCGGATGGTCTGACTGGGATGCAGCCTGGGAAACAACAGCAGCTGATTTTACAAAGGTATCTTTAACACCTGGTGCTGATGATACACAGCTGAACTTTGCATGGTACAGTGAAAAAGGTGACAGTGATGCAACACCTGTAGTTCATTTCGGAACAGACAAGGACAATCTTGAAACCTTTGAAGGAACTGCCGGTGATGTAGATCAGAGTCTTACAGGAGACAAGGCATATGAATATAATCATGTAACAGTTACAGGTCTGGAGCCGAACACAACTTATTATTATACAGTTGAGAAAAATGGTGAGCAGACAGAGGTATCTGAGTACAAAACACAGGGTACAGATTCAGTAAAAATCCTCTATGTAGGTGACCCGCAGATCGGTGCTTCCAAAGGTCAGACACAGAATGGAGCAGAGCTTACCAATGAGTCCGGTGCAGCCAATAAAGCAGCAGAAAATGACGGTTTTTCATGGAACCGTACTCTCAATACTGCACTTGAGCAGAATCCGGATATCAACTTTGTGATCTCTGCAGGTGACCAGGTTAACAAAACCGGTGAAGCAAAAGAGGAAGAATATGCTTCTTATTTAAGCGCAGATGCTCTGAAGGGACTTGCAGTGGCAACTACAATTGGTAACCATGATTCTCTGAATGAGGATTATATGTATCATTTCAATAACCCGAATAATACAGAAAATGGTAAGACTCAGGCAGGTGGTGATTACTATTACAGCTATGGAGAGGGTCTTTTCATTGTTCTGAATACCAATAATTACAATGTGGCAGAGCATCAGAAAACAATTGAAGAAGCTGTCAAAGCTTATCCGGATGCAAAATGGAGAATTGTAACCATCCATCAGGATATTTACGGATCAGGTCTTGACCACTCCGACACAGACGGTATGATTCTTCGTACACAGCTTACTCCTGTATTTGATGCAAATAATATTGATGTGGTTCTTCAGGGACACGATCATACATACAGCCGTTCCAAAATGCTTTATGGTGACGGACAGACTCATGGTAAATATGAGTTCAGCCTGAATGCAGACGGAACAGATTATGACTGGGATCATGCGACAAATGTAGATACACAGGAACAGATTGCACTTGCTCCGGAAGAGGGAGACACAGATGCACAGGCAGCGCTGGATGCATTCCATGAGGACAATAACTGCTACACAATTGAGGATGTTGACGGAGATACAGTTACAGATCCACAGGGAATTCTCTATATGACTGCAAACTCAGCTTCAGGTTCCAAATATTATGAGCTTCTTTCCACTCAGCAGGATTATGTGACAGCCCGCAGCCAGAACTGGCTTCCAAGTTATTCTGTGATCACATTAACTGCAGATACCTTTGCTATTGATACTTACCAGATCACTGATGATGGTAAGGCTGAAGCAATTGATGATACCTTTACAATTAAAAAGACTGGTGCAGACGCAGCTGATATAGTTTCATGAGTATGAAAAATATAAAATTTACCGGGCTGCTTACCAGAAAAAAAGCAGTCCGGTATCTTATTTGTTTTTTGCTTGTCTGTGTGTTCGCTGTTTTTGTTATTAAGCTGAATCAGGTGGAAAAAACAGAGCTGGTGGTCCGGACAGGACAGACATTTGAGAAAGCAAAAGTAGTAAAAATCCTTCAGGATAATCTGGAGGAAAACGGAACACGTGTGGGAGAGCAGAAGGTTCGTGTCCGTATGCTTACAGGGGTGAGAAAGGGAGAAGAACTGGATATTACAAGCAGTTCCGGATATCTGTTTGGAGCTGCCTGTAAACCGGATATGAAGGTAATTGTCATGCAGAGTGTTGCTGGCGATTCTACAGTTGCCAGTGTTTATACCCAGGACAGAGAAGGAGTTATCTATATTTTTGCTTTGATATACCTTTTGGTTCTCTGCCTGATCGGTGGGAAACAGGGGATAAAGGGATGCCTGGGACTTGTTTTTACATTCTTCTGTGTGATTTTTGTATATTTGCCGTTAGTGTACCTGAAATATTCCCCCTTCTGGACTGCTGTATTTGTATGTTTTATCACTACGCTGGTTACGATGTATCTGATCGGCGGACCTACACGGAAAACCTGTGCTGCAACACTTGGAACTCTTGTTGGTGTTATTCTTGCAGGGGTTTCTGCCTGGTGTTTCAGCAAGGCATCAGGAATTTCCGGATATAATGTTTCAGATATTGAGACCTTGATGACTCTCTGGAATACCAATCGTATCCAGGTTGGAGGTTTGCTTTTCTCCGGTCTTCTGATTTCCTGTCTGGGTGCGGTTATGGATGTTGCCATGTCCATCAGCAGTGCCATTGATGAGATTTACAGACAGAACCTGTCTTTATCCAGGAAGGAACTCTTTACGGCAGGGCTGCGTGTGGGAAGAGATATGATGGGAACGGACAGCAATACGCTTATACTGGCATTTGCAGGAAGCAGTGTCAGTACCCTTCTTCTTGATTATTCCTATAATCTTCCGTACCAGCAGATCATCAATTCCAATAATATCGGAATTGCCATCATGCAGGGGCTGGCAGGCAGCTTCGGGATCGTGCTTTCTGTACCTTTTACTGTACTGATCTGCACAATCCTTTTTCATAAACAATAAAGCTGAATCATATATGAGAAGGTCACCCTATGATTTTTGGGTGGCTTTCTTTTGTGTGATAATGTAATCATTTTCTACATAAAATTCTTTGCATTTTCAAAAAATCGTGCTATCCTTAATACAGAGAAATGCAGCTGTAAAAGTATGAAGCAACTGCAAAAAAACGCATATACTCCCGGAATCGAAATAAAGACTCCGAAAGTATATATTACAATACAGGAGGAATATAAAATGGAATTAGAAGTATTAAGAAAAGATATGGTTGCAGCTATGAAAGCCAAAGATAAAGTAACAAAAGAAGCAGTTTCCTCTCTGATCTCTGCAGTAAAGAAGGTAGCGATCGATGAGGGATGCCGTGATGAGATTAAGAGTGATCTGGTGGACAGAGTGATTCTGAAAGAACTGAAAACTGTAAAAGAACAGCTGGATACCTGCCCGGAGAGCCGTGAGGATCTGAAGGCTGAATATCAGGCAAGGTATGATGTGATTGCCAAATATGCACCAAAACAGATGGATGCAGCAGAGGTAAAGACATATCTGGAAGAAAAATTTGCAGATGTGATCGCAACGAAAAATAAGGGGCAGATCATGAAGGCTGTTATGGCTGATATGAAAGGAAAAGCAGACGGAAAGGTAATTAATCAGGTTGTGGCAGAGCTCTGCAAATAATGTGTTATCTTAACCGAATCAAGTAAGTCCCCTGCTTCAATTGCGAAAAGCAATAAGCAGTGGGTGGGACTATGTGAAGAATAGGATCATCCAGCAGATTTGGTATGCAGAAAGCTGGATAGTTATCGAAATAGCCGCAGTATATTGGAGTATCCGAATACTGCGGTTATTTTGTTAGGAGGTGAATATATATGGAGTTTCAGCATGAACTGATCATTCCTAATGAGGGACTTCCGTTTAAGGTTTTTCTTTTTGAAGGAGGAAATGGCAATTATGTGCGTGAGAAGCACTGGCATACGTCTGTAGAGATTTTTGCTGTAATGGAGGGGCGACTGGATTTTTTTGTAAATAAGGATGAATATCCGCTGAAAGCTGGAGAGCAGATAATCATTAATTCCAATGAGATCCACTCTATCCATGCTGTGGAGAAAAATAAAACAGTAGTTCTGCAGATTCCTCTGAAACAGTTTGAGAATTATTTTACTGCCCAGAGATATATCCGTTTTCGGGGGCAGGAGGAGCTGGTGGATAAGAAACTGGCTTCTTTGCTTCGTAAATTATATCATGTGTATTCCGAGCGGAAAATTGGATATGAGTTCCGGACAATTTCTATTTTTTACGAGATCATGTATATCCTGGTGAAGGATTACCGTGTGACAGAGACCAGGGAGAAGGATATCCGACACAGCCGCCGTCTGGATGCATTGTCAAAAATCACCACATATATGCGTGAGCATTACAGGGAGGAACTGAAGCTTTCTGATGTGGCGGCTACTTTTGGATACTCGGATGCATATTTGTCGCGAATGTTTCAAAAATATGCAAAAATCAACTATAAAACTTATCTGCAGGATATCCGTATGGCATATGCGTACAGGGATTTGCTGAATACAGACCATACAATTAGTCAGATTGCACTAGATAATGGATTTTGCAGCAGCAGGGGTTTTTCCGGGGAATTTCAGAAAAGATATGGGATACTTCCAAGTGAGATGCGAAAACAGATAAATGAAAAAGGTCAAAAAAACGCTATAGATTAGACAAGAAAACTGGCGAAAAATACCCTTTATTCTGATATATTCTAAGCACAGTCAAGAAAACGTAATATCGACAGAATATAAGGAGGTTTTTGAAGTGAAAATTCAGAATGTAACAGATGCTTCCTTCCGTAAATATGGAAAGGTGCTTGAAGGGTATGACTTCAGTGCTCTTCTCAAAGAAATGAAACATACACCGGTTCCGGATGATGTGGTTTATGTACCATCTGTTGAGGAGCTGGAAGCTCTGGATGTAGCAAAAGCACTGCAGAATAAAGGATTTGGCGGAATCCCGATTGAAATTGGATACTGCAACGGACATAATAAGAAATTAAATGCAGTAGAATATCACCGCAGTTCAGAGATCAATGTAGCGGTAACAGATCTGGTACTGCTTATCGGAAGCCAGCAGGATATCACAGATGATTTTACATATGATACTTCTAAGATCGAAGCATTCCTGGTACCTGCAGGAACAGGTATTGAAGTATATGCAACTACACTTCATTATGCGCCATGCAATGTACAGGATGGCGGTTTCCAGTGTGTAGTCGTACTTCCGGCAGGAACCAATACAGATCTTACATTTGAGACAGCTAAGACAGGCGAGGACAGCCTGCTGACAGCTAAGAACAAATGGCTCATTGCACATGAAGATGCGGCAATCGAGGGTGCAGTAAACGGACTTCGTGGAGAGAATATCACCATTGACTGAGTTGCTCGGAATCTGTGGCAGTAGAGTATCAGAATATAGTAAATGAATAACAAAATCATATAAATACATATCAAATATGGAGGAATTTATATTATGAACAATATACCAGTAGTAAAACTTGGATTAATCGCAGTAAGCCGTGACTGTTTCCCGATTCAGCTTTCTGAGAAGAGACGCGCAGCTATCATGGACGCTTACAAGGGTGAGCTTTATGAATGTCCAGTAACTGTTGAGAATGAGAAAGACATGGAGAAGGCTCTCGAGGATGTAAACAAAGCTGAGTGTAATGCACTTGTTGTTTTCCTTGGAAACTTCGGACCAGAGACTCCAGAGACCCTGATCGCTGAGAGATTTGACGGACCTTGCATGTATGTAGCTGCTGCTGAGGGCGATGGCGATATGATCAATGGTCGTGGCGATGCTTACTGCGGTATGCTGAACTGCTCCTACAACTTAAAGATGCGTCATCTTGAAGCTTATATTCCGGAATATCCGGTTGGAACTGCAACTGACATTGCTACCATGATCGCTGACTTCGTACCAGTTGCACGTGCCGTTATCGGTGTTCGTAACCTGAAGATCATTACCTTTGGACCACGTCCACAGGACTTCTTCGCATGTAACGCACCGATCAAAGGACTCTATGAGCTGGGCGTTGAGATTGAAGAGAACTCTGAGCTTGACCTTCTTGTTTCCTTTAAAGAGCATGAGAATGATCCTCGTATCCCGGATGTCTGTGCTGATATGGCAAAAGAGATGGGCGAAGGCAAATATTATGAAGATCTTAATGCTAAGATGGCACAGTTTGAGCTTACTCTTCTTGACTGGGCTGAGGCTCACAAGGGAGCAAGAAAATACGTTGCATTTGCTGATAAATGCTGGCCTGCATTCCCGTCACAGTTTGGATTTGAGCCATGCTATGTAAACAGCCGTCTTGCTGCAAGAGGAATCCCGGTATCCTGTGAGGTTGATATCTACGGAGCTCTTAGCGAGTACATCGGACTTTGCATTTCCAATGACGCTGTTACACTGCTTGACATCAACAACTCCGTTCCTCAGTACATCTATGATGAGGATATCAAGGGCAAATATGATTATAAGCTTACCGATACATTCATGGGCTTCCATTGCGGAAATACTCCGGCCTGCAAGATGTGCGATTCCAGAGCTGTTAAATATCAGCTGATCCAGCACAGACTTCTTGAGCCGGAAGGATCTGAGCCAGATTTCACAAGAGGAACTCTGGAGGGAGATATCGCTGCTTCTGATATTACATTCTATCGTCTGCAGTGCAACTCTGAGGGAGAGCTTGTTTCTTATGTTGCAGAAGGTGAAGTTCTTGACGTACCTACAAGATCCTTTGGTGGTATTGGTATCTTCGCAATCAAAGAGATGGGAAGATTCTACCGTCACGTACTGATCGAGGGCAACTACCCGCATCACGGTGCAGTTATGTTCGGACATTATGGAAAGGCATTCTACGAAGTAGTGAAATTCCTTGGACTTGATGTTAAGAAGATCGGTTACAACCAGCCAGCTGGTGTAAGATATCCTACAGAGAATCCATGGGGCTAATGCTTAAATAAACAGTAAGTAATTGCTGTGTACAAAGTTGAGAGCAATGTAGAATGATTGCTTCTTGCTTAAAAAGCAGGAAGGGACGATTTGAATAGAATTATAGGCGTATATAGAAACGGCCGTACCACTTTATGCGGTACGGCTGTTTTTAGAATAGGCGGGCAGAGCATTCTAAGAGGGTTCTGGCCGGAAAGCCTAGAAGGAACGCCTAAGGCATGAACTTAAGGAGGATAAAAATGTATTTTATCGGTGTTGATCTTGGTACTTCCGCAGTAAAACTTCTTCTTATGGAAGAATCCGGAAAAATCTGTAATATCGTATCAAAAGAATATCCATTATTTTTCCCGCATCCGGGCTGGTCTGAGCAAAATCCGGAAGACTGGTATACCCAGAGTATGGCTGGTATGAAAGAACTGACAGAGGGCATTGACCGCTCCCAGGTTGCCGGAATCAGCTTCGGCGGACAGATGCATGGACTGGTAACTTTAGATGATCAGGATCAGGTAATTCGTCCTGCAATTTTGTGGAATGACGGACGTACTTCTGAAGAGACAGATTATCTGAATAATGTGATCGGAAAGGACAAGCTTTCCCAGTATACTGCAAATATCGCATTTGCCGGCTTTACTGCTCCGAAGATCCTGTGGATGAAGAAAAATGAGCCGGAGAAATTTGCAAAAGTAGTGAAAATCATGCTCCCGAAGGATTATCTTGCTTATCGTTTAAGCGGTTCCTTCTGTACGGATGTATCAGATGCTTCCGGTATGCTTCTTCTCGATGTAAAGAATCGCTGTTGGTCAAAGGAAATGCTGGAGATCTGTGGGGTGAAGGAGGAGCAGCTTCCGAAGGTTTATGAGAGCTGGGAAGTTGTAGGAACTCTGAAGCCAGAAGTGGCAAAAGAGCTTGGCTTCTCTGAGAATGTTAAGGTTATCGCAGGTGCCGGTGACAATGCGGCAGCAGCAGTTGGTACTGGAACAGTTGGTGACGGACAGTGCAATATTTCCCTTGGTACTTCCGGAACCGTGTTCATTTCCAGCAAGAATTTTGGTGTGGATGAGCACAATGCCCTTCATTCCTTTTGTCACGCAGATGGAAGCTATCATCTTATGGGCTGTATGCTCAGTGCTGCTTCCTGTAATAAATGGTGGGCTGAGGAGATTCTTAGAACGAAGGACTTCGCAGCAGAGCAGGCGCCTATCCAGAAGCTTGGTGAGAATCACGTATTCTTCCTGCCATACCTGATGGGTGAGCGTTCCCCACACAACGATCCAGATGCAAGAGGCGTATTCTTCGGCATGTCCATGGACACTTCAAGAGCAGATATGACCCAGGCTGTATTGGAGGGAGTTGCTTTCGCACTTCGTGATTCTCTGGAGGTTGCAAAGAGTCTTGGAATTAAAATTGAGCGTACCAAGATCTGTGGCGGTGGTGCAAAGAGCCCGCTGTGGAAGCAGATCATTGCAAATGTTATGAATATTAAGGTTGACGTTCTGGAAGTGGAAGAGGGACCATCCCTTGGCGGTGCTATGCTGGCAGCAGTAGGATGCGGTGTTTATCCGGACGTTGAGACTGCTGGCAAGAAGCTTGCAAAAGTAGTGGATACTGTAGAGCCTACTCCAGAACTGGCTGCGAAATATGAGGAGAGATACCAGAAGTTCAAAGAACTGTATCCGGCTATGAAGCCGCTGTTTAAGAATCTGTAAGAGATATAGCAAGGCGGACATAATTTGGTTTAAAACGGATTGATAGAATGGTGATTGTGTTGAATGTGAAATAATTAACACAATCACCATTTTTGTATAGTCATGATTCTATAAAACAAATTTCTCCAGAACTTCTGCAACACCATCCTCATTGTTAGTGCGTGCAGTGATATAATCCGCAGACTCTTTCACGCCATCTGGTGCATTTGCCATGGCAACGCCAAGGGCAGCATAGCGGATCATGGAGAGGTCATTGAAACCGTCGCCGATAGCGATAGTTTCAGCGGGGGTGAAATTGTAGAGCTTACCAATGCAATCAATAGCTGCAGCCTTTGACACCTTACTGTTGAAGAACTCCAGATAGAAGGGCTTGGAGGTGCAAAAAGTTACGTTATGAAAATGAGCTGTTTTCCGTAGCTCTTTTTCTATTTGCTGAATTTGGGAAACATCGTCATACCAGAGAATTTTCGTAATCCCCTGCGCCAAAAGCTCGTCGATAGATGGCATGAGAAGGGGCGTTACCTTGGTAGCCTGGCTGTATTCCTGAATCCGGTCATTCAGCTTGTTCCCATATAATTTATTGTCCGACCAGATGCACATGGTAGTATCATAGTTCAGTCCTGCTTCCAGAATCAGACGCGCATCGTCAGCTTTCAGCTCCTGTCTATACAGAACGCGTCCGTCAGCAGAATCCAGGATCATAGCCCCATTATAAGTGATCACAGGTCCCTGAATGCCCAGCTGTTTCTGATAGCGCTCCACTCCCTGAATGGGGCGCCCGGTGCAAATGGAGAAAATCAGTCCCTGCGCGGCTGCCTGCCGGATTATTTCGATGGTGTATGGTGTAATTTCGTTTTTGTCATTTAATAAAGTACCGTCCATGTCGGCGGCTGCAAATTTATAGATCATAGTGCCTCCTGGAATATATGGTAAATTAGTTTTGTGAGCTGAAATGTCCCTCGCAGGCAGAGTATCCTGCTGGTTATATTTTCTTATTATAAAACGAAGATAGTGCAGGAATCAATCACTTTGAATGGTTACATGTGAAGATTCACATGGATTTCGGGAAAAGATGCCTTGATTTCGGCATTTAAGAGAATTGTTTTTTTGTTTGCAAAATGGTAAAATAATTGGGTGCTGTAAAAGCGGAGACAGGCAGGCTGAGATTGTGAAACAGTCATGCCTTTGGGACTTTTACAAAAATGAAAAATAGAAAAGTGATGAGGTGTAAAGCTATGCAGGAAATGAAGCCAGTTAAAGAAGGCAAAGTACGCGAGATTTACGACAACGGAGACAGCCTGATCATGGTTGCGACAGACCGTATCAGCTGTTTTGATGTGATCCTGAACAACGAAGTGACGAAGAAAGGCACTGTTCTTACACAGATGTCCAAGTTCTGGTTTGATATGACCCAGGATATCCTGCCGAACCACATGATTTCTGTTGATGTAAAAGATATGCCGGAGTTTTTCCAGCAGGATAAGTTTGACGGAAACAGCATGATGTGCCGCAAGCTGGATATGATCCCGGTTGAGTGCATCGTTCGTGGATATATCACAGGAAGCGGCTGGGCAAGCTACCAGGAGAACGGTACAGTCTGCGGAATCAGACTTCCGGAGGGACTTGTTGAGTCTGATAAGCTCCCTGAGCCTATTTATACACCATCTACCAAGGCTGATCTTGGAGATCATGATGAAAATATCTCATTCGAAAAATCAGTAGAAGTATTAGAGAAGATTTATCCTGAGAAGGGCAGAGAGTACGCAGAGAAGATTCGCGATTATACAATTGCTCTTTACAAGAAATGTGCAGAGTATGCTCTTACAAAGGGCATCATCATCGCAGATACCAAGTTTGAGTTTGGTTTAAATGAGCAGGGTGAGGTAGTGCTTGCCGATGAGATGCTCACACCTGACAGCTCACGCTTCTGGCCACTTGATGGATATAAGCCTGGACAGGGACAGCCTTCATTTGACAAGCAGTATGTAAGAGACTGGCTCAAGGCAAATCCGGACAATGACCTTCTTTTACCTGATGAGGTTGTTGTGAAGACTGTAGAGAAATATAAAGAGGCATTTGAGCTTCTTACAGGAAGCAAATTCAGCCGCTAATATATTATTTATTCCGCGTTACTATTTCGCAATTATAAACGGAGATATTATGAACCAGGACAATAACATAAATCAGTATATAAATACTAGTATAGATACAAAAAGTCATACCGGTACAAAATTAGAAAGGTGTTCTGATATTGACGAGCATAACCATGTATTTGATGAGCTTCATGAGGAGTGTGGTGTGTTCGGCATGTATGATTTTGATGGAGGAAATGTCGCATCCACTATCTATTATGGTCTTTTTGCACTTCAGCACAGAGGACAGGAAAGCTGTGGTATTGCAGTGAGTGATACACACGGACCAAAGGGAAAGGTGACCACACACAAGGGTATGGGCCTTGTAAATGAGGTATTTACTCCTGATATTTTAGAGCCTATGAAGGGTGATATCGGAGTGGGACATGTGCGCTATTCAACAGCAGGCTCATCAACACGTGAGAATGCACAGCCTCTCGTATTAAATTATGTCAAGGGCACACTTGCCATGGCACACAACGGAAACCTCATAAATGCAAAGGAGCTTCGCAAGGAGCTTGAGTATACAGGAGCTATTTTCCAGACCACAATCGACTCTGAGGTTATAGCTTATCATATTGCCAGAGAACGTCTTAACTCAAAAACAGCGGAGGAGGCGGTCAGACGTGCCTGCCAGAAGCTTAAGGGAGCCTACGCGCTTGTTGTCGAGAGCCCGAGAAAGCTTATTGCAGCCAGAGACCCATTTGGTTTTAAGCCTCTTTGCATCGGAAAGAGAGACAATGCATATATCGTTACATCTGAGACCTGTGCGCTTGATACAATCGGTGCAGAGTTTGTCAGGGATGTAGAGCCGGGAGAGGTTATCACTATCACTCCTGAAAAGGGCATTGAGTCTGATATGACTATGGCACTTGCCCCTGAAAAACAGGCCAGATGCGTGTTTGAATACATTTATTTCGCAAGACCTGACAGCCATATTGACGGAGTAAGCGTGTATGGCAGCCGTATCAAGGCTGGCAGATTCCTTGCAATGGATTCACCGGTTGAGGCTGATATCGTGACAGGAGTACCGGAGTCAGGAAATGCCGCTGCTCTTGGTTATTCACTTGAGTCGGGCATTCCATATGGCACAGCATTTGTCAAGAACGGTTATGTCGGCAGGACATTTATCAAGCCTAAGCAGTCAAGCCGTGAATCAAGCGTGCAGATAAAGCTCAATGTATTAAAGGAGGCTGTTAAGGGCAAGAGAGTTGTTATGATTGATGATTCAATTGTGCGAGGAACAACCTCAGACAGAATAGTGCGTATGTTAAGAGAGGCGGGTGCCACAGAGGTGCATGTGCGCATCAGTTCACCGCCATTCTTATGGCCTTGCTATTTCGGTACAGATATTCCTGCAAGAGAGCAGCTTATCGCTTACAACAGGACTATTGAGGATATCAGACAGATTATAGGTGCAGATTCTTTAGGCTACCTTGGAATTGACAGACTTCATGAGATGGTAGAGGGATTGCCAATCTGCATGGGCTGTTTCACAGGAAAATATCCGATGGAGCCACCGAAGGATGATATCAGAGGCGAGTATTTTGATAAAGAAATAGACCTCGAGAGAAAAATGCTTAATCGCTAATAAAGGAGAGAATATGAGTACAGACAGATACACAAGTCCTCTTTCTGAGCGCTATGCCAGCAAAGAGATGCAGTATATTTTTTCGCAGGATATGAAATTTACCACTTGGAGAAAGCTCTGGATTGCCCTTGCAGAGACTGAGATGGAGCTTGGGCTTTCACAGGATGGCAAGCCGGTTATCACACAGGAACAGATTGATGAATTAAAGGCACATGTGGATGATATCAATTATGACGTGGCAAAGGAGCGTGAGAAGCTTGTGCGTCACGATGTAATGAGCCATGTCTATGCATATGGACAGCAGTGCCCTAAGGCAGCAGGAATTATACATCTTGGAGCAACCTCATGCTATGTAGGTGACAATACAGATATCATCATCATGAATGAAGCATTAAAGCTCGTTCACAAAAAGCTTATAAGTGTTATTGCGGAGCTTGCAAACTTTGCTGATAAGTATAAGAATCAGCCAACTCTTGCATTTACACATTTCCAGCCGGCACAGCCGACAACAGTTGGAAAGCGTGCCACACTGTGGCTGAATGAGTTTATGCTGGATCTCGAGGATTTAGAGTATGTGCAGGGCACATTAAAGCTCCTTGGCTCAAAGGGTACTACAGGAACACAGGCCAGCTTCCTTGAGCTCTTCGACGGAGACAATGAGACAATAGACAAGATAGATCCGATGATTGCAAAGAAGATGGGCTTTAAGGATTGTTATCCGGTGTCAGGCCAGACATATTCCCGTAAGGTAGATACAAGAGTGGTAAATGTGCTCGCAGGCATTGCTGCATCGGCTACAAAGATGTCAAACGACATCAGACTGCTCCAGCATCTTAAGGAAGTAGAGGAGCCGTTTGAGAAGAACCAGATTGGCTCATCAGCCATGGCATATAAGAGAAATCCTATGAGAAGTGAGAGAATTGCATCTCTTTCAAGATATGTTCTTGCAGATGTAATGAATCCTGCAATTACCTCAGCTACACAGTGGTTTGAGAGAACACTTGACGATTCAGCAAACAAGCGTCTTTCAATACCTGAGGGCTTCCTTGCAATAGACGGAATCCTTGACCTCTGCCTCAATGTGGTGGATGGACTGGTAGTATATCCAAAGGTTATTGAAAAGCACTTTATGGCAGAGATACCATTCATGGCAACAGAGAACATCATGATGGATGCTGTAAAGAATGGCGGAAATCGTCAGGAGCTCCATGAGAAGATCAGACAGCTCTCAATGCAGGCAGGAAAGACAGTAAAGGAAGAGGGAAAAGAAAATAACCTCGTAGACTTAATCGCTGCAGATCCTGCATTCGGATTGACAAAAGCTGATATCGAAAAGAACCTTAAGCCTGAGCTTTATGTGGGACGTGCACCTCGTCAGGTAGATGTATATCTGCGTGATGTAGTTAATCCGGTGCTTGAAGCGCATAAGGATGAGAGTGGAGTAAAGGCAGAGATTAACGTATAATATCGAAAGTATAGATAACGGTAATTTGCTTGTGTTAACATATTTATCTAAGTGAAAAACCCCGGCATATAAACCTGTTTCATGGTTTATATGCCGGGGTTTTATATATTCGTCAAGTATGAAGTTAGTTTAAATTAATTCTCTTTGACATCATCTCAGGATTGGTAGCCTCGCTGATTGCCACATGCTTGCTGATTACACCGGCCTTGTACAGATTGAAGATGCTTGTATCCATTGCAATCATATTCTCAGCTGCAGAGGTGTAGATGATACCATCAATCTGATGGACCTTGCCTTCACGGATCAAGTTCCTTATTGCAGGCGTGAGTACCATGATTTCAAAAGCAGGCACCATCTCACCGTTTGTGGCAGGTAAAAGCTTCTGGCAGACAACAGCCTGCAGTACAGATGCAAGCTGGATGGCTATCTGGTGCTGCTGGGAAGCAGGAAACGCATCGATTATTCGGTCAATGGTATTTGCGGCACCAATTGTGTGGAGTGATGAAAATATGAGATGACCGGTTTCAGCCGCTGTGACAGCTGTATTGATGGTCTCATAGTCTCGCATCTCTCCAAGCAATATGACGTCAGGACTCTGGCGGAGTGCGGCACGAAGTGCAGTGAGATAGCTTTCTGTATCTGTGTTGATTTCACGCTGTGACACAATACATTTGTCATGACGATGTAAAAACTCAAGCGGATCCTCAAGAGTGATAATATGCTCTTCCTTCTCATGGTTGATCTGATCGATAATACATGCTAGTGTGGTAGATTTACCGCTTCCGGCTGGGCCGGTAACCAGCACCATGCCGTTGTTTGTTTCCGCAAGTTCCATAACAGAGTCCGGTATATGTAAATCGCTTGGCTTTGGCAGTGTGAATGAGATAACACGGATGACAGCAGAGTAAGAGCCACGCTGCTTGAAAGTGCTCACTCTGTAACGTGATACTCCCGGTATAGCGAAGGAAAAGTCATCATCTCCGGTTTCCTCGAATTTTGAAATATCTCTCTCGGCAAGAGCATAGATTGATGTGACAAATTCAAAGGTCTCTTTTGGAATCATTCTGATTTCATTGAGGCACTCCATCACTCCCTTTGATTTGTATGTGAGAGGGCGGCCGGCCACTATGAAAATATCCGATGCTCCGTTGTCAGTCGCTTCCTTTAATATCTTTTTAACATCCATTTTAGTTTCCTCCAATTAAGTTTAGTGTATCATTTTCCTCGAAAGCTGTGTCGGTATTGAGCTTCCATTGTTTTATTTTATAAAAAGCATCCTGCCTGTGGACAGGATAGTTGATATCAAGCTTTACAGTGAGAGTCTGCGTATCGCTTACAGTACAGGTGATGGTATAGGTCAGACCGGTAACCTTGCCGTTTGATTCATTTTCAGCGAGGTTTTTATTTATGGCAGTATCGTTGTCTGATAGAGCAGTCTTTATGGCCTCATAGTATGCTGCTTTATCAGGACTGCCCTCGTAGGTGGATGCAAGAATGGCATCAATCTGTGATATCTCATCCCATACATTTTCACATGCACGGTAATACGAGCTGTTGTTATCAGCAACGCGTTTGCTCAGCTTATAGTCAGAGTTTGCTGTGACAAAGGCGAGTGCCGAGAACGTGACAATGCATATCATGGAAAAGGTAAGCAGGATGGTCGAAAAACCGAAATTTGAAAATTCTCTTCTTTTTTTCATGGGGTGCTCACCGTCCTTCCATCAGAGGAAAGTGCAGTATAGCTGCACGCGGTAATGCTGTATACACAGTGGCTGTCTGCTGCTATAAACTCTATGTCAGCCTTTTGTACTCCGTAGGCATCCTGCCCAAGCCTGCTTACAATAACCTTGTATGCGGCATCATCCTTATCACATGGATGATAGCTTTTGTCAAGATAAATGAATAGCTTTTCATCTGCACAGATGGAGCCGTTAAAGAGCGATGATACGGCGTTTAAATCGCCATGCTCCTGTTCGTATGCGCTTGCTGCATTGCTGCATGCATTAACAGCCTCATGCAGCACCTGAGTTTCTTCTGTCAGCTTGTGGGTCTTTATGAAGAAAAGCAGTCCCACAATCAAAAGAGCTGAAAAAAGCAGCAGATTAATGGTAATCTCAAGCAGGAATATTCTGTTTTTCGATTGTTTAAGCTTTGTTGAAATCATGGTTTATTCCTTGTGGTATGTAAGTTTGTGTGGCATCGAGTGGCATATCGTGGAGCGGTGTACGTGATATTGCTGCATTTATTGTCGGACGATGGTTAGTCGGAATTGACGGAGCAGTAGGTATCGGTAGTGCCACCGGATGTATCGGTGATAGTTACGGTAATCATTTTGTCGGTGGTTTCTGTCATGTCAAGTCCCCCGATTTCGACAATCCTTTGTCCGCTGTCCAGACTGTATGAGGAACCATCCTGTACATAGAGCTCTCTTAGAGAACCGTCATAATAGTATATGAAGGTATTATACACGATGTCATTTATTGTGTTTTTCAGACATAGAGCCTTTGTGCCATTTATTGTTTCTACACTGATTGCAGCGTCAGAATCATTCTGTCTGACTTTTTCGCGCAGATAAGATGTGACAGTGCGTACCTCGTAGTTGTAATTCATGGCATTGGCAGTGGACTTGTATTGCTTTACGCCAATCAGCACGAGGATAAAAGCAGTCAGCGCAAAAAGAAAAAACAGCAGCATCACAAAAAAACTGTCAGCCTGATGTGATCTTGATTTTAGCTTGAACATGGGTTATTTCCTCTCTATTATTGTCACATCGGGACGCAGATTGGAGCCGATGTATTGATAGTCTATGTAATAATAGTCGCTGTCGTAGGTGAGACCATAATGGTCTGTTAGATAATTTATGTCCGGAGGGTATGTTCCCTCAAGAGCATAGCACTGTGTGATACTTCGTGTGAGGGCGCGTTCCAGCGTGCTCTTGCTTCTTTGGGTATTGTCATCTGACAGCTTTGAAGAGAAAACACCAAACAAAACGGTACATGCGGCCAAAATCACAATTGGTATGAATTTCCATATGGTTGATTTCTTTTTCTGAACAAAAAACAGCATACTGTGCCTCCGTAAGCTATCCTATGCTTGATATAATTCCAAGCAGTGGGAGTAAAAATGATACTAGTATGAAGCCAATGAATATACAAAGCAGGATAACCATGGCAGGTTCAATCACTGATATGAATCGTGACAGCCTTGCATCTGTGTCATCCTCACAGGATGTACATATATGCTGCATGACCTCGTCCATAGACCCGGTTTTGCTGCCGATTGCAATCCAGCTTGAGTACATCTTTGAAAAAATATTGGAGTGCAGCAGTGCCTCCGAAAATGTCTCGCCGTTAGATATATTTTTACGGCAGTCATTTATTTTAGAATCAAGGACAGGATTGTTTACGAGAGCCTGTGCCAGATCAAGACCACGGTCTGTGTCAAGTCCGCTTGAGAGTGCTAAAAACATGCAGTTTGCAAAGCGGCTGGATGCGATTGACATGGAAAGAGCAGTTTTCATAAGGAGCCTTTTTCCGAAGCGTGTCTTAAAAAATATAAAAAGAAACAGTGCGGCAAAGAGCATGAAAGCTATAATGATAAGCAGATATCTATTGATGTATTCACTGAGCTTCATGAGCACGGCAGCGGTGCCGGTAAGCTCACTTCCAAGCTCTGCATATATCTGTGAGAATACAGGTAAAACCTTGGCAATCATAACGACAATAACGGCAATCATCACGGCAGAAAGCACGAGAGGATAGGCAACGGCACTTTTAATGCCTGAAGCTATTTCATCTTCGCGGTCATAGTACTTTGAGAGTGAATTTAAGACCTCTTCAAGACGGCCGGTTTCTTCACCCAGCTGTATCATATTTATCATATATTTTGGAAAGTATCCTGTATCTTTAAGTGCACTGTGAAGCGTTGCACCAAGCTCCATTGGCTTATATATCTGCTCAAGTAGATCACGTGTCTGCTTATCAGGTGCTTCATCACATAATATGGAAACACCATAGTATGTAGGAAGCCCGGCTGCTATGATAAGAGAAATCTGCTGACAGAAGGCAGAAAGCTCTGCATTGCTTAAAATCTTGGATTTTCTAGACATTTATGTCCTCCTAATAGACGTATTTGGTAATGTAATCACTTTTTTGTGCTATGAACTTCTTTGGCGAATCACTGGTAGATGCAAATGTTGGATCCAGCATGTTCCATGAGGTACCATCAAACTCGATGATGCCGTTTATCCAGCCCTTATCCTTTATATAAGTACTGATCCAGGCATGATATTCTTCACCGGCATATCCTACCTCTAAACGTGTGGGAATAGCCTGAGTCCTTAGCATAGTGGCCATGACTGCCGCATAGTCAAAACATATACCGGTATTTTCGGTAAAGACCTTGTCCACATCAGGCAGATAGCCGCTTTTGACATTTTTAGCCTTGTCATAGTCGTATTTGAAGTTTGAAATGATATAATTGTATACACTTTCCACGACCTCAGTATCGCTGCTGCAGTAGTACGCCAGTGAGCTGCCTTCCTTCACAGCCGGAGAATCGGCAGTGAAATTTACATACTGGTTAGGGTACAGATACGGTCCGAATTCATCGGTGATGGAGACAGAAATCACCTGCGACAGCACGGTGGCATATTGTGTCCCCTCAACATTTTCAAACACGGTTACAGTATACGAACCACTTGAAGCAACCAGAGGAAACACTTCATTTCCTCCATGCAGATCAAAGGTGTACGTGACACTGTCAGGCCCGGTTATCTGAAGCTTGACTTTTTGATTAGAACCGTGATAATCAACTATGATATAGCCGCTGCTGCTGTTTGAAGCATCGATACTGGCTACATCACATGTATAGGTTTGTGTGCCGTCGGCAGTTGGAGTAAGCACCTTTGGAGCAGAGTCCCAGGTGCCCTTTTCGGTAGAAGTATGGGAAAGAGGCTCCTTAGATACACTGTCATTTTTGGAATTACCGCATGCACCAAGCAAAAGGCATGATAATAATATGAGTGGAAGTGCTTTTTTATACAGTATGCACTTCATAAAAATCTCCTAAATATAAAGTTGTTTCTTTTTTTAATTATATTATAATGTATTTTCTTGTAAAATAAAATGGAAAAATGTATAATATTAAAAAATGGTTTAGATTATCAAAAGAAGAGAGCAAAAAAGGAAGGATACTAGTGATGAAAAATTTTTTTAATGAATTCAAAAAGTTTATCAGCAGAGGGAATGTCATGGATATGGCAGTTGGTATCATCATAGGTGGTGCATTTACCAGCATAGTCACATCCTTGGTCAATGACATTATAAACCCTATACTTGGAGTGTTTGGCGGCATGAATTTTGACCAGCTTTCGGTAAAGCTCTTTGGAGAAGCTACATTGTATTATGGAAAGTTTCTTACCGCAGTAGTCAATTTTCTTATCATGGCACTTATCGTATTCTGCATTGTAAAGGCTATGAATGCGGCAGGAGAGAGATTTGGACGCAAAGAGGAAAAAGAACTTGACACAAAGGAGTGTCCATACTGCAAGAGCAAGATTGCCATTGCGGCAACAAGATGCCCGAATTGTACATCAATGCTCAATACAGCAGATGAAAGTGAAAAATAGCGATACATTTATTGCATGAAACTAATAAAATCCATTGCATAAAGTGTGAAAATCTGTTACATACAGTATAAAACTCTTGACTGTGCAATAAAAACGTAGTATATTAGTTCTGTTATTTAGAATTGAAATTAGGAGGTCTTATCGTGGCAACTTTAAAAATTGTTTTATCGGTATTATTTATAATCGTCAGTTTAGTAATTACTATAGTTATTCTTTTCCAGGAGGGCAAGTCAGCAGGACTTGGCACTATCGCCGGAGTTGCTGATACATATTGGGGCAAGAACAAGGGACGTTCAAAGGAAGGACGTCTGGTTAAAGCAACAATTGTATGTGTTGTTCTTTTCTTTATTATTTCAATTGCTTTAAATATGGGAATATGGTAAATACTTAGACTGTCGAGAAATCGGCAGTCTTTTTTATCGCATCAACATCCAGATGATGAAATTCGAGGCTTTCGTTGCAGGTTGATGTGATATAAAATCAACATTCATAGGATGAAAATGTCAATGGTGGAAATTTTATTTAAAGCCTGTGCATTTGAAATCAGATGGGGCAACGAAAAGGAGAGATAATGAGTAATATAGATAAATATGAAACACGAAAAAAGATGGTCTATGACTTTATGTGTGATGACATGTATGTTCCGATGAAAATCAAGGAACTCTGCATAGTACTCGGAGTAAAAAAAGAGGACAGACCACAGCTTGAACAGATTCTTTTGGATTTGCAGGCAGAGGGAAGGATAACACTCTCAAAGCGCGGGAAATATTCAAAGTCGGAAATCAAAAAGACAGTCGGCGTATTCACAGCGCATCAAAGGGGATTTGGCTTCGTCACTGTGGAGGGAGAGCCTGATGATATTTTTATCCCGGCAGAGTATGTAAATGGTGCGATGCACATGGACACTGTTGAGATTACAATCTCACCTGTCACAACAGGACGCCGCAAGGAGGGAAAGGTTGTTTCCGTCATAGAGCGAGGCATGAAGCAGGTAGTCTGCACCTATGAGGCAAGTGATAATTTTGGTTTTGCAGTGCCTGACAATACCAGATTTGGCACAGATATTTTCATACCAAAGGAGCGCTCAAAGGGTGCTATGTCGGGCCATAAGGTAGTGGTTGAAATTACAAGCTATGGTAAAAAGGGTAAAAAGCCGGAGGGCAAGGTTGTTGAAATAATCGGACATATAGATGACCCGGGTACAGATATTCTTTCTATAGTAAAGGCTTATGATCTGCCGGTGGATTTTTCGGAGAAAATCATGCATCAGGTGCAGAATGTGGCAAAGGATGTGACACCTGCGGATATGGCCGGCAGGATGGATTTACGCGACTGGATGATGGTCACGATAGACGGAGAGGATGCAAAGGATCTTGATGATGCCGTGTCTTTATACATGGATGGCAACAATTATGTACTTGGAGTACACATAGCAGATGTGTCGAATTATGTGCAGGAGCACAGTGCCCTTGATGTGGAGGCACTTAAGAGAGGAACATCGGTTTATCTTGTAGACAGAGTAATTCCGATGCTTCCAAGAGAGCTTTCAAATGGCATATGCTCCTTGAATGAGGGATGTGACAGGCTGGCTCTTTCATGCATTATGACAATAAATAAAAAGGGTGAAGTTATCGATCATAAGATTGCAGAGACAGTTATAAAGACAAACCGCAGGATGACATACACAAATGTAAAAAAGATTCTTGCAGATAAGGATGCCGCTGTGATTGAAGAATATAAGGAGCTTGTGCCTATGTTTGAAAAAATGGCAGAGCTTGCAGCAATTCTACGCAAAAAGAGAATGAAACGAGGTTCTATAGACTTTGATTTTCCGGAGACTAAAGTCGTGCTCGATGAAGATGGTCATCCGATAGATATAAAGCCGTATGACAGAAATGTGGCAACAAAGCTCATTGAGGATTTTATGCTTATAGCAAATGAAACTGTGGCTGAGGATTATTTCTGGCAGGAAATACCTTTTGTATACAGAACACATGACAAGCCGGACTCAGAAAAAATCGCAAAGCTTTCCACATTTATCAATAATTTTGGCTATACGCTTCATATTGGAACTGATGAGGTACACCCAAAGGAGCTTCAGAAGCTTTTGATGAAGGTGGAGGGCACAGACGAGGAATCGCTGATAAGCAGACTGACACTGCGCTCTATGAAGCAGGCGAGGTATACAACAGCATGTACAGGACATTTTGGACTGGCGGCAAATTATTATTGTCACTTTACATCACCAATCCGCAGATATCCTGATTTGCAGATACACCGTATCATCAAGGAAAATATCCGCGGCAGGATGAATGATAACCGCAGGGAGCACTATGAGTCTATACTCGATGCTGTTGCAAAGCAGGCAAGTGAGACCGAACGACGTGCAGAAGAGGCAGAGCGTGAAACAGTCAAGCTTAAAAAATGTGAATACATGTCAAATCATATTGGTGAATGCTTTGAAGGAGTTATATCAGGTGTCACGGAGTGGGGCTTTTTCGTGGAGCTTCCAAATACAGTTGAGGGACTTGTGCGCGTGACAGACCTGACAGATGATTTCTATGAGTTTTACGAGGATACCTATGAGCTAGCCGGTACAGCCACCAATAAGAGATACAAGCTTGGACAAAAAATCAAGGTTGTTGTGGACAGTACTGACAAAATTATGCGTACAATTGATTTTAAACCGGCGGAATAATATGACAATAATGACGAAATTTTTTATGATTTAACAATACTTATTTGATTAGCTGTTATTTGTCGGTCGTTGTGCGATAGATTTATTGAAAAAGATGTCATAATATATTATATAGTGTAAATAAACAGAAATGTGAACCAGCGGTTTACAATAATTTGCGTTTTAGATATTGGCAATTGTAAAAAAATGTGTTAGTATTGTAAAGCAGTTTGAGGAAAGGAGATACCGACATGGCTAAGGAACCAAAGAAATTAATAGCCAACAACAAAAAGGTCTATCACGATTACTTTTTGCTTGAGAAATACGAAGCCGGTATTTCACTTGCAGGAACTGAGGTGAAGTCACTTCGAATGGGAAAGGGCAGCATAAAGGAGTCGTTCATCCGTATTGAGAACGGTGAGATTATCCTGTATGGCATGCATATCACACCATATGAGAAGGGAAATATCTTCAACAAGGATCCACTCAGACCTAAAAAGCTTTTGCTCCACAAGAAGGAAATCGAAAAGCTTTCATCAAAGATGAAGGAAAAGGGTTTCACAATTGTGCCTGTGGAGGTATACTTTAAGGGGAGTCTGGTCAAAGTAGAGATAGCACTTGCCAAAGGTAAGAAGCTTTATGATAAGAGAGCAGACATAGCCAAGAAGGATCAAAAGCGAGAGGCGCAGAGAGATTTCAAAATCAGAAATCTTGGTTAGCAAAAAATTAAATATGGGCTAGTAAAGGTTTCGACGGGGCCCACAAGGTCCGGTGGACCTTGGCTTTGGGCGGACCGAAGCGGAGCGGAGAACATGGAGCGTAGCTGCATGTACCCCGCAAAAAATTAAATATGGGCTAGTAAAGGTTTCGACGGGGTACATGCAGCTGGAGAAGCGAGTCGTATGGCGATGCGTTAAATGGCCAAATTAAAATTAAACGCTGAAGATAATTTAGCATACGCTGCCTAATGGCAGCAGTCTGACCTAGAGCACTCACACTTTAGGACCCAGGCTTCGACTATGTGAGAAACGACGTTGGCAAAGCTTTGAGCCATCGGGCGTATCATGAAGCTACTGAAACCACAAGGTTGTTTGTTATCGTGTGGCAGAGGGAATGTTAAATAATAAACTACACTCGTAGAAGGACAGGGAATTGTATTTCGGACACGGGTTCGACTCCCGTCTAGTCCACTAAAAGGCGGTTTGCGATAAAACCGCCTTTATTCTTGCCCGATTTCCTACAGCAGAAAGTGCGATTAATAAATCATTTAAGGAGTTAGTAAAACTGTTATTTCAGGTTATCGAAAACATCGTAAAAACGCGGGATGTATCGTATTTGAAAAATTAATTTAAAAAAAATGTAAAAAAGTGTTGACAAGTATGGAATAGGGTGATATTATATCGAAGTCGCTTCGGTGAGGCAACAAAAACGAAACGGCAAAACAGCATATCGGGGTGTGGCTCAGCTTGGCTAGAGCGCCTGGTTTGGGACCAGGAGGTCG
>OLOK01000129.1_pt1 | contig 68373 bp, 63 predicted proteins | sample 1672591 | NCBI WGS metagenome assembly OLOK01 (sample SAMEA3136703, study PRJEB25190) | human gut metagenome | biome: human gut; feature: human-associated habitat; material: faeces | place: Austria | collected 2013 | reverse complement strand
CAGACGAAAAATCCCTCGCTGTTGGTCATATTTCCGGTTTTCAGATAGACCCTAACTTTTTCAGCGGAATTTCCAACCCGTTTTACGCCGTCACATTCCGCCAGGACGTGACGGAGCTTCGGAATTACTGTAAGGAGCAGAAGATTTCCTTTTATTATGGCCTGATTTATCTTTGCTGCAAGGCATTGCAGGACGTACCGGCCTTTGCCTGCCGGATACGGGGAGAAAACGTCGTGGAGCTGGGGGAGCAGAAGCCCAGCTTTACCGATCTCAAAAAGGGAAGCGAGCTGTTTCATATCGTGACCATGCCCTGTGACGGCTCGATCATCGAATTCTGCGGGAAAGCCAGAGAGGTCAGCGGCAAGCAGGATTATTTTATTGACATGGCGGGGCAGGCGGGCGATCTGATTTATTTCTCCTGTCTGCCGTGGATGGACGTCACCGCCGTGACCAACGAACGGGAGTTATTGGCCCCAAACGCCAGAGACGATTCCATCCCCAGAATCTGCTGGGGGAAGTATACTTTGGAAAACGACCGGGTGTATCTGGGAATTTCCGTGGAGGTCAACCACCGGCTGATTGACGGGGTACACATCGGACGCTTTGCGGAAGCGCTGACCCGGCGGATACAGGCATTAAAGTGAAACGAAGCGTCTGCGATCATTGACCGCAGACGCTTAACCGTTTATTTGCAGAATTCCGTGATTGCCGCGTGGGCGAACTGCGCCGTTCCGGCGCCCCCGGCGGCGTCGATGTTTTCCGTCATGCTGTCACCGGCAATGTACATCTGCCCCAGACTTTGCAGAATTTCCTTGGTGCAGGTGTAATAGTGGTTCGTGATGAAGGTTTGCAGCTTGGCGACCAGCGCCTGTGCGCCCTCGGAAGCGGGAGAGGTGCCCCGGATGGCGCCGAAACGGGCAAAAATGTCCATCAGATCGTCGGCGCTCTCCTGCGCCTGCCGGGGCGTGACGTTTTTCTTCTCAAACTCCTGCCATGCCGGAGTTTTGCCCCACTTCTGCTTGGCCTCCGCTGTGTATTTTTCGATTTCACTGGTATCAAATTTGGAAAAGTCCATAGAAAACACTCCTGTTTGTTGAATTTCCCGGGCGTGGGAAATGAGCTGTTCCAGATGTTCCCGCTGCATTTCCAGCAGGTGCACCTGCTGGGCGAGGGCGGTCATAGGGTCAAAATCCGGGGCATCCAGAATCCGCTTGATGTCCTTCAGCGGGAATTGCAGCTCCCGGAAAAGCAGGATAGACTGCATCCGCTCCAGCGCCGCGTCGTCATACAGCCGGTAGCCCGCTTCCGTCACCGCGGTTGGCTTCAGCAGGCCGATGGCGTCATAATGGTGGAGCGTGCGCACACTCACGCCGGTGATACGGCTGACTTCCTTGACGGTTTTCATTTCCATCCCTCCCGATGAAAACAGTATAAACTATGACGTTGGGGGAGAGTCAAGAGGGAAAATGAAAAAATTGCAAAAAGCCGAGAGCAGGTAAAATTCCCGCTCTCGGCTTTTTGGGCGTATTCATTTAATACACAACAGCGTCGTCGGCGGTGAAGCCGTCCAGCGAATTTTCCTTCACCTGAATGCAGACAAAAGTAATGCCGGACTCTGCGGCTGCGGAGAACTGGCGCTTTGCGGCGGGGGCGACTCTCAGCCAGTCACCGGCGGTGAGGGGGACGGTCTCGCCGTCAATGACGGCCTTTCCGCTTCCGGAAATCACACCGTAGATTTCCTCGTTGTGCTTATGGGAGTGGACGAAGGGAACGCCCGCGCCCGCGGGAAGCTGGTTGATGCTGACCTCCGCGCCGGTCAGGGAGAGGGCGTCGTGCAGCTCGGTTCTGGCCGCGGTTCCAACGTTTGTCTTTGTGTAGTTTTTCATGGTGTATGCCTCCAAGGAAATATTGCAATTTCTCATTGCGTACTTGTATTTTACCGGCGGGTACTGTAAAATACAAGTACGCACTTTTTTATAACTGTACACCAAAAAGAAAATGTGTCGCAACAGACCCGGAGGTGAGGGAATATGAAAACAAAAGAGGAGCTGCCCGCCTGTCCCGTGGCGACGGCGGTGGCTTTGATCGGCGGAAAATGGAAGCTACTGATCCTGCGGAACCTGAAAAGCCGCCCGTGGCGGTTCAACGAATTGCAGCGGGATCTGGATGGCATTTCCCAGAAGGTGCTGACCGACAGTCTGCGGCAGATGATCGACGACGGGCTTGCCTATCGCCACGATTACCGGCAGATGCCCCCGCGGGTGGAATACGGGCTGACGGAGTTAGGCAGGCAGATGCTGCCGATCATCGACGCGCTGGCGGAGTTCGGAAACTACTACAAAACAGTGGCAGGGGAGAAATAAGGAGGGATTCCCATGGAAAAGAGCAATATCGACGAGAAAATCAAACTTCTGACGGGAAACGGCATGTGGCACACGCAGGAGGTGGAGGGCTTGCCCTCCGTCCATCTGTCCGACGGGCCGCACGGCCTGCGCAAGCAGGAGGAAAAGGAGCGCCAGAACAACGTCAGTCTGGTGTCCACCTGCTATCCCACGGCCAGCGCCTTAGCCTGTTCGTGGGATGTGACCGCGGCGGAGCGGCTGGGCAGGGCGGTTGCGAAGGAAGCATGGAACGCGGACGTTGCCGTGCTGCTGGGGCCGGGCATCAACATGAAGCGTTCCCCCCTGTGCGGCAGGAATTTTGAGTATTTCAGCGAAGACCCCTTTCTGGCCGGACGGCTGGGCGCGGCCTATGTCAGCGCCGCGCAGGGCGAAGACGTGGCGGTCTCCCTCAAGCATTTCGCGGCCAACAATCAGGAGACAAACCGACAGACCGCCAACAGCCAGATCGACGAACGCGCCCTGCGGGAGATTTATCTCAGTGCCTTTGAATACGTGGTGAAAACGGCACGTCCCGCCACGGTTATGGCGTCCTACAACCGCCTGAACGGGTATTATGCCTGTGAAAACCGCCACCTGCTCACGGAAATTCTCCGGGAGGAATGGGGCTTTGACGGGGTGGTCATTTCCGACTGGGGCGCCTGTGCGGACTTGGCGAAAGCCGTGAAGGCGGGTATGGACCTGGAAATGCCGGACAGCCACGGAATCCATGCCCGGAAGCTGAAAGCGGCGCTCAAGGCGGGGGAAATCTCAGAGGAAGATATCGCCAAGGCCGCCGGAAGAATCGAAAAACTGGTGAAAAAGTACGCGCCGGACAACAGAGCGAAAAAGGATACGTCGGACGCCCACGAGATTGCAAAGCAGCTTGCCTGCGAAAGCGCTGCCCTGCTGAAAAACGACGGGATACTCCCGATTTCTCAGGATGCGGACTTGGTGGTCATCGGCGCTCTGGCGGAGCAGATGCGTTTTCAGGGCGGCGGCAGCAGCCATATCAACACGGCCAGCTTCCCCAATGCGCTGGACGCCCTGCGGAAGCTGGGGGTGACGGTCACTTACGCGCCCGGATATTCTCTGAAAGACGAGGAAAACCGGGAATTGGAGGAACAGGCGCTGGCTTTGGCCGCGGGGCAGAAAACGGTTCTGTTTTTCGGCGGCCTGACCGACCAGTACGAGGGGGAGGGCTACGACCGGGAAAGCCTTGCCATGCCCGCAAACCAGCTGCATCTGCTGAACAAAATCTGCGAAGTGAGTCCCAATGTGGCGGTGGTGTCCTTCAGCGGCGCACCCTATGACATGGCCTTTGAGAACAGGGTGCGGGGCATTTTACAGATGTACCTCGGCGGCGAGGCCGTGGGGGAAGCCTGCGGCGAGCTGCTGACGGGGCGGGTGAACCCCAGCGGAAAGCTGGCGGAATCCTGGCCTTACGCGGTGGAGGACACGCCCTGCCATGGCTTCTTCGCCACCGGCAGCGACGACATCGAATACCGGGAGAGTATTTTCATGGGGTACCGGTACTATGACAGCTTTGGGATTCCGGTGCGGTTCCCCTTCGGCTTCGGGCTGAGCTATACGACCTTTGCTTACGACAATTTGAAACTGAGCAGCGAAACCTACGAGGGCGGAAAGCTGCAAGTTTCTCTGGATGTGACCAACACCGGCAGCGCGGCGGGGGCGGAGATCGTAGAGCTGTACGTGGAAAATCCGCCCGCCGATTATCTGCGGGCAAAGAAGGAGCTGAAAGGCTTCCAAAAGGTCATGCTGGTGCCCGGCGAGACGAAGCGCGTCACGATGGAGCTGGACGAAAGAAGCTTCTCCATGTTCGACGAAGGCCGGTTCCGGTTGACCGGCGGTACATACCGGGTGCTTATCGGAAGCTCTGTGCAGGATATCCGTCTGACGCAGACGGTAACGGTGCAGGGCGAAGCCTGTACGCGCAATGACCGGGAGAGACTTTCCGACTACTTCCAGAAAGATCTGCACGGCGTGACCCGGCAGCAGTTCGCGGCGCTTTACGGGAAGCCCCTCAGCCACTTTGACGACCGGAAGCCGGGGGAATACAGCCTGTATGACTCCCTGAATCAGCTGGCGGAAGCGTCCCCCATCGCAAGAATGGTACGCAAAGCGGCGCGGCCGCTGGTGTATTCCATGTTCAAGGGCATCCCCCACGATGATCCGCAGGTCGTTATGGTCCTGATGGGCATGGAAAACGGCATGATCGACAGCGTGGTGTGCCAGAGCGGCGGAATGCTGCCCATGCGGGTGGCGGAAGCCATGGTTTTGCAGGCGAACGGCCATCGCGGCAAGGCGCTCCGGAAGCTCATAAGGGGGTAACGCGGATGAAAAACAGTTTGGATAAGAGAACAAAATGGTGCTACTGCATCGGCGCGACGGGGCGGGACGCCGCCTACGCGCTGGTGAGCATGTATCTGCTCACTTACGTCCAGTACACCATGAAGCTGACCGTCGCCCAGTTCGGCGTGATCTCCGCGGCCATCGTGGTCTGCCTGATCTGGGACGCGGTCAACGACGCGCTGATGGGCATTATCATCGAGAACACCCACTTCAAAAGCGGGAAATTCAAGCCGTGGATCATCGTCGGCGCGGTTCTGAACGCGTTGGTGATCGTGGCGCTCTTTACCCTTCGGCCGCAGGGCTGGGGCTTTGTCGCCTTTTTTGCCACAGGGTATCTTCTCTGGGGCATGACCTACACCATGAACGACATTGCCTACTGGGGAATGCTGCCCAGTCTGAGCAGCGACCCCAAAGAGCGGGACACGCTGGTGACGCTGATGAGCGTATTCATCTGCGTCGGCCAGTTCGCGGTGGCGGGGATCGTGCCCACGGTGGTGGCGGGAAACGCGATTCAGGCGTACCGGGTGACGGCGCTGATCGTCGCTCTGGCGTTTATCGCGTTCCAGACTTTAGTGGTTCTGGGGGTTCGGGAAGCGCCCCGCAGGGACGATGCGGAGAAGGTGACGCTTCGGAAGATGTTCACCATTTTCATGCGGAACGATCAGCTGGTGCCCATCGGCATTGCGTCCCTGCTGTTCAATATCGGGAACGGACTGCTGATTATCTTCGGCGTGAATTTCTTCTATTTTGAATTCGGCTATGCCGACAGCGGTGATCTGATTTTTCTGTTCACGGTGATGTACGGGCTGGGGACGCTGTTTTCCCAGGCGCTGTACGCCTTCATTTCCAGCCGGATGCACCGCATGACCATCCTGAAAATCTGCATGGCGGCCATCGCTGTGGGCTACGGGATGCTGATGGGCTTCGGTTATGTGCTGCCCAAAAACGTGGTGCTGCTGAACGCCATTGGATTCATCATTTTCTTCTTCCAGGGGCTATACAATCTGGCGGTGATCGTGATGCTCAACAATACCATCGAGTACGACGAGCTTCGCTTCGGGGAGCGCCACGACAGTGTCATTTCCGCGATCCGTTCCTTCTCCGTCAAGCTGGCGGGGGCGGTGAATCAGGGAATTTCCGCGCTGGTGCTCATTATCAGCGGCATTTACACCGTCAGCCAGAACATCTCGGGACTGGAAATTGAAGTGGGAAGGGGCGGCATGACCAGCGCCCAGGCGTTGGAGAAGGCCAACGCTTTCACGGCGCAGGTGCAGCCCCGGCAGACGCTGCTGCTGAGAATCGGCATGGTGGTCATTCCGGTTCTGGCGCTGACGTGTGCCTATGTTCTGATCCGCAAAAAGTACAAAATTACGGAAGAAGCCTATCAGAAAATGGTCGCGGAGATCGCGGCGCGATAATCCTGTAATATCGAGGGCGGCTGCCAACTGGCAGCCGCCTTTCATGTAGAAATTTTGGCATAAATTTTGTGCGGAATGTCAATAGCCGCTGCCTTTACATGGACGGGGAAATGCGGTAAAATTATCATGATATTTGTGGATAATTCTGATTTTCTGCAATGAAAAATACGTTTTGATACTATTTCCTGATTAAAATCTTAATTTTAATCAGGAAGGCATCGCCTGACGGCGCTGCCTGTTTTGTGATTTATAAGGAAAGAAATCACAAAACAAGTCTCATATGAACTCCATGCCCTTCAGGCAATTAAAATCTTTTTTAAAGATTTTAATTGGAGTTCAGTATAACGAATATTTTTATTACATTCAGCAATTTGCCTGAACCCCGGCGCAGAAGGCCGGAATTCAGGCAGGGAGGGCTTTTATGACCTGTACTGTTACCGTTCTGCCCGCCGGGAGGAAGCTTTCCGCCCAGCCGGGAGAGAACCTGCTTACTTTGCTGCGAAGCGCGAACCTTGCGCCGGAAGCGCCCTGCGGGGGCAACGGAAAGTGCGGGAAATGCACCGTCCTGATCGACGGAAAGCCGGTGCTTGCCTGCGGCTATACGGTTTCAGGGGACGTGACCGTCCACGTAACCGCAGCCAAGACCCACGCCCGGATACTCACTGACGGTTACGGGGCAGAGGTAGAACTCCAGCCCCTGCGGGATGGGGCAATGGCGGCCTTCGACATTGGAACCACCACCGTGGTGTGCTACCTTCTGGAAGCGGGAACCGGTCATCTTCTGGCGGCGGCCTCTGCCGTGAATCCCCAGCAGAGCTACGGCGCGGATGTCATCAGCCGCATCCAGCGGGCGCTGGCGGGGGAGATGGAAGCCCAGACCCGGCTCATCCGGGAGCAGATGGGGTCCCTGCTGGGGGACGCCTGCCGCCAGGCCGGGGCGCTGCCGGAAACGGTGGGCGTTATCAGCGTGGTGGGGAATCCCTGTATGCAGCAGCTGTTTCTGGGAATTATGCCGGAAAATCTGGCAAAAATTCCCTTTGCCCCGGTGCTGACCAAAGCTGAGGTCGGGGAGGCGGGAGACATTTTCCCCTGCTGCCCCCACGCGGCGCTCGTCACCGTGCCGGATATTTCCGGCTATGTGGGGGCGGATACGGTGGGGTGCGTTCTGGCTTCTGGCCTCGACCGGGAGGAGAAGCGTACACTGCTGGTGGACATCGGCACCAACGGGGAGATGGTTCTGGGGAACCGGGAACGGATGATCGCCTGTGCCACCGCCGCCGGTCCCGCGCTGGAGGGCGCGAAAATCCGCTTCGGTATGCGGGGAGAGCCGGGGGGCATTGACCACGCCGCACTGGCGGGAAATACGCTGTCCCTGTCCGTGATCGGCGGCGGGGAGGCCGCTGGCATCTGCGGCTCCGGCCTGATTGACATTGCCGCGGTGCTGCTGGATGCGGGCGTGGTAAACGCCCGGGGAAGGCTGGCCGAGCCGGGGGCAGCGCTTCCTCTGGGCGACCGGATTTTCGAGACGGAGGGGCAGCGGTGTTTCCGCCTGACGGACAGCGTTTATCTGACGCAGGACGACATCCGTCAGCTGCAAATGGCCAAGGGCGCCATCGCGTCCGGCATCGAACTGATGGCGGCGCAGCTGGGCGGCGGGGTGGAGACCATTGAGCGGGTCTTGCTTGCCGGTGCTTTCGGCAGCTTCATCCGTCCGGAAAGCGCCTGCCGGATCGGACTTCTGCCGCCGCAACTGCTGGATCGCATTCAGGCGATCGGCAACGCGGCGGGCAGCGGCGCACGGCGGGTGGCCTGCTCCAGGGCAGAATTGCAGCGGGCGCAGACCATTGCCGATAAGGCGGAATTTCTGGAACTGGCAGCGCTGCCGGAATTTCAGCGAACCTTCGCCCAAAGTATGCGGTTCTGCCCATGAAGACGGTAATTTTATGCTGCGCGTCGCTGGAAAAGGAAGTCCGTCTCGCCATGGCGCGCAAAGAAATCTCCTACCCCCTTCACATTCTGACGGACAACAATCACGACGTGCCGAACCGGCTGCGGGAGGCTATTCAGCGGGAGCTGGACGGCATTCGGGACGCGGACCGGGTGCTGATGGCCTTCGGCACCTGCGGCGGCGCGATGGTGGGGCTGCGCACGGGAAACTTTCAGCTGATTTTGCCCCGGGTGGATGATTGTCTGTCCCTGCTCATGGGCTCCATGGAGCAGCGCTACGCCGCGCTGCAGGGGGGCTTCGGCATTTTCCTGACGGAGAGCTGGCTCAGCAGCAGCCGGGGCATGGAGAATGAGCTGGAGCGCATCCGGCGGGTCTATCCCCCCAAGCGGGCGGAGACGATCATCCGGCTGATGTACCGGAATTTTGATTCCCTGAATGTCATCGACACCGGGGCTTACCCGGTGGAGTCGATTCTTCCCAGAACGCAGGCACTGGCCGAACAGCTCCATCTGACCCACCGGGTCGTTCCCGGAGACAGCCGGTATCTGGAGACCCTGCTGGCAGGCCCCTGGGACCCGGGGCGGTTCATCTGCATCCCCGAAAACACGGTCATCACCGACGCGGACGTGCGTTTGCCCCCGGCTGCGGGAAAATAAAAAATTCTTCCGCTGCGAAAAGCAGCGGAAGATGTATTTTTTAGGGGAAATGGTTATTTTTTCTCCGCCGGGAGGGCGTCGTATTCCTTGAAAATGGCGTCCATCGCTTGGCTGCTTTCGGAGACGGGGGCAGGAGCCAGAAGCGTCAGGATCACCAGCAGCACCAGAGAAATGGCCAGAGACGGCCACAATGGCTGGATGCCGAAGGGATTCCCGGCCAGGTGCCAGCCCATGGCGACGACGCTGCCCGTGAGCAGAGAATAGAAGCCGCTGTTCCGGTCGACCCGCTTCCAGTACAGGGAGATCAGAAGAATCACGCTGGCAACGGATTTGATCTGGGTAGCGCCGGTGAGCTGCCCCAGAATGGAGGCGGCGTTTTTGCCGATCATGATCCAGATGACCGTCCAGAGCACGACGCCTGCGTTCACGAAAATCTTCTGCTCCCTCTGGGAAGCGTTTTTCCGGAGCTTGCAGTAAATGTCGTTGTTCAGAGTGGTGATGATGCTCAGCAGGGAGGCCGGGGCGGTGGAGAAGGTGGCCGCCAGCACGGACATACCGATCAGCACATAGCAGGCGGGGTTGAAGGACTGGGCAACATCGAAAAGCACGGCGTTGGCGCTGCCCTCCGGGACGATGACCCGGCAGCACATGCCGATGAGAACCAGACACGCGGCGAAGGGTAAAATCAGCACGGCGCAGATGCGCAGCGCGTTTTTGGCAATTTTGGGCTTGGTGGACGACACCACAGACATAAAGGCCAGAGGACTCGTCATAATGGCGAGAACCGCACCCAGAAGCACGGCGGCGACAGACCAGAAGCCCCCGGAGCCGAAGCTAAAATAGCTTTCCGGCAAGGCAGCGGACAGTCCCGCAAAGCCCCCGGCGGAGCGAAGGCTGGGTACCAGCATAACGACCAGCCCCAAGAACATGAAGAAGGTATGGATCATATTCATGGCTGCCACGCCCTTCAGGCCGCTGAGCAGAGCCATGACGATCAGCACGATGCAGCACAGCCAGCCCGCCGCATCAGAGGACAGCCCAGTAATCTTGGAAATAATGGCGGCGGTGGACAGGGGGATGGTGGACAGAGCGATGGAATTGGTGATGACAATGACCAGAACCATCAATACCCGCGTCCGCTCGTCAAAGCGGTAGGCAAAGGCATCGGGAATGGAGCCGGAGTGCTTCACCACGGCCACTGCCCGGTAAAACCGGAAGACCAGCAGGAGGAACAGCAGGCATCCAACGGCGGTGCCGAGAAGATACCATGCGGAGCTGACGCCTCCTGCAAAGGCCGAAGCCACAGTTCCGGTGATGGTAGAACCGCCGAACAGCCCCGAGAAGATCAGCGGCACGGTAAGCACAAGCCCCAGCTGCTGGGGGGCGACCAGAAGCCGCTGAAGCTCCGTATTCCTGCGGCGGCACAGGAAGGAGACCAGAAGGGTCAGGAAAAAGTAGGCGATAATGATAAGGGAGGGGATATCCATGTGTAGTCACTCCTTGGAACAGACTGTCCGGAAAACCGTATTGGGAAATTTTAATGTCTGGGATCCTTTTTGTCAAGCTCCTCTTCCATGAAGGCAACGGCGACTTTCACGAAGCGGTCGCCGAAGTAAACGGAGGCAAGGGCGGGAACCATAAACACGAGAAACGTCCATCTGCCGATGTCAAGGCCGTTCAGAGCGAGCAGAGCCAGAATGCACAGAACCGACAAGATCAGATTTGTCAGTCCGATCCGGGTGCGCAGCGCTTTTTTGATTGCGGTAAGCATCATGGGAAGTCACCTCTCAAGATAAAATTTTAGACAGCCCCGGCGGCTGAAACCAGCCGCCGGGGGATGGGGGTTATTCGGCAGACTGCTTGGCGGTGAGTTCCGCGTGAACCTGCTCCATCTTCTTTTCGCTCAGAGGATAGAACAGGGAGGCAACAGCACCCAGAGCCAGCGGAATACCGGGGACCAGGGACACCATGTTCCGGAACATGGTCAGCATTTCGGGAGTGATTGCCGCACCCTTGTCGAAGCCGACGATGCCCAGGCAGATGGAGATGATGGAGCCGGTGAACAGCTGAGCTACGGAGAAGTTCAGGCTGAAGAAGGACAGCAGATAGGAGTGCATCCGGTAGCCGGTCTTGTTCTCGTAGTAGTCGCCGATGTCCGCGTACATGGCGGGGCTGAGAGAGGCGTTCAGGCCGGAGCAGAAACGGCCGAAACCAATGCACAGCGTGACGCCCCAGACGGAACCGGGAGCCACGAAAGCGGCGCAGATGAGACCCAGAGCAAAGCCGGTGTAGGCGATGGTGTTGCAGGTCTTCTTGTCGAACTTTCTGGCAAGGATGGGGGCGCACAGAGAGCCAAGCAGCATCAGTACATTGGATACGGTCAGGAAGATGGTCAGCTTGCCGATGTCGCCGATGTTATTGGTGAAGTAGTAAGCGATGGAGCCGGTGTACAGCATGGTGGCGGTGGCCTTCATCAGGTCGCCGAAGAACAACAGCATAACGGGGGGATTCTTGAAGAAGGAAGCGGCATACACGCTACGGGGATACTGCTTTTCCTTCTTTTCGACCTTCTTTGCCTCGGTGGTGCCGGCAACCTTGTACAGGTCATAGTCCTTGGCAGACCATGCGGTCACGTTGTAGCCAATGATACCGAATACGGCATAGATAATAAATACGTACAGATAGCCCTTGCCCTGGTCGCCGCCGCCCAGCTTGGTGACCAGAGGAACGGTGATGAGGGAGTACAGGACGGTGCCGAAGGTCGCGATGGCGGAACGCTTGGAGGTCAGCTCCAGACGCTCCTTTTGGCTGTGCGCCATCAGCGGGACGAGGGAGAGCTGTGCTTTTTCCGCGTAAGCGCCGAAGAGCATGGCAATGATGTAAACGCCGAAGTAGTAAGCCCACTGAACCCAGGGACTTGCCTGCACATTGACATAGGCCATGGCGAAGAAAACGATGCTGGCGGGGTAGAAGAACATGAGCCATGTGCGGTACTTGCCGTACTTCCATTCCTTGCGCTGCATGATCGCGCCGCTGATGGGGCCGTAGATCAGGCCTACCGCACGGGACAGGGTGGTCACCAAACCCATGAGGGCCGCGGACATGCCGACCACGTTGGTAAGGAAGTAGTAATAGAAGGTGTTGTTGATGCTGTTGGTCATGGTGGAGATCATGCTGCCGCCACCAAACGCCCATTTCTTTGCTTCACTTAAGGGATGTTGGGATTCCGGACGCTGCTTTTCTGCCATTTCTTTATTCCTCCTGTTTTTTGTTTTTGCGGGGGCGGATATCGTTTCCCGTAAGGGATAATATCACATGGTTAGGTGGGCGCCCGCCGGGCGGGGATCAGTAGTGCAAAAGGGAATTGATCGTGATGGAAAGAAGTACTCTCTTGACGGCCTCGTTGTCCGTGGGGAAATTCAGTTCCTTCAGAAGCCGCTCGAAAGCCTCCGGGTATTGGGTGTATTCGCCTTTTTCTTCCATAAGCGGAAACCTCCTTTCTGAGGGGTCGCGGGAATTTGCAGAGGTAGTTCTGTTTTATACTGAACTCCAATTAAAATCTTTAAAAAAGATTTTAATTGCCTGAAGGGCATGGAGTTCATATGAGACTTGTTTTGTGATTTCTTTCCTTATAAATCACAAAACAGGCAGCGCCATCAGGCGATGCCTTCCTGATTAAAATTAAGATTTTAATCAGGAAATAGTATTAGAACCGGTAGGACGTGACGAAGTCGCACACGGCTTTCAGATTCTCGGGCTTCGCGTCGTTGCGGTAAGAGATGAACTTGTCCGTGGTCAGGATGAAACCGCCGTTTTTGGCGTCCATGGCATCGTACAGGTACTCCAGTCTGTCGATGCAATCCTGAGGCGTACCCCGTCCCAGCATGGCGGCGGTCAGGCCACCGGCGATGCAGCAGTTTGGCAGCGCCTGACGGGCTTCCACCACGTCGTCCTGATCCAGATTCAGGGTCACGACGCCCTTGGGGTAGTCAGCGAAGTACCGGAAGAACCGGGAAAGGGAACCCTCCACTGTCAGACGGACGGACTTCTTCTTGGCGGCGGCCGCGTCCAGCAGACGCTTCAGGGAGGGCCAGTAGAATTTTTCCCACTGGGCTTCGCTCATGACGGTGTGTGCCAGCAGCATAATGCCAAGATCGAAGCAGGCGTCCGGATCCGGGCCGTCCTCAGAGGCGTAAACCTTCTCAATGACGGGGTCCAGCGTTTTCTTTTCGTATGCGTGGATGCAGGCCAGCAGGTCATCCGGATTCCGGCGCATATCCAGAGATAAACCACGGATGCCCCGAACCATGCTGAACATTTCCTCTACACCGGCATTGGGGAAGCCGCACTTCAGGGAAGTCAGGGCGGGCAGACCGTACTGCTCCCGCACCACCTTTGTGATCCCGGCAGTGTAGTTGTTGAAAGCAAGCTGCTCATCCAGTGCCCGCTGGAAGTCTTCCTTCTTCAGATGCTGGAAATTGGGGAACTTCCGGGGAAGCATTTTCTCCCAGACGAATTTGTCCGTATCCTGCGCCAGCTCGGCCAGCTCCTGCTTCTCACACAGGGAATAGGCGTGAACGCCCAGGGCTTCCGCTTCGTCGTTTACATAATAGTAGGACTCGCCGATGGCTTCGGGGATGCGCATGGGGTTGCGGACGCCGGTGTCCGTCAGCACGTCCACGTTGTACTTGTCCAAAAAGTTTGTCACGCACTTGCCCATGATGTCGTAATCATGGAGCGCTTCGCTGAATTTGTAGCCTGAATCAATGATTTTCCAGGTTACAATGTTGGCAAGAAACGGAACCCGCTCCGGCTTGCGCCAGGCGGCGCAGTCCCGGAACAGCTGAATGCGGTGCTGTTTAAGCTCCTGTGGGGTCATGGCCGTGCCTCCTTAAATCGCTTCCGCCCAGTCCTTGCAGACCTGAACGGTTTTCTGGGGGCTGTGCGCCCATTCGTCGGCGCCGGTAATCTTCATGGCTTCCTCGCTGACCGGCGCGCCGCCGATGATGATCTTCACATCGTCCATTCCGTCTGCCTTGAACGCTTCCACAGTCGCCTTCATGGAATCAATGGCCAGCGTCAGAACGCCGGACAGAGCGACAATCTTGATGCTGTTTTCCTTCGCCGCTTTTACGATCTCCGAGGCGGGGACGTCGATGCCCAGATCCAGCACCTCAAAGCCTGCCGCTTCCAGCATGGAGCGGACGATGTTCTTGCCGATATCGTGCAGGTCGTCCTTGACGGTACACAGGATCATCTTCGTCTTGGTGCCGCCGCCGTCGCCGGTGACCAGCGCGTCCTTCAGAATGGATACGGCGTCGGTCATCAGCTCGCCCGCGTAGATCAGGTCGCCAACGAAATACTCGCCGCTCTCAAACCGGGAGCCGACGATGTCCATTCCCTTCTGGCAGGCATCCATCGCTTGCTGTGCGCCGGAGCCGCCGTCCGCCATGACCGTTTCCAGAAGCTCCTTGACGGTATCCTCGTCCAGATCGCCCATGGCCTCGGCCAGTTCTTCGTAGTCGATCATTGCGTTTCCCCCTTTATTTCTTTACACCGAACCTGCCCTGACGGTAAGCCCGGTTATATTTTCTGCCGCCCTTGTCCTTCATGGTCAGAGCTTCGCAGGCGTAGATGGTGCCGATCATGTCCATGTTGCAGGGATCCATAATGGCGCTGTCCAGCCCCGCCGCGATGGCGTAGGCCATGCAATTCATGTTGACATACTTTCTTGCGGGCATGTCAAAGGAAATGTTGGAGATCGCGCCCGTGACCTTGACGGTGGGAGCGTACTCGTGGATGCCCCGGATGCAGCGCTCGAAATCCTTCATGGAGGTGGGCATGGTGGCGATGGCCATGACGCAGGGGTCGATGTGCAGCTGGTTCAGCGCTACACCGTACTTGTCCGCCTTGTCGATGATCCGTTTGGCAATGTCGATTTTCTTCTCCGGGTCGGCGGGGATGCCGTCCCGGTCACAGGTCAGACCCACCACGTGCCACGGGGTCCCCGCGATCAGGGGGAAGATGGTCTCACACTTGTCACCCTCTTCGTTGACGGAGTTTACCATGCCGGGGCGGGCAACGTGGCCCTCTTCCAGAATCCGCGCTAAGAGCTTTGCGTTGGGGCTGTCGATGCACAGCGGCGTCTGGGTCACGCCCTGCATCAGCCCGATGAGCCAGACCATGGTCTCATACTCGATGTCCGTGGCGGTGCTGGGGGCGCAGTCTAAGAAATCTGCCCCGGCGTTCGCCTGTGCCAGCGTCCGCTCCACAATCAAGGCCTCGTCGTGTTCGGCAATGGCTTTTTTGATGGAGGGAATGGCACCGTTGATTTTTTCGCCAATAATGATCATGATGATCCACGTCCTTTCCGGAGAATTTTCTGCATGCTTCATGTATCTTCAACTTGTCTAGACAAATTATAGTACATGCGGAAGCCCATGTCAACGGATATGGCGAAAATCTACAATTCCCACAATTCCATTCCCCGGGAAATGGTTACTTTGCTGAACGGGTGCTTTTCCACCCTGCCTGCGTGTGAAATATTTCATTATTTTTATTCCAAAACCAGTTTCAAAATGCCGGAAAATGTTGTATAATACTAAATTATAATAGAATCTGACAGTTTAATGCGCCAGACTGTCAAATCAGGATTTTGGGGGGAGCGTTTATGGATGGGGTAATTCTGTATCAATCGAAATACGGCGCCGCGAAGAAATATGCCGACTGGCTCGCTGAAGAAACGGGATATCCGTGCGTGGAGACAAAGAAAGCGGATATTAAGGATATTGAGAAGCACGATACGATCATTCTGGGAGGCGGGATATATGCTTCCGGCATTGCCGGGTTGTCCTTCCTGAAAAGGAACATCGGTAAATTAACGGGGAAAAAGATTCTCGTATTCTGCTGCGGCGCGTCGCCTTATGAAGAAAGCGCGTTCCAGCAGTGCAGAGAGCATAACATGAAGGACATGTTATCTGATATTCCCGTCTTTTATTGCCGCGGCGCGTGGGATATGGACGCAATGTCGCTCAAGGACAGAACATTATGCAATTTACTCAGAAAGGCCGTTTCCAAGAAAGACCCCGCTGATTATGAAGTATGGGAAAAGGCGCTGATGGCCGCAGGGGAAGATAAGTGCGATTGGACGGATAAAAAGTACATCGAACCGATCATTGCGTACCTTGGAAAATGATTAACGAAACCGACACAAAGAAAGGGAACAGCATGGATCTGAACAGACAGCTTATTGAGGCAATGGCCGATCTGAATGAAGATCTGGTGATCGCCACCGTCCGGCAGATGGCGGCGGAGGGACATTCCTTTGAGGAAATTCAGCAGTGCCTGAACACCGGCATCAGCGCCGTGGGCACCCGCTTTGAGCGGGGAGACTATTTCATTGCCGACCTGATCGTCTCCGGTATGATCTACCGCAGCGCCCTGAACGAGCGGGAGCCTCTGCGTTCCGGCGGCGCGCCCCGGCCTCTGGGGAAGGTGGTCATCGGCGTGGTGGCGGGGGATATCCACGACATCGGCAAGGACATCATCGTCAGCCTGCTTCGGGCGGAGCGGTTCGACGTGGTGGATCTGGGCATCGACGTCAAGCCGGAGCGGTTCGTCCATGCGGTTCGGAACTATCACCCGGATGTGGTGCTGCTCAGCGGCGTGCTGACCACCGCGCAGGAGGCTATGGTCCAGACCATTCAGGCATTGACGGACGCGGGACTTCGGGATCAGGTGAAGGTGCTGATCGGCGGCCTGTGCACCAGCGAGTATCTGATGCACCACGTGGGGGCCGACGGCTGGGCTTACGACAGCAACCGAACCGTGCGGTTCTGCAAGGAGGTAGTGGATGCGAAAGAAGCAGCCAAGTGAGCAGACGCCGGTCTATGCCGTCGTCCATGCGTCTCTGCGGACCCAGATCTTCACGGGGCAGTACCGCCCCGGAGACCTGCTGCCGTCGGAGAGCCATCTGTGTCAGGAATTCGGCGCCAGCCGGGAGACCGTGCGCCGAGGCTTGCAGCAGCTGGAAAATGAGGGGCTGATCTTCTCCCGCCCCAAGATCGGCTATTTTGTCAGCCAGCCAAATCACAACGATATGGTTCTGTCCCTGTCCGAGGAACTGGAGGGGACGGAACTGCAATACCGGGACATCCACGGCATCCTGCCGGACGAGCGGCTGCAGGAGCTGCTGGACATTCCTGCGAACCGGAAGGTCATTGAATTCTCCCAGATATCCCGGGACGGGGAGGGGCAGCCGGTGGCATACGATGTCAAATTCGTACCCTATGCCCGGGCGTACCCTTCCGTGGAAAGCGAGATCCGATACGCCGTGCTGCCGGATCTGACCTTTGCTAAGCTGTCCTCGTTTTCGGTGTATTCCCAGATCACGGTCACGGCCGTCGCGGCGGAGGGAGAACCGGCGCGGGCGCTGGAGTGCCCGGAGGGAACGCCGCTGCTGCTGATCGAGCAGATCTTTCTCCAGCAGGACGGCAGCCGGGTGGGGGTACAGCACCACTACAGCCGCGCCCCACGGGGCAAGCTCACGGGAACATCGGGTCACAGACAATAAAATAAGCGAAAAGGGTATGCACCGTCTGGCGCATACCCTTTATGCTACATTGTTTCCAGAAGCGCTTCCAGCTGGGCGAGGGATTCGATCTCGTAGTCGGGAACGATCTCGGGGTGGGGGAGACGGCGCTCGGGATTGACCCACACCGTGGTGATGCCCGCGTTTTTTCCGCCCAGAATGTCGGAGGTCAGGCTGTCGCCCACCATGACGGCCTTCTTGGGGTCAAAGTCCGGGATACGGGCGAAGCAGGCGTCAAAAAATTCTTTCGCGGGCTTGTTGAAGCCCAGCTCCTGAGAGATGAAGACCGTCTCAAAGAAGCGGTACAGGTTGGCGCTGGTCAGTCTGCCCGCTTGGACGGACGCGGTGCCGTTGCTGGCGAGAAACAGACGGTATTTTTGGCTCAGGCTGGCTACCGCTTCCTCGGCGCCGGGGAGGAAATAGTGTCCGACAGCGAGATTGCCTTCGTAGCTGCGGGTACATCGCACCGCGTCCGCCGATACGCCCAGCTCCCGGAGCAGCGCCGCGAACCGGCCGACCTGCACCTCGTCCCGGGTCAGCTTTCCCTTCTCCAGCTGCTCCCAGTGCCAGAGGTTGATTCTGTGATACAATGACAGAACTTCCTCGGCAGGTTCCACGCCGAACTCCCGGAGGGTTTTGCTCAGGGCGATGCGCTCAGCCTTGTGAAAATCCAGAATGGTATCGTCCAGATCGAGAAACAGAAATTCCATCATGGCCGCATTTTCTCCTTCCGGCGGACGATCTCGTTGGAGATCCGGGCAAATTCCGGGATGCCCAGAGTTTCGCCCCGCACGTTGGCATCGAAGCCTGCCGCCGCGATCACCGCTTCCGCGCCTGCCTTTCCCAGCTCCGGGAAGCCGGAGGAAAGACCGTTGGACAGCTTTTTGCGCCGCATGGCGAAGCTGGCACGGACGGCGCGGAAAAACACGGCTTCATCGGCAATGTCCCACGGGCGCTTCTGCCGGGTGCGCAGGGTAATGACCGCCGAGGTGACCTTTGGCTGGGGGAGGAAGCAGTGGGCGGGCACGTCGAATAGAAGCTCCGGCTCGGCGTAATACTGGCAGAACACGGTGAACGCGCTGTAATCCGGGGTGCCGGGCTTTGCCGCGATGCGCTGCGCCACTTCCTTCTGCACCATGACGGTGACGGACTGGAAGCACTCCGCTTCCAGCAGCGCCGTGAGAATGGGGGAGGTGATGTAATAGGGGAGGTTGGCGCAGGCCATGGGGCGGAGTGTGCCGAACTTCTCCTTCACCAGCGCGGGGATGTCCTGCTTCAGCACGTCTCCCCAGAGAATTTCCAGATTGGAAAAATCCCCCACGGTGACGTCCAGAATGGGTTTCAGGCGCTCGTCCACCTCCACCGCGCAGACCTTCCCGGCGCGGAGACACAGCTGCTGGGTCAGCGGGCCGATGCCGGGGCCGATCTCCAGCACGCCCGCCGTTTCGTCCACCCCGGCCTGTTCCGCAATGGACTGGGGCACCCACGGGGCAATGAGGAAGTTCTGCCCCTTGGCCTTGGAAAAGTGGAAGCCGTGGGCAGCGAGCATCGGCTTCATCACCTGAATATCGCATACATCGATCATACACAAATAACCGCCTTTCTTCGGCTATCATACCAGAAGAAGGGCGGTTTTGCAACGGGGTTGTTGGCGTTCGTCAATCCAGAAAATAGATGGTACACACCCGGCGGCCAAACTGGATGCACTCGTTGAAGGTGGGAAAATACAGATCCATCCGGTCGCCCTTGATGTCGCCGCCGCAGTCCTCGGCCACGGCGATGCCGTAGACATACGCGCCGTCGTTGGAGACGATGAACATCCGGGTGCCGTAGGGAATATAGCGGGGGTCTACCGCCACCGTACCCTTGTGGACGGTGGTGCCGGTGTAGGTGGTCATGTCGCAGCCCGCGTCCGTGTGGGTGTAGGCCGTGGCGCGGATGGTGGCGGTGTCGGAGTAGGTCAGCACCTCACCGGTGGGGAGGGTGATGTAGCCGTCGGCGATCACCGGCATTTCATCGGGGTCGGAGGCTTCCGCTTCCGCGCCGGTGCCCACGGCGATGACCTCCGCCACGGGCGCTCTTGTGACGGTCTCGCTGAGCACGGCCCGTTCGACCTCCTCACCGTTGACGTAGAGCACGTCGGCAGTGCACAGCAGCTCGCCGTCCGCACCCAAAGTCAGCACCTCCTGAATGCCGGCGGGGATGGTGGCATCATTGCAGTAAGTAATGGTGTGGGGAATGGCGGCGGTGTAGGTCTCCCGGGTCTTGATGACGCTGTCTACGCGCAGAATCATGCCGTCGCTGGTCTGAGCCTCCGGAGCGTGGGAGAGTACATCGTACTCCCCCACCTCCAGGTTCAGCCGGGACAGCAGCTCCCCTGCTGTCTCGCCAAAGGTGGTTACCGTCATTTCCTCTCCGTGGTAATCCACCGTGACACGCTGGGAGCGGCAGATGGTGATTTCCTCCACGCCCTCCCCGGTCTGTGTAGTGTAGGTATCGTATTGTTCCAGAGTCAGTCCGGCCTGATCCAGCACCTCGGCGGGATCGGTGGCGAAGGTGGTGTAGGTCACGACCCGGTCGCCGTCGGTGATGACATAGGTCTTGGCGAAGGCCGTCTGGCGTACCAGCGCCAGAGCCAGCAGTGCGGTCAGCAGCACGGCGAAAAGACGGAGTATTGTTTTAACGGCGCCGCTGCGTACCAAGGCGAACCCTCCCATCCAAAGTGCTTCCAAAACGTTTTTATCAAAAGTTATCAAATGATTACAAATTGCATATCCAAACGGTTCGGATGGGAATATTATAACAAATAAAACTAAAAAGTCAAGCTTTTCTTTATTTTTACATGATTTCTACAACTTTTGACATTATTTTTATGACTGCATTATGTCAACTGGCAAACAAGATATTGGTCGCAGAAACACGCATTTTGCGATATCTTGTGTCAAAAGGTTACATATGTTTACATAAGCTGTCGGATTATGTTACCTCTTTAACCTGCTGGTTGCGGCAGCGTTACCGGCGGTTTTGCCGGGGATTTGTGCGGCTTTTTCCCAGGGCAAACCCCGGAAAACCGTTTCCGGGCGGGCATCGGAGGGGGAAGAAGCGCACGCCGTCGATTTTTCCGATTTTTTCTTCCGGTTTCCCGCCGCGGGGATTGACAATCGGGGAAAAATGTGCTAAATTGCAGATGATAAAAGGCTGCGAGGAAGACACGCGGTTCGGTAAGATGCTTCAGAGAGAAGCCGGTTGGTGAAATGGCTTCGTACCCCTGCCGGAACCGATACCACTTCTGAGCCGCAGGTCGGAAATGGCCTGCCGGGTGCGCCCGTTATTGCGTCAATGAGTGGCGGCGATTAACCGCAACCAGGGTGGAACCGTGGAATACTGCTGTATCCCACCCCTGATTTCGTTCAGGGGGTGGGTATTTTTATACCTTCCCCACACAATACAAGGCGGATAAGACCCGCCGAAACGGAGGTATCTTATTATGGAAAACGAGTTCACCTTTGAAAATCCGGAGTATCGCAAGACCTACTGGCACACCTGCTCCCACATCATGGCCCAGGCCGTCAAGCGCCTGTGGCCGGAGGTGCAGCTGGCCATCGGCCCCGCCATTGACGAGGGCTGGTACTATGACTTTGACGCGCCCTTCACCTTCACGCCCGAGCATCTTGCCAAGATCGAGGCGGAGATGAAGAAGGTCTGCAAGGAGCGTCTGCCCATCGTCCGCAGCGAGAAGCCCCGTGCCGAGGCCATTGCCTACATGCAGGAGAAAAACGAGCCCTACAAGGTGGAGCTGATCAACGACCTGCCCGAGGACGCGGTCATTTCCTTCTATACGCAGGGCGATTTCACCGACCTGTGCGCAGGCCCCCATCTGGATCACACCGGCCGGGTCAAGCACAACGGCTTCAAGCTGCTCAATTCCTGCGGCGCTTACTGGCGGGGCGACAGCAACCGGAAGATGCTCCAGAGAATCTACGGCATTGCCTTCCAGAGCAAGGAAGAGCTGGAGACTTACCTTCAGCGCATCGAAGAGGCCAAGAAGCGTGACCACCGCCGTCTCGGCAAGGAGCTGGGACTGTTCATGCTCACCGATTACGGCCCCGGCTTCCCCTTCTTCCTGCCCAAGGGCATGGTGCTGCGCAATACTCTGATCGACTACTGGCGGGAGGTTCACAAGCGCTACGGCTACGTGGAGGTCTCCACCCCCATGATCCTGAACCGTCAGCTGTGGGAGCAGTCCGGCCACTGGGATCATTACAAGAACAATATGTACACCACCGTCATCGACGGCGAGGATTACGCCATCAAGCCCATGAACTGCCCCGGCGGGATGCTGGTCTACGCCAGCGAGCCCCACTCCTACCGTGACCTGCCCCTGCGGGTGGGCGAGCTGGGGTTAGTGCACCGTCATGAGCTGTCCGGCGCGCTCCACGGCCTGTTCCGCGTCCGGTGCTTTACGCAGGACGATGCCCACATCTTCATGACCCGGGAGCAGATGGAGAGCGAAATTCAGAACGTTGTCCGCCTGTTCGACGAGGTGTACAACGTGTTTGGCCTGAAGTACACCGTTGAGCTGTCCACCATGCCCGAAGACCACATCGGCACCGTGGAGGAGTGGGAGGCCAACCAGGAGATCCTGAAGAAGGCCATCACCGGCATGGGCAAGGACTTCGTTGTCAACGAGGGCGACGGCGCGTTCTACGGGCCGAAGCTGGACTTCCACATTGAGGACTGCCTTGGCCGTACCTGGCAGTGCGGCACCATCCAGCTGGATTCCCAGCTGCCCGAGCGGTTCAATCTGGAGTACACCGGCGAGGACGGCCAGAAGCATCGTCCCGTGATGATCCACCGGGTGGTGTTCGGCTCCATCGAGCGGTTCATCGGCGTCATTACCGAGCATTTTGCCGGTGCCTTCCCCCTGTGGCTGACCCCTGTTCAGGTCAAGGTGCTGCCTGTCACCGACCGTGCCCACGAATACGCCAAGGGCCTGAGCCAGAAGCTGGTGGATGCGGGCATCCGCGCCGAGGACGACTGCCGCAGCGAGAAGCTGGGCTACAAGATCCGGGAAGCCCAGATGCAGAAGATCCCCTACATGCTGGTAGTGGGCGACCGGGATATGGAGAACGGCACCGTTTCCGTCCGTACCCGCAAGGGCGAGGATCTGGGCGCCATGACCATGGACGCTTTCCTGTCCAAGTGTCTGTCGGAGATCGCTTCCAAGAGCAAGGACATCTGAATGATTCTGATCGGTGTGGTTTTTACGGGCGACCCGCGGATGCAGCAGGTTTTCTGGGGCAACTACGGCAAGGCCGTGCGCCGCGGGGGCGGCGTCCCGGTGTTCCTGCCGTGGAAGCCGAAGCACGCGGCCTTCTGGGCAAAGCATCTGGACGGCTTCCTGTTCACCGGCGGGGGCGACCCTGACCCCAGATACTACGGCCAGTCCATGCGCCCGGAATGCGGCACGCCAACCCCGGCGAGAGACGAATTTGAGCTGGCGCTGCTGAAAGCCGTCATGGATACGGGAAAGCCGGTTCTCGGCATCTGCCGGGGGGAGCAGATACTCAATGTGGCGCTGGGTGGAACCCTGATTCAGGACATACCCAGCCAGCGCCCCGAAGCCGCCGGGGAGAACCACCGTGACAATGAGCACCGCTATGCCCCCAATCATCCCGCCCGGGTGCTTCCCGGCACGCTTCTGCACAGTCTCATGGGCTGCGACGAGCTGCTGACCAACAGCGTCCACCATCAGGCGGTGGACACCCCCGCGCCGGGGATGCGGGTCTGCGCCCTCAGTCCTGCGGGAATCGTGGAGGGCATTGAAGCCGAGGACGGACGTTTCCTTCTGGGGCTGCAGTGGCACCCGGAGGCTGTGGCTGCCGTGGAGGAACGGATGCAGCGCCCTTTCACCGCGCTGGTGCAGGCAAGCCGGGATTTCAAGTCCCACCATTAAGATTTCCTGAATTTGCAGGCCGCCCCCGCCGGGGCGGCTTGTTTTCTTTGGGATAATGTGGTAAACTGCAGGGTAGAATCTGGCACAACGCTGCTGAGCGAAAAGCGGCATTGGCCGTGACACTATTTTCTACTTGGAGTTTTCTGAAATGAAAGCCTTTTTTCATCTTCTCGGCGCGGGACGAATCGCGGCGCTGATTTGCTGCGGCGTTCTGGCAGTGGCGGCTCTGTTCCTCAAATTCGCCGTCCCGGGCTACAGCTTTTCCGCACTGGTGTGCCTGTGCCTGATCGGCATTATCCTGTTTTACACCCTGTTTCCCCTTGTGGGGCTGAAATTCCCCGCCTTTGCAAAAGCGGTTCAGACCGCCGTCACCGTGATTCTCGCGGTGGGGGTGCTGGTGGTCGGCATTACGGAGGGGATCATCATCCATGCCAGCTTCGGAAACCCGGAGGAGCCGGTGGATTATGTGGTGGTTCTGGGCGCCAAGGTGAACCGGGACGGCCCGTCGGTCTCCTTGTGGGATCGGATCTGCGCCGCCTACACCTATCTGGACGAGCATCCCGATGTGACCGCCGTGCTTTCCGGCGGTCAGGGTACGGACGAGCCAATCACCGAGGCGGAGTGCATGTACCGGGAGCTGGTGAATCTGGGCATTGACCCCCAGCGCCTCTGGATGGAGGAGAATGCTACCTCCACATGGGAAAATCTGAACTTTTCTCTTGACCTCATCGAGGAAAAAACCGGTGAGCGTCCTCAGAAGCTGGGGGTGGTGTCCAGCGAGTACCACCTGTACCGCGCCAGCCGGTTTGCAAAAGCGTGCGGCGTGGAATTCGTGGGAATTCCCGCAAAAACATCCCGTTTATCCCAGAAGATCAACCATTTCATGCGGGAAGTGGCTGGTGTCTGGCACTATATTTTACTGGGAGGAAATTATGATTAACGAAAAATATGCGGACTACGCATGGGAGCAGACCGCCGCGCTGCTGGCCATCGACTCTCCCTCCGGCTTTACCCGCCGGGCGGCCGAATGGGTGAAGGATGCCTTTGAAGCGCTGGGCTTTCCGGCGAAGATCACCACCAAGGGCGGCGTTCTGGCCGATCTTGGCGGCGAAAATGCCGACGATGGTCTGTTCCTGGAAGCCCACAGTGATACCTTGGGCGCAATGGTCGCCCAGATCAAGGGCAGCGGTCGTCTCCGCCTGACGGCGGTGGGCGGCATGGAGCCGAACAATGCCGAAGCGGAAAACGTCCGTATCTACACCCGTTCCGGCAAGGTCTACGACGGCACCTGCCAGCTGTGCAATGCCTCCGTCCATGTCAACGGGGAGTACGGCTCTACCAAGCGCAGCTATGACACCGTGGAAGTTGTGCCGGACGAGGACGTCTCTACCGCCGAGGACACCCGGAAGCTGGGCATTGAGGTGGGGGACTTTGTGTGCTTCGACCCCCGCACCCGCCGCACGGCGTCCGGTTATCTCAAGAGCCGCTTTCTGGACGATAAGCTCAGCGTGGGCATTCTGCTGGGCTTTGCCAAATATCTTGCCGACAACCACATCACCCTGCCCCGGAGAACCTACGTCCATGTGACGGTGTACGAGGAAGTCGGCCACGGCGGCGCTGCTTCCGTTCCCGCCGGGGTGACGGAAGCCATCTCCGTGGACATGGGCTGCGTGGGCGAGGGCCTGAGCTGCACCGAGCGGCAGGTCTCCATCTGCGCCAAGGATTCCGTTGGTCCATACAGCTACGAGGTGGTGGGCAAGCTTATTGACGCCGCCAAGAAGACCGGCGCGGACTACGCCGTAGATATTTACCCCCACTATGGCTCCGACGTGGACGTGACCCTGCGGGCGGGCTTCGATATCCGTCACGGTCTGATCGGCGCGGGCGTCTACGCCAGCCACGGCTACGAGCGCAGTCACATCGACGGCGTGTACAACACCCTCAAGGTGATCTGCGGATATCTGGACGTATAAACGGGCAAGCTTTTTCGTGGGACAGGCCAAGGCGGCCTGTCCCCGCTGCTTTTTGGGAAAATATTGCCTGCGTGCTTGACTGCGTGCGGCAAATATTGTATGATAATATCAAACATATGGACGAAAGGGGAGAGACGCTACGGACACGAATCGTGTAAAGAAGGCCGCGGAATGGTTCTACATCAACGTTTTCCGGGACGAAGCCATTCAGCCGAGACCCCAGATGCCCCGTGAGCCGCTGCCTTCGCCCCTTCTGGCTGCCCGCTCGCTGGAAAACGGTATGCCCGCCTACCGGCAGTCCCGGGAGTCCATTTTTGTCAAACAGGGAAAGCTGCTGGCAGGTTACGAGGACGACTATGTTTACGACCGGCAGGTGCTCCGCTATTTCCCCACCTACCAGTCCCTGACCGACCCGGAGCTGCGGGGATATTTCTCGTGGCGGACGAAGCTGCGCCGGGGGGATTTGCAGGAAACGTCTCTGAGCTATGCGTTTTTGTATATCTACGAGCTGCTCAATCAGATCGGCGTCACCGACCCCATGGACGGCTACCGGAAGCTGACGGAGTTCCGGGACGCGTACGGCGCGCTGAACGACGGTATTCTGCCATATCTGAACCAGTGGCTGATGGACTACGTGGTCTATTATAATCTGGACGCCGGCCTTCTGGCGGATAACCCCCGGGTGCGGTTCAACAGGAGCATTGCCGTACTGGACAGCATCCGGAGCCGTGGCGACGAAGAAGTCATCCGCGCGGTGAAGCAGCTGTCGCCGAAATGGCTGGAGCGCTCCAAATTCTACAGGGGATACCGGGAGGACTGCGACACCGTGATTGCCCGGGTGCTGCGGCGGATAGCAGAGCATTACGATACCCGATGCAAAAAGACCATGATCGAGCAGTATTTTGGCAACTTTACCCAGTCTCAGGTGATTCTGTTCGACTCGGCGGTTTTTCACAGGCGTCAGGAGCAGGGCAGCCGCCAGTACACGGTGGACGAAAAATATATCTACCGCTGCCATAACGGCCTGTGGAGCGTTCAGAAGTACAGCTGCATTCCCCATTCCAACGGAAAGCTGGGGGATGTTCTGAAAGCCATCGACGCCGTAATGCGGGAGTGCTATGACTACGGCCGCCCCATTCAGTACAAGCTGGAAACCAAGTGGATCATAAAGATCATTCAGGAGGAAGCCCAGAACCTTCTCGCCGAAAAGAAGGAGGCAGAGGAAAAGAAAATCACCATCGACTATTCCCGGCTGGCAAGGATCCGGGACGACGCTGCCGTCACCCGGGACAGGCTGATGGTAGATGAGGAGGCGGAGGAAGAAGCGCCCCCGGCGCAGCCCCCGGAACCTGCCGCGGAACCGGAGGACACTCCCCTGACCCCGGACGAGTACCGGCTGCTCCAAAGCCTGCTGTATGGCCGGGATTATGGCTGGGTACGGTCTTCCGGGCTGATGCTGTCCGTTCTCGTAGACGGCATCAACGACAAACTGTACGACACCTTTTCCGATTCCGTTCTGCTGGGCGACGACCCGCCGGAGCTGATCGAAGACTATATTCCGGATTTGAAAGAGATGATTCATCCATGAAAATACCAAAAAGAATTGCTCAGGCGCTGATAAACTCCCTGAAAGGCGGCGTCGTTCCTCGCGTTGGCCTGCCCTACGTCACCGTGGGGCGGAAGGACGAAATTGACGCCCTGCTGCGGGACGTGGACATCATTGCCGACGGAGGTGCGTCCTTCCGCTTCATCGTGGGAAAATACGGCAGTGGCAAGAGCTTTCTGCTCCAGACCATCCGGAACTATGTGATGGCGAAGAATTTCGTGGTGGTAGACGCCGACCTCTCTCCGGAGCGCCGCTTGCAGGGCACCCGTGGGCAGGGACTGGCGACCTACAAGGAGCTGATCCGCAATATGTCCACCAAGACCAAACCGGAGGGCGGCGCGCTGCCCCTGATTCTGGATCGGTGGATCAGCAGCGTGCAGCAGGAGGTCATGGCATCCTCCGGCCTTGGGGTGACCGACCCCGGCCTTGCGCCGCTGGTGGAAAAGCGGATTTCCGCGGTGATCGGCGCATTGAACGAGATGGTTCACGGCTTCGATTTTGCGAGGTTACTGACGCTCTACTACAAAGCCCACTGCGCCGGTGACGACGAGACGAAGGCCAAGGTGCTCAAATGGTTCCGGGGCGAGTATGCCACGAAAACCGAAGCCCGTCAGGAACTGGGGGTAAATATCGTCATCATGGACGACGACTGGTACGAATATCTCAAATTATTCGCCTGTTTTCTCAAGCAGGCGGGGTATGCCGGTATGCTTATCCTCATTGACGAGCTGGTGAACATCTACAAAATTCCCAACGCCATCACCCGGCAGTATAATTACGAGAAAATTCTGACCATGTACAACGACGCCATGCAGGGCAAGGCGCGGTATCTGGGCTTCATCCTCTGCGGTACGCCCCAGTGCATGGAAGACCCCCGCCGGGGCGTTTACAGCTACGAAGCCCTCCGCTCCCGGCTGGCCGAAGGCCATTTCGCCGGGGAGCATAAAGATCTGCTTTCCCCCGTCATCCGCTTGCAGCCCCTGACCTACGAGGAAATGCTGATCCTGACGGAGAAGCTGGCGGACATTCACGCGGGGCTGTACGACTATTCCCAGATCGTGACACAGCAGGATATGGTGGATTTCATTGAGATTGAATTCGGCCGCATCGGGGCGGACACCCATATCACCCCCCGTGAGGTCATCCGGGACTTTATTGAGGTGCTGGACATCGTCTACCAGAATCCCGGCATCAGCGTCCGGGGGCTTCTGGGTTCCGACCAGTTCCGCTACGCCCAGAACGCAGTGAAAGAGGAACAGACCGACGATTCCCTTGCGGAATTTGAGCTGTAAGGTGGCTGAATATGCGTGCATTTGACCGATACGCGCCCTTTGTGCAGGAATATATCTATCAGAATCACTGGGAAAATCTGCGCTCCATTCAGGTCGCGGCGGCGGACGCCATTTTCAACACGGATGAAAATGTGCTGCTTACCGCCTCCACCGCTTCCGGAAAGACGGAAGCGGCGTTCTTCCCCATCATCACCCTGTTTTCCGAGGATATGCCCTCCAGCGTGGGCTGCATCTATATTGGCCCTTTGAAAGCGCTGATCAACGACCAGTTTTCCCGGCTGAACGACCTGTGCGCCGAAGCGGATATCCCGGTGTGGCACTGGCACGGGGACGTTGCCCAGAGCCATAAGGCGAAGCTCATGCGCCACCCCTCCGGCATTCTCCAGATCACGCCGGAATCTCTGGAAGCGCTGCTTCTGCACAAGCACGCGGCCATTGCAAAGCTGTTCGGCGACCTGCGGTTTGTGGTCATTGACGAGGTGCATTCCCTCCTGCGGGGCGACCGGGGCGGGCAGACGCTGTGCCTCATCGAGCGGCTGTCCCGAATTGCGGGAGTCAATCCCCGGCGTATCGGATTGTCTGCCACCATCGGTGACCCGGAGGGAACCGGCGAATTCCTGTCGCTGGGGACGGGGCGGAAGACCATCATCCCGAAAATCGACGCCAAGGGCAGCAAATGGCGGCTGAGCATGGAGCATTTCTACGTCAAGGACGCGCAGGCCGCGGAGGATAAGCAGATTCCCGGCGCACTGCCTGTGCTGGAAGAAAAAACCGACGACGCCCCTGCCAACGCAGACCCCGGCATTGGGTATATCTTCGAGCATACCCGGGGCAAAAAGTGTCTGGTTTTCGTCAATTCCCGGGAAGAATGCGAAATGGTGACGACCACATTGCGCCATTACTGCGAGCTGAACCACGAACCCGACCGCTTTCTCGTCCACCACGGTAACCTTTCCGCCTCCTACCGGGAGACGGCGGAGGGGATCATGAAGGACGATTCCCAGTACATGACCACGGTGACCACCGCAACGCTGGAGCTGGGCATTGACATCGGCCGGTTGGAGCGGGCGTTTCAGATCGACGCGCCATGGACGGTATCTTCGTTCTTGCAGCGCATGGGACGCACCGGCCGGCGGGAGCTTCCGCCGGAAATGTGGTTCGTCATCCGGGAGGACGAGCCGGAGGTGCGGGCCATGCTGCCCACCACCATTCCATGGAAGCTATTGCAGGGCATTGCGCTGGTGCAGCTGTATCTGGAAGAACGCTGGGTGGAGCCGCCCCGGCTGGACAGGCTTCCCTTCAGCCTCCTGTACCATCAAACCATGTCCACACTGGCTTCCTGCGGCGAGCTGTCCCCACGGGCGCTGGCCGACCGGGTGCTGCGGCTGCATTACTTCCACAGGATCACGCAGGAGGACTACCGGGTGCTGCTCCGGCATCTCATCGCCACAGACCACATTCAGCAGACGGAGCAGGGCGGTCTGATCGTGGGGCTGGCGGGGGAGCGGGTCATCAACTCCTTCAAGTTCTACGGCGTGTTTCAGGAAAGTGAGGAATACACCGTCCGCAGCGAGTCTCAGGAGCTGGGTACGGTGGTTTCGCCGCCTCCCGTGGGGGAGAAGCTGGCCATTGCGGGACATGTCTGGCAGGTGCTGGACGTGGACCACAAGCGCCGCCTGATCTACTGTCAACAGGTGAAGGGCAGCGTCCCCGCCTATTTCGGCCAGTGTCCCGGCGACCTGCACACCAAAATTCTCACAAGAATGCGCCGGGTGCTTCAGGAGGACAGGCAGTACCCCTATCTGATGAAAAACGCGGTGGCGCGGCTGGAGCAGGCCCGCTTCACCGCCGCTCACTCCGGCGCGGCGGAAAAGCCGCTCATCAATCTGGGCGGCAACATGTGGTGCCTGCTGCCCTGGGTGGGGACGTACACCTTCCTGACCATGGAGCGGTTCCTGAAAATCAAGTGCGCCGACCGCCTCGGCCTGCGGAATCTGGATTCCGCCCGCCCGTTTTTTATTCAGTTCACCATGAAGGCCGACGAATCCGCTTTTTTCCGGGTGCTGGCCGAAGAGATACGCAAACCCATTGACCCAATGGAGCTGGTGTATCCCAAGGAGCTGCCTCTTTTTGACAAGTACGACGAATATTTGCCGGAGGAGCTGGTGAAAAAGGGCTTTGCTTTGGGCGTTCTGGACGTGGACGGCCTGCGGGAAAAGGTCCTGAGTTGGGAGAAATGACAAAAAATGCAATTTCTGAAATTTATTCTTGCAATTTAGGGAAGGCATAGTATAATTATTAACATCTATATGACGCTTGCAGGAAATGCGGCTTGCCGCAACCGAAGGAGTAACACTCTCAGGTGTCCAGCATGGATGAGGACTGTAAGCTGATAGAACTTTGGAGAAGCTCATTGAATTGAGTGCCGAAGGGGCAAAACGCATTGCGCGTCAATCTCTCAGGCAAAAGGACAAAGTGATTTCCATACCGTCCGTAGGGGAAATGTTTGTTTTTTTGGACAGATTGCGCGTTTTGCGCAGTCTGTCTTTATTTTTTGTTGGCTTTGCAAAGAACGCGAAGCCGGAAAGAGAGGATACGTATGGAGAATTTCCTGACCACACTCGCCGAGATCAATGACAAGATCAACGCCTTTATCTGGGTGAAGATCGGTCTGGCCCTGCTGATCGGCACGGGTATTCTGATGACCTGCTGCACGAAGTGGTTCCAGATCTCCCACATTGGCCACTGGTGGCAGCAGACCATCGGCGGCATGTTCCGCAGGGACAGCGGTGTCCACGCGAAAACGGACAAAAAGACCATTTCCCAGTTTCAGGCGCTGTGTACGGCCCTCGCTGCCACCATCGGCACCGGCAATATCGCCGGCGTGTCGGCAGCCATCGTCATCGGCGGCCCCGGCGCGGTGTTCTGGATGTGGGTTGCGGCCTTTTTCGGGATGATGACCAATTTCTCCGAAAATGTGCTGGGCATCTACTACCGCCGCCGCAACAGTCAGGGCGAGTGGTCGGGAGGTGCGATGTACTATCTGAAAGACGGTCTGGGCGGCAAGAAGCACTGCAAGACCATCGGCAGCGTCCTTGCGGTTCTGTTCTCCATTTTTGCCATTCTGGCTTCCTTCGGCATCGGCAATATGGGGCAGATCAATAAGATCGTCCTGAATATGAAATCCGCGTTCTTCGGCGGCGTGACTGCTACTGTGGGCGGCATGAGCGTGGTTTCTCTGGCCTGCGGCATTGTGCTGATGATCCTCGCGGCGCTGATCGTCATCGGCGGCCTGCAGCGCATTGCCACTGTCGCCGAGCGGGTCGTGCCGTTCATGGCGGTGCTGTACATCATCGGCTCGCTGATCGTGTTCTTTACCCATATCAGCAGCGTCGGCGCCATGTTCGCGGCGATTTTCCGCTTCGCTTTCGGCAGCAAGGCCGTCGCGGGCGGCGCGGCGGGTATCGCCATCCAGCAGGCCATTACCCAAGGGTGCAAGCGGGGGGTGTTTTCCAATGAGGCGGGTCTCGGCTCCTCCGTCATGGTGCATTCTTCCTCCAATGTCAAGGAGCCTGTCGCTCAGGGCATGTGGGGCATCTTTGAGGTGTTCTTCGATACCTTCGTGGTCTGCACCATGACCGCCATCGTGGTTCTGTCTTCCGGCTATATCGATCTGGAGACCGGCCTTGCCGTGGCGGGTGTGGACGACGCTACGCTGGTCGCCCGGGCCTTTGGCAACGTGTTCGGCCCCCTTGGCGAAAAATTTGTGGCTCTGGCCATGCTGCTGTTCGCCTTTACCACGGTGCTCGGCTGGTCGCAGTACGGCACCAAGGCGGTGGAATATCTGTTCGGCGAAAAGGCCACGAAAATCTACAAGGTGATCTTCGTCGTGATGATCCTTTCCGGCGCGGTCATGACGTCCTCTCTGGCATGGGACATCTCCGACACCTTCAACGGCCTGATGATGCTGCCCAACCTGATCGGCGTGGTGGTTCTGTGCCCCATGGTCATGAAGATCACGAAAAATTATGTAAACCGCAAGATCAAGGGCATTCCGGAGGAACCGGTACTGTCCCATTTCCCCGACATTCAGGCCGAGGCAGCGGCTTCCCAGACCGACGAGGTCTAAGAAGGCGCTGACGCAATCGTCTGCGGCTGTGAGCGGATCTTTTCCGCTCACAGCTTTTTTCGATTTCGTCAGAGCTTTCCGAAAGGCACGGGGATTGAAAACAGGTGAAAATCTGCTATAATGATGACAAAAGGAGGATATCACTGTGATACTCTGCATTGCATCTGCTCCATGCAAAGCCGGATAGGACAGGGCCGCATGGAGAAGTGACTGTCCTTATGGCTTTGCATTCCGGTGAAATTCAGAATGAAGGAGCAAAGTCATCATGAAACAATATCTATCCGATCTTAAGGAAATGCGCAGCTATCTGCTGCTGTGGTTTACCCAGATGATCTCCGGGCTGGGCAGCGCCATGACCGGCTACGCGCTGGTGGTCTGGTCGTACACACGGGAAGGCTCGGCCCTCCGCACGGCGCTGCTGATGGTGTGTTCCTACGCGCCATACGTGATTTGCAGCATTTTTGCCGGTGCGCTCAGCGACCGCTGGGACAAAAAGAAGACCATGCTGTGGTGCGACACATTGGCGGCGCTGGGGACGTTGGCGGTCTGGCTTCTGCTGAAAGCCGGGTGCCTGCAAATCTGGCACCTGTACATCGTCAACGCCATGTCCGGACTGATGAACACGGTTCAGCAGCCCGCAAGTGAGGTAGCGACCACGGCACTCCTGCCCCGCCGGTTTTACCAGAGGGTGGGCGGACTGCGATACCTTTCTTCCTCCGTGACTTCCATCCTGACGCCCATTTTCGCCACGGCGGTGCTGGGGCTTTGGGGAATGGACGCGGTGGTTGCCATCGACCTGGCGAGCTTTCTGATCGCCTTCGTAACGCTGTTGTTCTTTATCCCCATTCCCCGGACGGACGCGTCGGGGAAGACGGACGGCGTTTTGAAAAGCGCGGCGGAGGGCATTCGCTGGTTGAAACGGAACCCCGGAATCCTGCACCTGATGCTGTTTCTGGCGGGCATCAATCTGGTGGCGTCCATGTACAATGCTGCGTTCCCGGCCATGGTGCTGTCGAAGGTTTCCGAGTGGGCTATGGGCGTGGTCAACACCGTCATCGGCATTTCCACACTGCTGGGGAGCATCCTCGCTTCCTTCATGAAGACGCCCAGAAGCCGGGTGAAGGCCATCTGGAGCTGCCTGATGCTTTCCATGTGTACGGAGAATTTCTGCCTTGCTTTCAGCGGCAGGGTCTGGGTCTGGTGCTTCGGCGCGTTTCTCGGCTGGGTGAGCATCCCGTGGATGAACGCCAATCTGGACGCCATCAACCGCTTGAGCATTCCGGCGGAAATTCAGGGGCGGGTCTTCGCCGCCCGGAACGCCTTTCAGTTCTTCACCATCCCGCTGGGATATTTTCTGGGCGGGCTGCTGGTGGACGCCGTATTTGAGCCGGTGATGGCGACCCAAAGCGGGGACAGTCTGCTGACGCGGCTGTTCGGGGCCGGGAAGGGAAGCGGCGCGGCGTTTCTGTTTGCCGTGCTGTGGCTGATGGGCGTGGGCGTATGCCTGCTGTTCCGCGGCGACCCCCACATCTGGAAAATGGACGGTGAAGGGTAATACCACCAACGTCTGACAAACAATAAAATCAGCCCGGAATTGGTTCGTGTGCGTCACGCTTCCAATTCCGGGCTTTGCTCCTGCAATATGCCTTGCTGTTTTTAGGTTTCCGGGTAACGGGGTTCAGCTGTCCCCATGTGTTCCGGCGGGACAAGTCCCGACTGCGCTTTTCCTTCTTGGAAAGCTTCTCGTAGGGAATGAATTTTTCCATCAATATCTCCTCCTTATGGTGTCTGGGGAGTATTCTATCAGAAAAAGGGAGGCGGGTCAAATAAACGATTTGTAAATAACGCAAAAAGGTGCTGCCACCGGGCAGCACCTTTTTGCGTTGCAGGATATCTTACCCGATCAGGCCGCTTTCTTTCAGCAGCAGCTCCACGTCTGTTCCTTTGACCTTCTTCATCACGGTGTGCAGCAGCTGCTTCTCCATGAAGGACAGCTTCACATCGGTGATGGGCTTCTTGTCGATGGCGTAGTAGCAGGCGCGCAGCAGTTCCCGGACATCGTACTTGCTGCCCCATACCTCCGGCACGCCCCGGTCAACATTCAGCAGGGTGTAGACGGACTCCATACCGGTACGCATGGAATACTCGGTGGTGAAGATGGTATCCCGGGGCGTCTCGGCGAACTGGCCGATGAAGGCGAAGTTCACAGCGCCGTCGGGCACGACCTTCGGACGGTCGGATTCCTTCCGGGGCTGGAAGAAGGCGTTGATATAGGGCATGAAGCAGGTGGTGGTGTTGCAGGCATCGTGGGCCAGGGCGGCGATCCGATTCTCCGGCACGCCGATGTGGTACAGCCACTCCTGGCAGACCTCCTCGCCGGTGCAGTCCCGCATGGCCTTCTTGACGTAGTTGCCTTCCCTGTTGGTGTTCAGGGAATACAGCCACACCAGAACCATGTTCTTGTCCTGAGACCTGAACTGGGGCTGACGGTTGATCGTCCAGGACAGATACCAGTTGTCGGTGCTGTCCTTGACGGTGACGATACCGCCGGTGGTCACCTTGCCGGAGCGGGGATCACGCTTGCAGATGCTCATAATATGCCGGATGATCTCCTCGTTGGAGGTGGCCACGGTGGCGCTCATCCAGTTGGTGGCGTCCACATCGGAGCAGAACGTATCCGGGTTGCCGAATTCGCCGTGCTTTGCCTGAGCGGCAATGGCCTTCCACATATCCCAGGATTCGCCCGCGCCGTTCTTTACCTTGGACAGGTCGGGGGCATGGGTCTGGTCGCCGTAGCAGGAGGTGTCGGTGCAGCAGCCGTTGGTGATGAACACCAGATCGTCTTCAATCAGGTCAATGGTCTGCTCCTGACCGTCCTTCACGTAGACGATCTGCTTTGCGACCTTCTTATTGCCCACAGTCTCGATGATGACGTTCTTGACATCCATGCCGTACTCCACCTGCACGCCGTGGCTTTCCAGATACTTCACCAGCGGAAGGATCATGCTCTCGTACTGGTTGTACTTGGTGAAGCGCAGGGCGCTGAAATCCGGCAGACCGTCGATGTGATGCACGTACCGGCACAGGTAACGCTTCATTTCCAGAGCGCTGGACCAGCGCTGGAAGGCGAACATGGTCTGCCAGTAGAGCCAGAAGTTGGTGTCCCAGAAGGAATCGGGGAGAACGTCGGAGATCTTCTTGTCCTCCAGATCCTTTTCCGGCGTCAGGAACAGCTTGGAGAGCGCCATGGCGGACTCTTTATCCAGCTTGAACTGCTTGTCGGTATGGGCATCCTCGCCGCGGTTCACGCTGGCGCGGCACAGGGAGTAGTTGGGGTCGTGCTTGTTGAGCCAATAATACTCGTCCAGAACGGAAACGCCCGGAGTCTCGATGGAGGGAACATCCCGGAAGGTGTCCCACATGACCTCAAAATGGTTGTCCATTTCCCGGCCGCCGCGCATATAGAAGCCCTTGGTGATGTCCCGGTAGCCGTCGCAGCTGCCGCCGGCCAGCTCCAGCTTTTCCAGCAGATGGATGCGCTCGCCCTTCATCTGGCCGTCTCTCACCAGATAGAAGGCGGCGGTCAGACCGGCAAGGCCGGTGCCGATGATATAAGCGGATTTGTTGTCTACGCCCTCCGGCTTCTCGGGATGGGCAAACGCTTCGTAAGTTCCAGCAGAATAATACATAATAGCAGCTCCTTCTAAAATCGTTCATTTGCCTTTCGGTGACCTTATTGTATGTCCGGAACCCACTTTTTACAATAAACAGAAATGCCTCCGTGATGAAATCTTCATCACGGAGGCAAAAGTGTCTGAAATTTTATCAATCCGCCGGGTTTGATGCAGAGTTTCCCCTGTCCACCCGGAACCGGTTCAGTGCGCAGGAAACATCATCCTGAATCACGAGGGCAAACCGATTTACCAGCGTTTCCGGGTCCTGCTTCATCTCGTCCTTGATCCAGTCCAGCATCAGACCCACGAAGGCGTAGGAATAGACCTGGGCGATAAAGGCCTTGTCCTCGGCGCGGACGACCATACCCGCCGACAGCTCGTTGATCACGCCCATCAGAAGATCGTCCGTCAGGGGCGTCAGGTATTTTTCCACCTGCTCCCGGCTGACGCAGCGGTAGACGTTCATGATAAAAGGCTTGTTCTCCCGGACGGCGTCGAAAATCCGGACAAAGCCCTGCTGCCAGGTCTCGTAGGTTTTGTTGTCCGCCAGCGCCTTTCTGGCATCCTCCATGCACACCCATTCCACCAGATCGTAGATGTCCTTGAAATGGTAGTAGAAGGTCATGCGGTTGATGCCGCAGTCCTCGGTGATGTCGTTGATGGTGATTTTGTTCAGCGGCTTTTGCAGAAGCAGCTTTTTCAGGGAGTTTTCCAGTGCGTATTTGGTAAATTGGGGCATAACAGTCTCCTTTTTAACGGGGGAAGGTTGTCATTTCTTATCCCAGTCGAACCCCCGGAAGACAGGGACGCCGGTGTAGCGGTTGGCTTTCCGCTGACCCCGGAGCACTTCCAGAACGGCATCCGCCATGGCTTCCTGCTCGCACTCGCCGGGGTAGACGGTGATCGGAGCGATCCAGCCGCAGCGCTGCTCTACGCCCTTCAGAATGTCGTCGTAGCGCATCAGGCCGCCGGTGAGCAGAATGCCGTCCACCTTGCCTTCCAGCACCGCCGCCATGCAGCCGATGGACTTGCACAGCTGGTAGATCATGGCATTCCAGACAGTCACGGCCTTTTTGTCCCCGGCTTCCACCAGCGCGTGGACTTTGGCCGCGTCGGAAGTCCCGAAGTGACTGACGAAGCCGCCGGAACGGGAGAGCATGGAGCGCATCTGGGCGGTGGTGTGTCCCTCGTCCAGATATTGCAGCACCTCCATCACCGGGATGGAGCCGAGACGGGTGGGGGTGAAGGGGCCGTCGCCGCCCGCGCCCTCGGTGCTGTCCACCATGCGCCCGGCCTTATGGGCGGTGACGGTGATGCCGCCGTCCACGTGGCAGACGATCAGGTTCAGATCCTCGTAGCGCTTGCCCAGCTTTTTCGCGTGAATGGCGGCAATGCCCTTCTGGTTCAGCACATGGGTCTGGGCACGGCGGTAAAGCCCCGCAATGCCGGTGAGGCGGGCGCAGTCCCACAGCTCGTCCACGTTGGTGGGGTTTACGGTGTACATTGGCTTGCGGTACTCGCAGCCAAGCTCGTAGGCCAGCATGACGCCCAGCTTTGCCGGGTGGTCGCTGCCGCCCTTGTCGGCGGCGGTGTCCTGTACCAGCCGCCCGTCGATCTCCATGACTCCGGCAGCCTGAGAATAGGCGCAGCCGCCCCGGCCGATGAATACATCCATGTCGGCGGGGGTCATGCCGTGGGATTGCAGAAAGTCCAGCAATACCTGCTTGCGCATGGGCATCTGGTCGTTGGTGGTGGGGTATTTCAGCAGCTCCGGGGCATCGTGGAAGATGCTCTCGGTGTAGATGTTCTTTTCGTCTTCAAAGTAGCTGACCTTGGTGGAGGTGGATCCGGGATTGATGACCAGCATTTTTATGGGGGCGTTCATGGCGATAACCTTCTTTGCGTGAATCGGCAAGTGCCGTTTTTCTTTTATCATACCACTTTTTTCGGAAAAAAGAAAGAGCCTGGCTTCATTTTTCTGTTGCCTTTCCGAACCGCATGGGGCATAATGTCCGGGAACGGACTTTGTTTTTCCGTTTTTGTGACGTTTCCCGGCGGATTTCGTACTATCAGGGTGAGGAACAAAAGGAAAGGATGTGAACCTCATGGAAGACGCAAAGATCATCGACCTGTTCTGGGCGAGAAATGAAGACGCCATTGCTGAGACGGACGCGGCCTACGGAAGAAAACTCCGCTTCCTGGCAAACAAGATCCTGAACAATTTTGAGGATGCGGAAGAAAGCGTAAGCGACACCTACATGAAAACCTGGGAAGTCATTCCGCCCCAGCGTCCCGTCTGCTTTTACGCCTTCATCGCTTCAATCTGTCGCCATCTCTCGTTCCACAAGGTCGACTGGAACCGGGCGGCCAAGCGGAACGCCGAGGTCGTCGCCCTGACAGACGAGATGGAGCTGTGCATCCCGGATACCAGCCGGGACAGGGAGCTGGAAGCAAAGGAGCTGGGGCGGGTGCTGAACGCTTTTTTGGAAAGTCTGCCCAAAGAGACGCGGATGATTTTCCTGCGGCGGTACTGGCATGTGGACACCATTGCGGAAATTGCCCAGCGGTACGGCATCACCCAGAGCAAGGTAAAGATGCAGCTCAGCCGTACCCGCGCGAAGCTGTGTACCTATCTGGAACAGGAGGGGATTCAGGTATGAACGGAAAAAACATTCTGATCGGTCTGAGCTATATTGACCGAAAATACATCGAGGAATCCGAAGAAGATATGCGTCCTGAAAAGGTTGTGCGGAACTCCAAACGGATGCCCGGGCGGAAAATATGGCTCATTGCCGCCGTTATCGCCATGCTGCTGATGCTGGTGGGCTGCGGGGTCGCGTATGCGCTGCATTTGCAGTCGCTGAAAATCGGCGAGGAAACCTATACCCAGAATATGCGCTACGAAAAGGACGGCAGCACCATCCCCCCCACTGAGAAGATCAAGCAGTACATTTCCGTGGCGGGGCCGGAGGGAAGCAAAAACCAGCTCGCCGCTCAGGAGTGGATGGATTTCCAGCAGAGCTACGACCCTGACCAGTCTCTATTGAAGGCCGCAGGAGACTTTCAGCTACCGGCGCAGTACAACAGCTACTACGCCTATACTGCGGACATGCTGGATAAAATCGATGAAATCTGTGAGAAATACGATTTGAAGTTGGCAGGGGATACCGCCGTTTATCAGGGCAATGACGCCGGTTTTTTGGGGCAGATTCTTGATTTTAACAGCGTGGTAAAGGAAGATTCCGGCCTGAAAGTGGAATTTCAGGGAGTCAGAGTTGCGCAGTGCGGGGACTTCAATTCGTCCTATAATGCAACGTTGACCAACCCGAGCGCGACGCAGGAATTTTCTTTCATGCTGTCCTATGATTATCACGACAAAGCCTATTTCTGCACCCGCTATCTCATCATCAGGGACGGCGAAAACGTTCAGCAGTGGAATGAGACTTTGCCCGACGGGACGAACGTCCTGATCGTCAATGACAAGGGCGGCGACGCTTATATCCTGTGCGACAGGGAGGACGCCTTTATCAACATCACGATCAGCAAAGTGGGTGCGGAATGGGCAAACCCCGGCGACGTCATGACCCCGGGGGATATGGAACTCAGTGAGGTTTCGCAGGCAACGGGCTTCCATGCAGCCTATGTGAGCCAACTGGTGGCGAAATATCGGGATCATGGACTGGAAGCAATCTCCGGGAATCATTATGGTGGTAATCACCGTAATATGAGCTATGAGGAAGAAGCTGCGATACTTGCCCCTTTTTAAGGCCAGGGCCGAAAAAGGTGAGCTTGTGGAAATCAGCGAAATTGAGACGGCATACCAACAGGCGGTAGGCCACTCTATTGGCACCAGTCAGATTTACTACGTTCTGCACCGACATGGCTGGAGAAAGGTCATGCCCCGCAGTAGGCACCCTAAAAAGGCAAGCGAGGAGGTCATTGAGACCTCAAAAAAATTAAGGCAGCACCGCACAATTCGGCAAGGAGTCTCAGGCGGGATTTTTGTTCCAATTCAAAGTTCCGAAAATGGAGGAATACTGTATGTATTTCCCATTTTCGGAACTGCGGAAGTGGAGCAAAAAGACGGCTGAGACTCGCAGACGCAATTGTGCGGTGTTGCCTTAAAACCACCATCGGTGAACTGAAAAATCTCCACATGGGCTGTGGAAAAGTGCGCCTTATGTTCCAGGATGAGGCAGGCTTCGGCCGCATCAACCATCCCAAGTACTGCTGGTGCGAAAAAGGCATCCGACCCAGCGTTCCATGTCACCATATTCGGGAATACCGGTATGCCTATGGTGCGGTCGAGCCGCTGACTGGGGAATCCTGTTTTCTTGTCATGCCCTATTGCAATAGTGCGTGTATGAATCTGTTTCTGCGGGAATTATCCAAACAATTTCCGCAGGATACCATTCTGATGTGCTGCGATGGAGCTGCATGGCACAAATCGGGAACACTGGAAGTGCCTGAGAATATTGTACTTTTCCATATCCCTCCATACACACCAGAGATGAATCCGATAGAGCAGATCTGGAAGGAGATACGAAAGCGCGGCTTTCGAAACGAGGTTTTTGCAACCTTGGTGAAAGTCGTTGATCGTCTCTGCGATACCATTTGCTCGCTTACCCCTAATACCATTTTCAGCATTACCGGACGCGATTGGATTATTAAATGCTTTAATTAGGTTTTGGCATGAGAAGTTCTCAATGTAGACTCCTTTGGGGACATATCGACGGAGCATACCGTTTTCCTGCTCGTCCTGCGCCCGTTCCCAGGATGTGTAAGGGTGGGCAAAGTAAACCTTCGTCCCGAACTGTTCTGTTTGGGCAAAATCCGCAAACTCCGGCCCGTTGTCCACGGTAATTGTCTTGAATATTTGGCTGAAGAACGGCTCTCCGAAGTCCTCACGGAGCTTTTGCATCGCCGCACTGACCGCCTCGCTGGTCTTTCCGGGAATGCGGATCGCAAGGTAGTGCTGTGTTTTCTTTTCCAGCAAAGTCAGGATAACCGCCTCCTTGCCATTGCGTTTTCCAACCACTGTATCACCTTCCCAGTGGCCAACCTCTAGCCTGGACGATGCAATTTGGGGCCGCTCATCTATGGATGTTCCGTATGCTTTTTTGCGATTACCAGTACTTTTGCAACACTTTTTTCGTTTCAAAGCCTCGGGAAGCTCCAGTGACTCCAGCACTAGATTGCCGGCCCATACCTCATTGTACAGAGTCTTGGTGCAGACCATTTCCGTAGGCAGAAACAGCTTATGCTTGCGTGCGTAGCCCACACAGGCATCCAATGACCATTTCTCCTGACGCACCTGGTTTAGGACCCATTGAACAAAAGTGCTGCCTTTACGAAGGCTGTGTGGCTTGTGGCTGTTTGCTCTATGCGTTTGATATACAAGCATTCCGCGTTTTGCGCAGTAGCCGGGAGTACGGCCGCTCCGGCCGTTTTTGGGCCGCGTGCCGCGCTTCGATTCGTTCGAAACGGTGGTGGGGGAACAGTTCAGATATCTGGCAATGGCCCGATTAGACTGCCCCAGCTTCTTCATTGCCTCGATTGCGCCCCGGTCTTCCATGGTCAGATGTTTTCCGGGCTTGCGATCTGCTTTATTTGTGGTATACTGGGTGCGATCCATAGTGATTACCTCCGGTGAATGGTGTTGGAATACTTCATTCTACCATACGGGGAGTCATTGTGGATTCCTTTTTGTTAGGTGTCCAACTTCATTTTACAATCGGCCATTGAAAATCTCTGGTCGAAGGTGAAGGCGCTTTTGCGCAAATTCAAAGCCAGAACCTTGGAGACCCTTCCAGATGCGATTCAGCGTGCTTTTCGGGCGGTGACACCATCTGACTGTTCCGGCTGGTTTCGCGCTTGTGGTTATTCGCGGCAATTTGTTGAATTGCTATAGTGACATTGCCTTGGCCTGGTGGCTCTATTATACCATATCTGGCAGCGGGATGGTAGCTTTGATTAAATCAGGGGTTCCTTAGAAAGCGTGATCGAGGGGAACACCGGCGCTTTGACCGATCTCGTCAAAGCCTAGGGCCAATTTCGGCTCTCCGCTGTCCCGAATGTACCGCCAAAGGGCGTCGCATTTGCTCATTTTGCCACCCCCTCGGACGTTCTTCTGGATAAACGCGCCCGACGCCGCGACCAAAACCGAACGGCGGCAGGATTTTCCCAAGCGGGAAGCTTCTGCCGCCATACATGTATCCTGTGAAGTTTCAGCCGTCAGCGATCGAAGCCGAGAACCGCGCCGCCGTCTTTCAGCATTTGCTGCAGCTTGGCCGTGTCGACCTGGGCAACGCCGCAGCCGTCCTTGGCTGCAATGGCCGCGGCCGTGCCGGCGGCCTCACCGATGGGCATGGTGTTGACCATGACCCGGATGGCGCCCAGTGCCTCGTGAGTCACGGACATGCAGCGTCCGGCAACCAGCAGATTGGTCAGCTCATTGGAGATCAGGCTGCGGTACGGCACGCTGTAATAGTGGCCGTCGGCGAAATGGGTCAGATCAAAGTCATGGCCGGAGACCTGATGAATATCGATCATGTTGAAGCCGACGGCGATGGTGTCGGCAAACTTTTTGCCGGTGTGCAGATCCTCTTTGGTCAGCACGTAGGCTCCGTGCAGGCGGCGCGTTTCCCGGATGCCGATGCAGCTCGGTACATAGCTGATATAGCAGTTTTCAAATCCGGGGACATAATCTCGAAGAAAAGCGTACATTTCATAGATCTGCTTTCTGGTGGTGCATTCTGCCTCCGTCAGATCCTTGCCGGACAGACCGTTCTTATACAGAATGTTGGTGCCGTTGATGAAGACCTCGCAGCGTTGCAGATCATAGGGGCGTCCGTAACGGGGAACCGGGCCGGTAGAGCCGGGACGGACGATGGGAATGCGGAAGCGGCCGTCGGCCTTTGCCTTTGCGACCAATCCTGTGAAGAACTTGTCCAGGTATTCCCCGGTGGTGCCGCCGGCTTCCTCTAAGAACTTGGCATAGTCCACGTCGTTGACGAAGAACACAAGGGTCATGGGCTGCACATTGCCGTCGGAATCGCGGCCGATCCCGTAGGGCAGTCCGGTGTTGAAGAAGAGGTCGCCGTCGCCGGTGCAGTCAATGTAGATTTTTCCGGAAACGACGCGCATGCCCTCTTTATCCTGTAGGATCACGCCGGTAATGGCGTCTCCCTCCCGAAGGGTGTCGATCATGCGGGTGTGCAGCAGCATCTCCACACCGGCTTCCTCGCACATGAGCATGGCCACATGGGCGAAGGTCTCCGGCGCGAACAGAAGGTCTTCCGTTTCGTCCCGCAGCTCCGCACCGCCGAAGGAGCGCATACGCTGCATCAGTTCATAGGGAATGCCGCCTACGACCCGCAGGCCGCCCCGGACGATCGGCCCAAACTCCACCATGGCGGCGGTGGTGCCGATGCCGCCGAGCCAGCCGGTGTCCTCTACCAGAAGGGTCTTCGCACCCTTTCGCGCGGAGGCAATGGCGGCGCAGATACCGGCAGAGCCGCCGCCGACAACGATCACATCATAGGTCTGTTGCTCTACGCTGATCTGTTTTTCGTAAGAATACATGGTCTTCCTCCTCATGCTCACGGCTGTTCGCCGGTTTCCAGTTTCAGTTCGTTTGCTGCCTGTTCGCTTGCTTTGCGGAAGCTGTCCTCCTCGGCGAAGACCGGTTTTCCTTCGCTGTATACGCCCGGACGGCAAAGCTGACCGTATCCGGTGTTCAACTCGTGGGAGCCGTCAATGGCGGGGTCGACCCATTTGGCAAACCAGATCTGAAGCTCACTGCGGAGCCGGCAGCGCACATCGGCAAGGGCGGGATCGTGGATGCGGTTGTTCTTCTCGCCGGGGTCGTTAATCATGTCGTACAGCTCATCCGGGCCGGAGGGAATGCGGGCGACGTATTTCCACCGGCGGGTGCGGATCATGCGCACCGGGCCGTATTCGTCGAAGATCACCACGGGCTTTTCCTCCTGTGTTTTTCCGCCCAGAACCTCGGCGAAGCTGTGACCCGGCAGGGGCTGGCGGGTGTTTGCCGTCAGGCCGAAGCAGTCCATCAGCGTGGGGAATACGTCATAATGGCTCAGCATTTGCCGGGACACCGTATTGGCCGGAATGTGTCCCGGCCAGGAAGCCAGGAACGGAACCTTTACGGAGGAGTCGTACATATTCTGAGGGTAGGTGCCGTTTCCCTTGCCCCAGATGCCGTGGTGACCCATGTTCATGCCGTTGTCGGAGGTGAAGATCACAAGGGTGTTCTGATCCAGGCCGGTTTCCCACAGCTTGGCAAGGATCTTCCCGATGCCCGCGTCCATGGCGCTGATCGCGGCATAGTAGCCGGTCAGGCTTTCGCGGCGTCCCCCCGCGCCGGGCTTATAGGGCGCGGCAGGACTGAGCCACGGATGCAGCGGCTCATCCGGCGTGCTTTCAAAGGGGCAGTCCCGATACAGATCCAGGAATTCCTTCGGGTGATGCTCCGGCGACCAGGGCGCGTGGGGCGCGGTATAGTGGACGCACAGGCAGAAGGGATCCTCGGACTCGGAAAAATCCTGAAGGTTTTTCAGCGCGTCCTCGGTGATCAGATCGGTAATATAGCGGTCGCTCTGAACCACCCGGCCATCCTCCACAAGATCGGGATGATAGTACGCGCAGCCGCCCCGGGCGATGGTGAACCATCTGGAAAAGCCGTGCTGGGGATGGATGCTGTCGCCTAAGTGCCATTTGCCGCTTAAGGCGCAGACATAGCCGTTTTCCGCCAGTACGTCGGTAAAGCAGGTCATGTTTTGCAGATAGGGAATTGCGGTATGCTCGGAGGCATAGAGGGGATCGCTCTGAAGCTCCGGGAATTCCGCCATATTCAGATTGCCGCCCCGAAGCCAGTCCTGCACGCCGTGAACCGAAGGAATGGTGCCGGAAAGGATGCTGGCGCGCGCCGGTGAACACACCGGCGAGACACAGTAAAAATCGTCAAAGCGCATGCCGTTCTCAGCGATGGAGTCGAGGGCGGGGGTTTGGATCTCCTTATTTCCGGCGCAGCCAAGCGCCCAGGCGCCCTGGTCGTCGGAGAGGAGAAAGAGAAGATTCGGACGGGTTTTCATGGAACGGCCCTCCTTTTGGGCTGATAGAAAGCCGGATATAAAATTTACGCCGCGTGCCGTAAAGAATTCCCGCACGCGGCGCAGTGAATCAAGCAAAACGCGTGCTACGTGCTAATAAAAGTTAGCCCTTGATGCCGCCGGCGGTAACGCCGGAGATGATCTTGTCCGCAAGGAAAATATAAATCACGACAGTGGGAACGAACGTAATGACAACCGCCGCAAACAGGCCGGCCCAGTCGCCGGTGTTCATCAGGGAGTAAACGATCTGATACAATCCGACGCCGAGAGAGCGAAGCTCCGTCTTGTTGGCGAAGACCAGGGCGAGAAAGTACTCATTCCAGATGGTGATGAAGTTGAAGATGGTCACGGTTACGACGGCGGGCTGTGCCAGGGGGAACATGATCCGCCAGAAGCACTGCACCTGTCCGCAGCCGTCAATTGTGGCCGCCTCCGCATAGGTGTTGGAGATGCCCTTGAAGAAGGTCATCAGAAAATAGGTCGTATAAGGCACCGAGGTGGCCGTATACAGGAAGATCATCGTGAACCGGGAGCCGGACATATTCAGCGCACTGATGATGGAGCACAGGGGCATGACGATCATGATGCTGGGAATGGACAGACCCGTGAGGATCATCTTCTGGAAGGCCTGGTTGCCGAAAAAGCGGAACCGGGACAGGCAGTAGGCCGCAGGCGCGCAGACCAGAATGATCAGGATGCAGGAAGGCACTGTGTAGATGGTGGAGTTCATCAGGTTGACGATGAGCTTATTGCTGAACAGTGCCTTTTGGAAGTTGCTCCACTGCAAACCGCTGGCAATCAGGTCGCCCTTGAAGATTTCTCTCGTGGTGGACAGGGACGCCAGAATAATCCAGCCGATGATGACAAAAACAGCGACGACCCAGAGAAGGACAAACAGATAGCCAGGAATCAAACGAGCCTCCCGCAGGATGCGGTCTTTTTTGCTTCTTTTCATTTTTGTCCTCCTCCCTTACAGTTCGTAACCTTCGTCCTTGATGAGCCTCCGGGAAACCAGGGAGATGATCATCACGACGACCGTCATCACTACGGCAGCGCCTGCGGCAACACCGGCATTGACACTGTCCGCACCTATATCCGCTGCGCCGAAGAGGGTCTGGTAAGTATAGAACATGGGCGTAACCGTAGAAGCGGCGCTGAAGACCTGACTCAGGGCGAAGAAGCCCATCGTCTTGGTCGTCCACAGCACGACGGAGGTGCCGAATACGCCCTTGATCAAAGGCAAGGTAATATGGGTGAATTGCTGAAAGACATTTGCACCGGCAATGGTCGCCGCTTCGTAGTAGTCCGGAGAAATTTTCTCAATGGCGGCGATGTACATGAGCATGAAGTAGCCCGTATTGCCGAACACGAAGGCAATGGACATGGCGAGAAAAATATGATCGCTGGAAAGCCACTGGAACTGCGCCATCGACTCCCACCCGAGGGATTCAAACATCGTCTTCAGAATACCGAAGCGGTTATTGAACACGCACAGCAGCCACATATAGCCGATGGCCACTGCCGCGATAACGTTCGGCATGTAAATGATCGTGCGGAAGAATTTCTGGAAGCGGACACCCTGGGTCAGGATAACCGCCAGGATCAAAGCAAGGCCGAGAGTCGCGATGCCGCACCAAAGCCACAGCTTGGCAAAGGCTTTCATCGACATCAAGAACAGCTGTGTATGAAACAGCTTGACATAGTTGGTAATGCCCGCCCAGGACCAGGAGGACACAGGGCTACTGACGGTTTTCACGTTGAAAAAGCTCATGATTACCGTACGCAGCACGGGGTAGATAAATACCGCGGCGAACAGGATCACAGCAGGCGCCATGAAAACAAACAGGGAACGCTTGTTAAGCTTCATCGGGGACTCCTCCATTCGGAATGTCTATTTTGCCCCAATTGCAGTGCTGACCGATCATGCCCGTGCCATTGCCGGGCGGTTCCTCGGAACCCACAGAATCAATTGGCTGTATTCCAGACTGAGCATTTGCCCGAAGGCAAATGCTCAGCTGGAAAGGAATGTAATAATTGCGGGAAAGGCTGCTTAGAAGTTTCTTGCCTCGGCAATGAACTCTTCGGCAGTAATCTGGCCGGTGTACAGCTTGCAGCAGGCGTCAACAATGATCTGTTTGCTGTCGGAGTTGGTGACGATACCGGTCTGAGAGGAGTAACGGATGGTGAAGTTCGCGATGATGTTCTTGGCTTCCGTCAGGGGCTCGGGCCAGGTGGAATCAACGCCGATGGGGACAACGTTGGCGTCGTCGGACATCATCTGGTCGTACTTGCCGGTGGTGACGAAGGCTGCGAAGGCGGCGGCGATTTCCTTGGAGGCATCGGAAGCCTTATCGGTCACGGAGATGCCCCAGCTGCCGTAGCAGCCGGCTTCCTGACCGGCGATCTCGTTGGGAACCTCGGGGAATGCGAAGGCGCCCCAGACATAGTCATCGCCGGTGGCGTCCAGAACTTCGCTGGGCAGCCAGGTGCCGTTGATGTACATGGCCACGTCCTCGCTGATGACCATATCCTGCTGTGCGGCGGGATAGACGTTGGCGCTCATGTTGGAATCGAACACGCCCAGCTTTGCCAGCTCCTCGATGGCCTTGGCAGCCTCCAGAACGGCGGGATCATCCCACTTGGAGCTGTCGAATGCCAGCTCGGTGACAGCGTCGTTGCCCAGCAGACGGCTGACGTAGTAGCCGAACCAGGAGGGAGCATAGTAGGTGTCGGAAGTGATGGGGGTGTAGCCGGCTTCCTTGATCTTGACGCAGACATCAACGAACTCGTCCCAGGTGGTGGGGTACTCGGTGATGCCGACTTCGTCAAAGATGTTCTTGTTGCAGAAGATGATGTAGGCCTGGGGGTTGTAGGGGATGGACTTGGGCGCGCCGTCCCACAGGGACTCGACCAGAGCGGTCATGGAGGGCAGGACACACTCGCGGTAGGTCTTGCCGTTGGTGAAGGAGTAAACCTTGTCGAAGTACTCGGACAGGTCGACGATGTGGTCGGACCACAGCATCTGGACCTGGTCGACGTTGGCGTCGAAGGCGTCGATCTGGGTGCCGGCTTCCAGAGCGGCCAGAGCCAGGTTCCGGTTGTCACGGCCGCTCCAGGTGAAGTTGATCTTCACGTCGGGATACAGTGCCATGAAGTCCTCGGCGGCAGCCTTCAGAACCTGCGCCTGGCCTTCATTCTCGTTCCAGCTGGACCAGTATTCCAGCGTGCCGCTGAAGTTTTCGGTAACCTCAGGGGTGGATTCCGCTGCAGTTTCCTCGGCGGGAGCGGCCGTGGTGGCGGCGAGCTTCTCGTCCGTGGCGGGAGTGGTCTTAGCGCCACAGCCGGCCAGCAGGGTCAGCACCATGGCAAAAACGAGCAGCAGAGAAAGTGTTTTTTTCATTTTTGTTCCTCCTATGTGTATTAATATGCGTAAGTCGTCTCCACTTACGTATTTATTCTATCACGCTGTTCTGAGCAAGGTCAATTAGTATATTCGACAAAATATACTGTACATAATTGTAGAATATGGCAAAAAATTAGCTAATTTTTTATTGAAAGTTTGGGCCCAATGTAAAATTTCTCTGGGATCGCACATTGCTTGTATAGATATGCATTTGCACAAAACTAAACAAATTTTGCATATTTTTGTCTGAGAGCTTACTCAGTAACTACACCGGTCAGGGGATCGTAATGTACGGTTTCGGTCTCCGGGGACATATTTTCCGGTGTCCAGACGACCTGCATCAGCCCCTGCACGGTGTCATTGTCCACGTGCAGACGGCCTTTGCACCGCCCGTCTTCCAGGATGGTGACGCCCGCACCATCGTACGGACTGACCGTGTACACCGGCCGTCCCTCGCGCCGCAGTGACATGCCGCCGTCAGCTTCGATGCGGCAGGCAACTACGGTTCGGCCGTATTTATCCTGATAAGGACACCACTGGCCGGGCTGATAGGTATAGCTGACGTTGGGAACAATGTCGATGTACATGATGTTGTGGGTCATGCGTCCCTGCTCGTCCATGTAGATATGGGGTGCCTGGGAGCCGCAGTGATCCGGCCAGCGCAGGATCATGTGCCAGTGGGGCGGCCAGTCCCCGTGTACCTCATTGCAGGTCTCGAAGCTCAGAAGCAGAATATACCCAAGCTCCTCCCGGGACAGATGCTCCGGAACCCCCAGCGCGTTCAGCACTCTGCGCACGGCAAAAATGTAATGGCTTGCCGCCGCAATCTGCACCGCAGGGTAAGCGTCCTGCCGGTAGCGTCCGGCACGGCGACCCTCGGAATTCTGCTCAATGCGCACGGTCAGCCCCGGCTGGCGCAGCAAAGTATGGACGAAGAGCGTCCGGGTCTTGCCGGTAAGGCCGCTGATCTCGAAGGTAAAGCGGATCGTCCCGTCCTCCTGCCGCCAGGGCAGACGCCGTCCCTCGCAGAGAATGGCCGTCGGTGTCCAGCTGGGATCGGCGGCAAAGCTTGCCGTGATCAGGCAGGCATCCGCCAAAATCAGATGCTCCACATACAGGACGAACTCGTCCTCCGTTTCATAGCAGTATTTTGGCTCCGTCAGCGGGACGCAGTAAAAATCCGCGCTGTAGCAAAGCTCCGGAATGCCGTAAAAGCCCGGCTTATCCTTGACGATCCGGATGGCGGTCTTTCGCAGCAGTGATTCCTCGATTGGGCGTTTCATGCTCATTGTGGTTCTCTCCTCTCTACGGGTTTGGCCAGTGCAGCCGGTAGGAACGGACACAGCTTGTGGGCAGAGGCCGATAGGTAAAGCTCCGGGAGCCGGGCTGCACGAAGCCGCCCCGGCGTCCGCGGATGATCAGCTCATCCTCCGTCAGCGTGACGACCGCGAAGATGGGCTTTGCATAGGGGAAGGTATAGCGCAGGCCGGGAAAATCCCGGTCGATCTGGGGCGGATATCGCAGGGTTTCGTATTCTTCCCCTGCCCAGAAATTGGAAATGCTGTTGAGGGAATGGTATACGACGCCGTCCTCCACGCGCAGCGCATCGATATGCAAATGGCCGTTCATGCACAGGCGTACCTGCTTGCCATGACTGTGGGCGGAGGCAAGGATGCTCCGGAAGGCGTTGAGATCCCGTAGGCCCCGGTCTCTCCGGTACAGAGGCTGATGGCAGAACAGCACTGCCGGTCCCGGGCTGCTTCCCAATTCCTTCTCCAACCAGTGCAACTGCTCCGGCCCCAGGTAGGGCTGATCCCGGTAGTAGGAAGCGGCAAAGCCGTAATCCCGCAGCACGCCGGCATCGTCCCGATAGTGATTCCCGTCCAGCACGATAAAATGCCAGCCGTTGACATGGAATGCGTAATAGGGCGACGCCATACCGTAGGCTTCCATGGCATCCCGCTTCGAGCAAAAATCCATGTCGTGATTGCCGAGAACGGGGTAAGACGGTTTCGGGAAGGTACGGAAGCGGGCAAGCAGGGCATCCTTTCCGGGCTGAATGGGCGGATCATCCAGGGAAAGCTGGAGATTCACCGGGAGCTTTGCCTCCGGCGCTACGCCCAGAACCCCTTTTGGGTAACAGAAGTCGCCCATATGGATGATGAAATCCACGTCCGCTTCCTCTGCCGCACGGAAGAAGGCGTCCATCCGCTTTACGCCGTCGTGCATAATGTCCAGGTGCAGGTCAGTAAAGACGGCAAAGGTTACAGCCTTTTCGTTCATTGGTGCAAAACCTCCTAATGCGCATCAGACGGGAACAACCGGGAAGGCGGCTGTCCCTTACTTCTCATAACCGTTGGGATTATGCTTCTGCCAGTTCCAGGTATCGCGGCACATATCCACCAGATTCCGCTCCGCTTTCCAGCCAAGCACCTCCAGGCTCTTGGACGGGTCTGCATAGCAGGCTGGGAGATCCCCGGGGCGGCGCTCCGCGATCACGTAGGGAACCTTCACGCCGTTGGCCGTTTCAAAGGCGTGTACCATATCCAGCACGCTGTAGCCGTGGCCGGTGCCCAGGTTGAATACGCTTTCGCCGGTGTGGCTCATGAGATACCGAATTGCCGCAACATGCCCCTTTGCCAGATCGACCACGTGGATGTAGTCCCGCACGCCGGTGCCGTCGGGCGTTGGATAGTCGTTGCCGAACACATTCAGATGGTCGCGCCTGCCGATGGCGGTCTGGGAAATGTAGGGCATCAGGTTGTTGGGAATGCCGTTGGGATGCTCGCCGATTTTTCCGCTTGCATGGGCGCCGACGGGATTAAAATAGCGCAGATTGACGACCGACCACGCGGGGTCTGCCTTGGCGATGTCCCGCAGGATCTGCTCACCCATATACTTTGTCCAGCCGTAGGGGTTGGTGCAGTTTCCGGTTTTGGACGTCTCACGCAGCGGCATTTCATTGTCGCCGGAGTAGACCGTGGCGGAGGAAGAGAAGACGATGCGCTTGACATCGTGCTTCGCCATGACCTTGCACAGCGTAAGCGTCGCGTCCAGATTGTTTTGGTAGTATGCCAGGGGTTTGGCCACGGATTCCCCCACGGCCTTGAGCCCGGCAAAATGGATGGCGCAGGAAATTTCGTGCTTTGTCAGGATTTCATCCAGCAGTGCTTCATCCCGCACGTCGCCTTCGATGAATTCCACGGTTTTTCCGGTGATCTCCCCAACGCGGCGCAGACCTTCGGGATTGGAATTGCTGAGATTGTCGATCACAATGGGGGTATACCCTGCTTCGATCAGTTCCACGCAGGTGTGGCTGCCGATATACCCGGCGCCGCCGGTTACTAGTATCTTCACGCCGTTTCCTCCTTCACGATCTTCTGCATTTCCGCCCACTTTTTTTCCATGTCCGCCACCAGCTTGAACTGCGTGCGGCAGCGGTCAAGGTTCTGTCCATCGCGGTGAATGGCAAAATAGTGGTCGCCGTCCAGATAATCCGCCAAGAAGCGAATGCCGCACTCCATCGTCATGGTCTTGGCACCCAGGGGAAGCAGCTCCAGTTCCTTCGCCGTCAGGCCCGGGCAGGAACGGACATAGCCCCGGGTAAAGACGCGGAAGCGCTCCAGACTCATTTCCACCTTGGAAAGATCCTGCTCGTCCTCGGCCGCGGTGGCGGCGCCGAAGCGGATGGAGTCGCCGAAGTCGAAGAGGCTCGATCCGGGCATGACCGTATCCAGATCGATCACGCACAGCGCCTGACGCGTTGCGGCATCCAGCAGAACGTTGTTCAGCTTGGTATCGTTATGGGTCACGCGCAACGGAAGCTCCCCAACGGCGAGTGCATTCTGAATGGTCGCCATTTCCGCCTGCCGATCCAGCGCGAATTTGATCTCAGGCTGAACGTTTTTGGCAAGGTGCATGGGATCTCGCTCCACCGTCTCGATAAAGGCACGGAACCGGTCGGGGGTGTTGTGGAAATTCGGAATGGTTTCATGAAGGTTTGCGGCCGGGAAGTCGGCCAGCATCCGCTGGAATGTGCCGAAACCGACGGCGCTCTGGTAAAAGTCCTCATCCGTTTCGGGAAGCTGGAGGCAAATCGTGTCCTCCACAAAATTGTACATGCGCCAGTATTCCCCCTGTACGCAGAGGTAACAGGCGCCGCTTGTCGTCGGGACAAGCGTCAGCGCTCTGCGCGGGTCGCCGGACTTCCTGCGGAGATGCTCGGTGACGGAGGAAATGTTTTCCATAAGTCCCGCGACATCGCGGAAGGTGTGATGGTTGATCATTTGCAGGATGTACCGCCGGCCGCTTTGGGTCACGACAAGATAGGTCACATTGATATGTCCGCTGCCATACGGTTCGCAGGAAACCGGCTCCCCATCCATGCGGAAACCGTGCAGAATTGCAAGCATTTTCTCATTCATTTCCAAAGATTCTCCGTATAGATTCCATCGTGTTTCATATTGGCAATCGCCTGCTTGACAGAGTGGAGATCCTCCCGGTACGTGACCCCGTACCAGCTCTCCTCACAGGGAAGGACCCGGACACTGGCGGATTTGTCCTTCAGCTGCTCATTGACAACATACGGAAGGAAATACTCGCACTTTAAGGGATCGGTCACAATGGCATCCTTCAAAAATGCGCCCATACGGTCCCAAAGCGCATCCAGCACGCCCGCGGAGAAGCCCCAGAGATTCATGGACACAATGGTGTTCCCCGCAAGCGGGATCATGTGATCTCCGTCCTCGGTGTACCCCGCGTCCTCGCCCTTCTTGAAGATCTTCGTGCGTTCGGTCACGCCCTGCAGTACCCCATCCTTGATCTCACAGATGCCCCGGGCAACCGAGCCAAACTCCGTCACCGTATTGCGCAGGCGGTAGCCGATCATGGCGTATTTGCTGTCGTCCGTCTGCGCGGCAAGGAAATCGTAGATTTCCGAAAATGCCGTGCGGCCGTAGAAGTCGTCCGCGTTGATCACTGCAAACGGCCCGGTGACGGTACCCTTGCAGCAGGCCAGTGCATGCCCGGTTCCCCATGGCTTTGTCCGTCCCTCCGGAATGGAGATCCCCTCCGGAAGACGGTCAAGATCCTGGTACACATAGGACACGCGGAAATATTGTTCCATGCGATCGCCGATGCATTTGCGGAATTCTTCATCCATCTCCCGTTTGATGATGAACACAACGTCGCGGAAGCCCGCGCGCCATGCGTCAAACAGGGAAAAATCGATGATGATATGTCCTTCGGAATCGACGGGTTCGATCTGTTTCAGTCCGCCGAAACGGCTTCCCATTCCTGCCGCCATAATAACAAGCGTCGGATTTTGACTGCTCATTTTTCGTTTCCTCCGTTTTCTCTTTGTGCATTTCATATTAAATGATACTTGCGCAGATGGCAATGGCTTTTCTTCGTTTGTGTAGAATAAGACAAAATTCGTGCATAAATCGGAAAAGAATTGACTTATTTCACAAAATATGATAAAAAGAAAGCGGGGTGTTGTCATGTATATCAATAATCTTTCTGCAACGCAGTCGCGGTCACTCGGACGGATTCTCCCTGCCGCCCCGGAGGATAGGGGGATTGCCGCCCGGAAAACGATCCGTTCCGGCGCGGCGGTTCCGGAATGCTGCTCAGATGAGCCTGTGATCCTGGACTATGTTTCCGGTATGACGCTGCTTGTGCTTTATGAAGGAACGTCTTATGGCCTATACTATCTAGATCGCGTGTTTGAATTAACACCCGGTATCCACTTTTCGGTTATCACCCTAGATGATTCCTCGCAGTATGACCTCTATACCCGCAGCGCGGATGCGGTTCGAATCGTGGCGGAGCATCCGGCGAACCAATTTCAGAATATCTCAGGGGATATCAAGGTACACCGCCTGCTTACCTTCCTGTTTCAGGAATGCGCGCGGGATTTTTACTTCCGCGGCGAACAGCATGAGGCGTTTGAGCTGGTCTGCGTTGACCGGGGTGAGCTGCACAATTTGGTGGGCGGCACCGACATTCTGCTGCATCAGCAGCAGCTTATGCTGATCGACCGGAACGTGTGGCATGTGCAGTATGCGGATTTACCGGTCAGCTTTCTGACAATATCCTTTCGTGCGGATGCGTTCCCCTGCTCGTCCCTGGCGGGGCGCGCGCTGAATCTGACTGCGAAGCAGACAGGGCTGGTGCGGCAGATGCTGAGCGAATACGATGCGCCCGAATATGCGTATGACTGTGTGGAAAGTCTTCTGCGTCTGCTGCTGATCGATCTTTTGCGCAGCGAGAAAAAACGCACGAAAATGCCGGCAAAGCGTCTTCCATCTACAAGCACCACCGAGCAGCGCATTGCTGACCAACTTGTCCAGACAATCTCAAGCAATGCCGGGCGCAAGCTTACGCTGCCGCAGCTTGCGGACTCCGCGCATATCAGCATGACCTACATGCACCGCGTTTTCCGGACACAGCTCGGCATGACGCCTGGCAAGTATCTGACAAAAATCCGCATTGAGGAAAGTAAGGTCTTGCTGCGTGAAGGGTCGCTGTCTATGGGCGAGATAGCGAAGCGCCTGGGATTTTCCAACCAACAGCATTTTTCCCGTCAGTTCCATGCGGTTGCCGGCATGACGCCCACAGAATACGTGCGGACGCTACGGTAAAGGTGCAAGCTACTATATGATAATGGCACAGACTTTGCGGGATGTTATGGAGTCCTGCAAAGTCTGTATCATTTTGTTGAATAAACGTAAGCACTCAATAACCACCCGCATATAAACCAGGCAGGCCCGTGGTTGCGGGTCTGCTTGTTTTATAGACGGTCGGTTGTTGAACGCTTACGCCAAAACAAATCACGCCGGTATCCATTGGGATACCGGCGTGATTCAACTTCTTGAAAGAGTTCCCCGGTATCCGTTGGGATACCGGGGGAAATGCTTATAAGTTGGAGGCAACGCTCTTTCTGACCAGGGCGCGGTGAAGCTTGGCTTCGGCCAGACGCAGGTCAGTGTCGGAAGCGTTTTGATCGTGGAGAACCTTCTCTGCCTTTTCCAGGGCAGCCTCCGCACGGGCAACATCGATCTTGTCTGCCCACTCAAAGGTAGTTGGGACTAACGTCACCTCGCCCTTTGAGACGCTGACCATACCGCCGATGCACGCCGCTGTCCGGCGCTGTCCGTCGGACACAATGACGGCCCGCCCCATACCCAGAGGGGCGACATAGTTCATGTGACGGGCAAGAATGCCGACGTCGCCGTTGGTGGTGCGAACCAGCAGTTCTTCTGCCTGACCGTCATAAATCAGGCCGTCGGGGGTGACGATTTTCAAGTGGAAGGGTGTCATGCCTTCTCACCGCCCCGGTACTTGGCAACCACGTCGTCGATGGAGCCGGCGAACAGGAAGTAGGATTCGGGAATGTCGTCATATTTACCCGCAATGATTTCCTGGAAGGAGCGGATGGTTTCCTTCAGGGGGACGTACTTGCCCTGATAGCCGGTGAACTGCTCGGCAACATGGAAGGGCTGGCTGAGGAAACGCTGCACCTTACGGGCGCGGTTGACCGTCAGCTTGTCCTCTTCGGAAAGCTCGTCCATACCCATGATGGCGATGATGTCCTGCAGCTCTTTGTAGCGCTGGAGGATGCTCTGCACGGCACGGGCGGTCTCGTAATGCTCCTGACCGACGATCTCGGGGGTCAGGATACGGGAGGTGGAGTCCAGCGGGTCAACGGCGGGGTAAATGCCCAGAGAGGAAATGCCGCGGTCAAGAACCGTTGTGGCGTCCAGATGGGCGAAGGTGGTAGCGGGGGCGGGGTCGGTCAGGTCGTCGGCGGGAACGTAGACAGCCTGAACGGAAGTGATGGAACCTTCCTTGGTGGAGGTGATACGCTCCTGCAGGGCGCCCATTTCCGTTGCCAGAGTGGGCTGATAGCCGACGGCGGAGGGCATACGGCCAAGCAGCGCGGATACCTCGGAACCGGCCTGGGTGAAACGGAAGATGTTGTCAATGAACAGCAGCACGTCCTGATGCTTCACATCACGGAAGTACTCTGCCATGGTCAGGCCGGACAGACCCACGCGCATACGGGCTCCTGGCGGTTCGTTCATCTGACCGAAGACCATGGCGGTCTTGGAAATAACACCGGACTCGGTCATTTCGTTGTACAGGTCGTTGCCCTCACGGGTACGCTCGCCAACGCCGGTGAAGACGGAATAGCCGTTGTGGGCAGTGGCGATATTGTAGATCAGTTCCTGAATCAGAACGGTCTTGCCAACGCCTGCGCCGCCGAACAGACCGATCTTACCGCCCTTGGCATAGGGGCAGATCAGGTCGATGACCTTGATGCCGGTTTCCAGAATCTCGGTAGCGGGCTGCTGCTCCTCGTAGGAGGGAGCGGGACGGTGGATGGGCCAGCGCTCGACGCCCTGTACAGGCGCTTTGTTGTCAATGGGCTGACCCAGCAGGTTAAATACACGTCCCAAGCACTCTTCGCCAACGGGGACGGAAATGGGCGCGCCGGTGTCGGTGGCCTCGGTGCCGCGCTGCAGGCCGTCCGTGGAGGACATAGCGACACAGCGAACCACATTGTCGCCGATGTGCTGTGCGACCTCCGCCACGATGGTATGCTCGCCGTTGGGAATCTCGATGGCGCTGAGCAGACCGGGCAGCTGATCGTCAGCGAAGCGGATGTCAAGAACAGGACCCATGACCTGGATCACAGTTCCTTTGTTTTTGGCCATTGGGAATTCAACTCCTTCTGCTGAAATATTTGCGGAACAAAACGCGGGGGAAATACCCACTTTTACCCAAAATTCCGGGCTTAACCGACATTAGATACCGCAAATTCGTAACTTCTGGGGATTGGGCGATCAGAATACCGCCCCTGCGGGGACTCAGGAACCTGCGACGATCTCCGTAATCTCCTGCGTGATCGCGGCCTGACGGGCGCGGTTGAATTTCAAGCTCAGGTCGTCGATCATATCGTCGGCGTTCTGGGTCGCGGAATCCATGGCAGCCCGGCGGGCAGCCTGCTCGGAGGCGCGGCTTTCGCACAGCGCACCGTAGATAACGCCGCCCAGATACTCGGGGATGATCGCGGCGAAAACCTCTTCGCTGTCGCCCTCGTACAGGATATCGCCCTGATTTGTACTCTCTTTCTTTTCCGGCTTTTTCAGAGGCAGCAGCTGCATGGCTGCGGGCGTCTGGGCAAGGACGGAGACGAAATTGGTATACGCAACGACAATCTGGTCAAATTCTCCTGCCAGAAAAGCCTTGCTTACCTGCTTGGAGACGGAGAAGCAGTCACCCACGGTCAGTTCGGCCGCTTCGGCGTAGTGCTCCGTAAAGGTCGGGATCTGCTTGCTCCTGAAATAGTCCAGAGCCTTCTTGCCGATGGGCAGGACTACGGCGTCCTTGCCAGCGATCTCCGACTGAACCAGCTTGAGAATGTTGCTGTTGTAGCCGCCGGCAAGACCGCGGTCACCGGCAATGACGATATACAGTGCTTTTTTCACAGGACGCTCCTGTAAATAGGGGGAGGAGAAATCCCGGTTGGAGGACGCGATGTCCGCAATGGTGGAGTAAAGAATTTCAAAATAGGGGCGGGAGGAAAGCACCTGCGCCTGCGCCCGGCGGAGCTTGGAGGCAGCGACCATTTCCATGGCCTTTGTGATCTGCCTGGTGGACTCCATGCTTCGGATGCGGTTCTTGATTTCCTTGGTGGAAACGCCAGCCATGGCTTATCCCTCCTTATGCCTGAAATTCAGCCACCAGCTCGTCCAGGGCAGCTTTCAGGGCGTTCTCAGTCTCGGTCTCCAGCTTGCCGGTGGAGCGAATGGCCTCGAGAACGTCGGCGTGGTGATTGTTCATATGCTCTTCCAGCCGCTTTTCAAACTCGGGGATCTGCGCCACGGGAATGGAAGTGAGATATCCGTGGGTCACGGCGTAGATGATGCACACCTGCTGCGCCACTTCCTTGGGAGAACCGTTCTTCTGCTTCAGCACGGCCACGATCCGTTCGCCCAGAGCCAGACGGGACTTGGTATCCGCGTCCAGATCGGAGCCGAACTGGGCAAAGCTTTGCAGCTCGCGGTACTGGGAGTACAGCAGCTTCAGAGAACCGGCCACCTTCTTCATGGCCTTGATCTGAGCGTCACCGCCAACACGGGAGACGGAAATACCGGGGTTCACGGCGGGCATGATGCCGGAGTTGAACAGCTCAGTTTCCAGGAAGATCTGGCCATCGGTGATGGAAATGACGTTGGTGGGAATGTAGGCGGACACGTCGCCGGCCTGCGTCTCGATGATGGGCAGAGCAGTCAGACTGCCGCCCCCAAGCTCCGGGGACAGCTGGGCTGCCCGCTCCAGAAGACGGGAGTGGAGGTAGAAGACGTCGCCGGGGTAGGCTTCCCGTCCGGGCGGACGGCGGATCAGCAGGGAAATGGCACGGTAGGCCACCGCGTGCTTGCTCAAATCGTCGTAAATGACCAGCACGTCCTTGCCCTGATACATGAAGTATTCGCCCATGGTGCAGCCGGCGTAGGGAGCGATATACTGCATGGGTGCCAGCTCGGAAGCGGTGGCGGAGACCACGATGGTATAGTCCATAGCGCCGCCGGCGGTAAGGCTGTCCACGACCTGTGCCACGGTGGAACGCTTCTGACCGATGGCAACGTAAATGCAGATGCAGCTCTTGCCCTTCTGGTTCAGAATGGTGTCGGTGGCGATGGTGGTTTTGCCGGTCTGGCGGTCGCCGATGATCAGCTCACGCTGACCGCGGCCGATGGGGATCATGGAGTCGATGGCCTTGATACCGGTCTGCAGGGGGCGGGAGACGTGCTGCCGCTCAATGATACCGGGGGCGGGCATTTCGATGGCGCGGTAAGCCTCCGCCTCGATGCTGCCCTTGCCGTCGATGGGTTCGCCGAGGGCGTTGACAACGCGCCCGATGAGCTTCTCGCCCACGGGAACGGACACGACTCTGCCGGTGCGCTTGACGGTATCGCCTTCCTTGATGCCCTGATCGGAGCCGAGGATGACGATGGAGACGGTGTCCTCTTCCAGATTCTGGGCCATGCCGTAGGAGCCGTCGGGAAATTCCACCAGCTCACCGGCCATGCACTTTTCAAGACCCGAGGCCTTGGCAATGCCGTCGCCTACCAGAATGACGACGCCGGTTTCGCTGACTTCAATCTTGTTTTCGTAATTTTTGATCTGGCTGCGAATGATTTTCGTTATTTCTTCGGGTTTCAGTTCCATACAGTCCCTGCTTTCTCGTCAGAGTACGGTTTTGTTCAGCAGTTCCCGGATGGCGTCCAAGCGATGGGACACGGTGTCATCCAGGCGCTGACCGTCATAGTCCAGGCGGACACCGCCCAAGACTGCGGGATCAATGCGATTGTGGAGCGCGATCGTCTTTCCGGTGATCTGGCTCAGCTTTCCTGTGAGCTTTTCCTCCTGCGCCGGGGTGAGAGCTACGGCGGTGACGGCCGTCACCTTCAGAATGCCGTTATCCCGGTTGTACAGTTCGGAAAAAGCGTCACAGCAGTCGGAAAAGTGGCGGATATAGCCCCTTTCCGTCAGGATTTTCATAAAATTCAGAATATAGGGATGCACCGAGCCGCGGAAGCTGGTGTCTAAAATCCGGCACCGCTCCGGCTTGGAAAGGCTGGGGTTGGAGAGCAGACGGACAAAATCCGGCTCCTCACCGAAGCTTTTTTGCAGGACGGTCAGCTGCTCCCCGATTTCCCGGGACAGCCCCTCGTCCTTTGCAAGCTCGTACAGGGATTGACCGTAGACGTTACCAACCTCTGTCATTTCTGATCACCCAATTCTTCAATGAAGCGGTCGATCATACCGTCCTGATCGGCGTCGTTCAGCTCACGGGCCACGACCTTTCCGGCGATGGCCATAGCCAGCTCGGAAATTTCATTCTTGGCCTCGTTGATGGCTTTTTTCTTTTCCATCTCGATGTCGGACGCGGCCTTGGTCTTGATCTGGGCGGCCTGCTTCTGCGCCTGAGAAATGATCTCCTCGCTGCGCTGGGCGGCGGTCTTCTGGGCGGAGAGGATCATATCGTCAGCCTTGGTTTTCGCCTGACGCATATTCTCCTCATAGGTCTGCTTAATGGCCGCCGCTTCGGATTTCGCGGCTTCGGCGTCGGCAATCTGCTTGTCGGCGGTCTCGCGGCGCTTGTCCAGCACGGCCTTGATTTTATCCAGGAAGAAGATCTTGACGATAAGCAGCTGGATAAACAGGTTGCAAATCTGTGCAATCAGAGTTACGGGGTTTACCGTCACCAATGACTGGTAAAGGTCCATTGCGTTGCCTCCTTCCGGCGTACAATTTAATGATCGGATTTCTCGCCGGAAATCAGCCCAGATGCTTCATGAACATACCGGGGGCGACAAAAATCAGCAGCAGACCGGTAACGAAGCCGTAAATACCGGTGGTCTCGGACAGAGCGATACCCAGGATCATGGTGCTGGTAACGTCGCTCTTGCACTCGGGATTGCGGCCGATGATTTCACAGGCACGGGCGGCGCAGTTACCTTCGCCGATACCAGGGCCAATACCGGCGATCAGAGCCAGACCGGCGCCAATGCCGCAACCTGCCAGAGCAATGCCTTTAGCCAGAATTTCCATAAATATTTTCCTCCTAAATATTTGTTTACGTGTTTATTCAAATGGCCGCCGCGTTATCAGCCCGCGGCCTGTTTGATGAAGAGGGTGGTCAGGGTGCAGAAGATAAATGCCTGAATGCAGCCGCTGAACCAGTCAAAATACAGGCTGGGAATGGCGGGAATGCCAATGGTCAGCCAGGGGTAATGCACACCCAGACAGGTGAGAATGGCGAGAACGCCCAGCACCGTGACGATGATGCCCAGAATTTTCAGCTTCTTTTTCTTCTTGGTAAAGCCGATAATCAGAGGAATCAGACCAACTATGGTGACGATCAGCGCGACATACATGCTGGACGCCAGCAAATGGAACAGCGCGTTGTTGGCGGCGACCAGCGCGGCGTAGATCAGGGCGCTGATGACCGTGCCGGAGAGAATGTTGCCGAAATGACGGCAGGCCATGGAGACGGGGGTGAACAGCTCACTCATGACATTGATGGGCGCCAGGATGAAAAGGGGATCCAGGAAGCTCTTCAGATACGCGCCGATGCCGGATGCCTTGATCTTATGGTAGGTGATCAGCACGAACACCACCAGCGCCCAGGCAAGCTCCGTCATCAGATCGGCGGTGGGGCTCCAGATGCCCACAAGGCTGATCAGATTGGAGAAAATGCTGGTGACGAAGATGGTGCCGACCAGTGGGATGTAGCGGTCGAAATCCGGCCCCATATTGCCCCGGACGAATTTCACCAGAGATGTGTAGATCGTCTCAGCGACGGCCTGCTTCCGGGAAATGCCCGTGACCTTCAATCCGGACCCCAGCCAGATGCACAGGGCGGAAATGATAATCAGGATCAGCCAGCTGACGATCAGAGTCTGGGTGATCGTGACCGTTCCGAACAGCGGGACGTTATCAAATGCAACTATGTTTCGTGCGCCATTGATTTCAACTTCCATACACTCACCTCATAAAATCGATGATCTTGTATTTTTATACTTCAAAGGGGCCGGGATGATCTTCCGGCTCGTCCTGCTCAAGGGCTGCCTTGCCTGTTTCACCGGCAGTCGGCTTTTCGTCGTTGGGAACGAGCTTGCCCCGGCTTTGCAGGAAGAAAATGACCACGTTGGGGAACAGAACGGGCAGCGCGCCGGCCACAAAATGCACCTGGGGAATCAGGTATGCGGCGATGACCCAAGCGGCCTGAAGAAGCAGGCGGACATTGTAGCTCATCTGGAATTTCTGTCGCATTTTCTTCTTGCTGTCGATCTCTACGGCGTTCTGCACCGTCAGGCAGAGAATGGTGAAATTCAGAATTGCCACCACGGAGCCGCATGCCGCGCCAAGCAGAATGCGGAGAATGTCAAACTTGCCGATGCCAAACTGACTCAGAAGAAACAGCCCCGCGATCATGATAACGTCGCACACCAGCGTGCCGACGGCGATGCGGGAGATTTCTTTTTTGGATGCTGCCTGTAATTTCATAACGGGAATTCCTCTTACTTGTGGTCATTGAAGGAGACGGGCGGGTCTTTGTGGCTGCTGCTTTCGTCGGCTGCCTTACGCAGAGATTTCAGGCACGACCGGGCGGTGCTGACGGAGGTAAGCAGACCCACAATGCCCAGCACGACCACGATCCACAGACCAAGGCCAAATTTATCCTGGAGCCAGACCGCCAGAATCAAAAAGAAAACCGTGGGAAACAGAATGGAAAACCCAAACTGCACCACCCACATAAGCAAATTCAGCAGCTTCATAGTGCCTCCGCAGGAGAAAAATGTATGACCCGCAAAATCGTTCCAAATTATTATACCCGATTTTTTGTCGAGATTCAAGACCAATTTTGAAGAATCCGGCAAAAGTTTCTTTGCTGGACGTTAAATGGACAGAAAGCGGAGAAAGAACGCAAAAGGGGCTTTTCATTTTGGGAGAAATATAGTAATATAGTAAAAGAAAATGACCGGCACCGAAACTGCGCTTCCTTCATACAATATCCGGAGGTGGTTCTGGTGGTGGGTTACATTATGCTGGGAACGCTGGCGGCCTTTGGGCTGGTAAGTGCGCTGTGGGTGCTGTACGGATTTCTGCTGCCCGCAGAGCGGGGCGGCGGGCTTTACGCTCCGGCAAGGCCGGGGGTGACGGAGGATTCCTTTGCCCGGCGCTATCTCTGGCTGCGGGAGCTGGGGCTGCTGCGGGAAGAGCTTACCATGGTGGATTTTGGCATCAGCAATGCCGAACGGGACTGGCTGACGGAGCGGGGCGTGACGGTCTGCGCACCGGAAAAGCTGGCCGAGAGAATGGGAGAGAAAACGACTTGACGGAAGATCTGGAGATTTTGCAGGGCGCCATCAGCGCTGTGGTATATCAGAATTACGAAAACGGCTACGCCGTCCTTCGCGTGAACGTGGGCGGCGGTCAGAATGTGACGGTGGTCGGCACCATCCCTCTGCCCGCGGTGGGCGAACGGCTGATGGTGACGGGCAAATGGAGCACCCACTCCAGCTACGGACGGCAGTTCGAGGCGGAATTTCTGGAGCGGCTGATGCCTCAGACCAGTCTGGAAATCCTGAATTATCTCAGCAGCCGCATCATCAAGGGCATCGGCCCCAAGACGGCGGCGCGGATCGTGGAGCATTTTGGGGAGCAGACCCTGCTGGTCATGGAACGGGAACCGGAGCGTCTGGCCGAGGTTCCCGGCATTTCCCGGGAAAAAGCAAAAGCCATGGGCGAGGAATTCCGGTTACAGGTGGGAATGCGGCAGCTGATGGAATTTTTTGCCGTGCATCATCTCCCGGCGGAGCTGGCGGTGCGGGCGTACAAGCTGTACGGCGACAGCACCGTGGAGCTTCTGTACGACGACCCGTACTTACTCATGGACGAGGGGCTTGACGCGCCCTTTGGAGCGGTTGACCGCTTTGCCATTGAGTTGGGCGTGGCGGGGGACGACCCCCGGCGGGTGGAGGCCGGAATCCTGTTTGAACTGAACTACAATCTCACGGCGGGGCACAGCTTTCTGCCGGAGGACAAGTTACAGCTGGCGGTCAGCCAGCTGCTGAGCGTGGACGGAGAAGCGGTAAAAGAAGGCATCGGGCGGCTGCTGGAAGCAGACCGTCTGGTGCGCAGCACGCTGGCAGGCATTACCGTCGCGTATCTGCCAAGGCTGTATGAAGCGGAAGTGAATTGCAGTCAACGGTTGCTGGAATTTGCGAAGGGCAGCTTCCCGCCGCCCAAGGGCTTGGAGCGCATGATCCGCAACGTGGCGGAGGAAAGCGGCGTCGAATACTCCGAGGAGCAGACCCGCGCCATCCGAGAGGCGGCGACCTCCGGGCTGCTGCTGATCACCGGCGGCCCCGGTACCGGTAAGACGACTATATTAAATGGTATATTGTCCCTGCTGGGGCAGATGCAGCTGGCGTGCCTGTTGGCCGCGCCCACAGGCCGCGCGGCGAAGCGGCTGACGGAGGTGACGGGGGAGAACGCCTCCACCATCCACCGGCTGCTGGAAGCGGGAATCGACCCCGGCACGGGGGACATGGTGTTCGTCCGGGACGAGGACAACCCCCTTAAATGCGACGCGGTGATCGTGGACGAAATGTCCATGGTGGACGTGGAGCTGCTGCACCATCTTTTGCAGGCCATCCCCAGAGGGAAGCGGCTGATTCTGGTAGGCGACCCCGACCAGCTGCCCCCCGTGGGGCCGGGATTCCCGTTCAACGATATGCTGCGCAGCGGCTGCCTGCCCACGGTGCGGCTGACGGAGATTTTCCGGCAGGCACAGCAGAGCTTGATCGTCATGAACGCCCACCGGGTGAATCAGGGGCAGATGCCGGAGCTGAAAAACGTCAAAAGCGACTTTTTCTTCCTGCGCAGGCAGAGCGAGGACGCGGTCAGTACCCTTATCCGGGAATTATGCACCACTCGACTGCCCAAAAACATGGGCATTCCGCCGGAGCAGATTCAGGTGCTGTCTCCCACTCGCAAGGGAGGCGTAGGCACCGCCGCGCTGAACAAAATGCTGCAAGCCGCACTGAACCCCGCCACTCCCGACAAAAAGGAGCGCGCTTTCGGAGATATTATTTTCCGGGAGGGGGACAGGGTGATGCAGATCCGCAACAATTATGATATATTATGGAAGAAGACCGACGGCAGCGCCGTGGGCACCGGCATTTTCAACGGCGACGTGGGTACGATCACCGGGATCGACACCGGTGCGGAGACCCTGACGGTGACCTTCGACGACCGGGCGGCGGACTACGACTTCACCCAGCTGAACGAGCTGGAACCCGCCTACGCCATGACCGTTCACAAAAGTCAGGGCAGCGAGTACCGGGCTGTGATTTTAACGGCGTGGAACGGTTCGCCGTACCTGCTCAGCCGCAGTATTCTCTACACCGCCATCACCCGGGCGAGAGAACTGCTGATTATTGTAGGTCGTGAGGAAACCGTGGCGGCGATGGTGGAAAACGCGAAGAAGAACCGCCGCTACACGGGGTTGAAGCTTCGTTTACAGGGGAAAACCGAATGAGACTGGTTCACTGGCTGCTGGGCGTGCTGTTTCCGCCCAAGTGCGTTCTGTGCGGAAAGATTCTGGGAAAAGAGGAACTTGACCTGTGCCGCACCTGCCGGGAGGAAGCGCCGGAATATCTTAATAGAAAAAGAAGGGGTCAATTTCTTGACAGTTTCGCTGCGGTCTGGTACTATGAAGAGAATGTAAGAAGGAGCCTTCTGCGTTTCAAGTTCGGCGGCGCGAGAAATTACGCCGCTGCTTATGGCAGGCTGCTGGCCATGCGTATCCAGAATCAGTACCCCGACGGGTTCGATGTGCTGACATGGATCCCCGTCAGCCGTCTGCGGAAGCTGCGCCGTGGCTACGATCAGGTGGAGCTGCTGGCGAAGACCGTTGGGCGGGAGTTGGGGATGACCCCGACGCCCCTTCTGCGGAAAGTCCGTCACAACCGTCCCCAGTCCGGCATTCACGGCGAGGCGGAACGCCGGGCAAATGTGTTGGGCGTCTACCGGCTGACCCAAGGTGTAGAAATTGCCGGAAAGCGGATATTGCTGCTGGACGACATTCTGACCACCGGCGCCACGGCGGGAGAAGCCGCCCGTGTGCTGAAAACCGCCGGGGCGAGGGAAGTACATTGCGCTGCCGTTGCATCGGCAGGAAAGGAATAAGTAGGTGTCATTATGTTTTTATTTTCCAATGATCTGGGCGTTGACCTTGGTACATCCAATGTTTTGATTTACGCCGACGGCAAGGGACTGGTCGTCCGGGAACCCTCTGTTGTGGCCATGGACAAGAACACCGGCAAGATTTTGCAGGTGGGTGCGGCTGCCCGGAACATGCTGGGACGTACTCCCGGCAACGTGGTCGCCATGCACCCGCTGAAGGACGGCACCGTATCCGACCATGAGATGACCGTCCGGATGCTTCAGGAAATGTTTAAGACCGCGACGAAGGCGTCCTTCTTCACTCCCAAGCCCCGTGTGGTCATCTCCGTACCCTCCGGCGTGTCCGAGGTGGAGGAGCGCAGCGTCATCAACGCCGCCATCGAAGCCGGCGCGCGCAGAGTGTTCCTGATAGAGGAACCCCTCGCGGCGGGTCTGGGCGCGGGACTGGACATTCGCGGCCCCAGCGGCCATCTGGTGGTGGACATCGGCGGCGGCACCACGGACATCGCGGTGCTGAGCATGAACGGCGTGGCGGTTTCGTCTTCTTTGAAGGTGGCGGGCAACTACTTTGACGAGATGATAGCCCGGTACGTCCGCCGTCAGCACGGCGTGGTGATCGGTCAGGTCACCGCAGAGAATGTGAAAATTCAGATCGGTCAGGTCTACCCCCGGGACGAGGAGCGCAGCATGAACGTCAAGGGACGTGACTTCAAGACCGGTATGCCCAAGGTCATCACCCTGACCTCCACGGAGATCTTCGAGGTGCTGCGCCGTCCCGCCCGGATGATCACCGACGAGGTGCTGGCGGTTCTGGAGCAGACAAGCCCCGAGCTGGTGTCGGATATTTCCGAAAACGGCATCACCCTCACCGGCGGGTGCAGCCAGATCTGGGGTATGGATCTGCTGATCGCCGAGCGCACGGGCATCGGCTGCGTTCTGGCGGACGACCCCGACGCCTGCACGGCCTACGGCGCGGGCAAGAGCCTTGCATGGATCAACCACATGCAGGAAGGCCCCATCAACATTGCCAGAAAACGGGCGATGCGTGGCTGATATGGAGAAAAAAGCGAGGATCGGGCAAAGCGCCCTGATGATCATCGGCATTATTTACACCGCTCTGGGCGGAACGTTTGTGATACTGGGCGTTGCGCTGGCGGCGCTTCTGCGGGACAGCGACGCCTTTATGGTCGGTCTCATTTTCGGTGGGATCGGCGCCATATTCCTGATTTTGGGAATCATCTTTCTCATTGTCGAACTCTGCAAGAAAAAGCGGTCGGATGCCCTGCTTGCCTCGGGACACTACATCCTGGGCGAGGTGGTGGATATTGCCGCGAATATCAACGTCAACGTAAACGGCCGGTATCCCTACTATATAATCGTGCAGTATATCGACCCTCACGGTGTGCGGCACATTTTCAAAAGCCCCAGCCTGCGCATTTTCCGCGACCCGGAGCTGCTCGGCAAAAAAGTGAAGGTCTATGTGGAAGATGACAGTTTTAAGCACTATTACGTAGACGTGGACGAGATTCTGCCAAAGTATGTGGAACATTAGGTAACAGAGTTTGCCCCCAAAGGCCAAAAGCCTTTGGGGGCAGCGTTGTTAATCCTGATCGCAGGGAGTTTCTTTCTTCCGGTCGCAGCCGGTGGGAGTGAACTGGCGGGCGGGGAACGGAATGCGGCTGAACATTTCGCAGGGGTCTTCGGTGCAGCAGCCCTCGCTGTCGCAGCATTCCTTTTCTGGGATGGCGTATTCCACCATCGGCACGACCAGCTGCACATCCCGTTCCAGCCGGACGATGGAGAACTGTCCCAGCGTGACGTACAGGCGGCGATGGTCGCCGGGGATGGTCAGCTCTTCGTCGAACAGCGCCCGGATGCCTGCGGGAATCTGGACGGTGACGGACTCCGCCGTGCCGCACTCGCAGGCATCCTTGACCTTGGAGCTGAGCACCATGGGGTCAAGCACCTCCACCACGGCGGTGGGACGGTTGGAGGAAGAGAGGGCGCAGCCGTCGGCTTCTGCGATGCGGGTGTCGCTGGTGAAAATGTGGGCGCGGCTGTCCTCACCGCAGAGCAC
>OLOK01000128.1_pt1 | contig 68482 bp, 59 predicted proteins | sample 1672591 | NCBI WGS metagenome assembly OLOK01 (sample SAMEA3136703, study PRJEB25190) | human gut metagenome | biome: human gut; feature: human-associated habitat; material: faeces | place: Austria | collected 2013 | reverse complement strand
AGGAGAAAGCGGGGCAGAAAGCGTACCCAGCCGCAGAAATTCGTCCGGGGCGGACACATCCGTGAGCCCAAGCGCCTGGGTAAGACTGTCGCTGATGCCGCCGGGAGCCTTGTCCCAGTTGGTGTGCGCGGCAATCACGCACATGCGGTTTGCGGTCAGCTTCAAAAGGGTGCGCCCCTGGGGCTCATGATAGTTTATGCGCTTGAGGGCGTGAAAAATGAACGGATGATGGGTCACGATCAGCCCGTCCCCATGCGCAAGCGCCTCATCCACCAGCGCCTCGGTCACATCCATCCCGAACGTGACGCCGCGCACGGTCGCTTCCTCGTCGCCCAGAAGCAGCCCCACGTTGTCGAAATCCTCGGCGCCGTCAAAAGGCGCCAGACCATCCAGCCAGCCGATCACATCCTTTACCTTCACGGCGCACCGCTCCCTTCTGCTCCGGGCTTTCACATGTGGCGAAGCTGCCCGGTCACATATCCCAGCTCACGCCTGTTCATGGCCAGACGCTCCCTGTCCTTTTCCAGACCGGCCTTTTCCATGGCCGAGATCTCCTGCTGCAGCAGGTGCTCACGACGCTTTAGCACGCGCTGCCACTCGGACGACGGGTCGCGCAACAGGCCGGGCCCCAGCATACATTCGCGTTCCGTGTATACCGCCTCATCTGCACGCGCAGGGGTGCAGCGCATCAGCACATAATCCCGCCCGCCCGCCGAGGCGATCACCTCGCTGCGGATGCGGTAGCCCACCTCGCAAACCGTGCGGCGCACCATGGGCAGATCGGTCTGCGCACCCAGAATCAATGCTGCACCGCCAAGCCGCGTATGTCCCCGGCGCAAAATGCCGCCGATGGTTTCCCCACCCATGCCCAGCACAAACACGGTATCGGGCGGCTGCTTCAGCGCGTCCAGCGCCGCAAGCCCGTCGGCCACGGCAAAGGTGGCGCGATTGTCCAGTCCCAGGGCATGAAGCCGCTTGCGCGCCTTTTCCAGCGCGGCGGCGAAGGCCTCGTCCGACATCCGGATGCTGGTGCGGAGGGTGATGTCGGCGCTGGCGCTCCCCTCCTGCATCATCTTTTCGCAGAGGCGGTGACGCTCCTCGTTCTTATTGTTGGGGGCGTCCGGGGTCTTTTTCCGGGCGGCGAGGTCGGCGTGGGTGGCCAGCAGGGTCTCGGCGAACCGCTCCTGATACCGTTTTTCTCCCTCCACGAACCGCCAGTCCATCCGGCCCTCCCAGTCGAGGGCGCGGAACTCCTCCGCCGTGAACCCCTTCACCCGCTCCTGCATCCGGGCGATGGCCTCGGCCTCCGTCCAGCAGTATTCCCTGGGCAGACGGCGCATGATCTCCTTCTGGACGGTCAGCGCCTCCCGCAGGGCGTCCACGCCGTGGGGCGTGGGGTTCTCGGGCGGGACGTATCCCTCCGGCGCAGCGCTGCCGTTGGTGGCGGGGCTGTTCTGGGTCTTGGTCCAGTCCTCGGCCAGCAGCCGGTCGATGCGGGCGATGGCCTCCTTGTAGTATCCGGCTGCCTTCAGCCGGGCGATGTCGTCGGGCAGGCCCACGTTCAGGCTGCGGATGCATTCATTCAAATCGTACATATCCTTTCCCTCTTTTCTTTATTCTTCCGAAACGCTCTTCCAGAATGCGGCGGCGTCGGCTACCCAGCCCTCCGCGTCGGTGCCCACGCCGATGCCGACGCCATGCTTGGCGTCGTCGTAGACCTGCACCCGGTTGGGCACGCCGTTGTCCCGCAGGGCCTTGGCAAGGGCCGGCCCCTGCAGCGGGTAGACGAAGGCCATGAGCATCTTGTCGTTCCGGCCATACCACAGGAAGGTGGGCGGGTAGTCCGGCGTCACCAGCTTCGAGACCGTGTAGGAGTAGTAGCGCCTTTCCAGCCGGTCGGTGTCCATCAGGAGATGGTAGGCGGGCTTTGCCTCCAGAAAGTTGTTGATGGGGTAGGCCAGCAGCAGTGCGCCGGGCTTCGGGACGCCGTAGCGGCCCCAGCCCTTTTCCTCATTGCCGAAGACGCCCGCGATCTGCCCGCCGGAGGAGTAGCCCAGCAGGGCGTAACCCTCGGTGGAGACGCCGAAGGTGTCTGCGTTCGCCAGCACGAGGCGGATGGCCCGGGCAAGGTCTTCCATCGGGGCGTCGTCCCCGGCCTCGAGGCCGATGCGGTAGCGCAGGGAGAAGACGGCGTACCCCTGTTGGTGCAGCTCCCACGCCGTGGACACGCCGCCCCGCAGCTCGCCGCTGTAGTAGAGCGAGTTGCCCGACAGCACGATGGCGAACTTCGCCCCCGGCTGCTCTGCGGGGCAGTAATACAGCTCCGCGTGGGCGCGGGCGGGCATGGCGGCGATCTCCTCCTCTGAATAGAGCGGGTAAGTCACCTGCACCCCGTCGTGGTACACCTGCGCCAGATAGTTCAGCCCCGCCGCGCAGGCCTCCGCCGATGTGTCGTCCACCACCTCGGCCAGCGTCTCATCGTCCCGGCTGGTGGAGAGCTTTTCGCAGTCCCTCTCCCATACATAGGTGTAGGTGTAGAGGCCGCTGGCCCGGATGTCGGGGTCGTCGCGGATCTCTTTCATGGTGGTCTGGGGCGTGATGCTGGCCGCAGAGGCCGGGAGAGCGAGGAGGCCGAGCATCAGCGCAGAAGCAGTGAGTCGTTTCCAATCCATCTTGATGTCTCCTTTTTTCGGAGCAGCCGAATTGCATTTTGCGGCAAAGAGGTCTATAATAGTTTCTGCCCCGAACGGGTATTTTCTCTATTGTATCACAACCGTGATGATTGTCAAAAAGATTTCTGCCCGGGAGGGGCTTTTTTCCATGCTGACCAATTACCACACCCACACCACCCGCTGCGGCCACGCCGAGGGCACCGAGGAGGAGTACATCCTCACGGCCCTGCGCTGCGGCTACAAGGTGCTGGGCTTTTCCGACCACCCCCCGTGGGCCTACGCCACGCCCGGCTTCGTCAGCCATATCCGGATGCTGCCCGCCCAGCTGGACGACTATGTCCTGACGCTGCGAAGCCTGCGGGAGAAGTACGCCGACCGGCTCCATCTCCACATCGGCCTCGAGGCCGAGTATTTCCCGGCCTATCTGGGCTGGCTGAAGGAGGAGACCGAGCGGCTGGGCATCGAGTACCTCATCCTCGGCTGTCACTACGACACCACCGACGAGCAGGACGCCAAGGCCCGGCGCTTCGGCGGCAGCGCCTCCCCGGCCCACGGCAGACGGTACGCCGAGCAGGTGGAACGGGCGCTGGAAACGGGGCTGTACCGGTATCTGGCCCACCCCGACCTCTTTTTGAACCGGATGACGGCCTTCGACGCCGAGGCCGAGATGGCCTGCCGGGAGGTCTGTGCCGCAGCGGCGCGGCTGGACATTCGTCTCGAGTACAACGTGGCGAAGCTGTTCGGCATGGGCGCCGTCCGCACGGAAAACGAGATCAATCTGATCGTGAACATCGTCCCCTGGAACACCCAGGAGGTCTATGACCGGCTGGGTCTGGAGGAGCAGTACATGGAGCTGCTGGGGGTCAAAGTCCCCATGAACACCATCCCCATCACCCCGGGGCGGAACCTTGCCATGATTCTGGAGGTGGCAGCCATGAACAACCGTCAGAAAAAGCTCGGCTATAACGCCGCGCTGGAGTTCACGGAGCAGGTCAACCAACATTTCGACGAAAACATGGGAAGAAACACATGAAAGAGTTTACCATCGGCCGGAACGACGCGGGGCAGCGTTTGGACCGTTTTCTTGCGAAGGCAGTTCCGCTGCTTCCGGCATCCCTGGCGCAGAAATATATCCGCATCAAGCGCATCAAGTGCAACGGCAAGCGCATCGACCGGGATACCCGGCTGCAAGAGGGTGACGTCTTACAGCTGTATATCAACGACGAGTTTTTTGACAAGCCCCGGGAGGACAACGCCTATCTCACCGTTGCAACCCCCAAGCTGAACATTGTCTACGAGGACGAAAACATTCTGCTTGTGGACAAGCGCCCTGGCCTTGCGGTGCATCCCCACGACGGCGCGGAATATGGCCGCACCCTGATCGACCACATCCAGTCCTATCTGTACCAGAAGCGGGAGTGGCGTCCCCGGGAGGAAAACGCCTTTTCCCCGGCGCTGTGCAACCGGATTGACCGGAACACCGGGGGCATCGTGATCGCCGCCAAGACGGCGGAAGCCCTGCGGGTGATGAATCAGAAGATCAAGGATCGGGAAATCGACAAGCGGTACCTTGCCATTGTGGAGGGGAGTCCCAAGCCCAAAGAGGGGAGCCTGAAAGGGTATCTCTTCAAGGACGCCCAGAAAAACCGGGTGTACGTCACGGACACGCCCCAGCCCGGCAGCAAGACCTGCCAGACCAATTACAAAACCCTCGCAAGCGCGGCGGGGCTTTCTCTGGTGGAGTGCGAGCTGATCACCGGTCGGACGCACCAGATCCGCGCCCAGTTCGCCCACGCGGGACACCCCCTGCTGGGAGACGGCAAGTACGGCAAGCTGGACAAGCGCTTCGACAGGAACTATCAGGCGCTGTATTCCTACAAGCTGACCTTCACCTTCACCACGGACGCCGGGTCGCTGGCCTATCTGAATGGCAAATCTTTTCAGGTGGAAAAGGTGGATTTCGCGGAGCAGTATTTTCCCGATGTGAAAATATGAAAATGGCATCCCGGATGGGATGCCATTTGGCGTATTTCAAAGGGCTTGCGGAGGAAAGGTGTAAGGGAAAAACGGTCAGCTTTTGAAAATATCAGAAAAAACAAACTCTGATCAATCCTAATATAAATAGGTGTACAGGATAGAAGAAATAAAAGAACCACTTAGAGAATTTCTTTCCTTTATTCATTCGTTTGCCATTATAAAAATATATGATTGCAATTCCGGCAAGTGCAATACCCAACATACTTCCTATTGCATAAATTATATTTGTTTTTATAGAAAATCTTCCAATACCGCCTAAGAAATTGAAAGTTCCAAATAACAACATTGAAACAGCAAATGCATATTTGATTTTAATTTCTGAATTATGACTCCAAATAAATAACAATGTAAATAAAGGTGCTAATAATGCCCAGTCCGAAATCAGAGAGAGCAGAATCAACCCTAACACACAGATGATTTTTAAAACTATATTTGACACTTTTTCAACTACAGTCAGAATACAAAAACAAATTAATAGGGTAAATAGCATATTAAGTCCTTGAAATTCCAATATTCCACTTTCCGTAAAAGCAAAACAATATGGAAATTCAGAGATCAAAGCAAAAATTAACAATCTGATTGCATAGTTCTTTTTTGAATGCGTATATTGATATCCTTCAACAAGAAAGTAACACATTACAATTGCTGTAAAATATCCCAAATCTATAAAAAGCTCTGACCATAATTTTCCTGACTTCATAAAAATCGTTGATATATGATTCAACAACATTAAAAACATAGCAATATACTTAATAGCATCCCGATTAAGTATTTTGTATTTATCCATCATACCATTTCCACCTTTTGTACGAATCTCCGCTTTTTTAACAAAAGCAACATGTCACACATATCTTTACCCTGTGGGAAAAACCTGTAACATATTTTAATTTCTCTAAAAACAGACTCCAAGAGAATAAATTTAAACAGGATGTTGCCAAGCAATTATTTGCCCTTTTCCAAAGAGGTAATGATTGCAGACCCCATCACAACAATTGCAAGAATTGAACCAAGCTGAGGCCAATTCATTATTTCGGCTCCAAATACAGTGCCAAGGTATCCTAAGATAATAGCAATAATGGAAGAAATAGCTGCTTTTTTCATATATTCGTACTCCTTAGTGACATTGCCCGGGATGCCATTTTCCGCATGAAGTTATTGCCAGCCTGCGTCCTCGGATTCGGATTTGCGCTGGCGGGAGAGAAGCGCCTGAACGGCTTCCCTCACGTCCGCGCCTTCGTAAAGCACCTTGTAGGCGGCGTCGGTGATGGGCATATCAATGCCCTTTGCCTTGCCCAGCTCATAGGCGGATTTGGCGGCGTAATAACCCTCCACCACCGCGCCGACCTCCTTCATGGCGGCCTGGGGGTCCTTGCCCTGACCGATGAGAATGCCTGCCCGGCGATTGCGGGAGTGCATGGAGGTGCAGGTGACGATCAGGTCGCCCACACCGGCAAGCCCGGCGAAGGTCTCCTTTTTCGCACCCAGCGCCACGCCCAGACGGGCGGTCTCCGTCAGACCCCGGGTCATCAGCATGGCCTTGGCGTTGTCCCCGAAGCCGAGACCGTCGGTGATGCCGGCGCACAGGGCAATGACGTTTTTCAGCGCCGCACCCAGCTCCGCGCCCACGGGGTCGGGGCTGGTGTACACCCGAAGGGTGTCCGCCATGAAAGCGTCCTGCACGAATTCCGCAAGCGCCTGGTCGGTGCTGGCAGCCAGCAGACCGGTAGGAAGGTTGATGCAGACCTCCTCAGCATGGCTGGGACCGGTGAGGGCGACGACATTTTTGCCGGTCTCCTGCGCGACCACCTGACTCATGCGCAGATGGGTGCCCTGCTCCAAGCCCTTGGTGACGGAGACCACCACGGCGTCACCGTCGATGTAAGGCGCCACGCCCCGGCTGACGGCGCGCAGGGGGAAGGAGGGCGTTGCCATGACCACCAGCTTGCAGCCCCTGACGCAATCGTAATCGCCGCTGATTTTTAAGGCTTCCGGCAATACCGCCGCGGGAAGGCGGGGATTGTGATGGGTTTCCAGCATTTCCGGAATCTTGTCCTTTTCATACGTCCACATGGTCACGTCGTGACCGTTTTTGCACAGACGGACGGCCAGAGCGGTACCCCAGGCGCCGCTGCCAACTACTGCTGCTTTCATGATTTGCTTCCTTTCCCAAAGAGATTGGTTTTCCGTTCCTCGCCGTGAATCAGGCGGAGGATATTTGCTCGGTGCATGAACACGCACAGCGCGCCCATGAAAATGCCCCCGGCCATGACGTATACATGGTCATGCTGAAAGACGGCAAAGCCCACGGCAAAGGTAATGGAGGCCAGCACGCTGCCAAGAGAGACGTACTTCGTAATCAGATAAGTCACGAAGAAAACGACGCCGATGAGCAGCCCAATGCGCCAGTCGATCGTCCACGCAATGAACCAGCCGCTTAAAATGCCCTTGCCGCCCCGGAAGCCCTGCAAGGCGGGAAAATCATGCCCCAGCATCACACAGACACCTGCAAGGGTCATCCCCTCCAGACGCAGACCGTAAGGCTCGAACATCAGTCCGCCCAGCAGACAGGCGAGGACGGCTTTGCCGACGTCGATGGCAATGACCATCGCGGAGCGCCCCGCGCCATAGCTGCGGATGAAGTTGGTCAGTCCCGCGTTGCCGCTGCCATGGCTGCGCACGTCGTCGTGGAGCATGGCGCTGACGCAGATGGCGCCGTTATGGTTGCCGAGAAAATAGGAGACAAGAGCGGTAATGAGAATTCTCTGGAGCATCACTCGTCCTCCTTGTCGCCCCGCTGCCGGATGGTGATACGGATGGGGGTGCCGTTCAGGCCGAAGACCTCCCGGATCTGGTTTTCCAGATAGCGCTGATAGGAGAAATGGAACAGCCGGGCGTCGTTGCAGAAAATGACGAAATGGGGCGGCTTGGTGCTGGCCTGGGTCATGTAGAAAATCTTCAGGCGGCGACCCTTATCCGTAGGCGGCTGCACCCGGGCAGTGGCGTCGGCCAGGACGCTGTTCAGCGCGCCGGTGGTGATGCGGCTGGTATTCTGGGCGTGAACGTCCTGAATGACCTGAAAGAGCCTGTCCACCCGCTGGCCGGTGAGAGCGGAGAGGAACAGCACCGGGGCGTAGAGCATGTAGCTTAAGCCCTGACGAACCTTTGTCTCCATGTCCCGCATGGTGTTGGTTTCCTTGTTCTCAACCGCGTCCCATTTGTTGACCACGATGACGGCGGCTTTGCCCGCTTCGTGGACAAGTCCGGCGATCTTGGTGTCCTGCTCGGTAACGCCATCGTTGGCGTCAATGAGGATCAGGCACACGTCTGCCCGGTCGATGGCGCTGATGGAGCGCATGTTGGAATATTTTTCGATGGCATCGTCCACCTTGCTTTTCCGGCGCATACCGGCGGTGTCGATGAAGCAGTATTTCCCGGTCTCGTTTTCAAAATAGGAGTCGATGGCGTCCCGGGTGGTACCTGCCACGTCGGAGACGATGACCCGTTCTTCGCCGAGGATACGGTTTAACAGGCTGGACTTGCCCACGTTGGGCTTGCCCACGATGGCGACCTTGATAACGTCGCTGTCCTCCTCCTCACCGGAATCCTCCGGGATGTTTTCCAGAACCCAGTCCAGCAGATCGCCGGTGCCGTGGCCGTGGATGGCGGAGGTCTCAAACAGGTCGCCGATGCCGAGACTGTAAAACTCGTACACATCGGGATTCACGGGGCCGACGGAGTCGCACTTGTTCACGGCCAGAGCGATGGGCTTGCCGGATTTGCGCAGCATGGTGGCCACGTCCTGATCGGCGGCGGTAACGCCGGAATGCACGTCTACCACCATGATGATGGCGTCGGCCAGCTCAATGCCGATCTCCGCCTGACGGCGCATGAATTTGAGCATCTCGCTGTCCGTACCCGGCTCGATGCCGCCGGTGTCCACCAGAGAGAAGGTGCGCCCGCACCATTCGCAGCTGCCGTAAATTCTGTCCCGGGTGACGCCGGGGGTGTCCTCTACGATGGAGGTGCGCTGCCCTGTGAGTTTATTGAAAAGCATGGATTTGCCCACATTGGGCCGCCCGACAATGGCGACCAGAGGTTTTGCCATGATAACACTTCCTTTCCATATGACGGATTATCCAGTTTATTATGACACATCTTTCCTGCAAAAGCAATGCAAAAAAGTGGATTCATACAAATTTAACAGAGCGATTTTGGTGAATATTGCTTTTGGAACACGCAAAATAGCATGGAAAAAGAGGAAGGCGCGACGCACCTTCCTCTGCTTTCCGCTTTTTGGCTTACTCAGCCTCGACAGCCACGACCTGACGGCCATTGTAGGTACCGCAAGCCTTGCAGGCTCTGTGGGGCATGACGGGCTCGCCGCACTTGGGGCAAACCGCTACGCTGGGAGCGGACAGCTTCCAGTTGGAGCCACGGCGCTTATCGCGGCGGGCCTTGGACACTTTACACTTAGGAACAGCCATGGTGACACCTCCTTGGTCAAACTGCTTTTTACAGCATTCATTTTGGACTTACTTCTCAAGAAGCTGCTTCAAAGCAGCAAATCGGGGATCAAGCTCCTTCTGGCAGCTGCAGGGGCCGTCGTTCAGGTTTTTGCCGCATCGCTGGCAAATACCTTTGCAGTCCTCCTTGCACAGCAGCTTGGAATCCAGACTCAGGACGAAAACCGTCCGTACAATATCGTCCAGATCGGCGCTGTCTCCCTCCAGAGGGAATACCCACTCGTCTTCGTTCTCTTCGTCGGCCAATTCCGTCATCAGAACCACATCGATGGGGAAGCGGACTTCCCGGTCAAAGTCTCTGGCGCAGCGGTCGCAGGTGCCGTGGATGCAGGTGGAAATCTCACCGGTCATCACGAGAACACCCGCGGTGTTCCGCACCGTGCCCTCTGCCGCGACCGGCTCGGATACAGGGTAGCTGACACCGTAACAAAGATCACTCAGGTCAACGGTTGTGGAAAAGGTGACTGACGCGCCCGGACTGTCAATGATTTTGGAAAGCCCCAGCAGCATACTTTTCCCCCTTCTCACAGTCGTGCCTAGATATTATATAGGCTTTTGTGTCATTTGTCAAATGATTTTTTCACAAAAAATATATGTTTTCGCGGGTATTTCTCCCGGACGGCCGAGGCGCGGAGGGACGGTCACTTTTTTCGGGCGACGACCACGAACCGGCCGTTCTCCGTCTGGTAGGCGCAGGTGACCAGAGTAAGAAACAGGTCGCCGCACTGGGCGGTGACGCCGGTGTCGTAGAGCGCGTGTTCCCGATAATAGGCCATGGCCTCGTCGAAGCTGCTCTGGTCAGAGGTGTCATAAAACTGGTAGAATTTGAAATTTGTGTCGCTCTTTTTGTAGACCTTGTCGTAAAAGGCGGCCACGACCTCATATTCCTGTTCTTCGTAAAGGGTGTTGAAGGAAATCACCGGATTGCGCTGCCAGAAATCCTTCTGCTGGTATTTCAGCAGCGTGCGGAACATGCTGCCGTCCAGCATGTTGTGGGCATAGATGATGCGGTTGCCGCTTTCCGGGTCGCAGGCTGCGTCAATGAAGGGAAGCCCGGCGAAGCTGTAGCTAACCTCAAAATTGGCGTGGAGATACCGCTCCGGTTCGTCGGGGGAGTACATGACGGGGTAGTCGATTCTGGTTCCCGGAATGGTAAGCCAGCCCGCGAGGTCGGGATTTTTCTCGTACTGCTCCTGAAGGCGGGGAAGGACTTCTCTCGGTTCCGTGGGAGGGACGGTGGCGGCGGTGGTGGGCGGGACGGTGACTTGGGTGGGAACGGTCGTCTCCGCCGGGGCGGAGGTGGAGATTGGCGTAGTTTCCCGGGCGGTCTCCGCGGCCATCCGTTTCAGGGCAATCTGGTTGCGCAGGGCAATGAACACCGTCCCGGCGAAGATCAGCGCCGACACCAGCGCGACAACGAGAAGAAGCCGGGAAACGGGAGAATTCTTCCGCCTTTTTCGGCCTCGGGGGAGGTATTTTCCATTGTTTTGGTTGGTCATGGTAAATCATCCTCTGAAAAAGGCGGTGACGGGAGTACCGTCACCGCCGTGGTTGGGGTTAGAGATTCTTTAGAAGAAGCGCTTCCTGGTGAAGACAGCCGCAACGCTCATCAGGCCGGACAGAATGGCCATGGGAGCCATCACGTCGCCGGTCTTGGGGACTTTGTCAAGGCCGGTGTTCTCTTTACCGCCGGTGGTACCGCCGCCGGTAGTGCCGGACATCTTGTGACCGCAGGCGTCACACTTACCGTCGTTGTCGTCGTCATAATGGGATGCTGTCCACATGGATTCATTGCACTCCGAACAGATGGCCTCATGGGAGTTGTCGTCAAGGTCTTTCCAGATGACATCTCCAAAATGGCCGGAGGCGCCGCAGGTATCGCATTTGCCGTCACCGTTCGGGTCAGAACAGAAGGATCGATAATTGCAGCCGGGGTCTGTGCAATCGTGAGAGCCGGGCAGGAAATGATGTTCAGCGTTTGTTTTGAATCCGCACTTGTCGCAGATGCCGTCGTTCATACCAACATGCTCACCGTCGTCAATAATGGTATTACAATCTTTGCAGAGAAGATGGTGATAGTTGTCATTATAACTCCAGACTGTATGTTCATGGCTGCAATCAAATTTGTCAAAGCCGCAGAGATCGCATACGTTCCCAACTCTGTGATGGGGTTCTATGTCACTGAGATCGGCAAAACAGTCAGAGCAGTATTTGACATGGCCTTCACTTCCGGCAGGGGAGTAGGCTATGTTTTTATGCGCGCATTCCGGATTCGGCTCCGGTCTGCCGCACACGGTGCAGTGATGCGTGCTGTCATAAGTGTGCGGTTCGTAAGCAGAGATTGTTTTGTTGCAGTCGTCGCAGTATTCGGCATGCGATTGGTCATCGACTATCCAGCTGGTGTGCTCATGCTTGCAGGTTGCGGGAGTATCGGGATTCTCGGGGTTGCCGGGGTTCTCGGGGTCACCGGGGTTCTCAGGGTTTTCGGGGTCACCGGGGTTCTCAGGATTACCGGGATTCTCAGGGGTTCCGGGATTCTCGGGGTTCCCAGGGTTTTCGTCGCCCTTAGAGTCGCCGGGAGTTTCCTGACCCGCCACGGCGGAGGGGGTGCCTTCCGCTTCGGTGGCGGCTACTGCTGTCGGGACAAGGGCAATCACCATGACCAGAACCAGCAGCAGTGCGAACAGTTTCTTCATTGCTTTCAACCTCCATTGGAGTAAATTTTGGGACGAGTGGTGTATATTTTCACTTACCCATGAACATTATAGTCTTTTTAACGACTATAGTCAAGAAAAAATTTATAATCTAGAATAAAAAAACCGCAACTGGAAACCGTAACCAAAAAAAGGAGACGCAATAGTGTGATTGTTTACGACCCCTTCTGGAAAACCCTGAAAAAATCGTCTAAAACCACGTATACGCTCATAAAAGACCATCATATATCCAGCTCCACCATCGACAAGCTGCGCAAAAACAAGCCAATCACCACCACGACCCTGAACGATCTGTGCCGGATCCTCGGCTGCAAGGTGGACGAGATATTGGAATATGTCCCCTCGCCGGACGACCAATGCCTTTGAATCAGGACAGTCAGAAGCCGCTTTTCCATAAGGCGGCAATTTTTTGATATTTCCGGTTGACATAACAACAAAATTCCGCAATCAGAAATTCCAGTGGCCGAAGCATTTTTATTCTTCTCGGGACATACTCTGTTCCAAACCCATGGCAGGAGCCTTTCTCCTGCCGAGAAGGAGGCTGGCTATGGATCAAATTTATGCGGACATTGCTGCCAGAACCGGCGGCAATATTTATGTGGGTGTTGTCGGGCCGGTGCGTACCGGAAAATCGACCCTCATCAAACGGATTATGGAGGAGCTGGTGATTCCCGGCATCTCCGACCCCTATCGCAAGGAGCGCGCCAGAGATGAGCTGCCCCAGAGCGGTTCCGGGAAGACCATCATGACTTCGGAGCCGAAGTTCGTCCCCGAGGAAGCGGTGGAGATTTCCCCCGACGGCGTGACGAAGCTGCGGGTGCGGCTGATCGACTCCGTGGGCTACATGGTGGACGGCGCGGTGGGCGCGGAGGAGGACGGCGTGCCCCGGATGGTGACCACCCCATGGTACGACCATGAGATTCCCATGACGGAAGCGGCGGAGCTGGGGACGAAAAAGGTCATGGAGGGGCACTGCTCCATCGGCATTGTGGTGACCACCGACGGCACCATTACGGAAATTCCCCGGGAGGATTACGTACAGGCGGAAAAACGGGCCATCACCGACATGCAGAAAACGGGAAAACCCTTCCTCGTGATCGTCAACTCCCGCAACCCGGCGGGGGAGGCGGCGGGGGCGGTAAAGGCGTATCTGCAAAACACCTTCGCTCTGGAGCCCATCGTGGCGGACTGTCAGGCGCTGGACGCCGAGGGTATCGGCAAGCTCATGAAGGCGCTGCTGTACACCTTCCCCATGAGCGAGCTGCGGGTGCATCTCCCCCGGTGGATGGACGCGCTGGAGCCGGAGCATCCCGTGAAGGCGGCGCTGTATCAGGCGCTTCTCCAAATGGCGGAGGAAATTCACACGCTGGGTCAGGCGGAAGGGGTGCTGGCCGGACTGCGGGAGCTGCCCCAGGTGCAGGACTACAGCCTGCGCAGTGTGGACTTGGGCAGCGGCAGCGTGATCTGCGCCATCGTGTTCCCGGAGGCGCTGTTCTACGAGATTCTGAGCGCCCGGGCGGGAATGCCCATCCGAAGCGACGCCCAGCTGTTGCAGCTGCTCACCGAGCTGTCCCAAATCAAGCAGGAATACGACAAGATCTCCGATGCCCTTTCCGCCGTCCGGGCGACGGGCTACGGCGTGGTGATGCCCGCGGCGGAGGAAATGAAGCTGGAAACGCCGGAGATCATCCGCAAGGGCGGCGCTTACGGCGTGAAGCTGAAAGCGGGCGCGCCCTCCATTCACATGGTACGTGTGGACATTGACACGGAGATCAACCCCATGGTGGGAGACGAAAAGCAGTCTCAGGATCTGGTCAATTCCCTCATGGGCGAAGACCCGGAAAAGCTGTGGCAGAGCAACATTTTCGGAAAATCCGTGTACGACCTGATTCAGGAGGGGCTGACCACGAAGCTGCTGGGAATGCCGGAGGAAGTCAGGGGCAAGTTCCGGGGAACACTGACAAGAATCGTCAACGAGGGCGCGACGGGGCTGATCTGTTTGATCCTGTAGGCGAAAATGTGGGCGTTCCGGCATTCCTTTCTTGACATTCCCCGTTTGCAGAGGTAAACTAAAGAAAAAAGGGAGGAATGCACAGTGTCCATTACCATTGAATACCTTTGGAAAGACCGCAAGCGTCATCTGGGGGTGCCCCTGTCCTTTACCCGCTATCAGTTGTCCGAGGATCGGCTGTTCCTGTCCCAGGGATTCCTGAACATCCGGGATGACGATATTCTTCTTTACCGGGTGCGGGATATTGACACCAGACGCAATCTGTGGCAGCGCCTGTTCGGCGTGGGAACGGTCACAGTGCTGTCCTCCGACAAGACCATGCCGACGCTGGTGCTGAAAAACGTGAAGGACCCGCTCTTTGTCAAGGAACTGATCCACAAGCAGGTGGAGGAAATGAAGCTGAAGCGCCGGGTTCGCTACGGTGAGATCGCAACCACCGGCGACCATGACGACGATGACGATCTGGACGATCGATAAGGCTTTTGCCCCGCCGCTGCAAAGCGGCGGGGGGGATTAGACAGTTAACAGGCACGGCGGTATAATCTGCCGTGCCTGCCCTTTGTATTGTGTAAAGCAGATTCATGTGAGCATCCCTTGCCTCTCCCTATGGGAGAGATGGCCGAGCGAAGCGAGGACGGAGAGGGTAAACAATGACCGTACCCAAAGACAACACCCAATTAGAAAATGCCCGGCGGCTCCGCAGGGAAATGACACCACACGAACGTAAGCTCTGGTATCTTTTTTTGCGCAAATATCCGGTGAAGATTTACAAACAACGGATTGTCGGCAGATTCATTGTAGACTTTTACTGCGCTTCGGCCAGACTGGTCATTGAAGTGGATGGATCTCAGCATTATGAAACCCAGGGGCTTGCTTATGATGCTGAACGTTCTCAATTCCTGATGTCTCTTGGGTTGGAGATTCTGCGATTCTCCAACCGGGATATAGACAGGGATTTTCGTGGTGTGTGCACAAATTGATCTTATCATTCGAAAAAGGCTGCAAGACCCTCTCAGTCACCTGCGGTGACAGCTCTCCCAAAGGGAGAGCCAAGGGGCTGTACCCACATGTTAGCACGAGAAATGGGGGGTATCTGTACGGATACGCTCTATTCACCGTCTTACGACCACCCACCAGAGTGGCGGGGCAGTTTTGTGCGTTGGCTTCCTTAAGAATTTCTTTGCCCGGTAAAATAAATGTTTACCCTTTGGGAAATTCGTGTTACAATATACTTTACGATTCAACTGTTAAGGGGGAGTCCCTGTGAAGCGAACCGGCAGAAAATTTCATTGGAATTATACGGCGTTGGCCTTTGCCATTCCCTGCATGGGAATGCTGTTTGTCATGCTTATCAGCCAATACGAGCCGTTCGGTAAGTATTCCATGCTGTATTCGGATATGTACCACCAGTATTATCCCTTCTTCGTGGCGTTCCGCCGCGCCCTTCGCAGCGGAAGCGGGCTGCTGTACACCTGGAGCATCGGCATGGGGATGGATTATCTGGGGCTGATCTCCTATTATCTGGCATCGCCGCTGAACCTGCTCAGCGTTCTGGTGCCGGAGGGCTGGCTGCTGGAGTTTTTCTCTCTGCTGGTGCCGGTGAAGCTGGGATTCGCGGGGATGTTTTTCGCCATTTTCCTGAAAAAGCTGTTCGGCAAGAACGATGCGTCCATTGCGGTGTTCGGCGGTTTTTACGGGCTGTGCGCGTGGGCGCTGGGGTACCAGTGGAACGTGATGTGGCTGGACACCTTCGCCCTGCTGCCGCTGGTGGCGCTGGGGACGGTGTGCCTGTTGAAGGAGAAAAAGTTTTTCCTCTATACGATCACGCTGTTTCTGTCCGTCTATTCCAATTATTATATCGGGTTCTTTACCTGCATTTTCGTTTTCCTGCTGTTTCTTGTATACGAAATTTGCCGCTGGGGCGGGTGGAAGAAGCTGTTTGCGGATCTTGGGAGAATCGCCCTGTTTTCCCTGCTGGCGCTGGGAATGACTGCCATTCTGACCTTCCCGGCGCTGTCGGCCCTGCAGACTACCCAGTCCAGCGTGAACAATTTCCCCACCGGCTTCCGGCTGAACATCGCCAAGGAAAACACAATCAAGGGGCTTCTGGACGCCATGCGGCAGGTGGCGGGGAACATGGGCGGCAGCATCGAGCCGACCTTCAAGGAAGGACTGCCCAATCTTTACTGCGGCATTTTCAGCATCCTGCTGATGTTCCTGTATCTCATGGCGAAGGACATCAAGCGCAGGGATAAGTGCTGCGCCGTGATCCTGCTGCTGTTTTTCAACGTGAGCTTCATCATCCGGCAGCTGGATTTCATCTGGCACGGCTTCCATTTTACCAATATGATCCCCTATCGGTTCAGCTTCCTGTACAGCTTCGTGGTGCTGTACATGGCCTACCGCGCATGGCTGATGCGCAGGAAGTTCCGCCCGGTGCAGATCGTGATCGCCGGGGCGCTGACTGCGGGGGTGCTGGCCTGCTCCAATGAGCTGTTCGAGACCGTGCCGCTGGAGCTGGGCAGCCTGACGCTGCAAATCCCTCTCTACTTTATATATAATCTGATTTTTCTGGTGCTGTATCTCACCGTCATGCTCTACGGTCAGCTGGAAGTGCCGGAGGGAACCACGGAGCGTCAGAAAATCCGTGCCCGTGCCAAGCGGAACCGTCAGCGTGCCCGGATTCGGATATTGGCGCTGTCCGTCATGGGTGTGGAGTTGATCTCCACGCTGGTGTGCTTTGGACTGTATTTCACGGGTACGGGTGTGTCCAATTATCCAAAGGGAACCACCTACACTGCCTCCGTCATCCGCTATATGTACGAGCGGGAGGACGATAACCTCTTTTTCCGGGCGGAGACCACCCATTCCCAGACCCTGAACGACGGTGCCCTCAACGGCTACAACGGCATTTCCGCCTTTACCAGTTCCGCCAATGTCAAAGTCACGGAGTTCATGCGGGCGCTGGGCTACGGTGCGAAGAACACCTATAACCGCTACTGCTTCGAGGAAAGCTCCCCGGTGGCGAACCTGTTTCTGGGCATCAAGTATATGATTGAGCGGGACGGGAAGGACAAGTCCAGCACCTATTTTGACGAGGTGAACCGCTTCGGCGTGGCGTCCCTGCTGGTCAATACCGCGTATCTGCCGCTGGGCTTCCTGACGGAGCCGGCGCTGGTGGAACTGGACTTTTCCGCCAGCAGCGGAACGTTCCAGTTCCAGAACGACCTGTTCACTGCCGCCACGGGCATTGACGAGGAGGTCTGGCACAAGCTTCAGGGCGAGAATCTGACCATCACCGGTAACGGTGCGAACATCACGGAAAGCAATTCCACCGGCTACTGCAAGTATTCCGACTGTGTTTCCGGCGCGAACGTGACCTATACCTACACCGCCGACCGGGACGGCTTTGTGTGCGTCCACCTGAATCTGCCCAAGCGGAACGATTTCTACGTCAGCGTCAATGGCGTGGAGCTTTACAAGGAGACCATCAGCCTGTCCCAGATGATCGCGGTGGGTGATGTGAAGACCGGAGATACGGTGGACATCCGCATCGAGTGCGACAAGGACGAGAGCAGCACCATGACTGTCAGCGCCGCCGTTCTCAACGGGGAGCGGTTCGCGCGGGGCTATGAAATTCTGTCGGCGTCCCAGCTGAATCTGACGAAGTTCCGCTCCACGCTGGTGGAGGGAACCATCGACTGCGACCGGGACGGTCTGTTGTATACCTCCGTTCCGCAAAACGGAAACTGGAGCGTCAAGGTGGACGGCAAGCCTGCCGAGATCAAACTGGTAGGGGACTGCATGGTGTCCGTGAATCTGACGAAGGGCGTCCACACCGTTCGCCTGATGTATCACAACGCCGCGTTCAGCCTTGGCTGGAAGATCAGCCTCGTCTGCGCCGCCGTTTTCGGCGGGCTGGCATGGAGCGTCTACAGACCCGACAAGAAGTACAAAAAATAACAAATACGCTGCCATCTCCCAATCGGGGATGGCAGCGTAAACTTTATCGGATTGCTTCCGTGATGGTGCCTCCGCCGACCACCAGATCGCCCTGATACACCACCACCGCCTGACCGGGGGTGACGGCACGCTGGGGAACATCGAATTCCACCCGGGCAAATCCGCCCGCTTCGGGATAGACGGTGCCAGGCTGCTCCGTCTGACTGTGACGGGTTTTGACCGTTACCCTGACCGGCTCGGTCAGCTCCGGGAAGGGATACCAGACCCAGTTGTTCCCCCGCAGCGCGGAGGAAAACAGCGCCTCATTCGGTCCCACCGTGACGGTGTTCTTCTCCATATCCTTTCCGCAGACGTACACCGGCGCGCCCATGGCCAGACCCAGCCCCTTGCGCTGCCCCAGCGTGTAGCACACCGCACCACGGTGTTTGCCGACCACGCGGCCTCTTTCGTCCAGAAAATCCCCGGCGGGGTAGTGTTTGCCGGTGTAGCGTTCCAGAAAAGCCGAGTAGTCACCGTCCGGCACGAAGCAGATGTCCTGAGAGTCGTGCTTCCGGGCGTTGATAAAGCCGTTTTCTTCTGCAATGGCACGTACCTCCTGCTTGGTCAGACCGCCGAGGGGGAACTGAATCCGGGCAAGCTGCTCCTGATTTAAGCAGGCGAGAAAGTACGTCTGGTCTTTGGCTTTGTCCGCCGCCTTATATAATAGGTATCGGTCGCCGGACTTCCTTACTTGCGCGTAATGCCCGGATACCACGCAGTCGCACCCCAGCTCCAAAGCGCGGCGGAGGAGCCGGTCGAATTTCAGATACCGGTTGCAGTCGATGCAGGGGTTGGGAGTGCCGCCGCATTCGTAGCAGCTGACAAATTTCCGGATGACCTGCCGCTCGAAATCGTCCTTGAAGTTGAACACGTAGTGGGGAATTCCCAGACGTCTGGCCACGCTGCGGGCGTCCTCCACGTCGTCCAGACTACAGCAGGTATGTCCCTTTTCCAGACCGATCATATCATTGTCGTACAGCCGCATGGTCGCGCCGATGCACTCGTAACCCGCGCGGAGCATCAGCAGCGCCGCCACGGAGCTGTCCACGCCCCCCGACATGCCGATCAGCGCCTTCTTGCCGTCCATGAAATCCCTCCCGATGACTTTTTTTGAGTATATCAGCGGAAAAGGAGAATGTCAACGGAGAAAACCTGACAGGCAGGAAAAAAGAATGACATTTTCTGCGGTAAAAAGCGGCGTTTTTTCAGGATTTATGACAGAAACGGTATACAATACGGGAAGAAAAGAGAAGGGGAAGCTTTTTGGTAAAACAAACTGTAACAAAAATGTAATTTTTTTCAAAAAAGGGGTTGCAATTTGTAAACACCTCTGTTATAATATGGCTACTTACATAAGAGCAAAGGAGTAAGTAGCTATGAAAAAGAGAATTGTGTGTGTATTATTAACTCTGATCATGCTGGTCAGTCTGGTGCCTGCCACCGCTCTGACCGCGTCTGCCGCTTCGCTGAAGACCAGTGAGGCCGCGATCACGATCATGAAGAAACTGGCTATTTTTAGGAAGAACTGCTATCAGGTAACTGGCACCAATGAATTCCGCATTGGTTACGGCACGGTGTGCTCTGAGAAGCATGAAACAAAGTATGAGGGCGGCAATGTTGTCAGCGGTGATGCAGGCAAGCACTCCGTCACGCAGGCGCAGGCTGACCAGGCTCTGCGCAAGCTGATTCTGGATCTGGACGCGAAGGTCAACTCCTTTGCTTCCGCCAACAGCCTGACGCTGTCCCAGTGCCAGCATGACGCTCTGGTTCTGTTCACCTTCGACGTGGGCGATTCCTGGATGAGCGGCAGCGGCGTTGTCAAGAGTGCTATCGTCAGCAAGGCCAGCACCAATGACCTGCTGAAGGCCATGAGCGACTGGGCGGGCAATCAGGATGATTTCCGCCGCAGAAAGATCGAAGTCAATATGTACAAGAACGGGGTTTATTCCGATGTAACGCCCAGCAGCTTCGGCACCGTTACATACAATCCCGATGGCGGTGTCATAGCTCCGAACTATGCGACCTCCTACACCTTGCTCTTTGACACGTCCAAGACTTCCAAGCATATCCCGGCTCCCACCAGAAACGGCTACAAGTTCATGGGCTGGTACTCCGCACAGTATGACGGCACGCTGGTTCCCTCTCTGACGGGCAGCTATAACGGTAAGACGCTGTGGGCCGGCTGGCAGGCAACCTCTGTGACGGCCAACAATGCCAATGACCTTTCTTACGTGCATGGCATCAATGAGACATTGAAGGTGTCCCAGCTGGTTTCTCTGGATGTCTACCCCGTTCCCACCAAGAAGAACGTGAAGCCTTTCCGCACCATCAAGAAAGACACTGCCACCGTTACCGCAATCAAGGACTTTATCGATGATGATGGCAACAGATGGTGCAAGCTGTCTGCAGCCGGAGATGGATGGGTTCTGCTTAAGTCTTCCGGGCAGAGCGACAGCGGCAATAGCGATTACAACGGTGGCAAGATCAATGTGACCGTTACGGTTACCAACTCCTATGTTAACAGACGCGCCAGTGACAGCGCTTCCAGCGCCAAGAACGGTGTCTACACCGCCGGTACGAAGCTGAAGATCATCGCTACCAACGAAGCCAAGACCTGGGGTCAGGTGGAGGAGAACGGCGTGGCCGTGGGCTGGGTCGCCCTGATGTACACCGACTGGAGCACCGTCTATGACGGCTCTGCTCCCAGTGACGCCAACAACACCACGCCCATTGCCACCGCAACCGTTACCTACAACGGCTATCTGAACGCCCGCAGCGATCCCGGTGTGGACAACAAGATCGTCGGCGGCTTTGCAAAGGATACCACGGTCAATGTTTTCGAGATTCGCACGGTCAACGGTCACCGCTGGGGTCGTACCTCCTCCGGCTGGATCTGCCTGACCTACACCAGTGTTAAGATGCTCACCGACAAGAACGTTTCCGACACGGGCGTTCTGGACTACGCTTTCGAGGTCACTCTCGTGAACGCCGGCGCCGATCTCTCCACCTATGTGCAGCCCACTACCAGTTCCAACAACAGCGATACCATCAAGGCGGGTACCACGGGTCTTAAGATCACCAACGCGGCGGTTGCTGACGGCGTGATCTGGGTGAAGGCACACTGGACGGTCAAGGAGACTGACAAGAACGGTAAGACCAACGTGATTGCCAAGTCCGGCTGGGTGACCTACAATAACTTTAACCTTGTCCCGACCAAGTTCACGGTTGTCAGCGATACGCTGAACATCCGAGATGCGGCCGGCAGTCAGAATCAGTTCGTATTCAAGCTCACCAAGGGCGTGGAAGTGGAGGTTCATGAAATCAGTCTGGCCAACGAGGAAATCTGGGGCAGGATTGAGGGCTACACCTCCGGCGGCGTTAACTATGACGGCTGGATCAATCTGGCATCCAACTATGTCAAGCGTTCCAGCAAGATCACCATTGACGGCGGCACCAAGGGCGCTATCGGCACCGGCACCGTTGTGAACGCGGATTCCGTCCGTGTCCGTATGACCGGCGCTCTGTACGGTCAGGTTCTGGGCAGCATCAACCGCGGTACCAAGGTGGCCGTTCTGGAAGAGAAGGATGGCTGGTACAAGATCGACTTCGACGTTGACAACAACAAGGAGACCGACAGCTGGATTTACAGCCAGTATCTGGAGGTCAAGATGGGCGTCGTGGAGTCCGGCACCGGCAGCACCGGCGGCACCGGTACGACCCAGAAGACGGACGGCACCGGCAAGGGCATCATTGCCAACACCTACGCCGGCGTAAATGTCCGCAGCGGCGCAGGCATCGCCAACGCCATCGTGGGCAAGATTCTCAACGGCACGGAAGTGACCATCCTGGAGGTCAAGCTCGTCGGCGCCGCCAAGTGGGGCCGTGTGAAGCAGGGCTGGATCTGCATGGACTATGTCACCATGATCTCCTACGACGATATCCCCGGCAACAACAGCAATAACGGCAGCAGCGGCAACAAGGGCACCGGCGTGGACTCCTTCGACGAGGCTGAGAGAACCACCACCACCGCCGTCTACACCGGCTCTGTCAAGGCCGATACCACCGTTTACAAGACGCCTAACCCGAACCTGAAGGATAATACGGTTCGTTCCATCGGCACAGGCGAGAATATCACCATCCATGAGCTGACGGCTGTTACCCTGGAAATTTACGAGGGCGACAAGGTTGACGACAAGAACAAGAACAACGACGTCGAGACCGTTGTGAAGCAGACCTCCTACTGGGCGCGCATCAACGATGGCTGGATCAAGGATCCCGATGTGAACATCCAGCTGAACGCTCTGGACGAGAAGGTTCACACCGTGACCGGCGCTTCCGAGCTGAATGTGCGCAAGGCTGCCGGAACCGGCAATGACAGCATTGCCAAGCTGAAGAAGGGCGATCAGGTTCCCGTGACCAAGCTGGAGATCGTCAAGGATTCCGGCACCAGAACCCTCACCGTTTGGGGTCGTGTGGAAACCAGCGACGGCATCGTGGGCTACTGCGACCTGAGCTACATGTCCGAGGGTGCTCTGTACGAGAAGAAGGAAGAGCCTACGACTCCGACAACTCCCTCCGCGCCCACCATCGGCAGCACCGGCAACACCGGCGACGGCGGCTTCGTGAACAACAAGGGCGGCTACAAGTACACCGGCAAGGTCATCAACACCGAGTCTCTGAATGTCCGCGTTACCGCCTCTACCGGCGCCAAGAAGGCTACCACATTGAAGAAGGGCGCCAACTTGGTGATCTACGAGACCAAGATCTCCGAGGATATGGCATGGGGTCGCTGCGACGCAGGCTGGGTCTACCTGTACTACGTTGACCTGACTCCCGCCAGCGGCAGCGCCATCGACGCCCGCGTGGTGTACACCGACAACACCATCATCTACACGGATAACGCCGCGTCCTCCGTCGCAGGCACCTATTCCAGAATGTCCGTCATCGACATTTATGAATACGTTGGCGACATGGCCCGCACCGACCTGGGCTGGGTCAGCACCGGCAATCTGCTGTAAGACAGTATCCAGAATCTCCCCGCGGGAAACCGCGGGGAGATTTTTCTTGCCAGCGTGGCGGGAGTGTGGTATGATACTCCCAACAGAAATCGGGAGGAATCCAACATGAGCTATGCTGACGAGCTGTATAAGAAAACATGCCGGGACATTCTGGAAAACGGCTTCTCCGATGAAAATCTGGAAGTCCGTCCCCACTGGGCGGACGGGACACCGGCGCATACCATCAAGAAATTCGGCGTGGTGAACCGCTACAACTTGGCCGAGGAATTCCCCATTATGACCTTGCGGCGCACCTATTGGAAAAGCGCCGTGGACGAGCTTCTCTGGATATGGCAGAAAAAGTCCAACCGCGTCGCGGATCTGGGCAGCCACGTCTGGGACGAATGGGTGGGGGAGGACGGCACCATCGGCAAGGCTTACGGCTACCAGCTGGGCATCAAGCACCAGTACAAGGAGGGCATGTTCGATCAGGTTGACCGGGTGATCTACGACCTGAAGCACAACCCCGCCTCCCGCCGTATTCTGACGAACATCTACAATTTTGAAGACCTGCACGAGATGAACCTCTATCCCTGCGCCTACTCCATGACATTCAATGTTACCGGCGACACCCTGAACGCCATTCTCAACCAGCGCTCTCAGGATATGCTTACGGCCAACAACTGGAATGTGGTGCAGTACGCCGTGCTGACCCACATGATGGCGCAGGTGGCGGGGTTAAAGGTGGGCGAGCTGGTTCACGTCATCGCCGACTGCCACATTTACGACCGGCACATTCCCGCCGTCAAGGCCATGCTGGAACTGGACGGATATCCTGCGCCCAAATTCCGGATGGACGAGAGCGTCACGGACTTTTACGCCTTTACCAAGGACAGCTTCTCCATGGAAAACTATCAGTTCCACCCCTTTCACTTTGAAATCCCCATGGCAATCTGAGGTGGGACGATGGAACTGATCGTTGCGGTTTACGACGACTGGGGAATCGGCCGGGACGGGACGCAGCCCGTTGCCCTGTCAGCCGACCGGAAATTCTTCCGGACAACCACCCGTGGGGCAATGGTGATCGCGGGGAGGCGCACCATCGAGGATTTCCCGGGAAAACAGCCCCTTCCGGGGCGGGTCAATGTGGCGCTGAGCAGAAGTGGAGCGGAGATTCCCGGCTTTACGGTCTGTGACAGCGCCGAAAAGGCGGCGGCACTTTCCCGCACCGCTGAGCGCTGCTTCGTCATCGGCGGCGGGAGCGTTTACCAGCAGATGCTGCCCTTCTGCGACGCGGCTTATGTCACGAAGGTGCATGTGACGCCGGAATCCGACACCTTTTTCCCCAATCTGGACGAGGATAAGGACTGGTATCTGGCGGAAACGCTGCAATCCGGTGAGGAAAACGGCATTGCCTACGAAATGTGCCTGTATAGAAGAAAGTAAAAAGCGCTGCCACTTGAGACAAACCAAAGTGGCAGCGTGTTTCTTTACTTGGACGGCTTGCGTTTTCCGTTTGACAGTCCCGGCTTTTTCCGCACGGGACGGGGCGGCGTGGAACGGATGAGACACTTTGCACCGGAACCGATCAAATCCTCCCGGTGCGCCTTCATCAGCGCTTCCCGCACGAGGGCGTAGTTTTTCGGGTCGCGGTACTGAATCAGCGCCCGCTGCATGGCTTTTTCGTGGGGGTCGGTGGGGACGTAGACCCGCTCCATGGTGCGGGGGTCAAGGCCGGTGCAGTACATAACGGTGGACAGCGTGGAGGGGGTGGGGTAAAAGTCCTGCACCTGCTCCGGATTGTAGCCCATGTCCCGGATGTACTCGGCCAGCTCCACGGCCTCCTTGAGTGTCGAGCCGGGATGGCTGGACATGAGATAGGGGACAAGATACTGATTCATGCCGTACTGCCGGTTCAGGGCAAAATATTTTTCCACAAACTGGTTGTACACCGCGTTTTTGGGCTTGCCCATCCGGGCGAGAACCGCGTCGGACACATGCTCCGGGGCGACTTTCAGCTGACCGGAAATGTGGTACTGCACCAGCTCCCGGAAAAAGGTGTCCTTTTTGTCCGCCAGCAGATAGTCGAAACGGATGCCGCTGCGGACGAACACCTTTTTGACGCCGGGGAGTTTCCGCAGCTTGCGAAGCAATGCGACATAGTCCGAGTGGTCGGCGTTCATATTTTTGCAGGGGGTGGGGTACAGGCACTGCCGCCCGCCGCATGCGCCCTTACTCAGCTGCTTTTCGCAGGCCGGGTGGCGGAAATTGGCGGTGGGGCCGCCGACGTCGTGGATGTAGCCCTTGAAATCCCTGTCCTTCACCATGATTTCCGCTTCCCGGAGGATGGATTCGTGGCTTCGGGTCTGGACGATCCGCCCCTGATGGAAGGTCAGGGCACAGAAGGAGCAGGCGCCGAAGCACCCCCGGTTGGACACCAGACTGAATTTGACTTCCTCAATGGCGGGGACGCCCCCCGCCTTTTCATAGCTGGGGTGATAGGCACGCATGTAGGGAAGGTCGTATACCGCGTCCATTTCCGCTGTGGTCAGGGGCTTCTGGGGCGGATTCTGCACCACGAAGAAATTGTCGTAAGGCTCCGCCAGCCGCTTGGCGGTGAAGGGGTCGCAGTTGGCGTACTGGATTTTGAAGCTCTCGGCGTATCTGCGCCGGTCGGCCTTGATCTCGGCAAAGGAGGGCAGGGTGATAGTGGGCAGACTGTCGTCTGGCGCTTTGGTTTTGAACACCGTGCCGTCGATGTAGGTGATGTCCTTCACGTCCAGCCCGGAATTCAGGGCGTCGGCCACCTCCACGATGGTCTTTTCCCCCATGCCGTACATGAGCAGGTCGGCCTGACTGTCCAGTAAAATGGAGCGCTTCATGGTGTCCGACCAGTAATCGTAATGCCCCAGCCGGCGCAGACTCGCCTCGATGCCGCCGATGAGGATGGGAACGTCCTTGTAGGTCTGGCGGATGAGGTTGCAGTAGACCGTAGTGGCGTAGTCGGGGCGCTTGCCCATGATGCCGCCGGGGGTGAAGGCGTCGGTTTTCCGATGGTGCTTGGTGACGGAATAGTGGTTGACCATGGAGTCCATATTGCCGCCGGAGACCAGAAACCCCAGCCGGGGACGGCCAAAAACGTCGATGGATTTGGGATTTTTCCAATCCGGCTGAGAGATGATGCCCACATTGTAGCCGTGGCTTTCCAGAAGCCGGCTGATGATGGCGTGGCCGAAGGACGGGTGATCGACGTAGGCGTCGCCGATGATGTACACAAAATCGCAGACGTCCCACCCGCGGTCAAGCATTTCCCGTCTGGTAATGGGCAGAAATTCCATATACTGCCTCCTGAAAGTACGTTTCTTACAGTATAGCAGACTTTTGGGAGAAAGGGAAGTGGAAAAACTGTCCCGGAATAACGCAGTCTGCTCCACTGTTGGAAAACGGCATGGCTTTAGCCACGCCGTTCAGGATTTCTTCTCAACCTTCCGCTTGACACCGTCGGTGCCGATGATGTAGGTGTTCTCCAGCTGACCTACCAGATTGGCCTTAACGGAATCGATGTAGATTCGCCGCAGCTTGTCCCGCTCTGCCAGCTCCTCGGGGGTCAGACCCTCGGCCTTCGCCTTTTTTGCCAGAACATTGATTCTGGCGATCACTTCGTCCATTTTCATGTTTTTTGTAAAACCTCACACATACCGGTGGATGACCACCGAAATTCTGTCCTTTTTTGTCCGGCCGTTGATGGCCGCAAGCTTGATTTTTCCCAGCCCCCGGACGGAGATTTTCGCGCCCTCCGGGACGGGCTTGTCCGGCTTCTCGCAGGGAAGACCGTCAATGGCGGCTTTTCCGGCGCTCACATATTGGGCGGCGAGACTCCGCCCGATGCGAAAGCCGGAGGATATGACGCTGTCCAGCCGTAACGACGCCAGCGTGTCCCGGATTTCCTTGATTTCCGGCTCAGGGATGTGGACGCCCGAAAGGGGAATCTGGCTCAAATGCAGCTTCGTCCGTCCGGCGGAGGTGAAGTTCTGCAATAAATAGGGGGCAATCTCCGCCGTGACGAAAAAGTCGCAGCTGCCCTTGTCCACGCAGATGTCGCCCACCGTCTCCCGGCCGACGCCCGCGCCCATCAGCGCCCCCAGAAAGTCCCGGTGGCTTGGGCTGTCCCCCTGAAAGAACGCGGCGCGCAGACACACGCAGGGGCTGTCTTCGCCGTAGAGACTGGCTTCGTCCAGATAGTCCGGCAGAAAAATCAGCATTTTCCGTTCCGCGTCCTCGTAGCCGCCGAAGGCGTACAGACTTTCCTGCTCGCCGAAGAGATATTTTGCCATTTCCAGCTCCCGGGGGGAGAGAAAGCAGGTGGCGGCGGGGATATTTTTCCGCATTCCCGCGTTTATTTTGTCCCAGAGCTTCGCCAGAAGCAGCCGATCCTCGGCGGACTGGGCGATTTTTTCAATGTTGCTTCGTTCCATGCGATCACCAATGGTACTATACCACAACTTTTGCTGGGTGGGAAGAAATTTTTCTTGTATGACGGCGGCGGGTAGAGTATAATAGGGAAAAGGAACGCTTTTCGGCGGAAAGGAATCGGACATGGTGACAGGAATCATCGGCGCGGGGGCGTCGGGAATGGCGGCGGCGCTGGCTGCGGCGGAAAGCGGGCAGGTCGTCCTCATGGAGCGGCAGGCGAGAGTGGGGCGCAAGCTTCAGGCCACCGGCAACGGGCGCTGCAATTTATCCAATCTCCACGGGACATCCGGCGGCTACCACGGGGAAAATCCGGGGTTTGCCGACTATGCGCTGAGGCAGTTTCCACCCACGGCGGCGCTGGAATGGTTCCGGAGTCTGGGGCTTCTTACCGTGGCGGAGGATTCCGGGCGGGTGTATCCCTATTCCGATCAGGCGAATTCCGTGGTGGATGTGCTGCGGTTTGCCCTGGAAAAGCCGAATATCACGGTAAAGCTGGGATTTGAAGCGAAAAAAGTGAAGAAAACGGCTTCCGGCTTCCGCATTGTCTCCGGGGATGAGACGGTGGAGTGCGACAGGCTCATCGTCGCCTGCGGCGGCCTTGCGGGGACGAAGCTGGGGGGCAGCATGTCCGGCTATCAAATTCTGCGGAGCTTTGGCCACAGCTGCACCCGGCTTCGTCCGGCGCTGGTGCAGCTGAAAAGCAGCTGGAACGCGGTTACGAGCCTGAAAGGCGTCCGCGCCAACTGCCATGCGGTCATTCTACACGACGGAAAGCGGTTTTCCGAAAGCACGGGGGAGCTGCAATTTACCCAGTACGGTCTCAGTGGGCCGGTGATTTTCGAGGTGTCCCGGGACGTCTGCCAGGGTGGCGGCGAGTGGCTTTGCCGGTTGGATTTTTTGCCGGATATGGCGGAGAACGCCCTGATATCTGAGCTAAAACGTCGCAGAACAACAAACCTTCCCGTCTCGGAGCTGTTCACGGGAATCCTCCACAACCGCCTTGGCCGGGTGCTGACCCAGACGGCGGGGATTTCCGCGGGCGGGGCGGTTTCCGACCTTTCCGACGAGGAGCTGCGTCAGGCCGCCCACGGGGCGAAGGCGCTGAGCGTACATCTGACCGAACCTATGGGCATGGACAGCGCACAGGTGACGGCGGGGGGCATTCTCACGTCGGAATTTGATGAAACGACCATGGAAAGCCGCCTCGTTCCGGGGCTTTACGCCTGCGGAGAGGTCTTAGACATTGACGGCGACTGCGGCGGCTATAATTTACAGTGGGCGTGGAGCTCCGGCCGTCTGGCCGGACAGAGCGCCGGGAGGAACGACACATGATCCGTTTGAGCGATATTTCCCTGCCGCCGGAACACAGCGCCCACCAGCTTCCCTTTGAGGCGGCGCGGATGCTGCACATCCCCAACTCCAAAATCCGCGGCGTGCGGATCGTCCGGCGGAGTGTGGACGCCCGGAAAAAGCCCAACGTGCGTATTATTTACACCATCGACGTGACGGTGGATGGCAGCGAAAAGAAAATTCTGAAGCAAAGCGGCTGCAAGCGGGCATCCATCGCCCCGGCGACGCGGTACAAGCCGCCCAAATCCGCCTGTTCGCCGGAGAAACGCCCGGTGGTGGTGGGCTTCGGCCCCGGTGGAATGTTTGCTGCGCTGATTCTGGCGCTGGCGGGCTGGAAGCCGCTGGTGCTGGAACGGGGAGAGGATGCCGAGTCCCGCCACGAGAGGGTGGAAAAATTCTTCCAAACGGGCGAGCTGGACACGAAAAGCAACGTCCAGTTCGGCGAGGGCGGCGCGGGGACGTTTTCCGACGGCAAGCTGAACACCGGGGTCAACAATCCCAGAATCGGCTGGATTCTGGAACAGTTCGTGGCGGCGGGGGCAAGGGAGGACATTCTCTATGACGCCAAGCCCCACGTAGGCACCGACGTGCTGCTGACCGTGGTGCAGAATCTGCGCAAACGCATCATCTCTCTGGGCGGCGAGGTGCGGTTCAATACGCAGGTCACCGGCCTGTGTACGGAGAACGGACGCCTGACCGGGCTGAAAATCGCCGACGGGACGGTCATTCCCTGCGACCGGGCGGTGCTGGCCATCGGACACAGCGCCCGGGACACCTTTGAAATGCTGGACGCTTCCGGCGTTCCCATGGAGCCGAAGCCCTTCGCCATGGGCGTGCGCATCGAGCACCGGCAGCGGAACATCGACGTTGCCCAGTACGGCGGCGAAAATCCCGCCCTGCCCCCGGCGGACTATAAGCTGGTGGAGCATCTGGACGGGGAGACGGTGTATACCTTCTGCATGTGCCCGGGCGGATATGTGGTGGCGGCGGCCAGCGAGGAAGGCCGGGTGGTCACCAACGGCATGAGCTATGCCGACCGGGACGGAGAAAACGCCAACGCGGCACTGCTGGTGACGGTGAATCCCACTGATTTCCCCTACGAGGGCAACCTCGGCGGAATGCGCTGGCAGCGGGAGATCGAGGGAAACGCCTACCGCGTCAGCGGCAGCTACCGCGCCCCGGCGCAGAAGGTGGGAGATTTCCTCGCGGGAAGACCGAGCGTCGGGGCAGGGCGGGTGACGCCGACCTACCGTCCGGGGGTGACCTGGTGCGACCTGCACGACGTGCTTCCCGGGAAGATCACCGACGCCATTGCCCAGGCGCTGCCCCGGCTGGACGGGAAGCTGAGAGGCTTTGCAGACCCGGACGCGGTGATGACCGCGCCGGAGACCCGCAGTTCTTCCCCGGTGCGGATTATCCGGGATTCGACCCGGCAGTCTTCCCTTCGGGGGCTGTACCCCACGGGAGAGGGCGCGGGCTACGCCGGGGGCATCATGTCCGCGGCCATCGACGGCATTATGACGGCGGAGACAATCATTATGGAGGAAAACTATGAACGAGAAACAGATCAACAAATGGCTCCGTAAGCGTTTCAGCCCCGTTGGCTGGACGCTGGTGGGATACTATGTCCTGATGAACATTCTGGTTTCCGTGGCGATGCTGCGGGATGTGATCGCGGGATACCTGAATGCTTTCATAGAGGGAAACGATCAGTATGTGCCGGACGTGTCCGCTCTGACCGGAAACGCATGGGGGTACATCGCCGCCGTGGCCGTCGCTCTGGTGATCCTGTACGCATGGAAGGGCAGAGAATTCTGGGGCGGGAAAGTGCTGAGACGGGAAAAACCCATGAAACCGGGAACTTTGCTGTGCATGGTGTGCCTGTGCGCCGGAACGCAGATGGTAAATTTTGTCTGGATCAATCTTCTTGAGCTGGTGATGAACTGCTTCGGCCGGTCTGCCACCGGGACGCTGGACGCCGTTTCCGGCAGCTCGGACACCGTCAGCATGTTCCTGTACGCATCGTTTCTGGCACCCATTTCGGAGGAGCTGATCTTCCGGGGCTTCGTCCTGCGGTCGCTGCGGCCTTACGGCAAGCGGTTTGCCATCTTGGGTTCCGCGTTCCTGTTCGGGCTGTTCCACGGGAACCTGCTGCAAACGCCCTATGCGTTTCTGGTGGGACTGGTGCTGGGATATGTGGCGGTGGAGTATTCCGTCGGCTGGTCCATGGCGCTCCATATCTTCAACAATCTGGTGCTGGCAGACCTTCTGAGCCGTCTGACGGCAAATCTTCCGGAAGTGGCGGCGTCGGTGCTCGAGCTGACGATTTTCACCGGATTTTTCGCGGCGGCGGTGGCAATTCTGATCGCCAACCGTGCCCGGGTCCGGGCGTACATCCAGAGCGAGTGGATCGACCGCAGGTGCCTGAAATGCTTCTTTTTCAGTGCCGGTGTGATCGTTCTGACGGTTCTGATGGTAATAAACATGATGATAGCGCTGTCCGCATAATGCGGACAGCGCTATCGTCTTGGTTGACCAAAGTTAACCCCCAGCTATGCCGGGGGCAAAAGAATAGCTTCCAGCGAGGAGTAAAGCAGACAGAGAAAAAACTCCCCATTATAGCAGAAGTGGTTTGCCGACCACACAACTACGATAATGAGGAGGTCTCTCTCGTGAAAGAAGCGCAGGCTCGACCGTCGGAAATGCTTGATGATATCCTGATGCCAAAACCCAGACTGCTGAGAGAAAAAGCATAAAAAATTCGGACACAGTTTTGCGGCTGTACGGGTTGAATTTGTTATTGACGGAAAAATGACGAGATAAAATCTATGGCCGAAAGAGCTGCGTAACTTTTTAAACAATAAAACCGCCGCTTTCTCATAAAAGCGGCGGTTTTAATGGAGCTAGTGACCTGACTCGAACAGGCGACCTTCTCATTACGAGTGAGATGCACTACCGACTGTGCTACACTAGCATTTCTTTAGCCAACTCATTATATCCGGAATTGGCGGAAATGTCAACTGCTTTTTCAGGCAAACCACCGATTTCCGCGGCGTACGTGGGGAACGGCGCTGACAAATCGCCCCGTTTTATGCGACACGACATTGCTTTCCGGCAAGAAGGGTGTTATAATGACGCCGTTATGAGGTGAGCGTATGAAAAAACTTCTCAAATATCTGAAGGGCTATGAAAAAGAATGTGTCCTTGGGCCGCTGTTCAAGCTGCTGGAGGCCACGTTTGAGCTGCTGGTGCCGCTGGTTGTGGCCAGTATCGTGGATAAGGGCATCGGCAGCGGCGACCGGGGCTACATTGTGAAAATGTGCGCCGTCATGATCGGACTGGGCGTCGTGGGGCTTGCCAGCTCGGTGACGGCACAGTATTTTTCTGCCGTGGCGGCGGTGGGCTTTTCCACACGGCTGCGGCATACGGTGCTGGAGCATATTCTGAACTTAAGCTACAGTCAGGTCGATAAGCTGGGCGCATCCACCATGATCACCCGGATGACCTCCGACATCAATCAGGTGCAGAACGGCGTGAACCTGACACTGCGGCTGCTGCTGCGCTCGCCATTCGTGGTGTTCGGCGCCATGGTCATGGCTTTTACCATCGATTTTCAGGCGGCGCTGGTGTTCGCCGGGGTCATTCCGGTGCTGTGCATCATCGTTTTCGGCATTATGCTGATCACCATGCCCATGTACAGGCGGGTGCAGGCATCCCTTGACGGCGTGACCTCCGTGTCCCGGCAGAATCTGACGGGCGTTCGGGTGCTGCGGGCTTTCTGCAAGGAGGACGCGGAGGTTACGTCCTTTGAGGAAAAAACGGAGGACATGACCTGCAAGCAGCTGTCCGCAGGACGGATTTCCGCCCTGATGAACCCTGTGACCTACGTGGTCATCAATCTGGCAGTGGTGCTGCTGGTGCATGTGGGCGCGCTGAAGGTGGAAAGCGGCGTGCTGACACAGGGACTGGTCATTGCCCTCTACAATTATATGTCCCAGATTCTGGTGGAGCTGATCAAGATGGCAAACCTGATCATCACCATCACCAAGGCCGTCGCCTGCGGGAACCGGGTGGCATCTGTGCTGGATTTGGAGCCGGGTCAGGAAAACGGCACCCGCACGGCTGCGGATTTGAAGGGACAGGTGGAATTCCAGGACGTGACCGCCCGGTATGACGGCGCGGGAAATCCCTCTCTGGAGCACATTACCTTCACCGCCCGGCCGGGGCAGACCATCGGTATCATCGGCGGCACCGGCTCCGGCAAGACGACGCTGGTGAATCTGATTCCGAGGCTCTATGACGCGGCTGGAGGAAAGGTGCTGCTGGACGGCGTGGAGACGGCGGCGTATGACCTGACGTCCCTGCGGCAGGCCATTGGCGTTGTTCCCCAGAAAGCGGTGCTGTTCAAGGGCACTATCCGGCAGAATCTGCTCTGGGGCAACGCCAGCGCCACAGACAGTGATCTGTGGGAAGCGCTGACCGTTGCACAGGCGAAAGAAGTTGTCGAGGGCAAGGAAAACGGGCTGGACGCACCCGTGGAACAGGGGGGCGTCAACTTCTCCGGCGGTCAGCGCCAGCGTCTCACCATTGCCCGTGCTCTGGTGCGGAAGCCCCGCATCCTGATTCTGGACGACAGCGCGTCCGCGCTGGACTATGCCACCGATGCCCAGCTGCGTATGGCCATCCGCAGAATGGAAAATCCGCCCACGACCTTCATTGTCTCCCAGAGAGCGGCGTCCGTGCGGTATGCGGATGAAATTCTGGTGCTGGACGACGGCGTTCTGGCGGGCAAGGGTACCCACGATGAGCTTCTGGAATCCTGCCCGGTTTATCAGGAGATATACTATTCCCAGTTCCCCAAGGAGGCGGTGCAAAATGGCTAATCAGATGGCGATCCTGCGGAAGGTACTGCGCCGCATCCGGCGCTATTGGGTGGGGCTGGTCGCGTCGCTGCTGCTGGCGACGATGTACGTGGTCATGAGTTTATATATCCCCATTCTGGTGGGAAATGCCATTGACTGCATTATCGATGCCGGACGGGTGGATTTTACCGCCATGCGGGGCTATCTGCGCAACGTGGCGATTTGCGCCGCCGTGGCGGCGCTGGCGCAGTGGCTCATGAATCAGATCAACAACCACATGACCTACGGCGTTACCCGGGACATCCGGAACGAAGCCTTCCGGCATATTCAGGTGCTGCCCCTTTCCTATCTTGATAAACAGCCTCAGGGCGATGTGGTCAGCCGGGTGACGGCTGACGTGGATACCTTCGCCGACGGACTTCTCATGGGTTTTACCCAGCTGTTTACCGGCGTGATGACCATTCTGGGAACGCTTGTTTTCATGGTCCGCATTCACTGGGGCATTGCGCTGGTGGTGGTCTGCATTACGCCGCTGTCGCTGCTGGTGGCGAATTTCATTGCGACACGGACGTATTCCATGTTCAAGCTTCAGTCCGTTACCCGGGGCGAGCAGACCGGCCTGATCGACGAGACCATCGGCAATATCAAGGTGGTGCAGGCCTTCGGCCATGAGAAGGCGTCCATGGAGCAGTTCGACGAGATCAACGGACGGCTGCAAAAGGCGTCTCTGCGGGCGATTTTCTTCTCGTCTCTGGTAAACCCCAGCACCCGGTTCGTCAACTCCGTGGTGTACGCGGGAGTTGGCTTAAGCGGTGCGCTGATCGCCATTTCCGGCGGCATCACCGTGGGCAATCTCGCCAGCTTCCTGAACTATGCCAACCAGTACACCAAGCCCTTTAACGAGATCTCCGGCGTGGTGACGGAACTGCAGAACGCGCTGGCCTGCGCGGGGCGGGTGTTCGAGCTGATCGAAGCCCCGGCGCGGACGCCGGAGCCGGAGCATCCGGAACGTCCGGAAAAGGTGGAGGGCGCGGTGGAGATCAAGGACCTTCGCTTCTCTTACACGCCGGACAAGCCCCTGATCGGGGACTTCAACCTGTCCGTCAAGCCCGGCCAGCGGGTGGCCATCGTCGGCCCCACGGGCTGCGGAAAGACTACCTTTATCAACCTTCTCATGCGGTTTTACGACCCGGACGGGGGCGAAATCCTTCTCGACGGGGTCAATACCCAGAAAATGAACCGGGGCGAGCTGCGCAGAAGCGTGGGCATGGTGCTTCAGGATACCTGGCTGAAAGCAGGGACGATCCGGGAGAACATCGCCATGGGCAAGCCGGAAGCCACCGAGGAAGAGATCATCGCCGCCGCGAAGCAGGCACACGCCCACAGCTTCATCATGCGTCTGCCCCAGGGCTACGACACGGTTATCGGCGAGTCCGGCGGCAGCCTTTCCCAGGGACAGAAGCAGCTGCTGTGCATCGCCCGTGTGATGCTGTGCCTGCCGCCCATGCTGTTTCTGGACGAAGCGACTTCCTCCATCGACACCCGGACGGAGATCAAGATTCAGAAGGCCTTCGACACCATGATGCGCGGGCGCACCAGCTTCATCGTCGCTCACCGCCTGTCCACCATCCGGGAAGCGGACAGGATCCTCGTCATGCGGGACGGCCACATTGTGGAGCAGGGCAAGCACGAGGAGCTGCTTGCCAAGAACGGCTTCTATGCCAAATTGTATCAGAGCCAGTTTGCACATTGACAAAACGCAAAATGTGCCGGAGCGGAAGCTCCGGCACATTTTTATGTAAGCATCAGGCGACCTTCTGCTTTTTCGCAAAGTGAATGATGAGACCCAGAACGAGACCCACAAAGGCGGGGAGAACCCAGCCGAGGCTGATGTCGAAGAAGGGGAGAATCTTCTCCGCAAGGCCGACCGCGCCGTCCAGATGAAGGGCGGTTTTCAGATTCGCGGGCAGCGCCTTGGCAAGATCGAACAGGGCGGCGATGCAGGTGAAGGCCGTGACGCTGACGTAGACAGCCCGGTCGTGATGGAACAGATTCCCGAACAGTGCCAGCAGAATCAGGGTGATCGCCAGCGGGTACAGGAACAGCAGCAGCGGCAGGGAATAGCTGATGATCTTGGACAGACCGAAATTGGAGATCAGGAAGGAAAGTACGGTAAATATCACCGCCCATGCGCGGTAGGAAAGTCCCTTGGGGAACATGCGGGAAAAGGCGTCCGAGCAGCTGGTGACGAGACCAATGGCGGTTTTCAGGCAGGCGCAGGTGATGGTGACTGCCAGAACGAGACTGCCCGCCCGTCCCAGATAGTGGCCGGAGATCTGCGCCAGGGCGATGCCGCCGTTTTCGGAGGTCTCAAACAGACCTCTGGACTGGGTGCCCATGAGAATGGTGGTAACGTAGATCACGATCATGGGGATGCTGGTGAGCAGGCCGGAGGACAGAACGTCCTTTGCCACGTCGGAATCGTCGGTGACGCCCATGGAGCGGATGATGTCGATGACCACGATGCCGAAGGCCAGACCGGCAATGGCGTCCATGGTGTTATAGCCCTCAATGAAGCCCAGAGAAAGCGCCCCGGTCTGATAACCGGCGGCAGGCTCCACGTCGGAAACGGAGGTGGAGGGATTGATCAGCGCCGTCACCACCAGAATGGCGAGGAAGACCAGAAAGATGGGGGTGATGACCTTACCAATCCAGACGGTGATCTCGCCGGGGCGCAGGGACAAAATCAGCACGATGGCGAAGAAGATCACGGAGAAGATCAGCAGGGCAATGGACTCGGACGCACCGGCACTCAGCATGGGCGCGACACCCACGGTGAAGGAAGTGGTCGCGCATCTGGGGATGGCGAAGCCGGGGCCGATGGTCAGGTAGAGCAGGCAGGAGAAGACGTAGCCGTAGCCCTTGCCGACCTTGTTGGACAGCTGCTGCAAGCCGTCGGAGTGGGTGTTGCCGATGGCGGCCACGCCCATGATCGGAATACCGACGGCCGTGATGATAAAGCCGATCATGGCGGGGATGACGTTCCGTCCGGCCAGCTGACCGAGGTGAACGGGGAAGATCAGGTTACCGGCGCCGAAGAACATGCCGAACAGCGTTCCGGCCACCAGAATCTTCTGCTTGAAAGTAAGGTGTTTTTTCATTTTTTCTGCCTCCTTCTGTTTGCCGATATTTTATCACCCCTCTTGCATTCTGAGAAGTCCATGTTTATAATAGGGGTATTAGAAAATGTAATAGATATGAAATGGAGCGGGGATGTATGGACAGCAAGAAACTGGAAATTCTTATGACGGCAATCGACCTTGGCAGCTTCACCAAAGCGTCGGAGGTGGTGGGCTACACCCAGTCGGGACTGACCCACATGATGGACGCACTGGAACGGGAGGTGGGCTTTTCCCTGTTGCAGCGCGACCACAACGGCATCCAGCTCAGTCCTCAGGGGCGGCAGCTCATGCCCGCCATCCGGGAATTTTTGCAGGCCAATGCCAACCTGGAAAACCAGATCAACGCCATTTCCGAGCAGAAAAAGGAGGTCATCCGCATTGCGGCCTACGCCAGCATCGCCATGCACTGGATGCCGGAGCTGCTTTACCGCTACAAGCGCGTCTGCCCGGATGTCAGCGTGGATCTCCGGATGGTGGATAACGCGCTGGAGCCCTACGAGCTGCTGGAAAGCGGCCAGACCGACGTGATCTTCGCCAGCCGGCAGAACTACAGCTTCTGCGACTGGACGCCCTTGTACAATGAAAAAATGTATGCGATCCTCCCCAAGGACTACCCCCTCAACGGCCGCACAACCTTCCCGTTGGAGGAATTTTCCGGGCAGGACTTCCTGATGCCTTACGGCAGATTTGACATTGACGTCAACGCGGCCATGGACTCCGTGGGCGTGAAGCTCAACGCCAGCGTTTCCCGGGTGGACGACGAGACGGTTATCCGGATGGTGGGACACGGGCTGGGCGTCACCATGATGACGGAACTGATGATCCGGGGCAGGACGGACGATGTGCTGTGCGTCCCCGTGGACCCGCCAAGGCTGCGGGAGCTGGGCATGGGCACCAGCCGCAGAATGAAGCTGACGGACAGTATGCAGAGACTGAAGGACTGTATGCTCCAGTTCATTCATGACAGATTGTGATAGCGTTATGGGCGGTTTTCCCTGTGGGGCAAACCGCCCACAGCAATCGCGCATTCTGACCGGTTTCTATTGGCGTTTTCCGGCATAATTTGTCATTCTTGGACAAAATGAAAAAATCCTTAAAAATCACTTGACAAATTGTTTAAGGTGGGCTATTATACAGAAGGTTAGCGAGAGCTAACCTATATTAGCGCCTTTAGGTTAGCTTCTGCTAATCTAAAAGTTCAGAAAAAGAAGGTGTTCTCCATGCCGCTTACGGTTGCGGATACCGGCGAGGAATACGTCATCAAGCGAATCGGCGGAAAGCCGGAAGTCAAACAGCATCTGGAGAATCTGGGCTTCGTCGTCGGCGGGGTGGTGTCGGTCATCAACACGATGAGCGGCAACGTCATCGTCAAGGTGAAGGAATCCCGGATAGCCATCAGCCAGGAAATGGCACAGAAAATCATGGTTTAACGAGGAAAAAAGGAGGAATCGGTATGAAAACACTGAAGCAGGCCAAGGTCGGCGACACCGTTACCGTGGTGAAGCTCCACGGCGAGGGCGCTGTCAAGCGCAGGATCATGGACATGGGCATTACCAAGGGCGTCACCGTTTACGTGCGGAAGGTTGCTCCGCTGGGCGATCCGGTCGAAGTCAACGTCCGCGGCTACGAGCTGTCGATCCGTAAGGCCGACGCCGAAATGATCGAGATCCAGTAAGACCCCAGTAAATCATAGGGACGCAAGCCCTGATTTTGATAAAACGTTAGCGGAAGCTAACAGAAGGAGAGTATCATGGATATCAGAATTGCCCTTGCGGGCAACCCCAACAGCGGCAAAACGACACTGTTCAATGCCCTCACCGGTTCCAACCAGTTCGTGGGCAACTGGCCCGGCGTCACCGTGGAGAAGAAGGAAGGCAAGCTGAAGAAGCATTCCGACGTCACCGTCACTGACCTGCCCGGCATTTATTCTCTGTCTCCGTACACCATGGAGGAAGTTGTCGCCCGTAATTATCTGATCGAGGAGCGGCCCGACGCCATCCTGAACATCATCGACGGCACCAATCTGGAGCGGAACCTGTACTTAACCACCCAGCTGACCGAGCTGGGTATCCCTGTGGTCATCGCCATCAACATGATGGATATCGTCCGCAAGAACGGCGACAAGATCAATATCGACGAGCTGTCTCAGGCTCTGGGCTGCAAGGTCGTCGAGATCTCCGCCCTGAAGGGCGACGGCGTTATGGCTGCTGCCGAGGCTGCGATCGACGCTGCGAAGAACGGCAAGACCGTTCCCATGCACACCTTCTCCGGCCCTGTGGAGCACGCCATTGCCCACATCGAGGAAGCAACTGTCCACAGTATGCCCGAGGAGCAGCAGCGTTGGTACGCCATCAAGATTTTCGAGCGTGACGACAAGGTGATGCAGAAGTTGGGCCTGACCAAGGAGACCATGTCTCACATCGAGGCCGACATCGAAGCTGCCGAGAAGGAGCTGGACGACGACGCCGAGAGCATCATTACCAACGAGCGTTACATCTACATCGGCGAGGTCATCAAGCGCTGCTACAAGAAGCACTCCGCCGGCAAGCTGACCACCTCTGATAAGATCGATAAGATCGTGACGAACCGCTGGCTGGGCCTGCCCATCTTCGCAGTTGTCATGTTCCTTGTTTACTACATCGCCATGGTCGGTGTGGGCGCTGCCGCTACCGACTGGGCAAACGACGGCCTGTTCGGCGACGGCTGGCACCTGTTCGGCATCGGCTCCGCCGATTACAACGAAGACGCTGATGCGTATAACGAGGCGTCCCTGATCGTAGACGGCTACGACGCCTACGTGGAAGAAAACGGCACCGCTCCCACCGGCGACTTCCCCTACGAAGTCGAGGATGAGGAGACTCTGGAGATCACCGAGGAGACCGCTTCTCTGGCTGACTATGAAGAAGCGCTTAAAACGCTGGAAGGCGAAGAACCCGACCCCGCAAACTACGGCGTCTGGGTGCCCGGTATCCCTGTTCTGATTGGCGACCTGCTGGAGAAGGCTAATGCGGCTGAATGGCTCAGCGGCCTGATTCTGGACGGCATCGTGGCCGGTGTCGGCGCGGTTCTGGGCTTCGTGCCTCAGATGCTGGTGCTGTTCCTGCTGCTGGCCATTCTGGAAGCCTGCGGCTACATGGCCCGTATCGCATTCGTTCTCGACCGTATCTTCCGGAAATTCGGCCTGTCCGGCAAGAGCTTCATCCCCATGCTGGTCGGCACCGGCTGCGGCGTTCCCGGCATCATGGCGTCCCGTACCATTGAAAACGAGCGTGACCGCCGGATGACCATTATGACCACCACCTTTATCCCCTGCGGCGCGAAGGTTCCCTTCATCGCCATGATCGCGGGCGCTCTGTTTGGCGGCAGCGCATGGGTTGCTACCTCCGCTTACTTCATCGGCATGGCCGCCATCATCGTGTCCGGCATCATGCTGAAGAAGACCAGGATGTTCGCCGGTGAGCCTGCTCCCTTCGTTATGGAGCTGCCCGCCTACCACCTGCCCACCGTGTCCAACGTCCTGCGCAGCATGTGGGAGCGCGGCTGGAGCTTCATCAAGAAGGCCGGCACCATCATCCTGCTGTCCACCATCTTCGTGTGGTTCACCACTTACTTCGGCTTCGTTGACGGCACCTTCCGGATGCTGGGCGAGGAAGAAATCGACTACTCCATTCTGGCTGCCATCGGCGGCGTGCTGGCCTGGGTGTTCAAGCCTCTGGGCTGGGGCAACTGGCAGGCGGCTGTCGCTTCCATCACCGGTCTGGTCGCCAAGGAGAACATCGTTGGTACTCTGGGCATCCTGTACGGCGGCGGAGACGGCACCGTGTATCAGAACCTTGCCAATGCTTTCAACGGCATTACCGGTTATTCCTTCCTGGTGTTCAACCTGCTGTGCGCCCCCTGCTTCGCGGCCATCGGCGCCATCAAGCGTGAGATGAACAACGCCAGGTGGACATGGTTCGCCATCGGCTATCAGTGCGGCTTCGCTTACCTGATCGCCCTGATGATCAACCAGTTCGGCAACCTGTTCACCGGACACGCCAGCGTGATCGGCCTGATCTTCGCTCTGGCTGCTCTGGCGGGGATGCTGTACATGCTGTTCAAGCCCTACAAGGAAGCCACCAAGCTTTCTAAAGTCTGATCGTTTTGGAGCCAGACGATACGTCTGGCTCCAAGCTGCAATTGTTTGAAATGGAGTGATTTTTATGCTGCAATGGATCAGCGCGAATATCGGTACAATTCTTATCAGTCTCGTCCTTCTGGCAGTGGTTGCTCTGATTATCCGCAGCATGGTACACGACAAAAAACAGGGAAAGTCCTCCTGCGGCGGCAACTGCGCCGGCTGTGCCGCGTGCGGTTCCTGCCACAATAAGAGTCATTGAATTGCTTTTCCCGAGTTCCTAACCCCCGAATGCAGTCCGCAGACTTTGTCTGCGGACTGCATTTCTTTGTGTATGTTCTGACAGCATTCTGACCCGCCGTGTGCTACCATATCTCCGGGAGGGGATACCAATGAGAACATTGGCAAAGGATATTCTGATCGCCGCCGTCATGGGTTTGGTGGTGCCGGGGATCGTGCTGAGCATTGCGGCGCGCCAGACGGATACTTCGCCGGAGACGACGCCTGAAACAACGGTGCAGACCGTACAACCCACGGCGCAGGAGACTGTGCGGCTTCCCGTGCTGGTCAGGCAGGAGGACGGCACGGTTTCCCAGATGGATATGGACGGCTACCTCGTCGGGGTGGTGCTGGCGGAAATGCCGGTATCCTTCGAGGAAGAAGCACTGGAAGCCCAGTCCGTGGTAGCGAGAACCTATGCCCGGAAGGCGTGGGAGGCCGGCGGCAAGCATGGCGATTGCTCCGTATGCACCCGCAGCGCGTGCTGTCAGGGCTACATCGGGGACGAAGACTACCTGTCTCAGGGCGGCACGGAGGAAGGGCTGGAAAAGGTACGCGCCGCCGTGACCGCTACCTCCGGCTGGGTGCTGACCTACGAGGGGGAGCTGATCGAAGCGACGTATTTTTCCTGTTCCGGCGGCAGTACCGAGGACGCCGCGGCGGTGTGGGGAACGGAGTTCCCCTACTTACAAGCTGTAGCCAGCCCCGGCGAGGAAAAGGCGGCGCATTACACGGATACGGTGCGCTTTTCGGCGGGAGCGTTTCAGGATGCCCTTGGTGTCAAGCTCAGCGGCAGCCCGGGAAGCTGGTTCCGGGACGTGACCTATACCGATGGCGGCGGCGTCGATACCATCGTCATCGGCGGGACGAGCTATAGAGGGACTGATCTTCGCTCCGCGCTGGGTCTGCGCTCCACGGCGTTTTCCATATCCACCACCGAGGACACCGTCACCATCACCACCAGAGGCTACGGCCACCGGGTGGGCATGAGCCAGTACGGCGCGGATGCCATGGCGGTCACCGGAAGCACCTGCCCGGAAATTCTGGCGCACTATTATCCGGGAACCACACTGACGAAGCTGGGATAGCGAAAAAGGACTTGCCGAAAATAAGCAAGTCCTTTTTGCTGCTTGACAAAACCAGGAAAGAATGCTATATTACAAATACTTAGCAATACTAAATAGGAGGGGAGCCGATGGAGGACAGATTTGCCCAGCAATTAAAAAAGGGCGTGCTTGAAATGCTGGTGCTGAAGCTGATCTGCGAGAAGCCCGCTTACGGCTACGAGCTGCTGTCAGAGCTGAAAAAATCCTCTCAGGGGCGGTTCTGCCTGAAGGAAGGGACGCTGTATCCGATCCTGTACCGCCTTGAGGATGACGGCATGATCCGCTCCCAATGGTCAACGGGAGAGGGGCGCACGGCACCGAAGAAAATCTACGAAGCCACGGACGCTGGGCAGGCGGAAAATCTCCGCAGACAGCGCGTCTGGCGGGAATTTGATGATACGGTAAACGCATTTTTGCAGGGAGGAAGAGAGTCATGACGCAGGCGGAAAAGAAAATGAAGAACTACGTGAACGCGGTGGGGCGGCGTCTGAACCTGCCCCGTGAGATAAAGGCGAGAGTCATGAGCGACTTCCAAAGCTCCATAGTTGCTCGCCGGGAGGCCGGGCAGACCGACGAGGAAATTTACGCCGAGCTTGGCACCCCCGCGAAAGCGGCCGCCGACCTCAACGAGCAGATGAAGGACTATACTTACCGGAAAAGCCCATGGCGCTTCCTGTTTCTGGGAATCGCGGCGATCGGGGGCGTGCGGCTGCTGTACGACGGTTTTGTTTCCCTGATCGGCTATGTCGTTCTGCGCCGCGAGCTTGTGCAGAGCGGGGGCGCGGCGACCATCGGCATCATCGGCGGCGCGGACGGCCCCACGGCCATTTTCGTCACCACTCCCGCCTGGACAAGACCGGCGTGGATGGCGGCGCTGCTTATCATCGGCGTGGTGGGATATCTGCTGCTGCGGCGGTGCAAGGCGAAATCAAAATAAATCTTGCAGAAAACATAAACGTGTGCTATAATATAGCACACGTTTTGTGCAATTTCCCTAAGGAGGTAACGTTATGGATTTGACAATGGACGGACGGAAGGTACTGCCCCAGCCGGGACAGAGTTTGCTGGAACTGGTGAAGCAGCTGGGGCTGGACGGCAGTACGCTGACGGAAAGACCCCTTGCCGCGAAGATCGCCGGTGAGGTCTTTACATTAAATTATATTCCCGTGCGGCAGAAAGAGGCGGAGGCCGACCGCCAGTCCATGCGCCGGGCGATGGCGGCGTCCAACGGCGAAATCCGCCTGCTCCGCTACGCCGACCCGGCGGGCAAGGAGTGCTATATCCGCACGGCGCAGTTCACGATTTTCCTTGCCATGCGGCAGCTGTGGCCGGAGGCAACGGCAAAAATGACCTGCACGCTGGGTTCCAGCGTGTACATCAGCGTTGCGGGGGCAAAGGATTTTTCCGCTTCGACCCTGAAAGCGCGGGTCAGTGAGCTGGTGGGGCAGGACATTCCTCTGATCCGCCGCCGGGTAAAACTGCAGAAGGCCATCGACCGGTTCCGGGAGGAAGGGCAGACCGACAAGGCAAGGCTTCTTTCCTGGCGGACGGTGGATTATTTCGATGAGTACGCCTACGGCGAATTTGCCGACTATTACTACGGTGAGATGATGCCCTCCACCGGGTATCTGACGGTGTGGGACATTCTCCCGGCGGACGGCGGCTTTGTGTTCGTCTATCCGGACGACGGCAATCCGGAGATCTGCGCCAAGGTGCCGCCTATGCCCAACTTTTTCAGCGTGTTCAACGAGGGCGAGCGCTGGGGCGAGCTGATGGAGTGCCAGACAGTGGCCGACCTCAACGACCTGACGAATTCCGGCCGCATCCGGGAGCTGATCCGGGTCAACGAAGCCCTGCACGAAAAGCGGTTTTCTCAGGTGGCCGATCAAGTGTGCCAGCGGGGGGCGAAGGCCGTGCTGCTGGCTGGCCCCAGCTCCTCGGGCAAGACAACCTCGGCGAACCGTCTTGCCACCCAGCTCCGCGTCCATGGGAAAAAGCCCATTCTCATGAGTCTGGACGACTATTACATAGACCGGGACAAAATCGCTCCCGGCCCCGACGGCAAGCTGGACTTGGAGCATATCAACACCATTGACTGCGCCCTGTTCCGGGAGGACATGGCGTCGCTGCTGGCGGGCGGGGAAGTGGAGCTTCCGTCCTTCAACTTCCTTACCGGAAAACGGGAGTGGCGGGGCAAGCGGCTGCGTCTGGAAGCGGATTCCGTCATCATTGTGGAGGGGCTTCACGGTCTGAACCCCGCCATGCTGCCGGAAAGCGTGGACAAAAAGCTGATTTTCCGCCTTTACGTCAGCCCGTTGCTGCCCCTGAACCTTGACAATCACAACCGGATTCCCACCAGCTATCTGCGGCTCCTGCGGCGCATTGTCCGGGACTACGAGACCCGCGGCGCGTCGGTGCAGCATACGCTCGCCATGTGGGACAGCGTGCAGCGGGGGGAAAAGCGGTGGATATTCCCCTATCAGGAGAATGCCGACGTGATTTTCAACAGCTCCACGCTCTACGAGCTGGCGGTGCTGAAAAAGCACATTTTCCCTCTGCTCACCGCAGTTCAGCCGGAGGATGAGTGCTACGACGAGGTGCGCAACATCGTCAAAATTCTCAACTACATTCAGGAAGCGGACGTGGACGACGAAATTCCCACCACCAGTCTGGTGCGGGAATTCATCGGAGGAAATACGTTCTATAGGTAATTCTTCAACAGGGAAGATAAAAAAGCGGCAGCCGAAGCTGCCGCTTTTTCAGATGTAAGTTACACAGTAGGCGCAGGGCCGGGATAGCCAAGAAGCAGGGACACCAGCACGCACAGAACGATCGCGATGAAGCCCGTTACCATCCACAGACTCCGGCGGCGGGAGAACTCGCCGGTGATGACCAGCCAGCCAAGGCATAAAAGGGAACCTAGAATGGCGATAATGGCAGAGGTCACCTTCAGAACGGTCCAGCCAAGACCGGCGCAAAGCAGGTACAGTGCAAACACCAGCGCGTCGCCAATAATGACCCTGGTCATCAAACTCTCCATCTCACGATAACGATTCCGTTTTGCCACTTCTCATCCCTCCGAATTTCGGTTACAAACATGATACCACATAAAATCGAAAATTGCAACATTTTCTGAAAGAAAGTTCATGAAAGTTAATGGAATATTAGGGTTGCGCCCGGGGGAAAAGAATGCTATAATGTCTGCAAGTATGTATTGATTTAGTTTTAGCAAAGGAAGCCGCTATGGGAGAACCGCAATACCGTCTGGAGGGCATCGTCCATACCAAATCCGACGTTCTGGAGGATTTTGAGGGGCCGCTGGATGTTATTTTTGAGCTGCTGAGCAAGAATAAAATCGAAATTCAGGATGTGTCCATTTCCGCAATTCTGGAGCAGTATCTGGGATATCTGGACGAAATGAAGCGGATGGACATGGAGATCGCCAGCGAGTTCATCACCATGGCGTCCCATCTGATGCTGATCAAAACCAAAATGCTCCTGTCGGCGGCGGAACAGGCCGAGGCGGAAAGCGAGCTTGACCTGCTGCGCCAGTCCCTGGTGGAGCGGAAGCGGAAGGAAGCCATGGAGCAGATCCGGCAGGCCGTGGCGGTGCTGGAGCCGAGGAATGAAATCGGCCGGTGCCTGTTCACCAAAGAGCCGGAACCCCTGCGCAGGGAGCAGGGCTACCGCTATCAGCACGACGTGATCGACCTGCTTCGGGCGCTGGACATCATTGCCGAGCGCAGTCAGCGCCAGCTGCCCCCGCCCACGGCAAATTTCCGGGGCATCGTGGGAAAAGAGCCGTACCCCATCGGCCGGAAAACCGGCGAGGTGCTGCGTCAGCTGCTTCTGCGGGGCGTGGAACGGCTGAAAAATCTGTTCCGGGGCAGCCGAAGCCGCTCGGAGGTCGTGGCGACTTTTCTCGCCATTCTGGATTTGTGCAAGACGAACTCCGTGACGCTGGAGGACGATCCCGGCGGGGAGAACCCCAACGTCCGTCTGCTGGACAAGCACCCGAGAGAGGAGATGACCTGATGGAATCGGAACAGCTACAGCGTGCCATTGAGGCCATTCTCTTTGCCGCGGGCGAGCGAATCGATATTGCCAGACTCGCCGCCGCGCTGGAAACGGACGCGTCGGATGTGGAAAAGGCTGCCGACGATCTGGCGGATAAATATGCCTTTGAGCGCCGGGGAATCCGCATTCTCAAGCTGGAAAAGGGCTACCAGATGGTGTCCTCCGGGGAAATGGCGGACTATGTGACGAAGACGCTGGAAACAAGAAAGCCTCCCAAGCTGTCTTCTTCTCAGCTGGAGACCCTGACCATCATCGCTTACTACCAGCCGGCGACGAAGGCCATGGTGGAGCAGATTCGCGGCGTGGACAGCGCCTATTCCGTGGCGGCGCTGCTCAATAAGAAGCTCATCGAGGAGGCGGGGCGTCTGAACGTTCCGGGACGTCCGATTCAGTATAAGACGACGTCGGATTTTTTGCGCACCTTCGGCCTCAGCTCTCTGGAAGAGCTGCCCCCCATTGAGAAGATCACATTCGGCGAGCCGGTGGAGCTGCCCGAGCAGCCCCCAACCGGGGAGGACGCATAATGGGCTGGTGGATTGCGCTGGGCGTGATATTCCTTCTGGGAATCCTGCCGCTGGGCATCAGCGCCCGGTACAGCGGGGAAGGGCCGCTGCTGCGCGTCGTGATAGGCCCCGTCCGGCTGACCCTGTTCCCCCGAAAAAAGAAGGAGAAAAAGCCGAAACCCGCGAAAAAAGCGGCGGAACAGCCGAAAAAACAGGAAGAACCTCTCCCAAAGCCGCCCCAGCCCCCTAAACAGGAGCCTGCGATGGATAAGAAAGAAAAGGGCGGCAGTTTGCTGGACTTTTTGCCATTGGTGAAGGTCGAGCTGAACTTTCTGGGAGATTTTCGGCGGAAGCTGCGGGTGAATCGCTTGGAGCTGAAGCTGATACTGGCTGGGGGCGACCCCTGCGACCTTGCGGTCAATTACGGAAGGGCTTGGACGGCAGTGGGCAATCTGATGCCCCAGCTGGAACGGCTGTTCGTGATAAAAAAACGGGATGTGGAGGTCGAGTGCGACTTTACCGCGTCCGAAACACTGGTCATTGCGCGGCTGGATCTGACCATTACGCTGGGAAGACTTCTGGGTCTTGCCATCGTGTACGGCATCCGGGCGCTGAGAGAATTCCTAAAACTTCAGAAAAAACGAAAAGGCGGTGCTACCCATGAGCCAGATTCCCAATATGCTTGAAAGTACCATTCAGAAGATTCGTGAGATGGTGGACGTGAATTCCGTCATCGGCGAACCCATCTCCACGCCCGACGGCGTGTCCATCATCCCCGTGTCCAAGGTCAGTGTCGGCTTTGGCGGCGGCGGTTCCGACTTCACCAAGAAGACGGCGGCCGGCGACAATCCCTTTGGCGGCGGCGTGGGCGGCGGCGTCAAGGTGACGCCCATCTGCTTCCTCATTGTCAAGGACGGCAATGTGCGCATGATGCCCGTGGCGGAGCCTGCCAGCTCCACGGCTGACCGCATCGTGGAAATGGTGCCGGACACGCTGGACAAGCTTACCGCCTATCTGGATTCCAAGAAGAAAGACTGATTTGCGTGGACGTCCGTGGTGCATAGTTTCCCCATAATGGGACACAATAGCCACGGGTGAGAAGAAATGAGACGATTTTTCGCCGGGACGGCGGCTGCATTGCTGGCCGCCGTCCTGTTTTTGCCTGTGGGGGCGGGTGCCGTGTCCGCCCGGCGGGCGTATGCGCTGGATGCCGTCAGCGGCCGGGTGCTTTACGAGAAAAATCCCACGGAGCGGAGCCTGATCGCCAGCACCACCAAAATCATGACGGCGCTGATCGTTTGCGAGCAGTGTAACGTCCTGGACAGAATGCGCATTCCCAAAGAAGCGGTGGGCATCGAGGGTTCCTCCATGTACCTGAAAGAGGGGGAGGTGCTTACCTTGCAGGAGCTGCTCTACGGGCTGATGCTGTCCTCCGGCAACGACGCTGCCGTGGCGCTGGCGATTTACTGCGGCGGCACCGTGGAGGGCTTTGCGGCACTGATGAACGACAAGGCGCATAATCTCGGCCTGACCGGGACGCACTTTGAAAATCCCAACGGCTTAGACAGCCCCGGCCATTATTCCACGGCGAAGGACTTGGGAACTTTGGCGGCCTACGCCATGGAGAATCCCATTTTCTACAAGACCGTTTCCGCCAAAAACGTCAAGGTGGGGGATCGGTATCTGACCAATCATAATAAGCTATTGTGGCGAGTGGCGGGCGCCGACGGGGTGAAAACCGGCTTTACCAAGGCCGCCGGACGGATTCTGGTGTCCAGCGCCACGAGAGACGGGCGACGGGTCATCGTCGTGACCATCGACGACCCCAGCGACTGGTCTGACCATGCCGCGCTGATGGAAGAAGGCTTCTCCCGGTACGCCATTCGGCGTGTCGTGAATCAGGGCGACCGGGTGGGGACCGTGGAAGTCGTGGGCGGCGAGAAACGGCGGGTGGAGGTACTGGCGGCGGAGGACTTTGACTATTCCGTCGCGCCGGAGGAACACCCCTGTCTGGCGCTGCCCGGCCCGGGATTCATCTATGCCCCGGCAGTAGAAGGGGCGGACGCGGGGGTCGTGTATGTGCTGATAGAGGGCAAGGCCGTGGGAAAAGTCCCGGTCGTCTACGGCGCGACCATCGAGCAGACCCAGCCGGAGGAAAAGAGCTTCTGGAAGAAACTATTCCACAGGGGGAGCGGCTGACATGCCGCTCCCGGACGACCATGCGGGGAGGAAGAACCGTGACAGAACGTTTGCAGAAAATACTCTCCGCCCGGGGCATGGCCTCCCGGCGGAAGGCGGAGGAGCTGATCCGGGCGGGGCAGGTGAGCGTCAACGGCGTCACCGCTTCGCTGGGGGACTGCGCCGACCCGGAAACCGACGATATCCGGGTGGCGGGACAGCCGCTGGCCGTCCGGGAAAAGAACGTGTACATCTTATTGAATAAGCCCCGTGGCTATGTAACGACTCTGTCCGACGAGAAGGGACGGCCGGACGTGGCCGGTCTTGTGGCGGACTGCGGCGAGCGGGTGTACCCCGTCGGGCGGCTGGACATGGATTCCGAAGGGCTTCTGCTTCTGACCAATGACGGCGCGTTCGCCAACGCCCTGATGCACCCGAAGCATGAGGTGGAGAAGACCTATGACGTCTGGGTCACCGGCTACACGCCCGGCGGGGAGCGCCGTCTGGCGAAGCCCATCACGCTGGACGGCTACACCATCCGCTCGCCGAAGGTGAAGCTGCTGAAGGCGGAGGGGCAGTCGGCAAAATTCCGGGTGACCATCCACGAAGGCCGCAACCGGCAGGTGCGGCGGATGTGCGATGCAGCCGGAATGCACTGCACCCGGCTGCGCCGCATTCAGGAGGGAAGTCTCCGTTTGGGAGATCTCCCGCTGGGGAAATGGCGCTATTTGACGGAGGCGGAGGTTGCAGGATTGGTGCGGACACCGGGAACATCCGGCACTATTTGAAATATTCCTGCATTTTTTGCGGTTGTCTCTTGCAAAATGCCGCCGATTTTGCTAGTATAATATAAGGCGGCTTTTCGGCAGAAACGGGCGATTGCCCTGACCGATGGCCATAAAAAACGATACAGCGCCGCACAAGGAGGCAGCTATGAGTTACGATATATTGTCCACTCTGCGGGAGATGGAACCTACCTTCTCCAAGGGGCAGAAGCGGATCGCGCGTTACATTACGGAGGACTATGACAAGGCCGCGTTCATGACGGCTAACCGTCTGGGAAAGACGGTGGGCGTGTCGGAATCCACGGTGGTTCGGTTTGCCGTTGATCTGGGCTTTGACGGTTACCCCAGTATGCAAAAGGCCATGCAGGAAATGGTGCTCAACCGTCTGACCTCCGTGCAGCGCATCGAGGTCGCCAATGACCGTCTGGGCGATCAGGACGTGGTCTCCACGGTGCTTCGTTCCGACATGGAAAAGATTCGCCAGACGGAGGAAATGGTGAGCCGGGAGGAATTTTCCGCCGCCGTGAACGCCATTCTAAAGGCAAAACGGGTGTACATTCTGGGCGTCCGTTCCGTGGAGCCGCTGGCAAATTTTCTGGGGTACTACTTAAATTATATGTTCAACAACGTCCATGTCGTTTCTGGCTTCGGGGCGGGGGAGATGTTTGAAAAGATCGTCAGCGTGAACAGCAGCGACGTGGTCATCGCCTTTTCCTTCCCCCGGTATTCCTCCACTACGACCAAGGGCGCAAAATACTGCCGTTCTGCCGGGGCGACGGTCATCGGCATTACGGACAGCAAGCTGTCCCCCTTAGGCAGCAGCTGCGACCATGTGCTGATCGCCAAAAGCGATATGGTCAGTCTGGTGGACTCCCTTGTGGCGCCGCTGAGCATTGTCAACGCCCTGATCGTCGCCATTGCCGCCCAGAAGGAGAAGGAACTGTCCAAAACCTTCGCCAATCTGGAGCGCATCTGGGAAGAATACGACGTGTATGAGAAGCGGGTGGACGGCTGATGCGCTATGACGGTATCGTGATCGGCGGCGGCGCGGCGGGCATGTTCGCGGCCATTACGGCGGCAAAACGGGGACAGAATGTGCTGCTTCTGGAAAAAAACGACCGTTTGGGCAGGAAGCTTCTGATCACCGGCAAGGGCCGCTGCAACGTGACCAATAACTGCACCGGGCAGGAGGTTTTGCAGAACGTCCCCCGGAACGGGCGGTTTCTCTACAGCGCCATGACGGCGTTCCCGCCGGAAAAGACGATGGCCTTTTTTGAGGAACGTGGCTGCCGCCTGAAAACCGAGCGGGGAAACCGGGTATTCCCGGTGACGGACAAATCCCAGTCCGTTCTGGACTGCCTGCAATCGGAGCTGCACAGGCAGAAAATCACCGTGAAAACTGCCCGTGTCAGGGATATTCTCACCCAAGACGGGCATGTTACCGGGGTGAGGACGCAAAATGAGGAAATTGCCGCAAATTGGGTGATTCTCGCGACCGGCGGCGCTTCCTACCCCGCCACAGGCTCCACCGGCGACGGCTACAGCATCGCCGCCGCTCTGGGACACACGATCATCCCCCCGGAGGGAAGTCTGGTGCCGCTGGGGACGGCGGGAAACGACTGTCAGGAAATGCAGGGGCTGAGCCTGCGGAACGTGGGGGTCAAGCTGCTGAACGCCAAGGGAAAGGTGCTGTACAAGGACTTTGGCGAGCTGCTGTTTACCCACTTTGGCATTTCCGGCCCCACGGTGCTGTCGGCGAGCTGCCACCTGAAAGGAGACGGCTGCCGTCTGGTGCTGGATTTGAAGCCTGCGCTGGAAGGTGAAAAGCTGGAAGCCCGCATCCTGCGGGATCTGGAGCAGTATCAGAACCGCAGCATGGAAAACGCTCTGGTGGACTTGCTGCCCCGGAGCATGATCCCCGTGGTGCTGCGCAGACTGGATATTTCCCCGGAAATGCAGGCCAATTCCCTGACGAAGCAGAAGCGCCGCGCACTGGTGGAGCTGCTGAAAGCCTTCCCCATTGACATCACGGGCAAGCGCCCCGTGTCCGAGGCGATCATCACCAGCGGCGGCGTGAAGGTATCGGAAATCGACCCCAAAACCATGGAATCCAAGCGCGTGACCGGGCTGTATTTCGCCGGGGAGGTCATTGACTGCGACGCTTACACCGGCGGCTTCAACCTGCAGATCGCATGGGCGACGGCCTATGCCGCAGGGATGGCGGTTGGGTAAAAACAGGGCATTGACAAACGCGGGTTCCTGTAATAGAATACGATAAGATAGTTCCGCAGAAAATACTGAGAGGAGGACTTACACATGTACGAGAAACTGGTTAACTACGCGGCCAAGCAGCTGGAGCTGGACCCCGCCGAGATCACTCCCGATGCTACCTTTGAAAGTCTGGGCATCGATTCTCTGGATATCGTTGAGATGATTATGGATCTGGAGTCCGAGCTGGGCGTGGAGCTGGATCTGGAGGATCAGCAGATCACCACCTTCAAAGAGCTGGCCGACTTCATCGAGTCGAAGCTCAACTGATTGCAATTTCACAAATTTCAAAATTTCCTTGTATTGAGCTGTCCGGCTTATAACAAGGTCGCACTAGTCGGGGAGATAGCGGTGCCCTGTACCTGCAATCCGCTACAGCAGGGATGAATTCCCACACCCGGGCAAGTTTGAATATTGTCTGACCTGCGCAAGTGGTGTTGATAGATTGGTCTTGCGCAACGAGATCCCGTGAACCATGTCAGGTGGGGAACCAAGCAGCATTAAGCGGATCTTCTCGTGTGCCGCGGGGTTGCCGTTCTTGAGCTAACTGTGTCAGGTTCGGGTATTCGCCTTGTTCAAATGTGGGTGTGCGATCTTGTTATGGGCCGGATGGCTTTTTAGGCTCGCAATGGACTTTTGCAGAAAGGAGAAGCACAATGTCGGCTTATCAGGCGTTATACCGCAAATACCGCCCCCAGACCTTTGATGACGTTTCCGGGCAGATGGCGGTGACGCAGACCCTGAAAACCCAGATCATGACCGGGAAAATGAGCCATGCGTATCTGTTCACCGGCTCCCGGGGCACGGGCAAGACCAGCTGCGCTAAGATTCTGGCGAAGGCGGTCAACTGCCTGAATCCCGACCACGGTAACCCCTGCAACGTCTGCGAAGCCTGCAAGGCCATCGATTCCGGCTCCTGCATGGACGTGCTGGAGATCGACGCCGCGTCCAACAACGGCGTAGACAACGTCCGCGATCTGCGGGACGACGCCATTTATACGCCGTCTCAGGTGAAAATGCGGGTGTATATCATCGACGAGGTGCATATGCTCTCCATTTCGGCCTTCAACGCGCTGCTGAAGATCATCGAGGAGCCGCCGGAGCATCTGCTGTTCATTCTCGCGACCACGGAGCTGCACAAGGTTCCGGCGACGATTCTGTCCCGGTGCCAGCGGTTTTCCTTCCGGCGCATCAGTCAGGAGGACATCGCAGCGCGGCTGCAATACGTCGCCTATCAGGAGAACATTGATCTTGACGACGGCGCGGCGCGGGTGATCGCCCGCCTTGCGGACGGCGGAATGCGGGACGGCCTGAGTCTGCTTGACCAGTGCGCCTCCGCGACCACGGGAGAGCTGACGGCAGAGCGGGTGTACGCCTGTCTGGGCATTGCCGGGGAGCGGAAATGCGGGGAAATGATGGGCTATATTGCCGCCCACGATACGAAAAACGCTTTGGAGCTGTTCAACCGGCTCTATACCGAGGGCAAAGACCTGGGCGCCATGCTGGACGAAATGGCCTGCCTGACCCGGGATCTTCTGGTGCTGAAAACCGCCGGAAACGCCGGGATCACCATGCTTTCCGGCGTGGCGTCGGACAAGGAAGCGCTGGAACTGACGAAAGCGCTGACCAGCGCCGAGCTGGTTCGCATGATGGAGCGGCTTCAGGAGACGATGGCCGGTTTTACCCGAAGCGCCAGCCGCCGCATGGACGCAGAGCTGTGCATTGTGGAGCTGTGCCAGCCGGAGCTGAGCTTGGATGCCAAAGCACTGAATGCCCGTCTCACCCGTCTGGAAGAGCAGGTGAAAAGCGGCGCCTTCGTTCCGGCGGCTCCCGTGAAAGCGGAGAAGGCCGCGCCGGAGAAGGAACCCTATGACGACGACCGCCCGCCCATGCCGGACGATGCCGACGCGCCCCCGGCAGAGGACGCGCCGCCGGTGGCGGAAAGCGAAGCCCCTGTGGGTTTTTGGTCGGACTTGGTTGCGGCGGTTCGCAAGGAGTTAAAGCCCCCTGTTTCCGGCTTCTTTGTGGTGACCCCCAATGCGCCGGTTCAGGGCGCGCTGGTGGGGGACAGGCTGGAGCTTCGGTGCAGCAACAGCTTTACGGCGCAGATGTTGGACAGACCGGAAATTCTGGAGGTCGTCTCCCGGAAAGCGACGGCAATGCTGTCCCGGCCGGTGAAAGCGGCGACGGTGGATATGTCAGAAAAGCCCGCCGCGAACCCCAGAATGGAGCAGCTGATGAACTTCGGCAGGGCGCATAGCGATATTGTAACGATCAAACGATAATTTTCGTGTGAATTTTCAAGATAGGAGAATCATATTATGGCAAAAGGCGGATTCCGGGGTATGCCCGGCGGAATGAATCAGGCGGCTATGATGAAGCAGGCGCAGAAGATGCAGCAGGAAATGCTCAGGATGCAGGCGGAGCAGGAGGCCAAGACCTTCACGGCGGCATCCGGCGGCGGCATGGTCACGGCTACCGTCAACGGCAAGCATGAGGTGGTCGGCATCGAGATCAAGCCGGAGGCAGTGGATCCCGACGACGTGGAAATGCTCCAGGATATGGTCATTGCCGCGGTCAACGAAGCCATGCGGGCGGCGGACGCCGAAGCGGCGAACAACATGTCCCGTCTCACCGGCGGCCTGAATCTGGGCGGCCTGTTCTAAGGAGAAGTTATGCAGTTTTTTCCCGCTGCGCTGCAAAATCTTGCCGACCAGTTTGCAAAGCTTCCGGGCATCGGCGGCAAAACGGCGCAGAGACTTGCTTTCCATGTGCTGAGCCTGCCCATGGAGGATGCGGAGGAATTTTCCAACGCCATTCTGGAGGCAAAAAAACAGGTACACACCTGCCCCGTCTGCCAGAATCTGACCGACCGGGAAGTTTGCCCCATCTGCGATGACGATACCCGGGACAAAAGCGTCATATGCGTTGTGGCCGAGCCGAAGGACGTCATTGCCATGGAGCGCAGCCGGGAGTTCCGGGGCGTTTACCATGTGCTTCACGGCGTTATTTCGCCCCTGAACCATGTGTCGCAGGACGACATCAGGATCAAAGAGCTTCTCCGCCGGGTAGCCGGGGGAGAGGTCAGAGAGGTCATCATGGCGACGAACCCGGACACCGAGGGAGAAGCCACGGCCATGTACATATCCCGCCTGCTGAGACCCATGGAGGTCAAGGTGACCCGGCTTGCCTACGGCGTGCCGGTGGGCAGCCAGCTGGAATACGCCGACGAGGTAACGCTTTCCAGAGCACTGGAAGGGCGTCAGGAGATGTAAACGAAAATATGGGGGGGCTGCCAGCGGCAGCCCCCCCATATTCTATGCTGTTTTATGACTTTTTTGCGAACATTCCCACAGGAAGCTGGGAAAGAACCACACCGGCGAACACCAGACCGCAGCCCAGCAGTTCCCAAGGCGTCATGGTCTGGTGAAGGATCAGCCAGCCGCCCAGAGCGGCAAAGACGGATTCCAGACTCATAATTAACGACGCCGTGGTGGGTTCCAGACCCTGCTGCCCGACGATTTGCAGCGTATAGGCGACGCCCATGGACAGAACGCCGGAAAAGACCAGCGGGAACCAGCAGGCGGTAATGTCAGAAAAAACGACGGTTTCCTTCGTCAGCAGAATGAACGGCACGGAAAGCACCGTAACCACCAGCGCCTGAATGCAGTTCATGCGCAGACCGTCTAAGTTCCCCGCCAGCCGGTCGATGCAGGTGATCTGCACGGAAAAGGCCAGAGCGCAGCCCATCAGGTACAGGTCGCCCTTGTTGATCCGGGAAACGCCCATGCAGCTGAGCAGGTACAGCCCCACCACCGCCAGCGCCACGCTGAAAACGGTGGTTTTGGGCGGCTTTTTCCCGAGAAACAGCCCCATCACCGGCACCAGCACGATGTACATGGCGGTAATGAACCCCGCCTTTCCGGCGTCGGTGTAGACGATGCCGATCTGCTGCAGGCTGGATGCGACGAACAGGGCGCAGCCGCAGATCAGTCCCACCCGCCACAGCGTCGGGTTCTTCCACTTTGCCACGGATTCCCGGAAGCTGCATTTGCCGATATCCAGCACAAACGCGCAGGGAATCAGAAACAGCACGGCAAGCAGGCACCGCACAGCCTGAAAGGTAAAAGGGCCGATGTGATCCATGCCCACGCTCTGGGCGATAAAGCTTAAGCCCCAAATGGTTGTACCCAGCAGCAGACTCAGACTGCCGCGAACGCGATTTTTCTTCATATGCATCACCGAGGCTAACTTTAGCATAATTTGCCGATCTTTGCAAGCGGCGTTGATTTTTTTGGATAGTGTGGTATAATAGCAGAAAAAACCAGGAGGGTTCATTATGGAAGAAATCAAAAAAATTCCCAGCCGCGATCAGATTCCGGCGGAGGACAAGTGGGCGATTGAAGACCTGTACCCCACCGACGAAGCATGGGAAGCGGAACTGGCGGCGCTGGCGGAGAGCCAGAAGACGCTGGCTTCCTTCGCGGGACGTCTGGGTGAGAGCGGCGAGACGCTGTATGCTTACATGGAAGTCTTTGAGCAGGTCAATGCCAAGGGAGATCTGCTGGGCAGCTATTGTATGCGCCGGGCGGACGAGGATACCCGAAACGCCACCTATCAGGCCATGGCCGGAAAGTTTATGGGCGTTGCAGTAGCACTGAACGCGGCGTGCAGCTTTGATACGCCGGAGATTATGGCGATTTCCGACGAGAAGCTGGCGCAGTTCTACGCGGAGTGCCCCAAGCTGGAGCGTTACCGCCGCTACCTGACCAATCTGCGCCGCCGCAAGGCGCACACCCTCTCCGCCGCGGAGGAAAAGCTGCTGGCGTCGGCGGGTGAAATGTCTCAGGCACCCGACACCATTTACGGCTCCCTCGCCGATGCAGACCTGAAATTCCCCGACGCCGTGGACGTCAAGGGAAACAAGCATCCCCTGACCCAGGGAACCTTCGTCAGTCTGGAGGAGAGCAGCGACCGGGTGCTGCGTCAGAGCGCCTATGAAAATCTTTACGGTACGCTGGCTGCGTTCAAGACCACCACTGCCGCCCTTCTCAATGCCCAGAACAAGCAGCTGAAATTCTTCGGCGAGGCGCGGAAGTACGATACGGCCTTTGAAGCGTCTCTGGACGCGACCAACGTCCCTACCTCCGTGTACAAGAACCTCATTGAGACGGTTCACCAGAACATGGACAAAATGCACCGCTATGTCCGTCTGCGCAAGAAGCTGCTGGGCGTGGACGAGCTGCATTTCTACGATGTGTACACCCCCCTGCTGAAAGATGTGGACAAGCACATTCCCTACGAGCAGGCCAAGCAGACCGTTTACGACGCGCTGGCGCCTCTGGGCGACGATTACCGCACCATTCTGAAAAACGGCTTCGACCACCGCTGGATCGACGTGTACCAGAACGAGGGCAAGCGCAGCGGCGCGTATTCCGCCGGGACGGTGGTGCATCCCTACGTTCTGCTGAACTACACCGGAACGCTGGACAGCCAGTTCACGCTGGCCCATGAGATGGGTCACGCCCTGCACTCCTACCTGTCCAACAAGCATCAGAACCCCATTGACGCGGACTACGTGATCTTCGTGGCGGAGGTGGCCTCTACCTGCAACGAGGCGCTGCTGATGGAATATCTGCTGGGCAAGACCACGGATAAGAAGGAGCGGGCGTACCTCATCAACCATTTCCTCGACCAGTTCAAGGGAACGCTGTACCGTCAGACCATGTTCGCCGAGTTTGAGCTGAACATCGGAAAGATGGCAGCTGAGGGACAGACCCTGACGGCGGACGTCCTGTGCGCCGAGTACAAGCGCCTGAACGAGCTGTACTACGGCCCGGACATGGTGGTGGACGACAATATCGCCATGGAGTGGGCGCGCATCCCCCACTTCTACTACAACTACTACGTCTTCCAGTACGCCACCGGCTATTCCGCCGCCATTGCCCTGTCCCGCCGTATCCTGCGGGAGGGCGCACCGGCCGTGAAGGATTACCTGGGCTTCCTCTCCGGCGGCTGCTCCAAGTCCCCCATTGATCTGCTGAAGGGCGCGGGCGTGGATATGACCAGCCCGGAGCCTGTGAATCAGGCGCTGGCGCTGTTCGGCGAGCTGCTGGATGAAATGGAAGAGTTGACCCGGGAGTAAGGGCATGGCAGAGCTGTTTTTGCCCACCCTGCACACCTTCGCCATGAACAACATTTTTACCGGCTCCAAGGGGCTGTTCCGTTTCCGGGCAGAGCCGAAGGTGGTCATGGCGAACCCGAAAGAGGTGGATTTCGCCCAGAGCGCCATCCATGTGGAGTACTGGCACGGCCTTTACTGCTATGAAAAAAGCGCCATGGAGGGCGAATGCACCTTCCCCATGAGCGAGGAAGGCCGGGAGGAAATGCGCCGCTGGCTGGAGGAGAAAATCTGATTCGGAAACCTCTGCGGAATCGGCAGCCGCCGGTTCCGCAGGTTTTCGGTTTCCCGGACAGACAATTTGACTTTTTCCGGGAAACCGCCCGAAAAAATGGGAAATGAGCCTTGACTTTTTCCCTTTTTGTGATAAAATATCGACGATATGGAAAGACATTGCGGAAACCAAGCGGAAACGTAGTCCTTCAGCGAGGGGGAAAAGGTGCAAGCCCCCGGATGAACTCCCGCAAGCCATTTCCCGCGTCGCCCGGGATGACCGGGACGGGCGCTCCCGTTACAGAGCAGCTAAGATGCCTGATCAGCAGGCGAATTAGGGTGGTACCGCGATTTACGTCGCCCCTATTGTTTGGGGGCGGCGTTTTTAGTTGGAAGTGAAGAATTCACTTTCAGCTCCGACAATTTTTATGGAGGTAGAAACCAATGAATCCCAAGCCTTACGGCGTAAATGAACTGCGCGAAATGTTCCTTTCTTTCTTTGAAAGCAAGGGTCACCTGCGCCTGCCCAGCTTTTCTTTGATCCCCCAGAATGATGCGTCTCTGCTGCTGATCAACTCCGGCATGGCGCCCATGAAGCCCTATTTCAAGGGCGAGGTGGAGCCGCCCCGTCACCGGGTCTGCACCTGCCAGAAGTGCATCCGTACCGGCGACATCGAGAATATCGGCAAGACCGCCCGCCACGGCACCTATTTCGAGATGCTGGGCAACTTCTCCTTCGGCGATTACTTCAAGCACGAGGCCATTGCGTGGAGCTGGGAGTTCCTGACCAAGGTGGTCGGTCTGGACGAGAACCGGCTGTACCCCTCCATCTACGAAAACGACGACGAAGCCTTTGAGATTTGGAACAAGGAAGTGGGCGTCCCCGCCGAGCGTATTTTCCGCTTCGGCAAGGAGGACAACTTCTGGGAGCATGGTTCCGGCCCCTGCGGCCCCTGCTCGGAAATTTACTACGACCGGGGCGAAAAGTACGGCTGCGGCAAACCCGGCTGCACCGTCGGCTGCGACTGTGACCGCTACATGGAGGTCTGGAACAACGTCTTCTCCCAGTTCGACAACGACGGCCACGGCAACTATACCGAGCTGGCCCAGAAGAACATCGACACCGGCATGGGCTTGGAGCGTCTGGCGGTGGTCTGTCAGGACGTGGACTCCCTGTTCGATGTGGATACCGTCATGAACATCACCCACAAGGTCACTGAGCTGACCGGCGCAACTTACGGCCAGAGCGTGAAGATGGACGTGTCTCTGCGGGTCATCACCGACCATATCCGCGCTTCCACTTTCATGATCGCCGACGGCGTGCTTCCCAGCAACGAGGGCCGGGGCTACGTCCTGCGCCGTCTGCTGCGGCGGGCAGCCCGCCACGGCAAGCTCCTGGGCGTCAACCACCCCTTCCTCTATCAGATCGTGGAGACCGTGGTGGAGGAAAACGAGGTTCACTACACCTATCTGCGGGAGCGCTGCGACTATATCACCAAGGTGGTAAAGGTGGAGGAAGAGAACTTCGCCCGTACCATCGACGGCGGCATGGCGATTTTCTCCAACATGCTGGCGGAGCACAAGGCCAAGGGCGAGACGGAGTTCTCCGGCGCCGACGCCTTCAAACTGTACGATACCTACGGCTTCCCCATCGACCTGACCCTGGAAATGGTGGCCGACGAGGATATGACCCTGAACCAGGCGGCATTTGCCCAGCTGATGCAGGAGCAGAAGGTTCGCGCCCGGGAAGCCCGGAAGGCGCTGGGCGATCTGGCCTGGGCAGGCATCGACCTGGGGCTGGACAACACCCCCACCACCTTTGTCGGCTACACCCAGAACAACTGCGACGCTAAGGTTCTGGCTGTGTGCGTGGGCGACGAGGTCTCCGGCACCATTGCTGGCGGCGAAAAGGGCATCATTGTTCTGGACAAGACCCCCTTCTACGCCGAAATGGGCGGTCAGATCGCAGACCAGGGCGTGATTCTCATGGGCAACAGCCGCTTCGTGGTGTCCGACGTCCAGAAGGACAAGGGCGGCAAGTACCTGCATCACGGCAAGATGGTCACCGGCTCCATCAAGGTGGACGACATCGTGGTCGCTTCCATTGACGTGGAGCGCCGCAAGGCCATCATGCGTGCCCACTCCGCGACCCATCTGCTGCAAAAGGCGCTGCAGACGGTGCTGGGCGACCATGTCCATCAGGCGGGTTCTTACGTGGAGCCTGACCGGCTGCGCTTCGACTTCACCCACTATTCCGCGCTGACGCCGGAGGAGCTGGTGAAGGTTAACGCCATCGTCCAGAATTCCATTCTGGAGGGCTACAACATCGTGACCCGGGAGATGCCCGTTGACGAGGCCAAGGCCATGGGCGCGACTGCGCTGTTCAGCGAGAAGTACGGCAGCACGGTTCGTGTGGTCAACATGGGCAACTACTCCATCGAGCTGTGCGGCGGCACCCATCTGGACAACACCGCCAAGGTCGGCCCCTTTGAGATCGAGAGCGAATGTTCCGTCGCCTCCGGCGTCCGCCGGATCGAGGCCATCACCGGCAAGGCGTGCCTTGAGAGAATGGAGCGGAACCAGACCATGCTGCTGGAAGCGGCCGCCAAGCTGAAGACCAAGCCCATCGAGCTTGGCTCTCGGATTCAGGCGCAGCTGGAGGAACTCCGGGAGCTGCGGCGTACCATCGAGGCGTACAAGGCCAAGGAGACCGTGGGCGAGATCGACCGCATTCTCTTCGGCTCCCACAGTGTGGACGGTCTGAAGGTCATCACCGCCAGCGTTCCCAACGCCGACACCGGCAGACTTCGCCAGATGGGCGACGTGCTGCGGGATAAGGATGCTTCCGTGGTTGCTGTGCTTGCCACGGTCAACGAGGGCAAAATCACCTTCCTTGCCGTCTGCGGTAAGGACGCCATTGCCCGGGGCATCAAGGCCGGCGACCTGGTGAAGCAGGTATGCTGCTGCTGCGGCGGCAGCGGCGGCGGCAAGCCCGACTCTGCCATGGGCGGCGGCAAGGACGTCACCAAGGTGGACAACGCCCTCGCCATCGTGGACGATTACGTGGTTTCCAAGTTGAAGTAATAAGAAAGGCGCTGCCGCAAAGGCGGCGCCTTTTCCAACGATAAGGAGGCGGCAGGATGCGTAAACTGGTATGGTTTTCTCTGGGCTTCGGAGCGGCCTGCTGCCTGTGCGCGTATGTTATTACGGGAAGTACGCGTGTCATTTTGGCCGCAGCTGTCGGGTTTCTGACGCTTTTCGCGGCGATTGCGGGGAGAAAGTTCGCATTATTCCGGCGGATTGCCGCGGTTCTTCTTGGCTTTGCCATGGGAGTGGGCTGGTTCATTCTGTACGACGGCTTTTATCTGAATGCCGCTGGAACGATGGACGGAAAAACGGCAAACGCAGTCATCCGGGTGTCGGACTACAGCTACGAGACGGCATACGGTATCGGCGTGGACGGCACGGTGCAGCTGGAAGGAAAGTCGTACCGCCTTCGGGCGTATCTGGATTTGGACGAACCTCTGGAACCCGGGGACACCGTCTCCGGCCAGTTCCGTTTCCGCGCCACTACGCCTAAGGAAAGCAGAACCTATCACGCGGGCAACGGCATTTTCCTGCTGGCGTATCAGGTGGACGAGGTTTCCGTTTCGCCCCATACAGACGCGTCTTGGCGGGATATCCCTGCGCGGCTGCGGCACCGGATTCAGGCAATTTTGCAGACCTGTATTCCGCAGGATGCCGCGCCCTTTGCCCGGGCGCTTTTGCTGGGTGATACCACAAGCCTGAGTTATGCGATAGATACCAGTCTGAAAATCAGCGGGATTCGCCATGTGGCGGCTGTTTCCGGACTGCATGTGTCGATTTTGTTCGCTTTGCTCACTGCCGTTACTTTCCGGAAGCGGTTTCTGACTGCCCTTGTGGGTTTTCCGACGCTGCTGCTTTTTGCGGCGGTGGCGGGCTTTACCCCGTCGGTCAGCCGCTCGTGCATTATGTGCGGACTGATGCTGGCGGCGCTGCTGCTGAATAAGGAATACGACGGCCCTGCGGCGCTGGCCTTTGCCGCCGTGGTGATGCTGATTGGCAACCCGCTGGTCATCACGTCCGTGGGTTTTCAACTGTCCGTGGCCAGCGTGGCGGGGATTTATCTCTTTGCGCCGGGCATCCGCAAGTGGCTGGTTTCTCTGTTCCCGGACAGCAAAGGGAAGGGCGTCAGACCCACGTTGATTCGCTGGTTTACTGCTTCCGTGTCCATCACCCTCAGCGCCATGATTTTCACAACGCCGCTGAGCGCATGGTATTTTGGCACCGTCAGTCTTGTTGGCGTGGTGACCAATCTGCTCACTCTGTGGGTCATCAGTTTCATTTTCTATGGGCTTGTGGCGGTCAGTCTGGTGGGTGCGTTCTGGACGGGCGGGGCGATGATTCTTGGAAAAATCGCCGCGTGGCCGATTCGCTATGTTTTGCTTATGGCAAAATCGCTGGCGGGATTTCCGCTGGCGGCGGTGTATACCAGAAGCCCTTACATTACCATCTGGCTGGTGGCCATGTATGTATTGCTGCTGGTGTTCCTTCTGAGCCGGAATCGCCGCCCGGGCGTTCTGCTCTGCTGCGGCACGCTGGGGCTGTGTCTGGCGCTGCTGGCATCTTGGGCAGAGCCGATGCTGGATAACACCCGGATAACGGTGCTGGATGTGGGGCAGGGGCAGTGTATTCTGCTGCAAAGCGAAGGCCGGACGTACATGGTGGACTGCGGCGGGGACAGCGACACCGACACCGCGGACATTGCCGCCGAAACGCTCCTGAGTCAGGGGATCTCCCGGCTGGACGGCCTGATTCTGACCCATGGCGACCGGGATCACACCGGCGCGGCGGAAAATCTCTTAAGCCGGGTGAAAGCGGACATCCTCATCCTCCCACCGGAGGAAGGAATTTTGGTGGCGGACAATGCAGAGGTGGTATACGCCGAACAGGATTTGCTTTTGACCTACGGCAAGACAAATCTGCACATTTTCACCACCGATTCCAATAGGAGCGAAAACGAAAACAGCCTGTGCGTCTTGTTTGATACGGAAAACTGTGATATACTCATAACGGGAGACCGGAGCGCCTACGGCGAGCGGATGCTGCTCCACGCCGGGAAGATCCCGGAGGTGGACGTGCTGATTGCCGGACATCACGGCTCCAAAAACTCTACCTGCGAGGATCTGCTTGCCGCTGCCCAACCGCAGACGGTCTGCATCAGCGCAGGAAGGGACAATCTCTACGGACACCCGGCGGCGGAGACCCTGCAGCGGCTGGAAAATTTCGGCTGCACGGTGTACCGGACAGACCGGGACGGAACAATTACCATCAGAAGGTGAAACCATGGCAAAAAAACCAGCCCCCGGGGGCAATTTACAGGAACTGAAAACCCAGCTGAAAAGCAAAAACTTGGGGCGGTTGTACATTTTCCATGGGGAAGAAGTCTTTCTGCTGCACCACTATCTGGAGCAGATGAAAAAGCAGCTGCTGGACGCGCTGACGGAGTCCTTCAACTTCCACCGGATGAACAGCGAGACCTTCGATTTGCAGACCTTCGCCGACGCCGTGGAAAACCTGCCCATGATGGCGGAGCATACCATGGTTCAGGTGGACGAGGTGGACTTATTCAAGCTGAGCGAGTCCGACCGGAATAAAATTGCGGAAATTCTGTCGGATATCCCGGACTACTGCACGGTGGTGTTCACCTACGAGACGACCCCGTGGAAGCCGGACAAGCGCCTGAAGAAGCTCTGGGAGGCGATCGACGGCGCTGGGCGGATCGTGGAATTTGCCAAACAGGATCAGAAAGCCTTGGCGGCTTGGGTCACAAGGCATTTTATGGCGCGGGACAAACGGATTTCCACAGATCTGTGCCTGTACCTCATCGACATCACCGGCGGCACCATGACGGCACTGAGCGGCGAAATTGACAAAATCTGTGCCTATTCCGGCGCAAATGAGATTCGGAAGACCGACATCGACGCCGTCACCGAACCGGTGCTGGACGCCGTGGTGTTCCAGATGACGGACATGCTCAGCGCCGGGCGCTTCGATCAGGCACTGGTGAAATTGCAGCAGCTGCTGAAAATGCAGCAGGAGCCGCTGGCGATTCTGGGCGCGGTGGGCAACCACTTCCGCCGGGTCAGCGCCGCGCGGACGCTGCTGGACAACGGGAAAAACGCTTCCGACCTGCAAAGGCTCTGCGGCATCCCGGACTATCCCGCGAGAAAGACCATGGAGGCGGCCAGACGGTTTACGCCGGAATTCTGCCGCCGGGCGGCGGAGCTGGTGCTGGAAACGGATTATAAGATAAAGACATCCTACGACGACCCGGAGCGCCTGTTGGAGCTGCTTCTGCTGCAGCTGGCGCAGGAGGGACGCAATGGTTAAAATTAAGGAAGCCATTGTGGTGGAGGGGCGCTACGACAAAAACACCCTCAGCCAGGTGGTGGATGCCCCCATTCTGGAAACGGCGGGGTTCGGCATTTTTAAGGACAGGCAGCAGATGGCGCTGCTGCGCCGTGTGGCGGAAAAGCGGGGCTTGATCGTCTTCACGGATTCCGACGGGGCGGGCTTCGTCATCCGCAACCACATCAAAAGCGCCATTCCCGGAAAATACCTGAAGCACGCCTACATCCCGGACATTCCCGGAAAGGAACGGCGGAAATCCGCCCCCGGCCGGGAGGGTAAGCTGGGGGTGGAGGGCATGACCCCGGAGGTCATTCTCGCCGCTCTGCGAAACGCGGGAGCCACCATAGAGGGGGAGGAAACGACTTCCTCCGGGGGCATCACGAAGCAGGATCTCATGGCGCTGAGGCTTTCCGGCGGAAGCAACGCCGGAGAGAAGCGGAAAGCGCTTCTGAAAAAGCTGAACCTGCCGGAACACATGAGCGCCAACGCCATGTTACAGGCGCTGAACTTGTTATACACGCGGGAAGAACTGGAGCAAATGCTGAATGAATCCGGAATCGAACGCGATTAAATGGAGAGAATATGGTTGATATACAAGTCAGGAATCTGACAAAATTCTTTGTAATCGGAGAAAATCTGCTGGACGACCTGAGCTTTGAAATTCAGGAAGGGGAGCGGGTGGCGATTCTTGGCCGAAACGGCTGCGGAAAAACCACACTTTTCAACATCCTCACCGGCCAGATGGACTATGACAGCGGCGAGGTCTACGTCAATCCCAACAAGCGTCTGGGGCTGATTTCCCAGATCCCCAAGTTCCCGGCGGGCTACACCGTGGAGGACGTGCTGCGCACCGCCTACGCCGGCCTCATGAAGCTGAAAGCCAGAATGGAGCGGCTGGAAGCGGACATGGCGGGGGGCGCAACGGCGGAGCAGCTGCGGGAGTACGACAGCCTGTCCAACCGCTTCCAGTCCGGGGGCGGCTACGAGATGGATGTGGACGTGGACAAGGTCTGCAACGGTCTGGGCATCCCGGCGGAGCAGCGCGCTCAGGAATTCGACAGCCTTTCCGGCGGCGAAAAGACCAGAGCGAATCTCGCCCGTCTTCTGCTGGAAAAGACGGACATCCTGCTTCTGGACGAGCCGACCAACCATCTGGATTTGAGAAGCGTGGAGTGGCTGGAAGGGTATATTCAGAATTTCCGGGGAACGGTGCTTGCCATTTCCCACGACCGCTATTTCATCGATCAGATCGCCCAGCGGGTGATCGAGATCGCCGACGGCCACGCGGAATTCTACTCCGGCAACTACTCGTTCTACATGGACGAAAAGCAGGCGCGGTTTGACCTGCAAATGAAGCAGTACGAGCAGGAACAGGCGAAGCTGAAGCAGCTGGGCTACACGGTGGAGCGGATGAAGGGCTGGGGCATCAACAACCGCACCCTCTACCGCCGGGCCATGTCCATTCAGCACCGGATGGATCGTATTCGCAAAACGGAACGACCCAAAGCGGAAAGAACGATGAAGGCCAGCTTCGGGGAGCGGGATTTCTCCGGAGACGTGGTGTTCAAGATGAAGAACGTGTCGAAATCCTTCGGCGACCGGACGCTGTTCTCCGACGTGAATCTGCTGGTAGAGGGCGGCGAGCGCATTGCCCTGCTGGGGGACAACGGCACCGGAAAATCCACCTTTATCAAGTGCCTGCTGGGTGAGGAGGACTGTCAGGGGAAAATCCAGTTCGGCCCCACGGTGAAATGGGGATATCTGCCCCAGATCATCCACTTTGACCACCCGGAGCGGAGCCTCTACGACACCATGCTCTATGAGAAAAACTGCACGCCTCAGATGGCGAGAGACCGTCTCGGCGCGTTCCTGTTTCAGGGGGAAGACGTGTTCAAGACAGTGGGCAACCTGTCCGGCGGCGAGCAGTCCCGCCTGCGGCTGTGTATGCTGATGGACGAGAAGATCAACCTCCTGATTCTGGACGAGCCGACGAACCATCTGGACATTGCGTCCCGGGAGTGGGTGGAGGCTGCCATCGAGGAATTCGAGGGCGTGCTGCTGTTCGTCTCCCACGACCGGTATTTTATCGAAAAGTTTGCCGAACGCATCTGGCTGCTGGAGGACGGGAAAATCCGGGATTTCCCTTGCGGCTATCAGAAATACCGCTCCATTCTGGAGCATGAAGCCGCCGCAAAACCGGCCGTTTCCGCTGCGCCGAAGCCGAAAAAGGAGCGGGCAAAGGGCGGAACCAAAGACGCGGACAAGCTGGTGCGGCGGCTGGAGCGGGAGATCGAGAAGCAGGAGCAGGTCGTCGCCGACTTTGACCGGAAGATCGAAGCGGCCTCCGCCGACTATCAGGAGCTGACCCGTCTGCTTGGCGAAAAGGAAGAAGCCGAAGCGGCGCTCATGGACCTGATGGAGCAGTGGGAACAGGTGCAGACGTGAAGAATGAAGCTTTGACGGTTGACACAGTTCGACACCCGGCCTATAATAGAAACGATTAAGAAAAAAGGAGCAACAGAATTATGAGTTCTTGTAACGGAAATTGTTCCGAATGCGGCTCTGATTGCGCCGATCGCAAGCCCGAGAGCCTGCTGGCGGAGCTGAACCCCAACGCCAGCGTGAAGAAGGTCATTGCCGTGGTCTCCGGCAAGGGCGGCGTGGGCAAATCCACGGTCACGTCCATGCTGGCTGTCGCCATGGCACGGAAGGGAAAGCGGGTCGGCGTTCTGGACGCCGATATCACCGGCCCCTCCGCACCCACCGCGTTCGGCGTCACGGAGTGTCAGGGCGCGGACGAACACGGCCTGTACCCGGCGCTGACCCGCACGGGCATTCAGGTAATGTCCATCAATCTGCTGCTGGACAACCCCGCCGACCCGGTGGTGTGGCGCGGCCCGGTCATCGCGGGCGCGGTGAAACAGTTCTGGACGGACGTTATCTGGGAGGACGTTGACTATTTGTTCGTTGACATGCCCCCCGGAACCGGCGACGTACCCCTGACGGTGTTCCAGAGCCTGCCGGTGGACGGCGTCATCATCGTCACTTCCCCTCAGGATCTGGTGTCCATGATTGTGGCGAAAGCCGTGAAAATGGCCAACATGATGCACATTCCCGTGCTGGGCTTCGTGGAGAACTATTCCTACCTCCGCTGCCCGGACTGCGGCAAGAAGATCAGCGTCTTCGGCAAGAGCCATCTGGACGAAATTGCCGCCCAGTTCGATCTGCCGATTCTGGCACGCCTGCCCATCGACCCCGCCGTGGCGGAAGCCTACGACAACGGCCAGATGGAGACGGTGAACACGGAAGCACTGTCCGCGGCTGTGGAAGCTATTGAGAAGTAAAAAGAACCGCCTAGCAAATGGGCGGGGGCATAAGACAGTTAACAGGCACAGCAGGATAATCTGCTGTGCCTGTCTTTGTATCATGGAATGCGAGAACCCCTTGCCTCTCCCTATGGGAGAGGTGGCCGAGCGAAGCGAGGACGGAGAGGGTAAACAAGGGTGTAATGCCCTCT
>OLOK01000126.1_pt1 | contig 68772 bp, 75 predicted proteins | sample 1672591 | NCBI WGS metagenome assembly OLOK01 (sample SAMEA3136703, study PRJEB25190) | human gut metagenome | biome: human gut; feature: human-associated habitat; material: faeces | place: Austria | collected 2013 | reverse complement strand
AAATCAGCGTAGTAGAGCCCACTCAACCACTGCGTCTTGCTCGACAATCCAAAGATAATTGAGAGGCTAGGACTTTTGTCCCAGCCTCTTCTCAATGAAATATCATGTGACGGATTTGAGCCAAATCTTCCAAATCTAAGTCATTTTTTAAATAATAGATGGGAACTTGCTGGGTTTGATGGATAGGATTGTTGGTGATGATGAGGTCATAATTTCTGCTAAGGTCGTAGGATTCAATCGTAATAAAACGATTGTACTCTAAATACCGTCTTAAAATGGCCGTCATCCTAGAAACAACGATAAAGCTATCTGTCAAGTCCATGCCTATCTTGATGACTTGACCGTCGTTTTCAGCAATGTACTCCATCAGCTGGAGCCATTCCCACAAAACCTTTTTATCCAGAGATGTTCCCTGCTGGAAAATAGGGAGTTTGCTAAAAAAAGTGTCTGCCACTTGTCGATAATCGTATTCGCTCCATAAGTAAGGATGGCGCAATTCCAAGTCATGCTTGTATTTGTCTTGCAAGATATAGCCTTTGAAAAGAAAGACGCGGGCGCAGAGCTGGCTGAGTTCGTAGGTCACTTGGTCCTCGATATAGTCCCCTAGCAAGTCTTGCCCCCTCATCTCTTGAATCAGTTGCGTAATCAGACTGGCAATTTCACCGCCAAAGCCCAGTATATACTCCATGGTGTGCAGGGGCAGAATCCGATGGGAAAGCAGAAATGAAAAGAAAATCATCATTTCCCCGTCTTCCTGACTCAGCGTAATGTGCTGACCGGCAAAGAAATCACTTGTTCTCCGATGCAGACGCTGATAAAAGATATTCTCAAAGTAGCCTTGCATTTTCTGCTCAATGTTTTGGAATTGACAGGCGTTGACTCGGAGTCGCTGTTGGGTAATATGCGCCCAAAGGGCTAAATCCAATCGCTGACCTTGAGAGAGCTGGGCTCCGCAGAGTTCTTCTAAGACAGCAACTTCCTGCCTTCTTTCTGGTTTTTGAAGTTCTTTTTCCCAATCTTGGCTGGACCAGACCTTGCGAAAGAGGCAGAAATAAAAATAACGGATTTGATGTTCAGGACCTTTCAAGCGGCCATTTTGGATAGAAATATCAAACTCTGATAAAATTTGATTTAGCCCAGATATATGGCGGCCAAGTGTTGCTTCACTGATCATCAGCTCCTGAGCTAATTGATGGGCTAAAAACTGCTGATGATAGAGCAGGTAGTTTAAAATCTGGTATTTGATAGCATTGCTCAAGAAAAGTCTGCGAATGTCCCGACCTTTGGTATCAGGTCCGACGGATAGACCGAGTGTTTCGTCCAGAAGCTGGATGGATAAGGCTTCATGATGCTCGCTAGCCTTGTCGTTAATTAAGCTAATATACTTGGTCAAGGTTGCTTTTGAGAAGCCTGTTTCAGACATAACGTCCTTCAAACTGGATGTAGAATGTTGCTGTAAATAAGATAGGACAATAAACTGGCCCGCTTCACTCTTTTCCATTAAGTCTGCAAGATACATACGAAAACCCTTTCACTTCATTAGTCTTAGCTTAACACAAAAAAGGGAAAAGAAGAAACAATGTGCTTCATTTTTTCTTATCGTGGCCTGAGGCAATAATGGAAGGCAGAAGTCTGTCATCCTGTCTATCTTAATTCGCTATTCTATTTCTTTTGAACGGGCGTAAGAAAAGCAAACTATCACACTTTTTTGCTTTGAGTCTGATAGCTTTTTTATGGTATAATTGTAGAAAAATAAGGATGAGGGAGCAACTATGGATAATGTGATTGATTTGTCTATCCCAGTGGCAGAAGTGATTGAGAAGCAGCCAGAAGTTTTGGATGTTTTGGTCGAGTTGGGCTTTAAGCCTCTGGCCAATCCTGTCATGCGCAATACAGTAGGGCGCGTGGTTTCTATCAAAAAAGGAGCTGCCATGAATGGAATTGACCTGAATAAAATTAAGCAAACTCTGGAATTAAACGGCTATGAAGTGGTGGGGATTTAGGCATGGCTACTGAACGCATTGAAGTCCTCAAGTCAATCTTGCTGGACCTACATAATGGAGCTTCGGCAGAATCTGTTCAGGAGCTTTTCAACAAGCATTTTGCTGGTGTGTCCGCTATCGAAATCAGCCTGATGGAGCATGAGCTGATGAACTCGGATACGGGAGTGACCTTTGAAGATGTCATGTCCCTCTGCAATGTCCATGCCAACCTCTTTAAAGGTGCCATTCAGGATGTGGAGGTGGCTGATACCGACCATCCAGGCCATCCTGTTCAGATTTTTAAGCAGGAAAATCTAGCGCTGCGGGCTGCCCTTATGCGGGTTCGTAGGCTCCTATCCACCTATGAAAGCACAGAAGATGAAGAGCTTCTTCCTGAAATCCGCAAGGGACTCCAGCTCCAGCTGGGTTTGGTAGAGCAGTTTGATATTCACTATCAGCGCAAGGAAGAGCTCATGTTTCCCATCATGGAGAGCTACGGCCACGATTCGCCGCCCAAAGTCATGTGGGGGGTAGATGACCAGATTCGAGATCTTTTCCAAGAGGCTAAGACTGCTGCAGAGCAGCTGCCGGATACTTCGATTGAAGAAGTCAAGGACAAGTTTGAGATCTTTGCAGCTGAGTTTGAAGCTATGATTTTCAAGGAAGAATCCATCCTTCTCATGATTCTCCTCGAATCCTTTACTCAGGATGACTGGATCAAGATTGCTGAGGAGAGCGATGCTTATGGCTATGCCATCATCAAGCCGACGGAGAAATGGATTCCTGCGCGACACTCATTCTCGGAGGAGGAAGCTGGGAATGCTCCTGATGAAGGAAGCGAAGCGCCAGCCAGCAGAGAACAGACTAGTGATGGCAGATTTGAGCAGGTCATTGATACGCCGGATGGTCAGGTCACTATTTCCTTTAAGCCCAAGGAAAAGAAGGAGCAAGCCTTTAATCGGGACTCCCAGCAGCCTTTTGGTCATGGTTATCTATCGGTGGCTGAGGCCAATCTGATTTTGGATCATCTACCCATGGAGATTACCTTTGTCAATAAGGACGATATTTTCCAGTATTATAATGACAGTGTGCCGGCAGACGAGATGATTTTCAAGCGGACACCGTCCCAGATAGGGCGCAATGTCGAGCTCTGCCACCCGCCCAAGTTTTTGGACAAGGTGCGGCGGATTTTCAAGGCTCTGCGCGAGGGAGAGCGGGACAAGTTTGAGATGTGGTTCAAGTCGGAATCACGGGGCAAGTTTGTCCATGTGACCTATGCGGCGGTGCGAGATGAGGCTGGTGAATTTCAGGGGGTGCTGGAGTATGTGCAGGATATTCAGCCCTTCCGTGACATAGACAGCGATTTTTACCGAGATTTGGACTAGGTATATGCAGTTAGAAAGTGAGAAAAATGAGTTACGAACAGGAATTTTTACAGGAGTTTGAAGCTTGGGTCAAGACCCAGGTCATGATTAATGAGATGGCCCTCAAGGAGAGTCAGGCGGTCTACGAGGCGGACCAAGACGAGCGGGCCAAGGAAGCGGCCATTCGCTATGAAAGTCGTCTCGATGCCTACCAGTTTCTTTTGGGAAAATTCGCTAATTATCAGGCGGGCAAAGGATTTCACGACCTGCCAGATGGACTTTTTGGGGAGAGAAATTATTGATTTTTCACTGGAAAGGTGATAGAATAGGTTCATCAGAGGTGTTTTGAGTCAAGCATTTTACAGAAAGTGGCGGTGCTGAGAAGTCCACAAGTGTGTCAAGACTGGTTGCTGATGGATGAAAAATTGAAATAATATTGTCTTTTTATTTTAAAGACTAAAGTTGCGGGCTCTGCCCGAAATTGGGTGGTACCGCGGATAAATACATTCGTCCCTGTCATGGATATGGCAGGGACGATTTTTTATAGAAAGCGAGGGAGAAGGATGGAGCAGGTACGATTACCAGATCGATTAGAAACAGAACGGCTCGTCTTGCGAGTCCGTACAGTTGCGGATGCCGAGGCAATTTTTGACTTTGCCAGTAGAACAGAAGTTTCCTACCCAGCAGGTTTTCCGCCCGTCAAGACCTTGGAAGATGAGATTTATTATCTGGAACAGATTCTTCCTGAGCGCAATGAAAAGGACAATCTCCCAGCTGGTTACGGCATAGTGGTTAAAGGAACCGATAAGGTCATCGGCTCTGTTGATTTCCCTCGTCGTCACGAGGATGATGTCTTGGAGATTGGCTATACCTTGCACCCAGACTATTGGGGTCGAGGCTATGTGCCTGAAGCGGCGCGTGCCTTGATTGACTTAGGCTTTAAAGAATTGGGGCTTCACAAGATTGAATTGTCTTGCTTTGGCTACAACCTTCAAAGTCAACGAGTTGCGGAAAAATTAGGATTTACCCTCGAAGCTCGCATAAGGGACCGCAAAGATGCTCAAGGAAATCGCTGTGACAGTCTGATATATGGAATTCTGAAGAGTGAGTGGGAGGGAATAAGATGAGCGATGTAAAAGAGGAAGTAAGCCCTTTATCTGAGGAACAGTTACGTCAAATTGATGTCGAGTACGCTGAATTAAATGATAGTGATATTATCGAGCGATTAGCTTATTTAGAAATTAACAACAATGAAAAACGTATTGTCATCTCTGATATTGAACCAACCAAGGAAATAATGTTAGTCTCGAACCAAATTTTTGAGATTCAAAAGGATTTTCAAAAAATCAAGAATATGTTCGAATTGTTTATTTCAGATGTCTCGGATTATTTAAGTATAAAAAATAAACTTGAGTCAAAGGAAATAGAAATTGAAGAGGCAGACGTAAATCGTTTCATGATTCATTTATTATCCAGTGGAAAATTGTTTGTTGATTTTAACGAAAACCAAATTAAACAGAAATATTCCAAGGATAGTGAGGAGTTTGGTTGTATACATGGTTTTGCAAGCTATCAGTATGATACCAATTTTGCTTATCGATTTTGCCATTCTTTGAGAAATTATTCGCAACATATTGAATTACCAATAAATGAAGTAAAAGCTGTTAGCCCAGATGATGAGACTGTTATAATAGATTTCTATATTGATTTAGATTACCTCTTAAATTCCAACTTTAAATGGAAAAAATTGAAAGGGGAGTTGATAAAACTAAATCAAGAAACATCTAAAATTGACGCTATAGCTCTAGTGAAAGAATACTTTAATGCTCTCACAGAGCTCTATGGTAATTATAATAAGTTGTTTTTAAAGTTAAACCATAATACATTAGTAGATATTAAATCAAATTTGGAATCATTAAATTTGAAACACTCTAGGTATTATATTTCAAAGATAAGCAAGTATGATCTCAAATATAATCCTGGAAATTATACTATGTCACCACTTGTAGCATTTGCTGAAATTGAGGAGATTTATATTGAACTTTCAAAAATTGGTTTGGTTAAAATTGTCAATAAAAGTAATTAAAGGAGAACACACATGTCTAAAGAACTTTCACCTAAATACAATCCAGCCGAGGTTGAGGCTGGTCGTTACCAAAAATGGCTTGATGCGGATGTTTTCAAGCCATCAGGCGATCAAAAGGCTAAGCCTTATTCAATCGTGATTCCACCACCAAACGTAACTGGGAAACTTCACCTTGGTCACGCTTGGGATACAACTTTACAAGATATCATCATCCGTCAGAAACGCATGCAAGGTTTCGATACGCTTTGGCTTCCAGGAATGGACCACGCTGGGATTGCGACTCAGGCTAAGGTTGAGGAGCGCTTGCGGGAGCAAGGCATTTCCCGATATGACCTCGGTCGTGAGAAATTCCTCGAGAAAGTCTGGGAATGGAAAGACGAATATGCCACTACCATCAAGGAACAATGGGGCAAGATGGGGCTCTCTGTGGACTATTCTCGTGAGCGTTTTACTCTGGATGAGGGACTGTCAAAAGCTGTTCGCAAGGTCTTTGTCGAACTTTACAAGAAAGGCTGGATCTACCGTGGTGAGTTTATCATCAACTGGGACCCAGCAGCTCGCACTGCTCTTTCTGATATCGAGGTTATCCACAAGGACGTGGAAGGCGCCTTCTACCACATGAACTACATGCTGGAAGATGGTTCACGCGCCCTTGAAGTGGCGACCACTCGTCCTGAGACTATGTTTGGGGACGTTGCTGTTGCGGTCAATCCAGAAGACCCACGCTACAAGGATTTGATTGGACAAAACGTTATTCTGCCGATTGCTAATAAATTGATTCCGATTGTTGGAGACGAACACGCAGATCCCGAGTTTGGTACTGGTGTCGTGAAAATCACACCTGCCCACGATCCAAACGACTTCTTGGTTGGTCAACGTCATAACTTACCACAAGTCAACGTCATGAACGACGACGGAACCATGAACGACTTGGCCTTTGAATTTGCAGGTATGGACCGTTTTGAAGCTCGTAAGGCCGTCGTTGCTAAGTTGGAAGAAATCGGTGCCCTTGTTAAAATCGAAAAACGTGTCCACAGTGTTGGTCACTCAGAGCGTACAGGTGTCGTGGTTGAGCCACGTTTGTCTACGCAATGGTTCGTCAAGATGGACCAATTGGCGAAGAATGCTATTGCCAACCAAGACACAGAGGACAAGGTAGAATTCTACCCACCTCGTTTCAACGATACCTTCCTCCAATGGATGGAAAATGTCCACGACTGGGTTATCTCTCGTCAGCTCTGGTGGGGTCACCAAATCCCTGCTTGGTACAATGCTGAGGGTGAAATGTATGTCGGTGAAGAAGCTCCAGAAGGCGACGGATGGACTCAGGACGAAGACGTCTTGGATACTTGGTTCAGTTCGGCCCTTTGGCCATTCTCAACCATGGGCTGGCCTGATGTCGACTCAGAGGACTTCAAACGTTACTTCCCAACTTCAACCTTGGTAACAGGTTACGACATCATCTTCTTCTGGGTGTCTCGTATGATCTTCCAGTCATTGGAATTCACTGGTCGTCAGCCATTCCAAAACGTTCTTATCCACGGTCTCATTCGTGATGAGCAAGGACGCAAGATGTCTAAATCTCTCGGTAACGGGATTGACCCGATGGATGTTATCGAGAAATACGGTGCCGATGCCCTTCGTTGGTTCCTTTCAAACGGTTCTGCACCAGGGCAAGACGTACGTTTCTCTTATGAGAAAATGGATGCTTCATGGAACTTCATTAACAAGATTTGGAACATTTCTCGCTACATCCTCATGAACAATGAAGGTTTGACCCTTGAGCAAGCAACGGCCAATGTGGAAAAAGTTGCCAACAAGGAAGCTGGAAATGTCACAGATCGCTGGATTCTCCACAACCTCAACGAAACTATCGGAAAAGTAACTGAAAACTTTGATAAGTTTGAGTTTGGTGTAGCTGGTCACATCCTCTACAACTTCATCTGGGATGAATTTGCCGACTGGTACGTTGAGTTGACCAAGGAAGTCCTTTATAGTGACAACGAAGAAGAGAAGGTCATCACACGTTCTGTTCTCCTTTACACTTTGGACAAGATCCTTCGTCTCCTTCACCCAATCATGCCATTCGTGACAGAGGAAATCTTTGGACAAATCTCAGAAGGCTCTATCGTAACGGCAGCTTACCCAACAGTCAACCCAGCCTTTGAAGACCTTGCTGCCCACACTGGTGTCGAAAGTCTCAAAGATTTGATCCGTGCAGTACGTAATGCGCGTGCCGAAGTAAACGTAGCACCAAGCAAGCCCATCACTATCCTTGTTAAGACAAGCGATAGCGACTTGGAAGCCTTCTTTAACAGCAATGTTAACTACATCAAACGCTTCACAAATCCAGAACACTTGGAAATCGCATCAAACATTCCTGCACCTGAACTTGCTATGTCAAGCGTCATCACAGGAGCAGAAATCTACTTGCCACTGGCAGACCTCCTCAATGTCGAAGAAGAACTGGCTCGTCTTGATAAGGAACTAGCTAAATGGCAGAAAGAGCTGGATATGGTCGGCAAGAAGCTCTCTAACGAACGCTTCGTAGCCAACGCCAAACCAGAAGTCGTCCAAAAAGAACGCGACAAACAAGCCGACTACCAAGCCAAGTACAACGCGACCGTCGCACGTATTGATGAGATGAAGAAGTTGGTGAAATAATTATATAAATATAGCAAAACACAGTGAAAAAACTGTGTTTTTTTGCTATAATAATATAAAAATTCCCTGTATTGCAAAGGAAGTCTATCAATGGAAAAAAGAAATTATATTTTTAAATTGAATGTACAACCACATATTTTAAAGAAATATTATAACAAGATAGATGAATTAAAATCACAAATAATTCCTAATACTATTTTCAATGCCTACAATGATTTGTTTTCTAATCCTGTAATGAAAAAAGATGAAATGAGTTTAGTAATTTTTCAAGACTTTAAAGAAATTGCTGAATCTGAGGAATATAGAAATCTTTTAAAAATTACTGAGGAGATTACTATCGAATATAAAACAATTACAAATGAGTATAAGAAAGGAAATGGTATACACTATAACCCGGATTTTTTAGTTAAATTAGAAAATGCGATTTATGATAGAAAAATACTACTATCTAAATTCATTGTTTTGAATCAGGCTAATTCCAGATATACAAGTAGTCAAGTTTATGAGGAAATTGAGCGTTTATATGATTTTAATATTGATTCTGAAGTTGGGAAAGGTTTAGATCATTTAAGAAGAGTAAGAAAAATTATGTTGTACCTCGAAGAACAAATTCAAAATGGTACGACTGATATAAAAGTTGATTATTCATTTAAAAGCGAGATACTTACTATCAATAACGTGACAATTTATGAAGCGCTAGATTCGTATAAGAAAATCGAAACTCAGATAAATGATATAAAGAGTGATATAGGCTATATTAAAATTAATCCAATTTATGAAGATATCGTATTAAACACTACTGAAAATATGAAATCTATTGAAATCATTACAACTTATCCTAATGGAAATACTGACGATGAACTTGATATATTACTCAAACTTCCAATGATTACTGATGCAAAAGAATCTAGAACAACCTTTATTTGTCCAGATACGGTAGATAATAAAGATTTTTTACAGAAAATACAAAAGCTTTTAATTATTCCTGGCATTAAAGGATATATAATAGATATAAAGAGCAACGGAATTACAATAATTAATTTTTTAAATTCAATTATAAAATCTAAGTGAGGATAAAATGATGCTCGTTGAGAAAAATCCAATAAAGATTATTTACATAGCAAGAAATAAACTCCTTCCGATGAGTGTATGGATTTCTTATTTAATATTCATAATTCTTTTGTTGATTGTAACATTTGCTATTCCAAATGAAATTATAACAATCAATTATCAGGCATTTAATACTACTCAATTCATTTTAATTTCAGTATCTGCATTAGCTTTTATATTATCAATGTATATGTTTGGTAGAGAAGTTTATTCAGTAGAAGATTTTGCAAGTTTTTATACAATTAAACCTGACGTATATTATGGGTATCTTGCGGATTATTTATTTCCAGCTTTTCTTTGGTGTCTAATTATTATATTTTCTATTCTTAAAATGATTATTGTAGTTATTATTGCTCAATGGCTTTTGGAACTGTTGCGAATCATTTTTCTATCGCTTGTAGTTTTAGCTTTTTTGTCAACAATAACATTGGTTATCCATAATATGAATAGAGTTTCAAACAAGATTGTGCAAAAAAGTAAGGAACTTCATTAATTTATAAGGTAGTTACATTTAACTAAAAAATCATATTAAAGCTGTTTTAGTCAAATTTTAAGCATAATAACTATCTTTACACTTTTTGCGTAATTTTTCAAACAAGTCCATATACAAATTGGGCTTGTTTTTTGGTATACTAAGAGTGATTAATAGTCGAGGTGAAATATATGAATATCAGGGGAAAGAAATTATTGTATCATCTAACTCACATTGATAATTTAGACAGTATTATTGAAAATGGGTTGTTATCTAGAAATCAAGCGATTCAGAGAGGGTTACTAAATAAAGATATAGCTAATCACGATATTCTAGAAAATCGTCAACTCAATCACTTGGATGATTACGTATTATTTCATTTCTCCCCTTACACAGCATTCGATAATGCTGTTCGATATGAGCATGGAGCAGAAAATTTTGTATATATAACTGTTTATAGAAGATACGCGGAAGAAAATGGATTTCAAATAGTTCCACGGCACCCGTTGAATGGTGAATTTGAGCTTTGTGATTATAACGAAGGAATGAACATAATTGATTGGGAAACGATGGAGAGGAGAATGAACGAGATTGCCCCTACTAATCAAGGTTATGCGAAGGAGGTTAAAATGGCTGAATGCATAAGTAGTGAACCTATTTTGCCACAAAATTTTGCTTATATATACTGTAATGAAAGGTATACTGAAGATTTAAGGGGCAGATACCCAATAATAGCTGATAAAATTCAAAGTGGAGTTTGGTTAAATGGTGATTAAATATACACAAGGAGATATTTTCGAATCTAAATGTCAAGCGATCATTAATACAGTTAATTGTGAAGGGAAAATGGGGAAAGGTCTTGCTTATCAGTTTAAGAAGAAATTTCCTAAAATGGAACAAGACTACGTTAAAGTTTGTAAAAATGGAGAATTATATCCCGGTAAATTACATATTTATCAAGAAAATAAATTTTTAATAATAAATTTCCCAACAAAGAATAAATGGCGTGAAAAATCTAAGATAGAATATATTATTAATGGCTTGAAAAAATTAAAAGAAGAGGTCGTTAAAAGAGACATTAAGTCAGTTGCTATTCCTCCATTAGGATCTGGCAATGGTGGATTAAATTGGAATGAAGTAAAATCAGAAATAAACAAAGAATTGGGATGAAAAATATTGTTTTTGAGGTATATGAGCCATCAACCAATATTAATAAAACAGGAGAAGAACCTGAGGTTAATTTTGATGTGCTTCTCTTAGCATACATTTGCAAGGAGTTAAAAAAAGTTAATCCAAGCAATTTAAAATCAATGGTAAAGTTATTATCAATATTTTCTCAAAACAATATGAAAATTGCTGATTTAAAAAATAGCACTAAAACCATGAAAGATTTTAAAGAATTCTATTCTTTAAAAAATTATTCAGAAATATATAAACTAATAAACTCGAAGTTGATTAGTAACTCAATTGAATTGAAGAAAAGAAAATGGGAAAATGTAGATATCTTAATAGAACTAGTGAATACTTATCCTGAATATATAAACGATATCATTAATTTTCTTTACACGATAGAAAATAGATCAATTATTGATAATAAAAATACAGATGAAATTAAAGAGATATTGATAAAGAATCAGTTGCTCTCTATCAACTTATTAGAGGAATTAGAAATTAATTATTTTTAATAATTTGTACGAATAAAGTTTACAATAACTAACATTTCTAGAAAGCAGGTTACTACATGACAAATTCTGTAAGTTCGAACCGACCTGAGAAGTACAACATTGCAGCTTTCTTCTCAGGTGTTGGGGGAATTGAGTTGGGATTTGAATAGACAAAGATATTCAGAGTGGTGTCACACATCCCAAATAATCTTCAAAGGATGTTTAATTATACTTGGCTTTTCTAAGATTTTACGAATTATAAGATAGATCTATCCAACTTGTTTTTTATTCTAGGTTGTAGTAAAATGTAACTACAAAAGAAAACCATTTTTAAAAGGAGTCATTTCATGGCTGTACCAACTTCAGTCCGTTTATCAGATGAGTTAAATGAAAAACTGACTTTATGGACGAGTTCCCACAATATCTCTAAGTCGGAGTTTATTGCTCAGGTTTTGGCAGAAAAGTTAGAGGATCTTTATGATATCCAAGAAGCTGATCTGGCGATGCAGGAGTGGCTTGATAATGGTCAAGAGACTTATTCTCATGATGAGATGATGAAGCGCTATGGCTAGATATCAGGTTCGTTATGCTTTAACTTTTTTCAAAGCTATGGATAAGTTGGATAGAGGGACACAGAAGGTCATCGCCAAGTGGATTGATAAACATCTGGTAAATGTCGACTTTCCTAGGGCGCCAGGGAAATATTTGTCAGGTAACCTTTCGGGCTATGTGCGCTTTCGTGTGGGATCTTATCGGATTATTGCTAAGGTTGATGATGAAGATTTCGTGATTCTAAATATTCATGTAGCGAAATGTTCGGAAGTCTATCACTTTAAAGGAGAAGATTAATACTTAATTTTAGTAAGGCAAGATTATTTATATCATGCTGATTAGCCCCAAACACTAAGCTCCCAGACTCATTCTGGGAGCTTAGTGCTTTATATCTTCTGTTTGGCCTTGATAGTGGTAAATGCAGAGCTGCTTTGCTTGCTCTGGACGGCTGACGGTAAAGTGGAAGTAATGGTCTTTCTGATCTAAACTTTTGGTCTTGGAGAGTTTGAAATAAGTGACCTGGCGGCTGGCCATGTGGCGGAGGATATCGTCTTCCATGACCATCAGAGGTTGGGGAAGATTGGAGAATTGATAAAAATCTTCTTGAAATTGATAGTAGTTCTGGGAAAAATAGTCAAATTGAAGTTCCTCATGTACATTCTGAGTAGTCATCTGTGCCTCCTGAAGCTTGTATCGAAAGAATCTGGTGGATAGCAAGGTTTTTGTAATGGTCGCCTTCCTGCAGGAGAACCTGTTTACTGTCCAGATGAAAGACGGTAGCAGTAATCTCGGTCAGCCTTTTCTGATTAAGAAAGGTGATTCGGATGGGAACTTGCTGGCTGTAGGCTTGCCTGAGTAGCTGGTTTATCTCCTGTCTATCAAGCTGAGTTAACTGGCTCATATCTAGTTCTTTTTTGGCCAGAGCAGTGCTGTGTTCAGAGAGAAAAAAGCCAGCCCACTTAGCCATACCTCGATCCTGAAAGTCACGAGCCGACTGGTAGGGGAGATAGGAGCGGTCGGTCATGATAAGCCCTCCAGCCCTCCAGCTGAATGGCCACCTGTTAGCTTGCTTCGAGCGATAGCACGGGAGGAGTCCAGCAAGGCTGACCCCTTAAGCAAAGAGGCAAAGCCGAAGCGATCTCTGATTTGGTCAATCGTCAGCTGGAGCTCCTCTTCTTTTTGAACTTGCAGAGGATCGTCAAAGAGAGAAATCAGACCATATCCCTGATCGACAAAGTCACTGTAAAAAATGCCAATCTGTCGGATAGCCCCGCCCTGATATTTAGAACGAAAAAGCTGAACTACGATTTGAGCCAGTCGATCGCTGTTATTGGTAGGCTCAATTTTTTTCTGTGTGTGAATGGAAGGCAGGAGTTCCTGCTTGGAATAGCGGGCATAGATGGAGACACGCTGGCATTTCTTACCAGAACGTCTGAGACGGATAGCGACCTGCTCAGCCATTTCTCGAAAAACCAGCTCAATCTCTGCCTGCTGTCTATAATCTCGGGGGAGAATTTGCGAATTCCCAAGGCCATGTGACTTGACCTGATAAGTCTTGTACACATTGCTCTCATCAATGCCGTGAGCGTGAAACCAAAGCTGCAGACCCATGACCCCCATTTCTTTTTTGAGAATATCGGGATTAAAATGGGCCAAATCATGAATGGAGTGGATTCCCAGCTTCTTAAGACGGGTGGCTGTTCGGTGGCCGATGCCCCAAAAATCTGTCATGGTCGGAATAGTCCAGACCTTGCTGGGAACATCCTCATAGGACCAGTTGACCCGCATCTTTTTTATGTGTTTGGCTTCAATGTCTAAGGCTAGCTTGGCGAGAAGAGGATTGGCGTTGCTCAGGCCGATAGAGGCATAAATTCCAGTCTTCTTCCAGATAGCCTGTTGAATGCGGGCAGCCAGCAGGTCTAGTTTGGTCCTGCGGTCCAGCGTCTGATCGGGAATGAAGTAGTTGATAGAACTTGTCAAATCTAAGAAGCCCTCATCGATTGAGTAGGGGAAAATATCATTGGGAGCCGCAAAATCCTGGAAAATCTTTTGGATTTCCATATTTTTCTGAATATAGTAGTTCATCCGAGGTGGGACCAATAAGGTCTTTTGAGCAGCGTCTTCGATAAAGCGCACATAATCTGCTGTAATAGGCAGTCCTTGCTTGCGGGCAGCAGCATAGTTGAACTTACGGGTGTGGACATCAAAAGGAAGATTATAGCTTCGGCTGACATTTTGGCTACCGAAATTCTTTTTAAAGAGAGGGGTGGCAGCTAGTATCAGTCCGGCAGAATTTTCAATTCGGCTCATGACACAGAGCGAGGTTTTTAAAGGGTCAAGGCCAAGAGCAATGCATTCGCAAGAGGCATAAAAACTTTTCATATCCACAAAAGCGATGTCAGAACGAGGCTCGCGTGAATAATCAAATAGGACCATCACTTACACCTCAATCGGCAGAAAATGTCCAACTACGATACCAACAATAGTAGGTTGGTCTTCATAGGGAGCAAAGAGATCCTCGTAGTCAGGATTGATAGACTCTAAGCGTAGGCCTTCAGCTTCGCGGTAGACTTTTTTGATATAGGTCTTACCATTCCACATAAGAGCATAGACTGCCCCATCGTAGTCGAATCCTGTCTGTTTCATAAGGGCAACAGAGCCATTGGGATACTTGGGTTCCATAGAATCCCCAGAGACCCAGGATGCAAAGTCGTGCTGGATATCTTGATCAAAGTAGACAGTTTCGTAGTCTGTTTCATTGTCATAATAACTGTGACCGCGACCTGCAGCCAGCTCAACGGATAGAACCTTATAGGCTGTAAGGGAGCTAATCTTACGCTGTCTCTCTAGGAGCCGACTAGCGAACTGGTCTACTTCTTTTTTATGTGGTAGAGTTAGTAAAGGGTAGGTGTAGAGCGCACTGGTCTCATCCACAAAGTAGTTCTCTTGGACCTTGAGACAGGTGGCCAACCTCCTGAGATTTTTTGCGTGGGGTTCTGCTAGACCATTTTCCCAAGCAGAGTAAGTCTTTCTGGAAATTCCAAGCTCTTGGTAAATGGAAGACTGAGTTAGATTAAGCTCCAGCCGGCGTTTTTTTAATTTTTCATGCGAAAACATATCATACCTCCTATGTAACGTTTTAAAGGTTACACATAGTATACCAGATGAAATCTAGAAAAGCAAGTTCTTTATTGAATATTGTTATTTCCAGCAAGAGTGTGGTAAACTGTAGGAAGGAATATAACCAGGAGGTAGAGAGATGTTACCTATGACAGCAAAAACGACCATGACAGAAGAATCCTACCGCCGTTTCGCTTGGGCCAACTTTTGGTATCGAAAGACAGGGCTCTTGCCTCTGATCATTGGTGAAGTAGCTTTGTTAGCAGTGGGGTTGGTCTGTCTATTTTTTAGGGAGCCTTTGCCAGCTATTGGTATTTTCATTTTCATGCCGATCATGCCTTTTTTACTTTATCGTTCTTTTAACCAACAATTCCTCAAGCTCTATAAGGATAACCCTCTCTGGCATGATTTGGAGCAGGAATTTAGCTTCTATGAGACAGACTTTCAAGTCCTTAATCGCAATCATACCTCCCGATATAACTATCAGGATATTGTGGCGATTTTGGATAAGCCAGAGAGTTTTTACATCATGGTTGGTCGGTCAATGGGACTAATCTTGGATAAGGCAGATTGCCAGCCTGAGTTAATTGATTTTTTACTGAAATTAAAAGAAAACAGAAGTCTTTGATATTCATCTACTTCTGTTTTTTATCTGCTTAATTTTCAAAAGATTGGCCTGCTAGAGGCTAGTTATGTTATAATACTCTTTATGAGAGTTGTTGCAGGTAAATACGGGGGCAGGCCCCTCAAGACTTTGGATGGCAAGACGACTAGGCCTACGACCGATAAGGTTAAGGGGGCAATTTTTAATATGATTGGTCCCTATTTTGACGGCGGTCGGGTGCTGGATCTTTATGCCGGGAGCGGGAGTTTGGCCATTGAAGCTATTTCGCGAGGTATGGAGACAGCTGTCCTAGTCGAGAAGGATCGCAGAGCTCAGGCTATCATTTCAGAGAACATCCAGATGACTAAGGAGTCCAGACGTTTTGACTTGCTCAAGATGGAGTCTGGCCGAGCTTTGGAAATGTTGACAGGGTCTTTTGACTTAGTTCTCTTGGATCCGCCTTATGCCAAGGAGCAGATTGTGGCAGACCTTGAGAAGCTAGAGAAGCGTCAGCTCTTGAGTCAGGATGTCCTAGTGGTCTGTGAGACAGACAAGGATGTGGAATTACCAGAAGAAATTGCTGGCCTAGGCATTTGGAAGCAGAAGATATATGGAATTTCAAAGGTGACGGTGTATGTCAGATAAGATAGGATTATTCACAGGGTCTTTTGATCCTATAACTAAGGGGCATGTGGATCTGATTGAGCGGGCCAGTAGGCTCTTTGATAAACTCTATGTAGGAATTTTCTACAACAGAGAAAAGTCTGGTTTTTTCACAATTGAGGCTAGAGAGCGGATAGTTAAAGAAGCGCTAGAATATTTGGATAATGTTGAGGTCATCACTTCGCAGAATGAACTGGCAGTGACATTAGCTCGGAGACTAGGAGCTCAAGTTTTTGTGCGTGGACTTCGTAACAGCCAAGACTTAGACTATGAAGCTGATATGAATTTCTTTAATCGCGAGTTGGCAGGAGAGCTGGAAACGATTTTCTTGCTCAGCAAGCCAGCCTATCAGCATATCAGTTCATCACGTATTCGTGAGCTGATTGCTTTTCAACAGAATATCGCGGATTATGTGCCCCAAAGTGTAATCAAAGAATTAGAAAGAAGAACTTATGAAAAAAATTAGTGTTTATAAATGGCCCATTATTATTTTTTCAAGCTTGATTTTGCTTGTCGTATCTTTGACGGTTCCTTTACCATACTATATTGAAGTTCCTGGCGGTGCAGAGGATATTCGAAAGGTCTTGCTGGTTGACAATAAGGAAGATAAGGAAGCTGGTTCCTACGAGTTTGTGACAGTTGGAGTTCAACGAGCAACCTTTGCTCATCTGGTTTATGCGTGGCTGACTGATTTCACGGATATTTACTCTGCTGAAGAAATGACTGGTGGATCATCGGACCAAGAATTTATTCGAATCAATCAGTTTTATATGGAAACATCCCAAAACATGGCCAAGTATCAAGGTTTGAAAACGGCTGGAAAAGATATTAGCATGAAATATCTGGGCGTCTATGTTTTGCAAGTTGCAAAAGATTCGACTTTTAAGGGAATTTTGAATATTGCGGACACGGTAACGGGAGTTAATGACAAGACTTTTGACAGTTCAGAAGAATTGGTGAAATATGTTAATTCGCAGAAATTAGGAGATAAGGTTAAGGTCACTTACCAGGAAGATGGCCAAGAAAAATCAGCGACTGGAAAGATTATTAAGCTAGAAAATGGTAAAAACGGAATCGGTATTAGCTTAATCGATAGAACAGAAGTTACTAGTAACATTCCGATTCAATTTACTACAGAAGGCATTGGAGGACCTAGTGCGGGTCTCATGTTTAGCTTGTCAATCTATACACAACTTGCAGATCCAACCTTACGAGATGGACGTGTGATTGCAGGTACCGGAAGTATCAATCGTGATGGAGAAGTTGGTGATATTGGTGGGATTGATAAGAAAGTCGTCTCAGCTGCTAAAAGTGGGGCCAGCATCTTCTTTGCTCCCAATAATCCTGTAACAAAAGAAATGAAAAAAATCGATCCAAAAGCAAAGACGAACTATGAAACAGCAGTTGAGGCTGCTAAAAAGATTAAAACAGATATGAAAATTGTTCCTGTTAAAACCTTACAGGATGCCATTGATTATCTTAAGAACAATAAATAATAAAGCTGAGGCAGTCTTGTCTCAGCTTTATTTTTTTGATGGAAGTCTTATTTGTCAAATTAGAGAAATTATCTGACTTTTCTCAGAAATGACTTTTTAAGGGTAAAAGCTTAAAATCTGCCTGTTTTTGTAGTATAATAGAGGAGTTATCTAGATAGAAGTGAGAAAATATATGCGCAAAGAAATTGCTCCAGAGCTTTATAATTACAATAAATTTCCTGGTCCTGAGTTCAAACAGATTGGTTCACAGGTTTTAACGGAGGAGATTGAGTTTAATTTGGTAGAGAACTACCGAGAAGCTTTTGATGTGACAGCTTTTAACCAACGCTTTTCAGAAATTTTGACCAAGTTTGATTTTATTGTCGGTGATTGGGGCAATGATCAGCTACGGTTACGAGGCTTTTATCAGGATGAAAAAGCTAAGGAAAGCGACTTTAAAATCAGTCGTTTGGAAGATTATTTGCTGGAGTACTGTAATTATGGATGTGCCTACTTTGTATTAGAAAATCTTCAGCCTAAGCGAGCTTCTTTTGATAAAAAATCTCGCAGTAAACGGGAGCAAGAACAGAATTCTGGTTCAACGTCAAAACGCTCACGTTCTAGACGCTCAAGACGTCGGAATGACCAGAGCCACGATAATCGTCAAAACAAACCAAAAGAAAAAGTCGCAAAAGAAGCCAATCGTCACTTTGTCATCCGTCAAAAATAAAGGAGAAACATGAAACCATCTATTTATAGTTTAACACGTCAGGAAATGATTGAATGGGCGGAGGCTCAGGGAGAAAAGAAATTCCGTGCCGCCCAGATTTGGGAGTGGCTCTATCGCAAGCGGGTCCAGTCTTTTGAAGAGATGACCAATCTGTCCAAGGACTTGATTGCCAAACTAGACGATCAGTTTGTCGTCAATCCGCTTAAGCAGCGTATCGTACAAGAGTCTGCTGACGGTACGGTCAAATACCTATTTGAACTACCGGACGGTATGCTGATTGAAACAGTGCTCATGCGCCAGCACTATGGGCTTTCTGTCTGTGTGACCACCCAAGTTGGCTGCAATATCGGCTGTACCTTCTGTGCTTCTGGCTTGATTAAAAAGCAACGCGACCTCAATAGCGGTGAGATTGTAGCTCAGATTATGCTGGTTCAGAAGTATTTTGACGAGCGTGGTCAGGATGAGCGGGTCAGCCACATCGTTGTTATGGGAATCGGCGAGCCGTTTGATAACTATGACAATGTGCTCAAGTTTGTCCGGACGGTCAATGATGACAAAGGTTTGGCTATCGGTGCCCGCCATATCACGGTTTCGACCTCAGGGCTGGCTCATAAGATTCGTGACTTTGCCAATGAAGGTGTGCAGGTCAATCTAGCTGTATCCCTCCATGCCCCGAATAATGATTTGCGGACCAGCATCATGCGGATTAACCGGTCCTTCCCTATCGAAAAGCTTTTTGCGGCTATCGAATACTATATTGAGACGACCAACCGCAGGGTGACCTTTGAGTACATCATGCTCAATGAAGTCAATGACGGGGTAGAGCAAGCCAAGGAACTGGCTGAGCTGCTCAAGAACATTAAGAAGCTATCTTATGTCAATCTCATTCCTTATAACCCCGTTAGCGAGCACGACCAATACAGCCGCAGTCCCAAAGAGCGCGTGATGGCTTTCTATGATACCCTCAAGAAAAACGGAGTTAACTGCGTGGTTCGTCAGGAACATGGAACGGATATTGATGCAGCCTGTGGCCAGCTACGTTCTAATACCATGAAGCGTGATCGCGAGAAAGTATTGGTAGAAAATGTTCAGCCTTAAGAACTATCTGACTTCAGACGGTGAGCTGACAGCTAAGGGGCGGAAATTGCTGGTAGGGGGAAGCTGGCTCTATTTCTTGATGCTTTGTGTTCTGTGCTTTATTCCTCAGGTTCCAGAGCCGGGAATGGAGACGCCGGGAGTCCAGTATTTTGGCCGAATAGTGGTTTTGTTAATCCCTTTTAATTCCTTTGTTAATATTGGCGAGATTACTTCTTGGATCCAGCTGGTCAAGGTCTTTATCCAAAATCTAGCCAATATCTTCTTACTGTCGCCATTAATCTTTCAATTGCTTTGGCTCTTTCCAAAATTGCGGAAGACCAAGAAGGTTGTATGGTTGAGCTTTGGGATGAGTCTGTCTATTGAAGTGACTCAGATTCTGCTGGACCTTCTAATCAACGCCAATCGAGTCTTTGAGATTGATGATCTCTGGACCAATACTTTGGGTGGTTATCTGGCTTGGCGGGCATTTCAGCTTGGTCAGAAAATCTGGAAAAATCGTCAAGATGACGCTTTCAAAAGAGATTAGCGAGAGAAAGGTTCGGATTTAGGTTGAAAAATTAAATTTTTTCTTGACAAGAAAAGGGGAAAGGCCTATAATAAAATAAATCATCAGAAAAGTAATAATTTTTTCTACTTTCAGGGAGCCTGTGGTTGGTGGAAACAGGTAGTGGAGGATTATGAAGTGGGCTGATGTAAAAAATGAATTTGAAGCAATAAAAATTCGGTGAGCACACCTTACAGTGCAACTTGTTGTTAGACAAGACAGAGATATGGAGGCAGTCTATACTTTGCTCCATAATTGAGGTGGCACCGCGATTTTACGCCCTCACACAGATTTTTTCTGTGTGTGGGCTTTTATTTTGTTTGAAAATAAAGAAATGAGGCAATCAAGATGGTAGAAACTAAAGGATATTTTGGACAATTCGGCGGCTCCTTTGTACCGGAGCCTATCCAAACCTTGCTGGATGAATTGGAAGTGACTTTTGAGAAGTATAAGAATGATCCAGAATTTTTAAATGAATACCGACATTATTTGGCAGATTATTCAGGCCGGGAGACTCCGCTCTACTTTGCGGAAAGCCTGACCCAGCATCTGGGTGGAGCTAAGATTTACCTGAAGCGGGAAGATCTCAATCATCTAGGCTCGCATAAGCTCAATAATGTTTTGGGGCAGATTCTTCTAGCTAAGCGCATGGGCAAGACCCGAGTCATCGCTGAAACAGGAGCTGGCCAACATGGTGTGGCAACTGCGGCAGCCGCAGCTAAGTTTGGTATGAAGTGCGATGTTTACATGGGGGCAGAGGATGTAGAGCGCCAGCGCCTCAATGTCTTCCGCATGGAAATGATGGGTGCGACTGTTCACGCTGTGGAAACAGGAACCAAAACCCTCAAGGATGCTGTAGATGCGGCCTTTGGAGCTTGGATGAATGATTTGGAAGCCTTCTATGTTTTGGGGTCTGCTGTCGGACCTCACCCTTATCCGACGATTGTTCATGAGTTCCAAAAGGTGATTAGTGAAGAATCTCGCCGTCAGATTTTGGACAAGGAAGGCCGCTTGCCGGACTATGTCATTGCCTGCGTAGGCGGTGGTTCCAATGCTATCGGCGCCTTCTCCCAGTATGTTGCGGATGAAGAAGTCAAGTTAGTGGGAGTTGAAGCAGCTGGGCGTGGTCTTGATACAGACCAGCACGCAGCGACCATGACCAAGGGAAGTGTCGGAGTAGTGGACGGTATGAAGACCTACGCTGTCTTTGCGGAAGATGGTCAGGTGGCACCGGTTTACTCCATTTCGGCAGGCTTGGACTATCCTGGAGTTGGTCCCGAACATGCTTTCTTTAAAGATTCCGGCCGAGTAGAATACGTGGCAGCGACAGATGATGAAGCTGTGGATGCCTTGCTTCTCTTGACACAAAAGGAAGGAATTTTGCCGGCAATCGAAAGTTCTCATGCTATTGCTGAAGCCATCAAGAGAGCTCCGCAACTGTCATCTGACCAAATCATCATTATCAACGTATCTGGTCGTGGAGACAAGGATGTGGCAGCCATTGCTGACTATCTAGAAAAAAGAAAATAAAATACCCAGCAGAAGAGTAGTAACATCCCTCCTTTAAGAGAGTCTGTGGTTGCTGTAAACAGGCAGGAGAAGTTATGAAATGGGCTGCTGGAGTCAAATTTTTGTCCTTTAGTTGAACTTTTTATTACTTTGTTAGCTTACTTTGCTGTAAACCAGTATGCTGCCTCGTGCTAAAAGGGATCTAAATGACTGCAAATAGATAAATGAGATGTGGAGCATGAAAACTCCACAACTGAGGTGGCACCGCGATGACACGCCCTCACAGGATGAACTGTGCGGGCGTTTTTCTGTAGTTCTGGAGCAAGTTATGGCAGTGAACAGGTGCTATCTGTTCTTGTGAAATACGATCATAGCTAGCAAATTGCTCCTCTTTAAACGCTTCTGATTAATAGAAAGAAACATTATGCAAAAGATTTTACCAGCTGATATTTTATCACCGATTCTGGCTTATATGCGGATTCAGGGCGACCACAAGGTGATTTTGGAAAGTATTCCGAGAGATAGCGAGACAGCTCGCTTTTCTATCCTAGCTTATAATCCAGTCTTTGAAGTTCGCTATGAAAATGGCCAGTTAACAAAGAACGGGCAAGTAATTGAGGCAGATCCATTAGACTATCTGCATGAGTTGGCCGTAAAAAAAGATTATCATTCAGAACTGCCTTTTGGTGGTGGAGCCATCGGCTTTGTCGGTTACGATATGATTTCCCTCTATGAGGAGATTGGCCAGATTCCAGCTGATGTGATTGGAACGCCGGATATGCACTTTTTCGTCTATGAGAGTTACATGGTTTTTGACCACAAAAAAGACAAGGTCTATATCGTTGAGGAGGCGCTCTACAGTGATAGAAGCGAAGCTGATTTGGCTGCTAGTCTGGAGCGTATCATGGCTGAGCTGGCGCATCCTGCGGGAGCTGAATTTTCACCGCTGGAACTATCCAGTTTGAACTTCCAGAGCCATATCGAGCAGACAGCTTTTGAAAAAATGGTGGAAGAAGCGCGCAGCTTGATTCGGCAGGGCGACATGTTCCAATGTGTGCTCAGTCAGCGGTTTTCAGCAGAGTATTCTGGTAGACCACTGGATTACTATCGCAATCTGCGCGTGACCAATCCTTCCAATTATCTCTATTTTTATGACTTCGGGGATTATCAGATTATCGGAGCCAGCCCGGAAAGTCTGGTGTCTGTCAAGCAAGGTCAGGTTACGACCAATCCTATCGCTGGAACCAGACCGCGCGGGAAGGATGAGAGAGAGGATAAGTCCTTGGCGAAGGAGTTGCTGGCTGACGAGAAGGAAGTGGCTGAACACCGTATGTTAGTTGATTTGGGGCGTAATGATATTGGTAAAATTGCCCGGAATAACAGCGTGGAAGTCACTAAGTACATGGAAGTAGAGTATTTCCGCTATGTCATGCATCTGACTAGTGTGGTCCGTGGTCAGCTTTTGCCTCAACTGACAGCCATGGATGCGCTCAAGTCCACCCTGCCGGCTGGTACTGTCTCTGGAGCACCTAAGATTCGAGCTATGAAGCGAATCTATGAGCTGGAACAGGAAAAACGTGGCGTGTATGCGGGGGCTATTGGCTATCTGTCTGCGACAGGCGATATGGATGTTGCCATTGCTATCCGAACCATGATTTTGAAAAATGGCAGAGCTTACGTTCAAGCTGGAGCGGGTATTGTTTATGACTCGATCCCTGCTAACGAATACCAAGAAACCATCAATAAGGCCAAATCAATGACCAAGATAGGAGAGATGCAATGATTTTATTGATTGATAATTATGATTCTTTTACTTACAATTTAGCTCAGTATATTGGAAATTTCGCAGAAGTTAAAGTCTTGCGAAATGATGATGCAGGTCTTTATCAAGCAGCAGAAGAAGCTGATGCTGTGGTTCTGTCTCCGGGTCCAGGCTGGCCAGCAGATGCAGGACGGATGGAAGAACTTATCCGTGATTTTGCTGGTAAAAAGCCGATTTTGGGGATTTGCTTGGGGCATCAAGCCATTGCAGAAGTATTTGGCGGAAAGCTAGGATTGGCTCCCAAAGTCATGCACGGCAAGCAAAGTATTCTGCGCTTTGAGGGAAAATCTCCTATCTATGAGGGGCTAGAGGATGGGCAGCCGGTCATGCGCTATCATTCGATTTTGATTGAGGAGATGCCGGAGGATTTTGAAGTGACGGCTCGAGCGACTGATGACAACTCAATCATGGCTATCCAGCACAAGAACCTGCCTATTTATGGTTTTCAGTATCATCCTGAAAGTATTGGCACGCCGGACGGCTTGTCGTCTATCAAGAATTTCATCGATTTAGTAAAGTAAAGGAGGATGTATGAAAGAGATTATTGCAAAACTAGCTGATTTTAAGGATTTAAGCAGCGCTGAGATGACAGATGTGATTGAGCGAATTGTCACCGGACGGGTGACAGAGTCTCAAATTGTAGCCTTCTTGCTGGGGCTTAAGATGAAGGGGGAGACGATTGAGGAACGAACTGCTTTGGCTCAGGTTATGCGAGGGCATGCTAAGCAGATTCCGACCACTATTCGCACTGCCATGGACAATTGCGGTACAGGCGGAGACAAATCTTTCAGCTTTAATGTTTCGACTACAGCAGCTTTTGTACTGGCAGGCGGCGGGATTAAGATGGCTAAGCACGGCAATCGCTCCATTTCTTCTAAGTCAGGTTCAGCTGATGTGTTAGAAGCTCTGGGAATTAATCTAGACTTGGACGCTGCTAGCTTGGGCAAGGTTTTTGAGCAGACAGGTATCGTCTTTCTCTTTGCAAAGAATATGCACCCAGCAATGAAATACATCATGCCAGCCCGTCTTAGTCTCGGCATTCCCACTATCATGAATCTAACTGGCCCGCTCATCCATCCCATGAGTCTAGAAACTCAGCTTTTGGGGACTAGCCGACCAGATATGCTAGAGAGTACGGCAGAGGTCTTGAAAAATATGGGCCGTAAGCGTGCAGTAGTCGTGTCGGGGCCGTATGGTCTTGACGAGGCGGGTCTTCATGGTCGTACCCAGTATGCTCTGCTGGAAAATGGGCAAATCAGCCTGCATAGCTTTCTGCCGTCAGATATTGGCATGAAAGAAATACCTCTTGAAGCGATTCGTGGGGGCAATGCCAAGGAAAATGCAGAAATTCTGCTATCTGTCCTGCAAAATCAAGCCAGTCCCTATCTAGAAACGACAGTTCTGAATGCGGGATTGGGATTTTATGCTAATGGGAAATCAGACAGCATAGAAGAAGGAATAGTTCTAGCCCGCCAAGTGATTGCTAGCGGTGCAGCCTATGAAAAACTCAAGCAACTACAGGAGTATCAGAAATGAGCAAAGAATTTCTCTCAACCATTCTAAAGCAAAAGGAACAGGAAGTGGAAGCTATGTCTTATGAAGAGCTGCAACCTCTGCGTTCGACCTATTCCCTCTATGAGTATCTCAAAAGCCATCCTCAAGAGCTGCAGCTGATTGCTGAGGTCAAAAAAGCCAGCCCCAGTCTGGGAGATATTAATCTCGGTGTGGATATTGTGGAGCAGGCTCGCACCTATGAACGATGCGGTGTAGCCATGGTTTCAGTCCTGACTGATGAAATTTTCTTCAAAGGACATCTGGATTACCTGAGAGAGATTTCCAGTCAAGTGACCATTCCAACCCTCAATAAGGACTTTATTATTGATGAAAAACAGATTGTTTGTGCCCGCAATGCTGGAGCGACGGTTATTCTCTTGATCGTGGCTGCCTTGTCTGAAAAGCGGCTACAAGAACTCTATGATTTTGCGACGGGGTTAGGATTGGAAGTTCTGGTCGAAACCCATAATCTGGCGGAGCTGGAAATTGCCCATAGAATAGGAGCTCGGATTATCGGTGTCAATAACCGCAATTTAGTAACTTTTGAGACAGATATCAATACAAGTCTTCAGCTGTCTGCCCATTTCAAAGATGACAGGGTTTACGTATCAGAGTCCGCTATTTTCAGCAAGGAAGATGCTGAGATAGTGGCTCCTTATTTCCATGCGATTTTAGTTGGAACAGCTCTGATGCAGGCTGAGGATGTGGCAGAAAAAATCAAGGAGCTGAAAATTGACAAAGGTTAAGATTTGCGGCTTATCAACGGCCAGCGCTGTGGAAACTGCATGCAAGGCTGGTGCAGATTACATTGGCTTTGTCTTTGCTGAGAGCCGTCGGAGGGTTAGTTTGGAGCAAGCTCAGAAGCTAGCTGCCTTGGCGCCAGCTACTGTCCGAAAGGTAGGAGTTTTCATCTCTCCGAGCTTGGAAGAGCTACAGGAAGCTATTTCAGTGGCAAATCTAGATTTAGTGCAGATTCATGGCGATTTTGATGAAGAGCTTCTGCTTCAGATTGGCCGGCCGGTTATTCGAGCTTATCAGGTCAAGGGTGAGTTAAAGGGATTCAGCCAACAAGCGGACTACCTGCTCTTTGATGCACCACTTGCTGGTAGTGGTCAGACCTTTGACTGGCAAGCTTTTGACAAGAATCAAATCCACCAGCCCTTCTTTATCGCCGGTGGTTTGAATGCAGGAAATGTCCGAAAAGCTATTCAGCACTTTGCTCCTTATGCAGTTGATGTCTCAAGCGGGGTCGAGACTGATGGACAGAAGGACTTAGAAAAGATAAAAGAATTTATAGAAAGAGTGAAAAATGGCATATAATCAACCCAATCAAGAAGGATTTTATGGTGAGTTTGGTGGGCGCTTTGTTCCAGAAACGCTTATGACAGCAGTTTTGGAGCTGGATAAAGCCTACCGTGAGAGTAAAAAAGACCCAGCCTTTCAGGCTGAGCTGGACGAGTTGCTGAAGCAATATGTAGGGCGGGAGAATCCTCTCTATTTCGCTAAAAATCTGACAGCCTATGCTGGCGGTGCTAAGATTTATCTGAAGAGGGAAGACCTCAACCATACTGGGGCTCATAAAATCAATAATGCCCTAGGGCAGGTTCTGCTAGCTAAGAGAATGGGCAAGAAGAAAATCATTGCAGAGACTGGCGCGGGTCAGCATGGAGTGGCAACCGCCACAGCTGCAGCCCTTTTCAACATGGACTGTACTATCTACATGGGTGAAGAAGATGTCAAGCGTCAAGCCCTCAATGTCTTTCGGATGGAACTTTTAGGAGCTAAGGTGGAATCAGTGACTGATGGTTCTCGAGTTCTCAAGGATGCAGTCAATGCTGCCTTGCGAGCTTGGGTGGCTCAGGTCGATGATACTCATTATATTATGGGCTCAGCTTTAGGACCCCATCCTTTCCCAGAGATTGTCCGCGACTATCAGAGTGTGATCGGTCGTGAGGCCAAGCGCCAGTTTGCTGAGCAAAACGCAGGTGCCCTGCCAGATGCTTTAGTGGCCTGCGTTGGCGGTGGTTCCAACGCTATTGGGCTCTTTTATCCCTTTGTTGACGATAGCTCAGTTGCCATGTATGGAACAGAAGCGGCTGGGCGAGGCGTGGATACAGATGAACATGCTGCGACCTTAACCAAAGGTCGGCCAGGTGTTTTGCACGGTGCCTTGATGGATGTCTTGCAGGATGAGCAAGGTCAGATTCTGGAAGCTTTCTCTATCTCTGCTGGGCTGGACTATCCAGGCATCGGTCCTGAACATTCTCATTTTAATGCTATCCAGCGCGCAACTTATGTTCCAGTCACGGATGAAGAAGCCTTGGAAGCCTTCCAGCTCCTGTCTCGTATCGAAGGGATTATTCCTGCTCTAGAGTCTAGTCACGCTATTGCTTACGCAGTTAAGCTGGCTAAGGAGTTGGGACCAGATAAATCAATGATCGTCTGCCTATCCGGTCGTGGTGACAAGGATGTCGTTCAGGTAAAGGAACGCTTGGAAAGTGAAGCTGCTCAAAAAGGAGGTGCCCATGACTAAAACACTCACTCAGCATTTAGAGGCCATCAAAAAATCAGGAAAGGGGATTTTCCTTCCATATATCATGGCTGGTGATCACGAGAAAGGTTTAGCAGGTTTGCCGGAAACTATCGCATTTTTGGAAAACTTGGGAGTGTCAGCCATTGAAATCGGTCTGCCATTTTCAGATCCTGTTGCAGATGGGCCAGTGATTGAAGAAGCCGGTCTAAGAAGTCTGGGCCACCATACTTCCGCCAAGTCTTTAGTTGAAAGCTTGCAGAAGTTGGACACTCAGCGGCCTCTCATTATCATGACCTACTTCAATCCTATTTTTCAATATGGTCTCAAAGATTTTGTCAAGGATTTGGCTAGGACACCGGTTAAAGGATTGATTATTCCGGATCTGCCCTACGAACATAGAAATTTCATCTTGCCTTTACTGGAAGATTCAGATATCGCTCTAGTTCCTTTAGTGAGTCTGACGACTGGACTAGAACGTCAGCAGGAGTTGATCAAGGAAGCTGAAGGTTTTATCTACGCTGTAGCTATCAATGGTGTGACGGGTAAGAGCGGAAGCTACCGCAATGATTTGGACCAGCATTTGAGCAAGCTTCGATCTATTGCAGCGATTCCAGTACTGACTGGCTTTGGTGTTTCAACTTTAGAGGATGTTGACCGCTTCAATCAAGTCTCAGACGGAGTCATTGTCGGATCTAAGATTGTCAAAGCTCTTCATGAAAAGGACGCCAGTATAGCAGCCTTTATCCAAGAAGCAGCAGCTTATAAGAAATAAAGAAGAAAATGAGGTTCGATAGAAAGAACCTCATTTTCTTTATTTGACATCAATAATTGTACCGTCTCCTATGTTAATTCCTTTAGAAGTAAAGGTTTTTAAAGCATTTTTCGCAATGATTTGAGTTGATGCGGTATCCACAACTCCACCTATAAGAGCGCCAGCAATAGGAACCATTTTTCCTAAATTCACAGCTCCTTTAGTCCCAAATTTGGTTACCAATCTAAAACCAACCGCCTGATTAATTTTTGTTAGTACTTTCCCAGGGATTTTTTTAATTACTCCAGTTGCCATTTTATTTGCAATAATAATTCCAGCTTTCTTTGCGATATCAGCAACAGATGTTCCAGTTAATGAAGCATAAACAAATGTTTGAACTTGATCACTCTTTAAATCGTATCCTCTCATATAAGCTATAGTAGCAATCATTCTCATTTGAACTAAAATAACAGAAGTTATATTGGCTGGAATAGTTACCGGCATTGTTAATATTCCCCCAAATCCAGTAACGAAACCAGATATTCCGGCTTTTGAAGTTTGATAAGTAATCATCTTTGAAATTGCAGTTTCTATATCATCATGCTTCAAATAATCAGCAGCTAGTTCTTCTATAGTCTTTTGACCGGGGATACCATTAATTGTAGTTTCATAAGTCCAGTCAAGAACTTTTAACATCGATTTTTCATCAATGTTAGGCATTTTTAATTTTGATTTTAGTAATTCTAATTTCATAATAAAATCCTCTTAATAAATAATCTGCTTTCATTGTATAGTACTTTTACGAATTACACAATACATTTAAAAATTAAAACAGCAAATACACCAAACAAAAGACAGGGTACAAATGCTAGCCTGTCTTTTTTCTTTTTAAAGCAGAAACAGGTGAGGCCAGAGAAGCTAGCGATTTGGATAAGAATGAGAATTTCCGTCAGACTGAAAATGGCTGAGCAGGAAGCAAGAAAAAGAAAGTCACCAGCTCCAATACGAAGATTATAAAAGAAGGCTAGAAGTCCTAGGGCTAAAAAGAAGAGTATGAGAAGATTGATGCCTGCTGTCATCATCAGCAAGAGCTGAAAAACCAGCCAGACCATCAGGGGATATTGCTGCTCTCTTTGATCATATATGGCCAACGTTATGCCCATGGTAAGTAGCAGGAGTTGACTGATAGAAATTGTACCAAGTGAAGTGGCCAGAAAAAGACCGCCAAAGATACATTCAAAAAATAAATAACGTAAGGGAATCTTGTCTCCACAGAAGCGACAGCGAAGACGGTTCAAGACTTGGGAAACAATAGGAATCAAGTCACGGGGGGCCAGTCTTTTCCCACAGGCATTACAATGGCTAGCTGGTGTGATGATAAACTGCTCTGGGAAGCGGTCGATGACCAAGCCTAGGAATGAGGCAAAGACGGTACCAACAAGAAAGAAGTATAGGTGAATCATACTTATTTATTCGTAATTTTAAACAGAAAAATTCTGAAATTTTGCAACTTTTCTAATAAAGTCTTTTTTTGAATCTTTTATCTTGACTTTCTTATTTAGAAGCATTATAATTAAACCATAATCTAAAAAGATTAGAATGATTATAAATAAAATAAGCGAGGTAAGAATATGACTCAAGTAAAAAATGCCGCTGCAACTGATGTAGCAACTTTTGTAAACCAAAACTCTTTGCCAAAAACTAAGGCTGTATTGAACCAAGTCGTGGCAGATCTTTATACTGCTCATATTGCTCTTCACCAAGTTCACTGGTATATGCGTGGTACTGGTTTCATGGTTTGGCATCCAAAAATGGATGAATACATGGAAACTTTGGATGCAACTCTGGATGAAGTTAGCGAACGTTTGATTACTTTGGGTGGTAAACCATACTCTACTTTGACAGAATTTATCCAACATAGTAAGATTGAAGAAAAAGCTGGTGAATTTAGCAAAAACGTAGAAGAAAGTTTAGCGCGTGTAATTGAAATCTTCCGCTATTTGACAAATGTATACCAAGAAGCGCTGGATGTGACTGACGAAGAAGGTGACGATGTAACCAATGATATCTTTGTTGGGGCTAAAGCAGATTTAGAAAAGACTATCTGGATGTTGACAGCTGAAATTGGCCAAGCACCAGGATTGTAAAAAAGTTTGAAGGAGGAATAAAATTCTAAAATATGATTAGAGTCTTATCTATAGAATTTTATTCCTAGAATGATAGATATTTTTTATCACCCCTCTTTTAAAGGCAGCTGACATAGCTGCTTTTTCTATTTATTTTTCCATCTTGAAAATATGTGTAAAATCTGGTACAATAAGGCACATGAAAACACTTTATGATGTTCAGCAATTTCTCAAAAGTTTTGGCATCGTAATCTATATGGGCAAGCGATTGTATGATATAGAACTGATGAAGATTGAGCTAGAGCGAATTTACGATGCGGGCTTGATGGACAAACTAGAATATTTAGAGGCTGAAGCAGTCTTGCGCCGTGAGCATCAGTTAGAGTTGAAATATATCGAGAAGAATGGAGAATGGAAGAAATGACCTGGATTTTGATGGCGATTATGGCTGGTATACTGGCTTGGATGGGCTTTAACTATTTTAGATTGCGTCGAGCAGCAAAAGTTGTTGAAAATGCTGAATTTGCGAGCCTAATCCGTCAAGGTCAGCTTGTGGATTTACGGGAACCTGTTGACTTTCATCGGAAGCATATCTTGGGGGCTCGAAACATTCCCTCAACACAGTTAAAAGGAAATTTGGGTGCACTTCGTAAAGATAAGCCAGTCTTGCTTTATGAAAATGCTCGCGGTCAACGAGTAATGAATGCAGCTCTACTCTTAAAGAAAAATGGTTTTTCTGACATCTATATCCTGTCTTATGGGCTGGATAGTTGGAAGGGAAAAGTTAAAACAAGTTAATTTAGCTTTAAACATATTATATATAAAAGGCACAGATTTTATCTGTGCCTTTTATTATGTCTCGCTCCCTTAGGTGCGAGACAAATGAACCACTCGTCTATCGGTGATTATGATTCAATTGGTTAGTCAAGAAGCGAGATTAAGTATTAAAGGTGGGAATGAGAAAAATATAATCTATCGACTTAGTTCTAGATAGTTCTTGATAAGCTTCAGCTCATCTTGATTTAAGGAACGATAGGCACCCTCAGCCAAATTGGGATCGAGTTGAAAATCTCCAAAATGAGTTCTTTTGAGATAGGTAACTTTCACTCCTATTGCTAGGAACATTTTCTTCACTTGGTGAAATTTTCCCTCTGAGATAGTTACAGAAGCTGTGCTCAAAACAGGGGTAGCAGAATGGATTATGAGTTGAGCCGGCTTACAAACCTTGCCGTCTAAGAAGCGAACGCCTTCTTGGAAGGTTTCAATAGCCTGATTATTTAGAAGTCCGTTGACTTGGACGTAATAAGTTTTATCTACATGATATTGAGGATGAAGTAGTTGAAAGCCAAGGGGGCCATTATCAGTAATTAAGAGGAGTCCAGTCGTATCTCGGTCTAAGCGACCAATAGAGTATAGTTCCTCACTAAAGTCTTCCTTTTTAATCAGATCAATTACTGTTGCTTTGCTGGCATCGGAGTTGGCTGTTATATATCCTCGCGGTTTATTCATCATAAAATAACGATGAGAAGGAGCAGAAATCTTTTGTTTATCGAGGAGGATTTCTTGTAGACCAGTATCTACATTTTGGCTAAGACTTCTAGCGGGGTTCTGATCAACCAGAATAGCCCCTCGGAGCAAGGCCTGTTTCATGGATTTTCGGCTAATTGATGCTTGAGCTAGTAAACGGTCTAATCGCATAGTTTTTCCTTTTAATAATCTTATGCTTAATTATAAGTTTTCAATGTAAGAAATGCAAATCGATGCGAGAAGGGCTGATTTTTCAATGAAAACATTTACACTTAGCTAAACTGTGATTTTTGAATTAGACTGTGGTATAATTGTTCAGTTAGAAATAAAAATTTAAAGTAATAGAGGCAATCATGACAAAATTAAGAGAAGATATTCGGAATATCGCTATTATCGCCCACGTTGACCACGGGAAAACAACCCTCGTTGACGAATTGTTGAAACAATCTGAAACTCTTGATGCACGTACAGAGTTGGCAGAGCGTGCGATGGACTCAAACGATATCGAAAAAGAGCGCGGAATTACTATTCTTGCTAAAAATACAGCCGTTGCTTATAATGGAACTCGTATCAATATCATGGACACACCTGGACACGCGGACTTCGGTGGAGAAGTAGAGCGTATCATGAAAATGGTTGACGGTGTTGTATTGGTCGTAGATGCCTATGAAGGAACCATGCCACAAACTCGTTTCGTATTGAAAAAAGCCTTGGAACAAGATCTTGTTCCAATCGTGGTTGTAAATAAAATCGACAAACCATCAGCTCGTCCAGCAGAAGTAGTGGATGAAGTATTGGAACTCTTCATCGAGCTTGGTGCAGATGATGACCAGCTTGATTTCCCAGTGGTGTATGCTTCAGCGATAAACGGAACATCTTCATTGTCAGATGATCCAGCTGATCAAGAAAAAACAATGGCACCAATCTTTGATACCATCATCGACCATATCCCTGCTCCAGTAGACAACTCAGATGAGCCTTTGCAGTTCCAAGTATCACTTTTGGACTATAATGACTTCGTTGGACGTATCGGTATTGGACGTGTCTTCCGTGGTAGTGTGAAAGTTGGGGACCAAGTTACTCTTTCTAAGCTAGATGGCACAACGAAAAACTTCCGTGTCACAAAACTCTTTGGTTTCTTTGGTTTGGAACGTCGTGAAATCCAAGAAGCAAAAGCAGGTGACTTGATTGCCGTTTCAGGTATGGAAGATATCTTTGTTGGTGAAACTATCACACCGACAGATGCCATTGAACCTCTACCAATCCTACACATTGATGAACCCACCCTTCAAATGACCTTCTTGGTAAATAATTCACCATTTGCAGGTCGCGAAGGTAAATGGGTGACTTCTCGTAAGGTGGAAGAACGCTTGCAAGCAGAATTGCAAACAGACGTTTCCCTAAGGGTTGACCCAACAGACTCACCAGATAAATGGACTGTTTCAGGACGTGGAGAGTTGCACTTGTCAATCCTTATCGAAACCATGCGTCGTGAGGGGTATGAACTTCAAGTATCTCGTCCAGAAGTTATCGTAAAAGAGATTGATGGCGTTAAGTGCGAACCATTTGAACGTGTCCAAATCGACACACCAGAAGAATACCAAGGTTCTGTCATCCAAAGCCTTTCTGAACGTAAGGGTGAAATGCTAGATATGGTGGCTACAGGAAATGGACAGACTCGTTTGGTCTTCTTGGTTCCTGCCCGTGGTTTGATTGGTTACTCTACTGAGTTCTTATCTATGACTCGCGGTTACGGTATCATGAACCATACCTTTGATCAATACCTGCCAGTGATTCCTGGTGAAATTGGTGGTCGCCATCGTGGTGCCCTTGTATCAATTGATGCTGGTAAGGCTACAACATACTCTATCATGTCTATTGAAGAACGCGGAACGATCTTTGTCAACCCAGGTACTGAGGTTTATGAAGGAATGATCATTGGTGAAAACTCTCGTGAAAACGACTTGACAGTTAACATCACTAAGGCGAAACAAATGACCAACGTCCGTTCAGCTACTAAGGACCAAACAGCGGTTATCAAGACACCTCGTATCTTGACCCTTGAAGAGTCTCTTGAATTCTTGAATGACGATGAGTACATGGAAGTAACGCCTGAGTCAATCCGTTTGCGTAAGCAAATCCTTAACAAGGCAGAGCGCGAGAAAGCCAACAAAAAGAAAAAATCAGCTACAGCTGAATAAGTAAAAGGGAAAGGAGTAGCAAGATGGTTTATTTAATAATTGGAATTTTGATTCTCTTGTATTACCTTTTTGCTGCTCCTCAGAGCATTAAAGGCACCTTTAATGTCTTATCAGTTGTATTAGTCTTGGTTTTGTTTATCATTCTCTTGGTATTAGCAGCGTTTAGGATTTTTCAAATGCCAGGAGAGTTATTTGTCGGGGTTGCTATGCTTATTTTGGCTTATTTTGCCTTACGCGACATTGCTCGATTAGATAAGAAACCTGGTTTATTTGATTTTTTAGGCGATAAAAGAAGAGATTAAAAATTGGCTTGAGAACTAAAATTCGCTTTAGTTCTAGGCCTTTTTTTTATAGATTGCAAAATGAAAAGACTTGAAGGAAAGGACTCTTATAACTTTTAGGGTTCTATTACAAATCATTGCAAATCAGAAAAAATATCACATTTTTTTCACAAGTTAACAACAGAGGTAAATAAAGCGCATCTATGACTTTTTTATTTCTTTAAAAAAGGGTAAAATAGAATGAAGTACAATTAAAGAGGTTTTTTATGAAAAATATAGCCAGTTTTGCTAACAAAAAAGTCTTGGTTTTAGGTTTGGCCAAGTCAGGTGAATCTGCTGCTCGCCTTTTAGATAAATTAGGGGCAATTGTGACAGTTAACGATGGTAAACCTTTCGAGGAAAATCCCGCCGCACAATCCTTGTTAGAAGAAGGGATTAAAGTAGTGACTGGAGGACATCCTCTGGAGTTGCTGGATGAAAACTTTGAATTGATGGTTAAAAATCCAGGTATTCCTTATGATAATGCTATGGTTGTTCGGGCTCTGGAAAAGAAGATTCCTGTTATCACTGAAGTTGAGCTGGCTTATCTGATTTCTGAAGCGCCGATTATTGGTATTACAGGATCAAACGGCAAAACGACGACCACAACTATGATTGCTCAAGTCCTGACAGCTGGTGGTCAAAATGGTCTTTTGTCTGGTAATATCGGCTTTCCGGCTAGTCAAGTAGCCCAATCAGCTAGTAGCAAAGATACGCTAGTTATGGAACTGTCTTCCTTCCAGTTGATGGGGATTGAGGCTTTTCATCCACAGATAGCTGTGATCACTAATCTCATGCCGACTCATTTAGATTATCATGGCTCTTTTGAGGAATATGCAGCTGCCAAGTGGAATATCCAGAAAAACATGGCAGCCGATGATTATTTGGTTTTGAATTTCAATCAAGACTGGGCCAAGGAAATGGGTATCCAGACTCAGGCTACTGTTGTACCTTTTTCAACGACTGAAAAGGTGGATGGTGCCTATTTAGAGGGTGATGTCTTGACCTTCCATGGAGAAGCGATTATAAAGGTAGATGAAATCGGTGTCCCTGGTAGCCACAATGTTGAAAATGCTCTGGCTACGATTGCAGTAGCTAAACTTCGAGGGATTGACAATCAGACGATCAAAGAAGTCTTGTCAGCTTTTGGTGGTGTGAAGCACCGTCTCCAGTATGTGGGGCAGGTAAATGAGGTTGCCTTTTACAACGACAGTAAGTCTACCAATATCTTGGCAACCCAGAAAGCCTTGTCTGGTTTTGACAATAGCAAGGTAATTCTGATAGCAGGAGGTTTGGATCGGGGCAATGAATTTGACGAGTTGGTACCTGACCTCAAAGGTCTCAAGAAGATGGTGATTTTAGGACAATCAGCTCCGCGTGTAAAGAGGGCAGCTGATCAGGCCGAGGTTTCTTATCTGGATGCGACTGATGTCCGGGATGCAGCTCATAAGGCTTTTGCTCTAGCAGAGCCAGGAGATATTGTCTTGCTCAGTCCTGCCAACGCCAGCTGGGATATGTATAGTAATTTTGAAGTTCGAGGCGATGAATTTCTCGCTGCATTTGAAGAATTAAAAGGTTAAAATGAAAAAGATTATATTTACAGGCGGAGGAACGGTCGGGCATGTAACCCTCAACCTTCTCCTGATTCCGAAATTTATCAAAGAAGGCTGGCAGGTCCATTATATTGGCGATAAGAATGGGATTGAGTATCAGGAAATCCAAAAGTCTGGATTGGACGTGACCTTCCATTCGGTAGCTACGGGTAAGCTTCGTCGCTACTTTTCTTGGCAGAATCTGCTGGATGGCTTTAAGGTCATCTGGGGCATTTTCCAGTCGCTGGGCATTATGCTCAAGGTTCGGCCTCAGGCTCTCTTTTCTAAGGGAGGCTTTGTATCCGTTCCGCCTGTGATTGCAGCTCGGCTGTCTGGGGTGCCCGTCTATGTTCATGAGTCGGATCTATCCATTGGCTTGGCTAATAAAATCGCCTATAAGTGTGCGACCAAGATGTATGCGACCTTTGAGCAACCTTCCAGTCTGACTAAGATTGAACATGTCGGAGCTGTGACTAAGGTTGGTGGCACAAAGTCAGACCTACCGCAGGAACTAGAAGAAATCCGTCAATATTTTGATAAAGAACTGCCCACCCTGCTTTTTGTCGGTGGTTCTGCTGGCGCCAAGGTCTTTAATGATTTTGTCAGCCAGAATCAAGCTACGCTGACTGAGCGCTACAACGTTATCAATCTGACTGGTGATGCAAGTTTGGATGTTCTGTCGAATCGCCTCTTTCGCAGAGCCTATGTGACGGACCTCTACCAGCCTTTGATGGACCTGGCAGATGTAGTAGTGACACGTGGCGGATCTAATACTATCTTTGAGCTCTTGGCTATGGCTAAGTTGCATATCATCGTTCCTTTAGGACGCGAAGCCAGCCGCGGCGATCAGATTGAAAATGCGGATTATTTTGTGAAAAAAGGCTATGCTGTGAAGCTGGAAGAAAAGCAGCTAACTTTAGAAGGGCTGGAAGCTTCTGTGGAGCAGGTTCTAAGGGATAAAGAATCATATTATCAAGCGATGAAAAATTCTCATGAAATCAAGTCAGTAGAAGATTTTTATGCTGTATTGAAGAATGATATTAACAAAGGGAAAAAATGACGACAAAAGATAAAGGTGACCAAAAAGAACTCCAAAAATATTTATCTGCATGGCAAAAGCGTCATCAGGAGTACTTAGAAAAAAAATCTCAAGAAAAAGCCTCTGAAACTGATGAAGAAGAGCGTAACGATGAGACTTTTGAAACTTCAGAGTCTACTGAAACAAACGAAACAGATAGTAGTGAAGAAGAAAAAGAAGTTCAAGATCAAGATTCAGATGACGATGAGGTGACTGAGTCTGAAGAGTCAGAAGAGGTAGAAGAACCCTCAGAAGACGATGAAGAGTCTGATAAAGAAAACACCGAAGAATCAAGTGATGATTCAGAAGATCGAACTGAAAATTTTATTGGTCAAGCTGATGTAGGAATAGAAAAAGAATCTAAGCCAGATAAACCTAGAATCGAAAGAATTCATCTATACAGGGCTCTACCAGTTCTGGTCATCAGCTCTCTCTTGATTCTTCTGTCACTCTACTTTATTACTCCTTTAGGTAGTCTTAAAAATATAGTTGTTACAGGGAATGAACGAGTAACTCAAGATGAAATTATCAAAGCTACTCAAATTGATAGCAGAGACTACACTTTAACAACTTTTTTAAATCGTAATCAGTATGCTAACAACTTGAAAAAAGCGAATTCTTGGATTGAAAAGGCTGAAATTTCATATCAGTTCCCAATTACATTCAAAATCCAAGTTACAGAATATAAGATTCTAGCCTATGAAGCTTCTACTGGAAATATCTATCCAGTCATTAGCAATGGAACCGTGATTAATCAGCCAGTAAAGAAAGAAGCTTTACCTGAAAATTACATGCGCCTTAATCTATCAGATAAAGCTAAGGTTAAGAAACTTGTGCAAGAATTATCAGATGTACCGGATAGTATCAAGAATGAAATTCAAACTGTTGACTTGACTCCAAGTAAGGCTACAAAAGATTTATTAACTTTAACAATGAGAGATGAGCATAAGATTATTGTCCCTCTTTCAGATATTCATAAGAAATTGCCATACTACAGTCGTGTGCATCCATTGTTGACAGAACCTAGTATTGTGGATATGGAAGCGGGAATCTTTAGCTATTCTGCCAGTCTAGTACAAAAAGAAGAACAAGATCAAGAACAAGAAAAAGAAGAAAGTTCTGAAGAAACTGTGCCAAGTGAAACAGAGGCGGCTCCGTCAGATGTTACTGACGAAACAAATAACTAAAGAAAACGAAGAAAAACTCTCCACTTTTGCTATTTTTGTGTTATAATAGGCAATGGATAACTGTATTTTTTAGAGTTGTCGATAAAGTAGGAAACTCGAATGATAGAGAGGAATGATGTAATGGCTAGAGACGGCTTCTTTACAGGATTAGATATAGGAACTAGCTCCATTAAAGTATTAGTGGCTGAGCACATCAATGATGAAATAAATGTAATTGGTGTTAGCAATGCCAAAAGTGCTGGTGTAAAAGACGGAATTATTGTAGATATTGAGGCGGCAGCAGCTGCTATTAAAACAGCAATTGCTCAAGCAGAAGAAAAAGCGGGGATTTCAATCAAAGTGGTTAATGTGGGCTTGCCTGCAAACTTACTACAAATTGAGCCTTCACAAGGAATGATTCCTGTTACAAATGATGCCAAAGAAATCACAGATATTGACGTAGAAAACGTTGTTCGGTCAGCTTTGACGAAGAGTATGACCCCTGATCGGGAAGTAATCACATTTATTCCAGAGGAATTCATCGTCGATGGTTTCCAAGGAATTCGTGATCCTCGTGGTATGATGGGGATTCGTTTAGAAATGCGTGGTTTACTCTATACTGGTCCGCGTACTATTCTTCACAATTTACGTAAAACTGTGGAACGTGCAGGGGTTCAAATTGAAAACATTATCATTTCACCACTTGCAATGACAAAATCAGTTTTAAACGAAGGTGAACGTGAATTTGGTGCTACAGTCATCGATATGGGTGGTGGCCAAACAACAGTAGCCTCAGTAAGAAATCAAGAACTTCAATACACCAATATCTACCAAGAAGGTGGCGATTATGTCACAAAAGATATTTCTAAAGTTCTTAAGACTTCTCAAAAACTAGCTGAAAGTTTGAAGTTCAACTACGGTGAAGCTTATGTACCAGCAGCTAGTCAAGAGACATTCCAAGTTGAAGTTATTGGTGAAGTTAATCCAGTTGAAGTGACAGAAAGTTACTTGGCTGAGATTATTTCAGCTCGTTTGAAGCATGTCTTTGAGCAAATTAAGCAGGATCTAGAAAGAAGACACTTGTTGGATTTGCCAGGTGGGATCGTGATCATCGGTGGTGGTGCTATCTTACCAGGCGTTGTGGAATTGGCCCAAGAAATTTTTGGAGTTCCAGTTAAACTGTATGTTCCAAATCAAATTGGTATTCGAAATCCAGCCTTTGCTCATGTGATTAGCTTGTCTGAATATGCTGGCAACTTGACGGACGTTGATGCTTTGGCTCAGGCAGCCGTTCAAGGTAATGAGATGTTGCGTCAGCAACCTAGCAACTTTGCTCGTCCGCTTCAAACTCAGTCAATCAGTCCTTCTCGTATTACAACAAATAGAGATCCACTACCTCAGGTAGAAGCTGAAACTAGAGTTGAACCTGCGATTGAAGTGGCGCAAAGCCAAGAACAAGAAACAAAGACAGAAAAATTAACAGATCGTGCCCGTAACTGGTTAGGCAATCTGTTTGATTAAAGGAAAGGGTTTTAATATGACATTTTCATTTGACACAGCTGCGGCTCAAGGCGCAATCATAAAAGTAATTGGTGTCGGCGGTGGCGGTGGTAACGCTATTAACCGCATGATTGACGAAGGTGTTGCTGGCGTTGAATTTATCGCTGCTAATACGGATGTTCAAGCGCTGAGTAGTACAAAAGCAGAAACAGTTATTCAGCTTGGTCCAAAATTAACACGTGGACTTGGTGCTGGAGGACAGCCTGAAGTAGGTCGTAAAGCCGCTGAAGAAAGTGAAGAAGTATTGACAGAAGCTCTTTCAGGAGCAGATATGGTTTTCATTACGGCTGGTATGGGAGGAGGTTCCGGTACTGGAGCCGCTCCAGTTATTGCTCGTATTGCAAAAGGTTTGGGAGCTTTGACTGTTGCAGTTGTAACTCGCCCATTTGGTTTTGAAGGAAGCAAACGCGGTAATTTTGCAATTGAAGGAATCAATGAGCTTCGTGAGCATGTCGATACTCTGTTGATTATTTCAAATAATAACTTACTTGAGATTGTTGATAAGAAAACACCTCTTCTTGAAGCTTTGAGTGAAGCTGACAATGTTCTTCGCCAAGGTGTCCAAGGGATCACTGACTTAATTACTAGCCCTGGTTTGATTAATCTTGACTTCGCAGATGTTAAGACTGTCATGGCTGATAAGGGTAATGCCTTGATGGGTATCGGTATTGGTAGTGGTGAGGAGCGTGTGATTGAAGCAGCTCGTAAAGCAATTTACTCACCACTTCTTGAAACAACTATTGATGGTGCTGAAGATGTGATTGTCAACGTAACTGGTGGTTTAGATATGACATTGATTGAGGCTGAAGAAGCTTCTGAGATTGTAAATCAAGCTGCTGGACATGGAGTAAATATCTGGTTGGGTACTTCAATTGATGAAAGTATGCGTGATGAAATTCGCGTGACTGTTGTTGCCACAGGTGTTCGTCAGGACCGTGTTGAAAAAGTTAGCGGTATTCGTTCGCCAAAACGTTCACACAACGAGCCTGTTCGCGAAACTCGTAGTCATCATTCTTATGATAGAAATTTCGATTTGACTGAAACAGTTGAAATTCCAAAAACTACTCGTCAGCAGCCAGAGAAAAAACAAGCCTCAGCTTTCGGTGAGTGGGATTTGCGACGTGACAATATTGTCCGTGAAACTCAAGGTGGTTCTAAGCCAGCTGTAGAAAGATATACAGATAGTTCATCTGATGATGATGAATTAGAAACACCTCCGTTTTTTAGAAATCGCTAAAAATGGATTTACAAAAAAATAAGGATCAAGTTTTTGCAGCAGTAGCTGAAGCTACTCAAAAGGCAAATCGTCCTGAAAATTCAGTAAGTATTGTAGCTGTCACCAAGTATGTTGACAGCTCTACTGCTAAAGAGCTGGTAAAAACAGGAGTAAAACATATCGGTGAAAACCGAGTAGATAAATTCCTAGAAAAATACCAGTATTTAAAGGATGAAGAGTTGACTTGGCATTTAATAGGGACGCTTCAGCGTAGAAAAGTTAAGGAAGTTATTAATTATGTTGATTATTTCCATGCTTTGGATTCCCTAAAACTAGCTGAGGAAATTGAAAAGAGAGCAGAACATACTATCAAATGCTTTTTGCAGGTCAATGTATCAGGCGAAGAAAGCAAACATGGATTTGCGGTGAATGAGATAGAAGCTGTTTTACCTGCTTTAGAAAAACTTGAACATCTTGAAATAGTGGGGATTATGACTATGGCTCCCATAGACGCTGGAGAAGAAGATTTAGAAAAGATATTCCAAGCGACCCACGAACTTCAGAAAAAATTACAAGATAAACAAATAACTAATATGCCCTTTTCTGAGATCAGCATGGGAATGAGTCGAGATTTTGCAACTGCAATTGCTAACGGGTCAACATTTGTGAGAATAGGGACATCATTTTTTAAATAGGGAAGAACCATGTCATTAAAAGATAGATTCGATAAATTTATAGAATATTTTACAGAAGACGGAGATGACGTACAGGTTGCAGAATCAAGAGTCCAGCAACAAGCAGTAAAGCCATCTAATTCACGTCCTGCTCAGCAGGAACCGGTTAGAGATATTAAACAGCCTCGTTTAGTGTCTAGCTCGTCTCAACATGTGACTAATACGCCGTCATCTAATGAGAATATTACACGTTTGCATGCTCGTCAACAAGAGCTAGCTCAAAATCATTCAGTTGCGACTTCAGAAAAAGTAACGATTGATGTTCGTTATCCTAAAAAATATGAAGATGCACCTGCAATTGTAGATTTGCTTCTCGCAAATGAAAGTGTTTTGATTGATTTCCAATATATGACAGAAGTGCAAGCGCGTCGCTGTATTGATTACTTGGATGGCGCTAAGCAAGTCCTGATGGGGAATCTCAGAAGAGTTTCTGGCACTATGTACCTCTTGACTCCAGTAAATGTCGTCGTGAATATCGAGGATATTAAATTGCCTGATGGTGTACATAGTGAATTCGATTTTGACATGAAGCGCAGATAAGATGTTATTTATTATAAACTTTATCTTATTATCAGCGAGAATTCTTTCGCTGATTCTTGTTGCATATGCTCTTATGTCATGGTTTCCTGGTGCTTATCAGACGTCTCTAGGACAGTTCGTTCTAAGAATTTCAGAATCTATCTTGAAACCTTTCCGTCGTCTGCCACTTCAGTTTGCTGGTTTGGATTGGACAGTTTATGTTGCTGTACTTTGTATCCATTTCGGTAGCCAATGGCTTGTTCAGATTTTGCTCTCGGTACTTGCATGACAAGGGAACATAAAGAAATCTTTCAACACTATTCTACGGAAGATCATGCTTTCCTAGATAAAAGTTTGGAATTGATTCAGCGGGTTGAGGATACATACAGTTTAGAGGTTACTCATTTTATTAATCCTCATCAGGCTAAAATTCTTGAAAGTCTTGCGAACAAATATCAATTACAAACTTTTGTCAGTAATGATTATTTTCCTAGTGAATGGGTCAGGGTAATAATTGCACCTTCCTATTACCAATTAGATAAAGAAGATTTTGATTTGACCTTGCTTGAAATAGTCTATCCTAGTAAATTTCAGCAACTAACTCATTCTCAAATCTTTGGGACTTTGATGAACCGATTAGGATTGGATCGTCGAACTTTTGGTGATATTCTGGTGGAAAAGGATAGGGCTCAGGTTCTAGTAGATAAAAGGTTTACTCAATTTTTTATAGATCATATCTCTAAAATTGCTAAAACTCCTGTTAAACTAAAAGAAGTTGGCTTTGAGAGGCTTTTACGAGTGCAAGAGGCTCAGGTTTCTAAAGAGATTCTTGCTTCGAGTATGAGATTGGATAAATTGATTGCTAGTAGCTTTAAACTATCTCGGAGTGATGCCTCCCAGTTGATTTTTGGGAAACACGTGAAAGTAAACTATTCTATTATTGATAATCCCAGTTATTTAGTTGGATTAAACGATTTGATTAGTGTCCGTAGATTTGGAAGATTTAAAATAGTAAAAGAAAATGGCTTCTCTAAGAATGGGAAGCATAAATTAACGATTCAAATACAATCTAGTAAATGAGGAAAAAATATGGCTCTTACATCATTAGAAATTAAAGATAAATCCTTTAGTACGAAATTTAGAGGTTACAATGTTGAGGAAGTAGACGAATTTCTTGATATTGTAGTTCGCGATTACGAGGACTTGGTTCGTGAAAATCATAATAAAGATGCACGCATTAAGAACTTAGAAGAGCGCTTAACTTATTTTGATGAGATGAAAGATTCTCTTAGTCAGTCTGTTTTAATAGCACAAGACACTGCTGAAAAGCTTAAACAGGCTTCTCAAGAAAGATCTGATAACATCATGCGCCAGGCTGATCAAGAAGCGCAACATCTTTTAGACCATGCTAAGTTCAAGGCAAACGAAATTTTACGCCAAGCAACGGATAACGCTAAAAAAGTTGCGATAGAAACAGAAGAGCTGAAAAATAAGGCTCGTGTCTTCCATCAACGTCTTAAGTCAACAATTGAAAGTCAATTGAGCATTGTTGATTCATCTGAATGGGAAGAAATTCTTCGTCCGACAGCAACTTATCTCCAAACAAGTGATGATGCATTCAAAGAAGTTATTCAAGAGGCGCTTGGTCAAACAATGACGCCTTATGTAGATGACGAATCTGAAGTAACTCGTCAATTTTCACCAGAAGAGATGGCTGACTTACAGCAACGAATTGCTGAGTCAGATGGTGACTTGTCTGAGACAAGAGTTATGGAGGCTGTTCCAGAAGCAACAGAAGGAAAAACTTCTGAACCTGTTGATATCCTATAAGAAAAACTGTAAAAACACAAATTAACTAATATATTCCTAGCGAGCAAGTGATGGTGTAAGACTTGCAATCTCTATTAGTTGATTTATCATTTTACAATATCGTATTTGAAATTAGTAAAATGCGACGTTTCTTCCACGTTACGGAAAAAGAGGGATAGAAATAGTTAGTGGCTATTTTCTATCTAAACAAAGGTGGTACCACGATTTTCGTCCTTTTTGCGAGTCGTGGTTTTTATTTTGTCATTTTAAATTAAAGGAGTAACAATGAAACTTAAAGAAACCCTTAATCTTGGGAAAACAGACTTTCCAATGCGTGCTGGTCTTCCAACTAAAGAGCCAGTTTGGCAAAAAGAATGGGAAGAATCAAAACTTTACCAACGCCGTCAAGAATTGAACCAAGGAAAACCGCATTTTACCTTGCATGATGGCCCTCCGTATGCAAACGGAAATATCCACGTTGGACACGCTATGAACAAGATTTCTAAAGATATTATTGTTCGTTCTAAGTCTATGTCAGGATTTTACGCTCCTTATATCCCCGGTTGGGATACCCATGGTCTGCCAATTGAGCAGGTATTGGCAAAACAAGGTGTCAAACGCAAAGAAATGGACTTGGTTGAGTACTTGAAACTTTGCCGTGAGTACGCTCTTTCCCAAGTAGATAAACAACGAGAAGACTTTAAACGTTTGGGTGTTTCTGGTGACTGGGAAAATCCTTATGTGACCTTGACACCAGACTATGAAGCAGCTCAAATCCGTGTCTTCGGTGAAATGGCTAAAAAAGGTTATATCTACCGCGGTGCCAAGCCAGTTTACTGGTCATGGTCTTCTGAGTCAGCCCTTGCAGAAGCGGAAATTGAATATCATGATTTACTTTCAACTTCCCTTTACTATGCTAACCGCGTCAAAGACGGAAAAGGTGTGCTTGATACAGATACTTATATCGTTGTCTGGACAACAACTCCATTTACCATCACTGCTTCTCGCGGTTTGACAGTTGGAGCAGATATTGATTATGTAGTCGTACAACCAGCTGGTGAATTTCGTAAGTTTGTGGTTGCTTCAGAATTGTTGAACAGTTTGTCTGAGAAATTTGGCTGGGCTGATGTGCAAGTCTTGGCGACCTACCGTGGTCAAGAATTGAACCACATTGTGACAGTCCACCCATGGGATACGGCTGTAGATGAGTTGGTAATCCTTGGTGACCACGTTACGACTGACTCTGGTACAGGTATCGTCCATACAGCCCCTGGTTTTGGTGAGGACGACTACAATGTCGGTGTTGCCAATGGTCTTGAAGTTGCTGTAACAGTTAACGAACGCGGTATCATGATGGAAAATGCTGGTCCTGACTTTGCAGGTCAGTTCTATGACAAGGTTGTTCCAACTGTTATTGAAAAACTGGGCGATTTGCTCCTTGCTCAAGAAGAAATTTCTCACTCATACCCATTTGACTGGCGTACGAAAAAACCAATCATCTGGCGTGCAGTGCCACAATGGTTTGCTTCTGTATCAAAATTCCGTCAAGAAATCTTGGACGAAATTGAAAAAGTCAAGTTCCACTCAGAATGGGGTAAAGTGCGCCTTTACAACATGATCCGTGACCGTGGCGACTGGGTTATCTCTCGTCAACGTGCTTGGGGAGTTCCCCTTCCTATCTTCTATGCTGAAGACGGAACGCCAATCATGACAGCTGAAACGATTGAGCACGTGGCTCAACTCTTTGAGGAACACGGTTCTATCATCTGGTGGGAACGTGATGCTAAGGATCTCTTGCCAGAAGGATTTAGCCATCCAGGTTCACCAAATGGCGAGTTCAAAAAAGAAACAGACATCATGGACGTTTGGTTTGACTCAGGTTCATCATGGAATGGAGTAGTAGTTAACCGTCCAGAACTCAAATACCCAGCAGACCTTTACCTTGAAGGTTCTGACCAATATCGTGGTTGGTTCAACTCTTCACTTATCACATCCGTTGCCAACCATGGCATAGCGCCATACAAACAAATCTTATCACAAGGTTTTGCTCTTGATGGTAAAGGTGAAAAGATGTCTAAATCCCTTGGAAATACTATTGCTCCAAGTGATGTTGAAAAACAATTTGGTGCGGAAATCTTGCGTCTCTGGGTAACAAGTGTTGACTCAAGCAACGACGTGCGTATCTCAATGGATATCTTGAGCCAAGTCTCTGAAACTTACCGTAAGATCCGTAACACTCTTCGTTTCTTGATTGCTAATACATCTGACTTTAATCCGGCTGAGGATACAGTCGCTTACGATGACCTTCGTTCCGTTGATAAGTACATGACCATTCGCTTTAACCAGCTTGTGAGAACAATTCGTGATGCTTACGCTAATTTTGAATTCTTGACAATCTACAAGGCTTTGGTGAACTTTATCAACGTTGACTTGTCGGCCTTCTACCTTGATTTTGCTAAAGACGTTGTTTACATTGAAGGTGCCAAATCACTCGAACGTCGTCAAATGCAGACAGTCTTCTATGACATTCTTGTCAAAATCACCAAACTCTTGACACCAATCCTTCCTCACACTGCAGAAGAAATCTGGTCATATCTTGAGTTTGAAGCTGAAGACTTTGTTCAGTTGTCAGAATTACCAGAAGCGGAAACTTTTGCCAACCAAGAAGAAATCTTGGATACTTGGGCAGCCTTCATGGACTTCCGTGGACAGGCTCAAAAAGCCTTGGAAGAAGCTCGTAATGCAAAAGTTATCGGGAAATCGCTTGAAGCTCACTTGACGGTCTATCCAAATGAAGTGGTGAAAACTCTTCTTGGAGCAGTGGATAGCAATGTAGCTCAACTTTTAATCGTGTCTGAATTGACCATCGCAGAAGGAGGAGCTCCAGAAGGCGCAGTTAGCTTTGAGGATGTTGCCTTTACAGTTGAACGCGCTGCAGGTGAAGTCTGTGACCGTTGCCGTCGTATTGATCCAACAACAGCAGAACGTAACTACCATGCTGTCATCTGTGACCATTGTGCAAGCATTGTAGAAGAAAACTTTGCGGACGCACTAGCAGAAGGATTTGAAACAAAATAAGTAATTGCTTTAAAAAATAAAAACGGCTCTGTCCTTAAGTGGCAAGCCGTTTTTATATAAACTAATCCTATTTAATATTGTTGGATAATGGAATAAAATCTATAGTTGCATTTGCAACCATAGTGTGCTATGCTAGATTATAATCTAGGAGTGCTTATTTTAGATAAAATATTTTGGAGCTGAAAGAGTTCAGAAGAGGTCAGTTGTTGCAGCGCCAGACTGGCGTAGGTATTTTCAAAGCCAATCAATTGGTCATAGAGTTTGAGAGCCTGACTGCTAGGATAGAGCTCTTTGAACTTCTTATTTTGAGCTTTGGTCTTTTTGATAATCAAGCTTCTATCTTCCAGCTTTAGGAGAGAGCGGCTGAGGGTAGTTTTGTCAATCTGCACCATCTCTGCCAGTTAGGATTGGTTGAGCCCTTCATTTTCGACGATGCGAATGAGCAGTAGAAACAAATTATTGTCTAGGCCGTAGTTACTAGCTTTCTGATTCATTTTCATCATGGCTTGTCTGGAAATAAATCCCATTTGTCGAAAAAGTTGACGGTAATCCATAGGAACTCCTTGATAGTTGCATTTGCATTTATTATACATTAAAAAGATAGAGGAAACAAGTATGTGGTTTAGGAAAAAATTAACAGAGCTGAATCCGATAGAATTTTATCAAATCTTAAAACTGCGCATCGATACCTTTGTGGTGGAGCAGGAACGCATTTATCATGAACTGGATGACAAGGACCTAGAAGCCGTGCATGTTTTCCATACTAATAAAGACGGAGAAATTGAAGCTTATGCTCGTGTCTTTGAGGAGGGTGAACATTCTAGTCTTTGGTCGAATTGTTATAGCCCAGTTTGCACGAGGGCAAGGCTTAGGAGGAAAGCTTATCAGAGAAATCTTGCAATTATGTGCTGAAAGATGGCCAAGAAAGAAAATAAAAATTGAAGCCCAAGAACAAGTTGTTGAACTCTATAAGAAATACGGCTTTGAGGCAGTTGGTCAGCCCTTTCTATTTGAGTCAACACCTCACCTTACCATGGTTTATAATGGAGATTAGAATTCTATCAGAAATGAAAAAAATAAGCTTAAGAGCTTATTTTATAGGAATTGAGATTTCAATGAGTTTGTCTGCGTAGATTGTTTGAATACCGGCAGTATCAATCGCTTTTGTATCTATTTTTCTTTTGAGGAAGAAGTCACGAATTTTTTCAATTTCTTGTTCACGCACTGCACGGTGTGTATTTGCAATCAGTATTTCATAATGCTTGGGTGCTTGGGTAAAGACAACATCGGTATTTCCAGCTGAATAAGTCTCAACTAAAGTGGCATCAGTACTTTCAAGCTGACTTTGAATGAGAACCGCATGGCTATTAGTTGTATTGATAAGCTTCATAAGATCTCCTCCTGTATGATGATCTACTATTAATTATAACACTTATGAGTTGAATTGTGAAATATCCTACGAAGTTAGACATGAAAAAATTGTCATAATTATTTTGCTTGATGCTTCATTTTCCACATCTCTACACCCCATTTATGGCTACCTCTTTTTAGTTTTTCAATTGCTTCATCGATTGGAAACCAAGCAAGTTGATTGAAGTCTTCTAGTGGTTTTTGAGACTGATCAAATGAAATGATTTCGTAAATGTAAGCTGGATTGTAGAAGTATCGGTCTCGATGTCTTGAGTAAAAATATTCATCCGCTTGGCCATAATATTTACCAATTTGAGCGGTAAATCCTAATTCTTCTATTAATTCACGCTCTAAGGCAGATAGGTGATCTTCACCTGCTTCAATCTCTCCTCCTGGAAGAAACCAAGCCCCATTAGGAGCCTGAACGAGGATGATCTTATCATTTTCTGGGTTAGGAATGACCGCGTAAACACCATATCGATTACTATATTCAACGCCTTCTTTTTTTTGTCCAAATGTCGCTATTGTCATGTTGAATCCTTTCCTTCTTTTACTAATATCATAAGGCAGAAAGCGCTGTCTGTCAAGGTTTACTGTATAGAAAAGTTAAAAATAAAGTGGGCGAATTATCTTTTTTATCTATTACTTTAAGATGTGATACAATAGGTTTAAGGTAAGGAAGTGAAATCATGACAACGCATCGTTTATTTAGAATTTTATATTGTTTGTTAGAAAAAGAAAGGGTCACTGCTCCAGAACTTGCTCAGAAAATGGAAGTATCAGTACGGACAATTTATCGAGATATAGACCGTCTAAGTGGAGCAGGTGTCCCAATATATTGCAATCCGGGAAAAGGTGGCGGAATTTTTCTAATGAACTCTTTCGTTTTGGATAAAAGCCTGTTATCAGAAGCAGAAAGAGAAGATGTACTCTTATCACTTCAGGGATTGGAGGCTTTAAAAGGTGAAAGCCAAGCTCTAGAGAAGTTACAAAGTCTCTTTCAAGCAAGCTCAGAAAACTGGATTCGTGTTGATTTTACTGATTGGCGAAATCGGAAATATCAAGCAGATCTTTTTGACATAGTCAAACAAGCGATTTTCCAAAAATGCTTGATCAGTTTCCTCTATAGGGGGCAGGAGAAAGAAGAAACTCGAATAGTTGAGCCTCTGCAGTTGGTGTTTAAAAGTCAGGCTTGGTATCTATATGGATTTTGTAGGAGCAAGCAAGATTTTCGTTTTTTCAAACTAAGCAGAGTCAGTCAATGCCAGATACTGTCGGAAAAATTTGAAAGAAAAGTAGTACAGAGATCCATCATTAAAGAGAAGGTGAGGGAAGAACTTGTTCGTCTCAAATTAAAATTTGATAAAAGTCAGGCTTTTCGTGTTTATGAAGAATTTTCTGGTCAAATTAGACAGGATCCTGATGGCAATTTACTAGTAGAAACGGAGTTTCCAAAACACAGTAGTTTGTATTCTTATCTTTTATCTTTTTTGGATGGGGTTGAGGTGTTAGAGCCACTTGAAGTTCGGCAAGAGTTTGCTCGAATTGTTAAAACTATTTCGCAAAAATACAAAACCTGACAGATCCTGTCAGGTTTTTCTTGTTATACTATGGGTAGAAAGATGAAAGGAGTAAACATATGAAATACGAATGGAGAAAAGTGGAGAAAAGCTTATACGGGGTGAAGGCGAGCCCGAAAGTAGTTGATGTTCCTCAACAGTCCTTTATCATGCTTGATGGGACGGGAAATCCCAATCTTCCTGGTTTTACTGAAGAAGTTTCAGCTCTCTATGCTTTGGCTTATGCCATAAAAATGGATTATAAAAAATCTCATACCAATCAAGAGGTCCAAGACTTTACGGTTTATCCTCTAGAGGGGATTTGGCAGCAAAAAGAGCAAGGAGAACTGGTCAAAGAAGAGTTGATTTATACCATTATGATTGCTCAGCCGAGTTTTATCAGTAAAGAAATGGTAGAAGAGGCGCTTGAAAAAGTTAAGGTGAAAAAACCAAATTCTCATTATGAAAAGATTCGTTTTGAGACTGTCAAAGAAGGCAAGTGCTTGACCATGCTTCACCTTGGTTCTTTTGATAGTGAACCCCTTTCTTTTGCAAAAATGGATGCATTTTGTAAAGAAAATTCCCTGAACAGAAGATTTCCTTTTCATAGAGAAATATACTTAAACAATCTTAATAGAACTTCTCCAGACAAGTTGAAAACGATTCTTCGCTATCAGGTAGAATAAAAGAAATCTCCAGCCTAAAATGTTAGACTGGAGATTTTAATTATCAATCATTAATCTGAGCTAGTGCTGATGTCACTTGTTTGATCAAGCTCAGTTTTCTGTTTACCCTTAATTATAATCTTGCCATTGCTAGTCATAATTGCTTTTAAATCCTTATCTGTCGGATGTTCTAGGTAGTAGTCCGTAATAGCATCTTCAATATGGTCCTGAATGGTTCGGCGGAGTGGTCGTGCCCCCATCTTAGGATCATAGCCAAGATCAACTAGTTTTTCCTTGACTTTAGTTGTTACATCTAGATGAATATCATTGCTAGCGAGTCGATTATTAACATCTTCCAGCATTAGATCCACAATCTGTAAGAGATTATCCTTACTTAATGCCTTGAATTCAATGATGCCATCAAATCGGTTCATGAATTCAGGACTAAAGAAGTTACCTAACTCACCTAAGACAGAATTTGTCCGACCTTCTCGAGCAGCACCAAAGCCAACGCTAGCTTCTACTTTGCCAGTTCCTGCATTGGAAGTCATAATGATAATGGTATCTTTGAAGCTGACTGTTCGTCCTTGTCCATCAGTCAAACGTCCGTCATCCAGGACTTGTAAGAACATATGCATGACATCTGGATGGGCTTTTTCTACCTCGTCTAAGAGAATGAGTGAGTATGGATTACGACGAACACGTTCAGTCAACTGGCCTGCTTCTTCATAGCCAACGTAACCTGGAGGTGCTCCCACAAGTTTGGCAACGCTATGTTTTTCCATGTATTCACTCATATCAAAACGAATCATGCTATCGGCAGAGCCAAAAAGTTCGATGGCTAATTGTTTGGAAAGTTCAGTTTTTCCAACGCCAGTCGGTCCAACAAAAAGGAAACTTCCGATTGGCCGGTTTGGACTGCCTAATCCCACACGATTGCGACGGATGGCTTTTGCGATCTTATCAACAGCATCATCCTGTCCAATGACATGAGACTTCAAATCACTGGCTAAATGAATAAGTTGAGACTGTTCTTTTTCCTTCAAATCGCCAACTGGAATATTTGTTTTTTGCTCAACAATAGCCTCGATCTCCTTTTCACTGATGATAGGAGTATCTTGCTCATCTATTTTAGCATTTTGCATTTCCTTATATTTAGCTATTTGGTCACGGAAGTAGGCTGCCTTTTCATAATCTTCATCACGAGTGGCCTGGGTTTTAAGGTTTTCAGCCTCTATCAAGCGTCTGTCAATTTCCTTTGGATCAACAAAATTGAGGGTTAGGTTCATCTTAGAGCCTGATTCATCCAAAAGATCAATAGCTTTATCAGGAAGGAAACGGTCCTGAATATAACGATTAGATAGGATGGCTGCAGCTTCAATAGCCTCATCTGTGTAGCGAACATGGTGGTAATCTTCGTATTTCTTTTGAATACCCTTTAGAATTGTGATCGTTTCTTCTACGGTTGGTTCATCTACTTTGACTGGTTGCATCCGTCTTTCTAAAGCTGCATCTTTTTCAATGATACGATATTCATTGAGAGTAGTAGCTCCAACCAGTTGAAGTTCACCTCGAGCAAGAGCAGGTTTGAGAATATTTCCAGCATCCATGTTCCCATCGCCCGCAGAACCAGCTCCAACAATTTCATGGATTTCATCAATAAAGAGAATGATATCATTGCGATTGCGAATCTCATCCATGAGTTTTTGCATTCGTTCTTCAAATTGCCCGCGAATACCAGTTCCTTGAACAAGGCTGACAACATCAAGTCGAATGACCTCTTTTCCTTGAAGCTTTTGAGGGACATCATTGTCGACTATTTTCTGTGCCAAGCCCTCTACAACAGCAGTCTTCCCGACACCAGGTTCACCAATAAGGACTGGGTTATTCTTAGTTCGGCGATTGAGAATTTCTATGACACGACGAATTTCATCATCTCGTCCAATCACTGGATCAATATCACCACGTCGAGCAATTTCTGTAACGTTAATGCCAAACTCTTCCAAAAGACCTTTTGGTTTATTGGAGGCTGACTGAGGACGCTGGTTGTTAGAGCCAGGACCATAGTTGCCCCCTCCATAACTACCACCTGACTGAGTTGGAGGTGTCGGATCTTTCGGCCCTTGGAAATTTCCTAGATGATTAAAGAAATCATCAAAAGGATCCATGTTATGATTATTCATATTTGTCAGTCCACCAAATAGAGAGTTATTTGGATCGGTTTTCATAATCTGATAGCAATTTTGACAGAGGTCGACTTGTTGTTTTTTACCATTAACATTAGTATATAAATGAATGGTAGATTCATTGATTTTACAGTTTTGGCAAAGCATATTTTTACCTCTTTCTTGGAAAATTATAAAGTAAAAATTATTTGGTCAAAAATAGTCAAACTTTATATTTTCATTATAACAGTATTCTCTAGCATTGCAAGAATAAAGCGTTAAAATGACTGTCTGTTTTTTAAAATAATTGGTTTTGTCCAACAAATTTCGTTAAAAAATCACAAAAAGTTAAACTTTTATTAGGTGTTCACTTTCTATTTATGGTAAAATAGAAACGATAAAGCAAATAGGAGAACTAAAAATGGAATCACATTTAGTAAGAATTATTAATCGATTAGAAAGTATGGCAAGCGATGGTGGTAGTCTAAAACGCAACTTTGAACGTGATGGTGTTGTTGTTGCTGAAGTCGCTTACAGTTATGATGAGGAAAATGGCTCTGTATTCACGCTTCGTGATGTAGCCGCGCGTGAAACTTTTACATTTGATAGTATTGACTTAATTGCAATGGAAATCTATGAATTGTTATACTAAGAAGCACACACTGAGGTGCTTTTTCTTTTAGTCAAAAGATTAGACTATAATCTGGTATAAGGAAAATGTATAGGGGAATCAAGGCGTTTTTTGATATAATAGAAGGCACAGTTATATGAAGAGGGGGAGAGAAATGGCTGAGTTAATTGATGGGAAGGCATTGGCCGCAAAGTTACAAGGGAAGTTGGCTCAAAAGACTGCTAAGTTGAAAGAGAAAACGGGACAGACACCTGGTTTGGTAGTGGTTCTAGTGGGGAATAATCCTGCGAGTCAAATTTATGTACGTAATAAAGAACGCTCAGCCTTGGCTGCTGGCTTTCGGAGTAAGGTAGAACGTCTGCCAGAAGAGACCAGCCAAGAAGAGCTCTTGAGCTTGATTGAAACTTATAATCAAAATCCTGACTGGCATGGGATTTTAGTTCAGTTGCCCTTGCCAGATCATATTGACGATGAAGCAGTTCTGCTAGCCATTGATCCAGACAAGGATGTTGATGGCTTTCATCCGCTTAATATGGGCAAGCTATGGAGCGGCCACCCTGTTATGATTCCAGCTACTCCTGCAGGCATTATGGCAATGTTCCATGAATATGGTGTTGAACTAGAAGGCAAGCGAGCGGTTGTCATCGGGCGGAGTAATATTGTCGGTAAACCCATGGCTCAACTCCTTTTAGCTAAGAATGCAACAGTGACTCTGACGCATTCGCGGACTCACAATCTCGCTAAGACTGCGAAGCGGGCAGATATTTTGGTGGTGGCTATCGGACGTGGACATTTTGTGACCAAGGACTTTGTCAAGGAAGGGGCTGTCGTCATTGACGTCGGTATGAACCGAGATGAAAATGGCAAGCTGATTGGCGATGTTCAATTTGATGAAGTGTCTGAAATTGCCAGTCTGATTACACCTGTACCTGGAGGTGTTGGGCCTATGACCATTACCATGCTGATGGAGCAGACCTACCAGGCCTTTAAACGGAGTCTTGAATCATGAAATTTGTTTTTGATTTGGATGGGACCTTGTCCTTTGATTATATGACGATTGATGAGGAGATTAAGCAGGTTCTGCTGACGGCTCCTCAGTTTGGGCATGAAGTTCTGTTTGCTTCAGCGCGCTCCTATCGGGATTGTCTGGGACTATTGGGGCCGGAATTGAGCCAACAGATAGTGATTGGCCTGAACGGCGGAGTAGCTTATCAGAAGAGACAGCTGATGTTTGAGCGTCAGCTGCATCAGTCAAGTTACCAAGCCATTCTAGATACCTGTTTGACCTATAATTTGCCTTTTTTCGTTGATAATACTTTTGATTACAGCGGCCAGATTTTAGAAAAAATCCCTTTTATTGCCAGTGTAGATCCTCTCAAGCGGGCAAGACGGCTGGAACTGACTGAACTCCAGCACCCTATTAAGGTTGTTATTTACATGGGGAATCATGAGCAACTCTTAGACGATTTACAGGCTCGTCTTGGAAACTTGTCCAATCTAAGTCTAGATTATCATGAACATGAAAAATGTTTTTATATAAATCCAACTGAAACCAATAAAGCCTCAACTGTAAAGGAATTATGCGGTTCGGATTATGTGGCTTTTGGTAATGATCAAAATGATATCCAGCTCTTTAAGAATTCTCTCTATGCTGTGCAGGTTGGGGATTTCCCAGGCTTGAGCGATTACGCTGATGAGCAGGTTGCCTTTCAGGAAAATTTACCCAAGGCAGTCGCAGCAAGAATCTTACAAAAATTTGCAGATTTCCGAAGAAAATAACTTTCCTGCGATACGAGGCACCTGTTTAGGTGCCTTTTGGTGTATAATGAAGATATGTTTGGTCATGTTGAGACAAGTGCAGGATGAAGTTGGTCTAGGAGAATATCATGTCAAAAAATGCTGAAAATATTTTAAAAAGAGTCATTCGGAAACGCCCCTTGGACAGTCACAAGGGAGATTACGGTCGTCTTTTACTGATTGGAGGGACTTATCCTTATGGGGGTGCCATCATCATGGCAGCTTTAGCAGCAGTCAATAGCGGAGCTGGTCTGGTGACTGTTGCTACAGATAGAGACAATATCGCCCCTCTGCACAGTCATTTACCGGAGGCCATGGCCTTTGACTTAGAGGAGCAAGACCGATTGACAGAGCAGCTGACCAAATCAGATCTAGTCTTGATTGGTCCTGGACTGGCGGAAAATCAACTAGGTCTAGATATCCTACAAAAGGTAGTCCAGACTGTAGCGGAACAGCAGATACTTATCATGGATGGCGGAGCTATTTCACTCTTTAGCAAGGCAGCTTTGCCATTTCCAAAAGCCCAAACAGTTTTTACTCCCCACCAGAAGGAGTGGGAAGGTTTATCGGGTTTGAGCTTGTCAGATCAGACGGCGGCAACCAATCAGGCGGCAGTCAATCAGCTGCCTCTGGGCAGTATTGTCGTGCAGAAAAAGCATGGAACGACCATCTATCAAAGTGGACAAGAGCAGGTCTTTGAGCTGACAGTAGGCGGACCTTATCAGGCAACTGGCGGAATGGGGGATACGCTGGCTGGTATGATTGCCGCTTTTGCGGGTCAGTTTAAGTCAAGCAGCCTCTTTGAGCGAGTGGTGGCTGCAACCCTTCTTCATTCATTTATCGCTGACGAACTAAGTCAGGAAGCTTATGTTGTCCTGCCAACGGCAATCAGCAGGGACATTCCAAAGTGGATGAAGGAGATGAGTCAGTAGATTGTTTTTAGTTTTTAAGTATGCTGGGTTCCATTTTAAGGTGCCCAGTTTTTTCTTATTTTTAAAGACATTTTTAAGTTTTGAAATCGGTTTTTTATACAGTTTTTTGTTATAATAAATGTTATGTAAAAACTAGATAAGAAAGGAAAAGGACATGCCAGAGTATTTGTCGGTCTCGACCTTGACCAAGTATCTGAAGATGAAGTTTGAGCGGGATCCTTATTTGGAACGGGTCTATCTGACAGGCCAGGTGTCTAATTTCCGCAGACGACCTAATCATCAGTATTTTTCATTAAAGGATGAAAATGCCGTCATTCAGGTCACGATTTGGTCTGGCGTCTACCAGAAGTTGGGCTTTGAGCTGGAAGAAGGAATGAAAATCAATGTGATTGGCCGGGTACAGCTCTATGAGCCAAGCGGTTCCTATTCTATCATCATTGAGAAGGCAGAGCCGGATGGGATCGGAGCTTTGGCTATTCAGTTTGAACAGCTTAAGAAAAAACTGGGAGAAGAAGGTCTTTTTCAAGATAAATTCAAACAGTCTCTTCCCCAATTTCCTAAGAAAATCGGTGTTGTAACTAGTCCCAGCGGAGCGGTTATTCGGGATATTATCACGACGGTCAGCCGTCGCTTTCCGGGAGTGGAGATTGTTCTTTATCCGACAAAAGTGCAGGGAGATGGTGCTGCAGCGCAGATTGCTGACCATATCAGATTGGCCAATGAGAGGTCGGATTTGGATGTACTGATTATTGGTCGAGGTGGCGGTTCTATCGAAGATCTCTGGGCTTTCAACGAAGAGGAGACGGTTCGAGCTATTTTTGAGTCTCGAATTCCTGTTATCTCTAGTGTTGGCCATGAGACGGATACGACTTTAGCGGACTTTGTAGCAGATCGCAGGGCTGCCACTCCAACGGCTGCAGCTGAACTAGCCACTCCGGTCACCAAGCTGGATCTGTTAGGACATTTGCAGCAGCAGGAAAACCGCATGTCACGAGCGATTTCCAATCGCCTGAGCTATTATCGAGAGCGCCTGAATAAACTGACCCAGTCGGTTATCTTCCGTCAGCCAGAGCGGCTCTATGATGGTCATCTGCAGAAGTTAGACCAGCTCAACCTGCGACTGAAGCAAAAAATTCGCGAATATTATAGTGAAGAGCAGCAGCGGGTCAAAATCTTGCAGCATCGTTTGGAAGCTTTGAATCCGCTCAGTCGCGTTCAGCGTCTTAGGGAGCAAACTGTCCAGCTGGAGCGTTTGCTGCGCAGCAACATGGCGGTCATTTATGATAACAAGGTAGCACAAGTCAGGAGATTGTCCGAGGCCTTACTTATGCTGGATACCAGTCGAATCGTGGCGCGTGGCTATGCCATTGTCCAAAAGAATCAAAAGGTTATTGAGTCAAGTGCAGGCATTGAAGAGAAAGACGAGCTGACCCTGCTTATGCGGGATGGCCAGCTAGAAGTAGAGGTAAAACATGTCCAAAGAAAAGAAATTTGAAGAAAATTTAGCAGACTTGGAAGTTATTGTCCAAAAGTTGGAAAATGGTGATGTAGCGCTGGAAGAGGCGATTGCGGAATTTCAAAAGGGGATGAAGCTTTCAAAGGAACTCCAGGCTAGTTTAGACAAGGCAGAAAAGACCTTAGTTAAGGTTATGCAGGCAGATGGTACAGAAACGGAAATGGAATGAACCAGGAAGAAAAAATAAGACAGATAGACCAGACGATCGCTAACTATTATAGTCAGAAAGCAGTGTCAGATTGCTTGGTAGAATCCATTCTCTACTCTGTTCAGGCAGGTGGCAAGCGGATTCGACCTTTGCTACTATTAGAGCTAGTTGAGGCATTTGGATTGTCTCTTCAGCCTGCACATTTTCAAGTGGCGGCTGCATTGGAAATGATTCATACCGGAAGTCTCATTCATGATGATTTACCAGAAATGGATGATGATGATTATCGGCGTGGACGTTTGACCAATCATAAAAAATTTGGCGAAGCCACGGCTATATTAGCAGGTGATTCTCTCTTTTTAGATCCATATGGCTTGATAGCTGTAGCAGAATTACCGAGCCAGGTTAAGGTGAATTTGATTATGGAACTATCGCAAGCAGCTGGGACCTTCGGCATGGTTGGGGGGCAAGCCCTCGATATGGAAGGGGAAGGCTGTCAGCTTGATTTGAAAGAACTTCAGGCTATTCACGCTCACAAAACGGGCAAGCTCTTAGCATTTCCTTTTGTAGCAGCAGGGTTGCTGGCGCAGGTTGATGAAGGAGTCCAAGCTAAACTTCGCAAGATTGGTGAGTTGATAGGCTTAGCCTTTCAGGTTCGAGATGATATTTTAGATGTGACGGCAAGTTTTGAAGAATTGGGTAAAACACCACAAAAAGACTTGGCCGCTGCTAAGTCTACCTATCCGGCTCTTTTAGGGTTAGAAAAGGCAAAGGAGACTTTGGATCAAGTCTTAGATCAGGCTCAAAATTTACTGAAGGAGATCGCTAAGAATCGCCCCTTCTCAGGAGAAAGTCTCACGAAAATCATAGAAAGTTTGAGATTATATGACTAAGGAAAGAGTAGATGTTCTAGCTTTTAAACAAGGACTTTTTGAAACTAGAGAGCAGGCAAAACGGGGGGTTATGGCTGGCCTAGTTGTGTCAGTTATCAACGGTCAGCGCTTCGATAAGCCAGGTGAAAAGATTGATGATACAACTGAACTAAAACTTAAAGGTGAAAAATTGAAGTTTGTCAGCCGTGGTGGACTAAAATTAGAAAAGGCCTTGCAAGCTTTTGGGATTTCAGTGAAAGAAAAAGTAACGCTGGATATTGGTGCCTCGACAGGTGGCTTTACGGATGTCATGTTGCAAAACGGTGCAAGTCTCGTCTATGCTGTTGATGTTGGTACTAATCAATTAGCATGGAAACTTAGGCAGGATCAGCGCGTCATCAGCATGGAACAGTTTAATTTTCGATATGCCAAGAGGACTGACTTTGATCAAACACCGCAGTTTGCCAGTATTGATGTTAGCTTTATCTCTCTGAGTTTGATTTTACCTGCCTTGAAAGAAATTTTGGCTGAAGAAGGGCAGGTTGTTGCCTTGATAAAACCTCAGTTTGAAGCAGGTCGAGAACAGATTGGTAAGAATGGCATCGTCAAAGACAAAAAAGTCCATGTAGCGGTCTTAGAAAAGGTCACTTCCTTTATGGTAGAACTTGGTTTTTCTGTCAAAGGCTTGGATTACTCTCCTATTCAAGGGGGACACGGAAATGTTGAATTTTTGGCTCATTTAAAAAAAGAAGCTCAACCCCAAATCCTAGTAGCAGACTTAGTTGGTCCAGTGGTTGAGGCAGCGCATAAGGAATTTAAGGATGAATAAAAAAGAAAGACTAGAAAAGATTAGACGATTTGTCAATGATTTTGAGATTGGTACGCAGGAGGAGATTGTTACTTATTTAAGACAGTCAGGAATTAAGGCAACACAGGCGACGGTTTCTAGAGATATCAAGGAATTAGGGATTGTAAAAACTCCACTGAAGAACAACACCTATATTTATGAAATTCCCAAGTCGGTGAGCAGTAGTTTAAAGCTAGCTGAGAATACAATTCTAGAAGCTAGCTCCTTAGGAAATATGATCAATCTAAACTTGGTTCCTGGAAGCACAGCTGTCATTAAAAGACAGATCACAGAAGCATTCTCAGAAAAAATTTTTAGTATTATCACAGATGATGATAGTATTTTGATGATTCTTAAAGATAAAGAAGACATTTCAAGAATTTTAGACGTTATCGAGAATTGGTAGGAAAGCCATGTTATTAGAAATTTCTATAAAAAACTTTGCTATTATTGAAGAAATCTCTCTTCATTTTGACCAAGGGATGACGGTCCTGACCGGTGAAACTGGGGCAGGGAAGTCCATCATTATTGATGCTATGAATATGATGCTGGGTAGCCGAGCTACTACAGATGTCATTCGTCATGGAGCTACTAAGGCTGAAATTGAAGGATTGTTTTCATTGGAAAATAGCTCAGCTTTAGAAGCAATTTTTGAAGAGCAGGGCTTGGAATTGACTGATGAACTTATTATCCGCCGAGAAATTCTGCAAAATGGCCGTAGCGTCAGCCGGGTTAATGGACAGTTAGTTAACCTATCAGTTTTGAAGGCTATTGGTCAACATTTAGTAGATATTCATGGTCAACATGATCAGGAAGAATTAATGCGTCCTCAGCTTCATATAGCCATGCTGGATGAATTTGGAGATGAGGATTTCGTTGCCTTGAAAGCTTTCTATCAAGAAACCTTTGATCACTATCGACAGCTTCGTAAACAGGTTCTGACCTTGCATAAAAATCAAGAGGAGCATAAGGCTCGTATTGAGATGCTAGAATTTCAGATGGCTGAAATTGATAGTGCTTCCTTGAAAACTGGTGAAGACAAAGCTCTCCACCAACAACGTGATAGCTTACTCAATCACAAGCTGATTGCTGATACCTTGACTAATGCATACGCTATGTTGGATAACGAGGATTTTTCTAGTTTGGCTAATGTGCGTTCAGCTATGAACGATATGGAGTCTATTGAAGAATATGACCCAACATACAAGGAATTATCTTCTAGTCTTTCTGAGACCTATTACGTTCTGGAAGATGTGACTAAACGGTTGGAGGATATCTTAGATGGCCTAGATTTTGATGGCAACCGCTTGATGCAGGTTGAAAGTCGTTTAGATTTGATTAACAGTATCACTCGTAAATATGGCGGCCAAGTAGATGATGTTTTAGAATATTTCTCACAAATATCGAAAGAGTACCAGCTACTGACAGGCAGTCACTCATCTTCTGAAGATTTAGAGGCAGAACTTAAAGATTTAGAAAAGCGTTTGGTGAATTTTGCTGGACAGCTTAGCCAAGCAAGACATGAGTTGGCTAAACAGCTTGAGTCGGAGATTAAGCAGGAACTGCAAGATCTCTATATGGAAAAAGCGAATTTTCAAGTTCAATTTAACAAGAGCAAGTTTAACCGTGAAGGTAATGAGCAAGTTGAGTTTTATATTTCAACTAATCCTGGAGAAAGCTTTAAGCCTTTAGTTAAGGTTGCATCAGGTGGGGAATTATCTCGTCTAATGCTTGCAATTAAATCAGCTTTCTCTCGGAAAGAAGGAAAGACCAGTATAGTCTTTGACGAAGTTGATACAGGAGTTTCGGGCCGGGTAGCCCAAGCGATCGCACAAAAAATCCATAAGATTGGCAGTAATGGTCAGGTTTTAGCAATCTCTCATCTGCCACAAGTTATTGCCATTGCAGACAACCAATTCTTTATTGAAAAAATTTCTGATGAAAATTCTACTGTTTCAACCGTTCGTCTCTTGGACTTCGATGAGCGAGTGGAAGAAATTGCTAAGATGCTAGCTGGTGAAAATGTAACAGAAGCCGCTTTGAACCAGGCGCGTGAATTATTAAAGAAATAGGTTTGTAGAAATACTTTTGATCAATAGGAGGAGAAAGATGACTGATTACTTTGTTATTGGGGATGTTCATGGCAAATATGACATGCTTAATGACTTATTGCAAAAGTGGGATGGTCATTCTCAGTTGGTCTTTTTAGGTGATTTGATTGATCGAGGGGAAAATAGCCGAGCTGTTTTGGAGAAGGTTAGAGACTTGGTAAATCAGCAAGAAGCGATTTGTTTATCAGGGAATCATGAATTTATGTTTCTGACTTGGTTGGATAATCCAGCTAAGTCTTATGACCATTACCGCCGAAATGGTGGGGATACAACTATTAATTCTCTTTTGGGACGCCCTTTGGATGCTCCTGTTGATGCAGTATTGGATGCGCAAGCTGTTTTAGAGAAGACACCAGATTTAGTTGAATTTATCCGTAAAATGCCTTTTGTGCTGGAGGCAGATAAATATATTTTTGTTCATGCTGGGATTGAATTAGACTTGGATGATTGGCACGATACTTCCGACTATCAAAAAGTCTGGATTCGAGCTCCTTTCCATGAAGGAGACAATCGTACAGGGAAGACGATAGTATTCGGTCATACACCAACTTTCTATCTTTTCAATGAAAAACCGGGAATCAGCAAACTTTGGCAGACATCAGATGGGAAAATTGGTATGGATGGCGGTGCTGTCTATGGTGGTGTCTTGCACGGACTACTTTTGGATGATTCGGGGATTAAAGAGCATTACTTTATAAGAAATGACCAATGTTCTTTAGAAGGTTAGCCATTCCAAAATTGAAATTATTTTGATATAATAAAAACAATAAATGCAATAAGTAGGGAAAAAATGGCAAAAATAAAAATTGTAACCGATTCTTCCGTCACGATTGAACCAGAAGTTGTAAAAGATTTAGATATCACAATTGTTCCGCTCTCTGTCATGGTTGACGGTGTAGTTTATTCAGATTCGGATTTAAAAGAGGGTGAATTTTTACGCCTGATGAAGGAAAGTAAGAATTTACCAAAAACGAGTCAGCCTCCGGTGGGAGTCTTTGCTGAGGTGTTTGAAACACTGGCAGAAACAGCTGATCATATCATAGCTATTCATATGTCACATGCTTTGTCTGGTACTATTGAAGCAGCAAGGCAGGGCGCTACTCTAGCTAATGCAGATGTGACCATCATTGATAGCTCTTTTACAGATCAGGCTCTTAAATTTCAGGTGGTAGAGGCTGCTAAACTAGCTAAAGCAGGCGCTGATTTGGATGAGATTTTACAAAGAATAGAAGAAGTAAAAGAAAAATCCGAACTTTATATTGGTGTTTCGACTCTTGAGAACTTGGTTAAAGGTGGGCGAATTGGTCGGGTGACTGGCTTAATTAGCTCATTGCTTAATATCCGAGTAGTGATGCAAATGAAAAATCACCAGCTCCAAACAATTATAAAAGGCCGAGGGGATAAAACCTTTAAAAAATGGTTGAATGAGCTGGAGGATAAGTTGACGAATGCAGATGTAGAAGAAATCGGCATTTCCTATGCAGGAACTCCTGCTTATGCTACAGAAATGAAAGAAAGATTGCAAAAGTTTGTTGAAAAATCAATTTCTGTACTCGAAACTGGGTCGATTATTCAAACGCATACTGGCGAAAATGCTTGGGCAATTTTAATTCGATACCGCTAAGTATTAAATAAGAAAAATCAAAGGAAATCAGCCTAGAAAAATTGTAAAAACGTTGTTTTAGGCTTGACCTAAAAACGTTTTTAAGTTATGATAGTACATGTTAGGGTATTCATTACCCGATAAAATTTTTGGAGGATTTGTTAAATGGCTAACAAACAAGATTTGATTGCAAAAGTAGCAGCAGCTACAGAATTGACTAAAAAAGACTCAGCAGCAGCTGTTGATGCAGTATTTGCAGCTGTAACTGAATACCTTTCAAAAGGTGAAAAAGTTCAATTGATCGGTTTTGGTAACTTCGAAGTTCGTGAACGTGCAGCTCGTAAAGGTCGCAACCCACAAACTGGTAAAGAAATCAAAATCGCAGCTTCTAAAGTTCCAGCTTTCAAAGCAGGTAAAGCACTTAAAGACGCTGTTAAATAATCTTGATTTTCAAAGCCTATTGTATCAACGTTTTGGCGTTGCGCAATAGGCTTTTCTTGTGTCAAAGGGGCAAGAAGGGGACAAAGCAATTGTTTTCCTTACATATATGGTGTAGTTCATATCAGAGGTAACTGGAATTCGGATCTTAGCTTTAGACTAATACTTTGATGTTCTTACTGGTTTAATCACGAGTTTGAAGGGCGGTTATTTTAAATTTTCTTATTTACAATCATTCTTAATAGTCAAGATAGCTAATACATGATATAATGTAGGTAGCTAGTAAGAATAGGGAAGAAGAATATGAAAGAACATAAGCACCATATGGACCAGAATAAAGAATACTATCAAGATGTACTGAAACATTTGAGAGAAAAAGGAGTCCGTATTACAGAGACTCGAAAGGCTGTGATTGATTTTATTATCCAAAGCCATGATCATCCCAGTGCTGATATGATTTATCAGGCTCTACTGCCTGCATTTCCAAATATGAGCCTGGCAACAGTTTACAATAATCTCAAGGTTCTCATTGATGAGGGATTTGTTTCCGAGCTTAAGGTCCGGAATGATACTACAACCTATTACGATTTTATGGGCCATCAGCACCTTAATGTTATCTGCGAAAAATGCGGTCGGATTGCTGATATGGATTTAGATTTACCAGATGTTCAGCAAGAAGCTGCAGACCAGACGGGATATCAGATCACTAAGAGTCAAATGGTGGTCTATGGTATCTGTCCAGATTGTGTAGCCCGACAGCAGGAAGCTAGTTAATAATAGAGGGGAAGTTGGGACTGCTTTCCCTTTTTGCTAGCTCCAATATTCTGGTTAAAAATATCACAAATATCTTACTGAGACTAGCTTTTTAAAGAAAAATTTTGTAAAATATAATGGTAGCTGTATGACAGTTTTCAAAAATTAAAGGAGAATTTCTAATGGTAAAATTAGTTTTTGCTCGCCACGGTGAGTCTGAATGGAACAAAGCTAACCTTTTCACTGGTTGGGCTGATGTTGATTTGTCTGAAAAAGGAACACAACAAGCGATTGACGCTGGTAAATTGATCAAAGAAGCAGGTATCGAATTTGACCAAGCTTACACTTCAGTATTGAAACGTGCAATCAAAACAACAAACTTGGCTCTTGAAGCTGCTGACCAATTATGGGTTCCAGTTGAAAAATCATGGCGCTTGAACGAACGTCACTACGGTGGTTTGACTGGTAAAAACAAAGCTGAAGCTGCTGAACAATTTGGTGATGAGCAAGTTCACATCTGGCGTCGTTCATACGATGTATTGCCTCCTGCAATGCCTCATGATGACGAATACTCAGCACATACTGACCGTCGTTACGCTTCACTTGACGATTCAGTCATTCCAGATGCTGAAAACTTGAAAGTGACTTTGGAACGTGCCCTTCCATTCTGGGAAGATAAAATCGCTCCAGCACTTAAAGATGGTAAAAACGTATTCGTAGGAGCTCACGGTAACTCAATCCGTGCCCTTGTAAAACACATCAAACACTTGTCAGATGATGAAATCATGGGTGTAGAAATCCCTAACTTCCCACCATTGGTATTTGAATTCGACGAAAAATTGAACGTAGTAAAAGAATACTACCTTGGAAAATAATGATTATAAAACAGGAGGCCTAGGCTTTCTGTTTTTGATTTATTTGATATAATAGACTGTATATTTAAAGTATGCGCAATTCTATGGAATTGTGACAGAAAGGATTTATGTGAGAAAATCATTTTATAGTTGGCTCATGACTGAGCGCAATCCAAAAAGCAATGAACCAAAGGCGATTTTAGCAGATTTAGCTTTTCAAGATACAGCTTTTCCCAAGCACACAGACGATTTTGATGAGGTCAGTCGTTTCTTGGAAGAGCATGCTAGTTTTCCTTTTAATCTAGGTGACTTTGATGTAATTTGGGAGGAATATCAAGCACATTAGAGAAAGGTTCCAAATAGTCTTTTTGGGCTTGCTTTGATATAATAAAGGTAATTCATTAAAAAATAAATGAGAGAGGTTCTTTGTTTGCAGGAACATTCAGTAGAAATTAAATTGAGCCATCCAGATGACTCATTCCACCTTTTTGGATCTAATGAACGACATCTGCGTCTGATGGAGCAGGAATTGAAAGTCACCATCCATGCTCGGACCGAGATTGTGCAGATTTTAGGTACGGAGGCTTCCTGTGAGGAGGCTCGCCAGGTGATTCAAGCTCTCTTGGTCTTGGTCAATCGTGGTATGACCATCGGAACGCCCGATGTGGTCACAGCCATTACCATGGTCAAAAATGACGAGATTGATAAGTTTGTTGCCCTTTATGAAGAAGAAATCATCAAGGATAGTTACGGTAAGCCAATTCGGGTCAAGACACTCGGCCAAAAAATATATGTGGACAGTGTCAAGAATCATGATATTGTCTTTGGGATAGGACCAGCTGGTACAGGGAAAACCTTTCTGGCGGTGACCTTGGCGGTGACAGCTCTCAAGCGTGGGCAGGTCAAGCGAATTATCCTGACACGTCCAGCAGTAGAGGCTGGTGAGAGTCTGGGCTTTCTGCCTGGTGACCTTAAGGAAAAGGTGGATCCATATCTGCGGCCGGTCTATGATGCCTTGTATCAAATTTTGGGCAAGGACCAGACGACACGCCTCATGGAGCGAGAAATCATTGAGATTGCTCCCCTGGCCTATATGCGGGGCCGGACGCTAGATGATGCCTTTGTGATTCTAGATGAAGCGCAAAACACGACCATCATGCAGATGAAAATGTTTCTAACTCGGCTGGGCTTCCAATCTAAGATGATTGTTAATGGAGATATTAGCCAAGTTGACCTACCACGTAATGTTAAATCTGGTTTGATTGATGCCCAGGAAAAATTAAAAAATATTTCTCAGATTGATTTTGTGCATTTCTCGGCTAAAGATGTGGTTCGACATCCTGTGGTGGCGCAGATTATTCGGGCTTATGAACCGGCAAATCCTACCAAATTTGACACCTCTGAAGTAGTAGAGAAGGAAACTGAATAAAGAAAAAGAGCAGATTGATTTCTGCTTTTTATTCTGCGATTTTTAGTCTGATTTGATTCGTAATATTAGGACCAAAAACTACCAAATATAATTGTGCGTTAGACGTATTGAAAAAATCTGGCGCAATAAGGTGTGCAACAAAATTGAAAATTGAACAGTAAAAAATCTGGTATAAAAGGCGAAACTTTTTGTCTTTATAAGATGATAATATCGTTAATATATGTATTGTAGAGAGAAGAAATAGAAAAACGAAAAATAGTAATTATTTTCTTGATGCTACTTTCATTTACAATATTTTTGTGATAGAATATGGTGAATATGTCTATTAAAAATGATTGGATACAAATCATTTTTAGTATGGAGATAAATTATGAAAAGGAGAAGTCGGATGAAGATGCGATTTGCTACCAATTTTGGTAGAAAAACGAAGGCGTTTATCGGCCTAATCGTTTTATTTTTTTCTATTTTTCTTCTTCCAATTCAGTCTTATGCTGCGTTAGAAGAGATTAAAAATGGAACGGATATCTCTACCCTAGATATTCGTAAGTTTAATTTGAATATCAACAATGTCAGTGTTTTATCCAAATCACAGTCTGTTGATCAATTTCATCTATCAAATCCCCATTATGAATATCTAAGTGGTGGTGCCTACCCAGGTGAGATGGAGAACTTTACTCTCAAAGTAGATAAAAGTAAAAAACAGGATCAAGTTTTTGAAAATCCTCTTTCTCTAAAATTCACAAATATTGGAACCGTTAATGGTAAGCAAGTAGATGCTTATCTAAATTTCAATAAAGTAACCCTGCACTATCTAAACACTGCTCAAGCAGAATCTGAGATGAATAGCGCTCAAAAATCTACTGTTGAATTTTTCTCAATCTCAGAATTGTGGGAAAGCAATGCATTTGAAATTGGGAATGTCCCTTATGTGGATGCGAATCATGATTACATCATGAATAAGGCATTTTGGATTGATGCTGATGTTACTGCAGAAATTCGCTATGCAGATGGAACAGAGACTGACTTAAAATTAGTCATGAAACCAACTGATATTGATGCGATTGATGCAAATAATTTGAAGGAAACATTTTACGTTAAAAACTATCAGAATGATGTAAATCTTCGATTAATGAACAATGCCAATGTTTTGGTACAGGAAGAAGCAAGTGACCGTACTTCATGGATTGCCACTCAAATAACAGGTGGTAGTTACAATGAAAACAATGTTTCAGGTTTAGCACTTCGTTCAAATAGTAACAGTATGAATTTCGGTTATTCATCAACTGAAACTTGCTCGGCAGTATTTGGACTTTATATTGAAAAGATTGATCCACGGCCAGTTCTTGAGGTTGATCCAGCTGAGATTCCAGCTAAGGACGGACAAGATGTAACCTATAAAGCTACTTTTAAAGTTCCGGTTCCAGGTAAGGACATTTTAGCTGCTCCTTCATCTATTGAAATGGTTCAAAAATTTGATGAGCGTTTGGATTATAAAGAACTTAAAGTTGAATCAGGTGGAGTAACGCTGCAAGAAGGTCGTGATTATACGATTGAAAAGACAGGTCAAACAGTTACCGTTAAAATGACACCTGAATACCTAAAAGGGAACTCTTCGTCGGATATCATTATTACCTATAAAACAGCTACAAATAAAAAGGTAGAAGAAAAAGGTTCTGAAAAAATTGACAACACTGTAACATTGCATGTTGATAATTTATCAGCTCCTTCTAATCAGGTAAGCACTGCTCTTCTTTATGAAAAGCATCATGAGTTTGTGAGTGGAACCCCAGGCAAAGAACTTCCACAAGAAGTAAAAGCC